>LWDU01037640.1_pt1 | contig 93895 bp, 85 predicted proteins | sample 727161 | NCBI WGS metagenome assembly LWDU01 (sample SAMN04566230, study PRJNA314399) | hydrothermal vent metagenome | isolation source: deep sea hydrothermal plume seawater | place: Mexico: Gulf of California, Guaymas Basin | collected 2004-07-11 | reverse complement strand
GACAGTAGCTGGTTCTGTGGCCTGACGGCCACTCGGAGGTGGGTCAAAATTAATGGCCAGTAGTGGGTCATTTTAATTGGCCACTAACAGAGCAAGAGTCTGGCACAGACGTTTTTGCTCACTTCAGCGCCATCGTCGGCTCAGGCTTCAAAACCCTGATGGAAGGCCAAAACGTTAGCTTCAACGTGACCCAAGGCCAGAAAGGCCCGCAGGCAGAGAACATTCAAGTTATCTAAGATAGCTTGACTCGGCGCTTCGGCGCTGATGTTCTAAAAAAGGCGGCTCCCATCAGGGAGCCGCCTTTTTTATGGGTACCGCGCCGTACTCGTGCGCTTGGTAGCGCCATCATAAGAAAAGAGATCAAGCCATCAATACATAGCAAGAACATCATTCCTGAGGAAGCAACGCGCGAAGCGAGCTTAGGGAGCGGACTTAATCGCATGGTCAGACATTGACCACCAGGTTCGGCCAAATTTTGAGCCACCTTTTCTCTTGCACGCGTTGAGCGAACACCTCTGGCTTCGGCCTCTTTGGATTCGGCGTAATCGTGTATTCGAAAAGCACATCAATGCCAAAAGGTGCGACGATTTCTATCTCGTTACTTTCACTCAGGGTGGCGCCAACCGCCGTTTCTACTTCTACCCAATAGCTCATAGCCTCTTCAGTTGACGCATACGGACTGTCTGAATTCCGTTTATGCATTCTCGCCTGGTTCTTTACCGACCATGGAAAGTCGGAGACCGCTTTGAGCCGGCTCTCTAAGTCCTTATCCGCTTCCTCGCTTGCCTTGTCCGGATCAAAGTAGATCAAGTCGATGTCATTCAGAGCTGTGGCGCGGCTATACCCATGAACTTTATCCCACGCCAGGTTGCGAACGAACCCGGCGGCAAGGCACCAATCACTCAACCCCAGCGAACGTGCAGTGAAAAGGGCCTGCATTCGCATGGAGTCTTCCGATATCCAATCCTTGATCTGGGTACTGTTGTTCATTTCGACGCTCAACGGCCACAGCGGGAACGCGATTGCGAGGAGCGTCCGCTGGCTGCATTCTCACGCTTTAAATTCCACTTGCAGCATCCAATAATATTATACTTGTGCTAGTTAGATACGTCTGAATTTTACTGGAGTTTGACCTCCGTGTAGAAGTCAAGAATGCTCCAGGAGGCACCTGAACATTTGCACCATAAGCTTGGCGAAGAATCTGCCTGTAGTCTCTTTTTGCAGAGCTAGTCTGATGCGCTAATACATTTCTAATTCGTCTCATCTCATCAATAATCGGACCATTAGCTTGGGTGTTAAAAACAAACTTTTCCGATTCAGGGATAACACGCTTAACGCTATCTTTTACAAAGCTAGCTTTAGTCCATTTCAAATTTTGCACAGCTCTAGGGCGATCATGAGTAAGAAGGATGCCTCGTGATGCGCTAACCGCGCCTGATTTTATTGACAGATTAGGATATCTACCATTTAGATAGCATGCTCCCGACACAAGTTTATACGCTATTTCAGAAATGCCAGACTCATAAATTGAGAACAATCTCAACATAATCATTTCGGCAACAAAATGCTGAAAGCGCGGCGCTAACTCTTGAGCCTCTATAGCGTGCTTCCTCAAACGAGCTATGTTGACGTCAGCATTTCTCAAAGTGATTGAAAGTTTTGCAACAGGCATTTCAGAAGAAAGATTTTATATAGTTGTGTCTGATTGTGCGTTGCTTGATTCTTTGCGTTGTTGACAAGCTCGCTTTCCTAAACTCGGAATCATCATGTGATGTGTTTGATGCATCTTGGAATCTCGCGTCAATTTCCCAAATAACTTTTTCAATTTTTTTAGCCGATAGACGCTTTTGTTCATCAAGCACTAACAATAATGAGAAGAACAAAGGTTGGCGATTAAATATCGTGGCTGAAAATTGATCTGGGTCTATTTCAGCTATAGTATCGAAGACCCTATCTAATCTTTTTGCTACTTTTTGTGAGTCTGCGAAATCCTCATCGAACTCCTTATAAAAATTATCGAGTCTTCTTGACGAGAAGTCGGAAAGCCCGTTTACTAAGTTGTATATGACGTCCGAAACAAACTGTGTTTCATTCATTCTAGCAATATCATTTGCCGTAAATATTGAATACGCCCGCCAAAATTCAATTCTTGATGATGCTTCTTTAAGGCAAAACTGCTTCATTTCTCCGCTAAATAGTGCATTCCTTTTTTCTTGAGAGTTCAAAGATTTGCTGACCGAGTTTATTCGACCGAATATATCAATGACGTCGGCATCAGAGGCGCCAAGTAGATAACCAACAGGAATCCCAGTTAGTAAGAAATCATGCTGCTGACTTGTATTTAGTTGAGAAAATTTCACACGAGGTTTGTACTGGGGATGCTTAGCCGAAAACTCGTCCTGGCAATAGCTTACAATTGTTCGAACTCTCTGCTGGCCATCGACGATCTCCTTAATGCTTTTCGACTTTTCCAGATTTAATGAATGTCTTACATAGATTGCTGGAATCGGTTTCTTTTCAAATAAAGTATTTATTAGGTACGATTTTTGTGAATCGCTCCAGACAGAGCGCCTTTGATACCAGGGAGATAGTTCGATTTCTTGTGCATTCTCAAGATTTATCAAATCCTGTATGACAAGCGATTGGTAATCTACGCGATCCATAAAATTTCTCGTCCTGAATTTTCTTTAGTCTGAAATAATTATAACAGGCGGGCTGATTTCGCATAACACCGAAAATCACCGGCTACAAAATGCAAAGCGAGAAACGAGCGACGCTTTTTATCGTCCAAGTGATTTTGCCTTGTTATGTGCGCCATACAATAAATAAACGTAATCACCTACAACTGCTTCATGAGCACTCCAGACATTCATCAGACTTTAGCCTACTTACTGCGCGGCCCTTCGAACCAGCTATTCAGTGCCTGTAGCAATAGTCAATGATTTCGTTGAATCCGACCTCTTCACGCGCCAGCCTCGCATCCAATTCGTTCAGGTGTGCGACGTTGGGCAATTCATCAGTTCCCGATATTTCAACCGAGAATTTGGTCTTGTAACCTTTACCAACCCTCGAGAGCTCACCGCTGAGCTGGTTCAAAATGTGGTCTCTTAGCAAGAGTTGGTTTCTTCGAAAACGGATAAGTCGGTGACAATCGAAGAAGTCTGAGCACTTTATCGAGTCATATTTTCTACCTTTCCAGCCGGTTCTTCGCGTGGCACGATACAAAGCGCGCTCTTGCGTATCTCTCCACACATGGAAATCGAAGTGGTTAGTCGGATTCGGGTTCTCGTGTGTGACCTGAGAGTAAAAATTGATTTCCCCAAATTGATGTTTGTCAAGGACAGCCAAAGTCCTGTTCTGTGCGGATAACATGCGTTTTATTGGCGTGGGCATGTCGAAGCGCATTACTTTGGATGCATCCAGGATACGTAATTCTCTCGGAAGTTCTTCGTCCTCTCGATCCCAGTGCCTTTCGCTTCGTTTGGGTACCCACTGAATATGAGTACCGAAGAGGCGCACAACGCCGTATGAGCTGAATGATGCCACGTGAATTTTTTCCTGCTCTGCATCATCGTGAAGGAAAAAGTACGCATTTCCGTACCAAATTAGCGACTGAGCTATCTCCTCCACCAACTCACGTATTGTTTCATCAACTGAATATGGTCCAAATCTCGTCTTAATGCTGGCAAGTAACTTCTGCGTCAATTCTTCGTCATTCGACACGATATCGAAAAGGTTGCCGCTTCGGCGGTTCGTCGAGCGGAACAGTCTGGCAAAATCCTCATCAAACATTCGACGATTAAAATCAGGTCTCTCCCGCTCTATTTTTAACAAAAGTCGATCAAATAACCCAAGATGTACATCATGAAAGTGGTGTCGCCGCAAAGGTTCGGCTCTAAGTATCTTCATTCTGAACCTCTTCACCTTCCTCACGCAGCCGATCCGCTAGATTGGTGATTTGGTGGTCGATCTCGAAGTCAATTTGATCGAGTTGAGGTACAATCTGGTCTGCAAAGAACAGATGAGACGCATCGGCATGAGACTTCAGGAACTCCCTCACTATTTTATTTGGGTGCGGCACCACTCGCGCCATTCCCATTTGGCGCCCAAAACCATCGTGTCTTACTCGGTGTTCAAACGACATTTTCCAGTTAATCCGGATTAGACCACGCGGCGACGCACTCAAACTGAAGCTCTGCGGGTTTGAGAAAAGCACCATTCTCTTGAAGTACTGTTGCTTTTCCGTTGCGTGCTCAACCCAAGCATCGAACTTTGCTATCGCTCCCGCAGACAGCTTTTCGTTGTCGAAGTATGCTCCATAAAGAATGGCAAAACCTAAGACTGAAGCCAAGTCATTGATCACCGTTGAAATGAGGTGAAGTCGGTACTCGCTGTTTACATCTAGTGATGAGTCCGCAAATCTCGAATCCGCCGCCAGAAACGCAAGGGACATGAACATCGGGAGGACCTTGTCCAACTTACTTTCATCGTTTTGTTCAAGAGCGCTTATACATGCTTCAGCCAGTTCGAAATAGATCTGCCCGAAATGATCAGGCAGTTCATCGTCGTGTTTTGGTTCGAAGATATGTCCGACCATGGCTTCCCTGCCGAGCCGGGTAATTGCATCATCTCGGGCAGAAGCAATCTTTTGGGCCATCTCGACAGTATTTATCTCAGGCAGATTGTATGGCTCTTCGGTGTAGTGCTCATATTTATGATACCGGCCCATGAGCTGGGTAAGTTCGTCGAACCAACGTGGTAGTTTCCAATGGCTATGTAAGCTTGCTAGGACAACCTGTGTTGCGGACTCCGACATTTTCAATTTTGAGAGTGATTCCACAAAATCTGGAAGCAAATTTTGGTAGAAGTCACATACCGCAGGCAAGACGTTTGCATAGTGCTTCAACAGCCTTTGAACCGCCAACTGTTGGACGTATTTTGGCTTGGATAAGCGCTTCCCCTCGACCACTTGCTCAAATTCAATGCGTTCAACGATGAAGGCGAACTCTAATTGCAAAAGGGCGGGTAAGCGGCGTAGTGACTTCTCGGACCACTCGTCTTTCTCAAAGAATTTTTCCAATTCTTTTTCAAACTTAAACATTTCGCGTAGTGTTTCTAAGCAGAGGTTGCTCCCTAGCGCAGCCCATGTGTCCGCTATGCCAATCTGCACCTTTTCTGATTTATTATCGTCTACGGGATTCAAAGAGGCGAACGCCTGCTCTATGATTTCTTTGAATCTCTTGAGCTCTTGTATGCCAATCTCGAACTGAAACCGTGCTGCATAAGCTGAAATACGAGTCGAGAAGCGACCGAGAAGTTTTAATGCAAGATCGAAGTCTCCGACTTGAAAAGCAAGTTCAATATGGCCAGCCAATCTGTCGGCGAGCTCGTTTTCAAGCCATTGGCGATCAGGCTTTTCCTCAACCAATAGTTGCTGGCTACTGGTTTGCAGCGCCATAGAAGTGGCTGTGTCCCCCGCAAAAAACCACTGCTTATGCTTGCTCCGTCTTGGAAACCAATAACTTTCTTGGTCTATTGTGTGTTTTCGTTGAAGGTAGTGCAAAAGCAAAGCCGTATAGTCGTCGGTCAACGCAGGCAGCTTATCTTCCAAACCCTCTTTGCTAGCTTTTACTCGATCATCAATGTACGAAAGTTGTTCAAGAGCCAGCCGCGCTGCCTTTGAATGATGGTTGGCCAATGAATCTGAATTCTTACGGCTTGCCGCACCCTCGATGTGACGCGCAATATTGGGCAGTATTTCGCTGCGGACTAGAACATTTAGGTCAAAGAAATTAAATAATCTCTGCCCTAAGGGAAACAAAGCCAAAGCGCTCAACAGAGTCAAAAGGGTACCTCCAGTATAAACTAAAAGGCCGGGTTCTAATCCAAACAAGGGCAAGGCCGTTGCGACTAAACAGAATATCGCTGAAAGCACCAAAACTCGAGAATACACGCTACCTACCTGCTCGCTGGTGAGCATTTGGATGATATCTCGACGAAGTCTGGTGTAACCGGCGCTCAGTATAATGCCAATTGTCGCGAAGTAGATCGAGAATATTGCAGTGAGCAGTTGGGCGTACAATCTGAGCTGCTCGATACTGAAATTTTTGTCGTCTACACTAAGTGGTGGGTGCCAAGACAAGTTGTCATTGACGTAATCTTCAACGAAAATTAGGGTTGTCAAAATCAAAATAACCCAAAACAAGCTTTTCACACCGATCCATGTGAAAGAGCCAAAAATACGAGCGTTTTCCTTCGCTTTTGAGGCTGAGGCGCTTCTCTTGTACGCGCTGCGCTCAAAGGCAAAACCAACTTTTCCTAACCATGTTCGGAACTTCCAGAACCAGGGCTTAGAACTCACCCAGATTTTCAACCAATCATTCAAAAAATCTCTCCCTGTCAATGCTTATTTCAGTTGCGAGATTTTGTAACTTCTATCGTTCTGTGATTAGTTACAGAATCTTCAATCATTTGCATGCGATTTTGCTTCAAACCTTCAAGAGGCAGCATAACTTCTGGATGGTCGCTTAAAGCTTGCGCGGCTCCTACATTGTATTTACACCGAGCAATCACCATGTACTGATAGCAGCACTACGCTAAGACCATAGCGAATTGACGCGCTTTGTTACGTATATCGACACACATAGCTTAGTTCTCGGGTGTCAATAAGCCGGGACAGATTTCAACGTAGCCAAATGTAGACAAAGCATGATACTCAAACCTACGATGCTGGCCCATGCCAACCCATTTCTCCGGGACTACAAATGAATTACCCAAGACGAATGTTGCTGCTTTTTTGCCGGTCTTAAACTCGGCGATGTGATAGATTCGGTTAACGCCTTTAGTGCCGTGTAACCAGTATGGAGCTACATAGGTGGCGTTTTTCTCCTTAAGTTTAGGCGTGCCTAGTTTAGATGTTATCCAAATCACGTTTTCATGGGATACATGATTTGTGAATTCCTCTGTTTCCGGCACGACTATGACATTCGGCAATTGGCTCTCCTTTATATGTAACAGGCATTAGCCCGCACGCGTGCTTATCGAATAACGACGCGCGCGTCATATCTTGTAAACCTAGTTTCCAACTGCCTGAAATAGAAGCAGAAATTCTCGAGTGTGACAAACCGATCCAATCGCTGGCGCACAAACACAAAAAACGCGGCCGAAGCCGCGTTCTTGATGCGAGAGGGTCTGGAGCTTGCGATACGCAAGCCCAGGGTTGTTACCGCCCCAAAATATCCCGAGCAATAATCTCCTTCATGATCTCGCTGGTGCCGCCGTAGATGCGCTGGATGCGCGCGTCGACGAAGTCGCGGGAGATCGGGTATTCCTGCATGTAGCCGTAGCCGCCGAAGAGCTGCAGGCACTGGTCCGCCACCTTGCCTTGCAGCTCGGTGGTGGTGAGCTTGGCGATGGAGGCGTTGGTGGTGCTTAGTTCGCCGCGGTCGTATTCCTCGATGGATTGTTCGCAGAACGCTTTGTTGACCTGCACCTGGGCGTGCAGGTCGGCGAGTACGAAGCGGGTGTTCTGGAATTTGCTGATCGACTGGCCGAAGGCCTGGCGTTCCTGGGTGTAGGCGATGGTGCGCTCGATCATGCCTTCGCAGGCGGCGACGGCGCCGAGCGCCAGGATCAGGCGTTCGCGGGGCAGTTCATTCATCAGGTTGGCGAAGCCGCGCCCTTCCCCGCCGAGGATCTGGTCGGCGCCGACTTTGACGTTCTCGAAGAACAGCTCGGAGGTGTCGGCGGCGTGGTGGCCCATCTTTTCCAGGTTTCGGCCGCGGGCGAAGCCGGGCAGGCTGGTGTCCACGGTGAACAGGGTCATGCCTTTGGAGCCGGCGTTGGGGTCGGTTTTGGTGGCGAGCACGATGACGTCGCAGTGCTGGCCGTTGGTGATGAAGGTTTTCTGGCCGCTGATCACGTAGCCGTCGCCGTCTTTGTCGGCGCGGGTTTTCATGCCCTGCAGGTCGGAGCCGGCGCCCGGCTCAGTCATGCCGATGGCGCCGACGGCTTCGCCGCTGACCATCTTCGGCAGCCAGGTCTGTTTCTGCTCTTCGCTGCCCAGGTGGAGGATGTAGGGCGCGACGATGTCCGAGTGCACGGACAGGTTGGAGGCCAGGGCGCCGAAGCCCATGCGCGAGGCTTCTTCCACCATGATCGCGGAGAGGCGGAAGTCCGCGCCGAAACCGCCGTATTGCTCCGGGACGTCCACGCACAGCAGGCCGTTTTCGCCCATGCGGTTCCAGAGGTCGCGGGGGAGTTTTTCGTCCTTTTCCCATTGGTCGTAGTGGGGCGCCACTTCCTTTTCGAGGAATTTGCGGACGTTATCGCGGAACAGATCGATTTCGTTCTGATCGAGCATGACTGACCCTTTTGGCTGGACACAAAAGGGTATTTTAACCGCTCCCGGCCCGGGGGTCGCCGTTCGGCCGTGGCCGACCGGTCACGGCGTTCCCGGGCGCCCGGGGTTAATCCTCCGGCTCGACGGTGACTTCCGAGCGCAGGGAGTTGGCGACGAAGCAGTTGCGGTGGGCGCTTTCGTGGAGCTTGGCCAGGGCGGCGGCGTCCACGTCTTCCTCGAACACCACCTTGGGGCGCAGGTTGATGCGGGTGATCGCGAAGCGGCCTTCGGCGTTCTTCTCCACCACGCCGTGCGGCCGGTCCACATAGCTGAGCACGCGCAGGCGCTGCTTGGCGGCGATCGACAGGAAGGTGAGCATGTGGCAGCTGGCGGTGGCGGCGATCACCGCTTCGTCCGGGTTCACCCGCGAGGCGGTGCCGAAGTATTCCGGTGAGCCGGAAGCCTGCACCACCTCGCCGCCGGCGAAGGTCCATTCATGGGAACGGTCGAAGGTTTCGTAATCGAAGCTGGCTCGCGGGCGCAGGTGCCAGGCAACGGTGGCGCCATATTCACTCATGGTGGACTCCTTCTGCGTGTTGTCCTTATACCATGCTACCGAAGCGCGCCGGGGGCAATATTGAGCAGGATCAATAATGCCCCTCACCGTTTGAGCGGCACCCCAAGGTACTGAAGTTTCACCGCGCCGGCGGGGATCTGCAGATGGATGCTGGCGCCCAGGAAACCGAGCAGCTCGGTTAGCTCCACGGAGATTGGAATCACGTTGCCGTTAACCTGGTTGATCACCATGCGCCCGTTGGGCAGGAAGGTCACCGGGCCGGTGAGCTCCATGGTCAGCGGGTAGCTGTGCTGATTGTGCTGGCCACCCAGCGGCGCTTCCAGGTAGGGCGCATCCAGGTAAATGTCCACGTCGGCGCGGAACTCCGGGCCCTGGTCGGTGGCGACGATCCAGCCGGGGATCAGGCCGCCGTCCTCGGGGTGGCGCATACGCATCACCTGGGTGCCGGTGGGGCTTTCGATGGGGATGCCGCCTTCGATCAGCACGTCCGCTTCCACCGTCACCGAAGAGGCGAGGATCTGCGTGGGGTAGAGCCCCACGCGTACCGCCGGCAGGCGTTCCTGCTGCTCGGTGCGCGGGTCGTCGTATTCGCCGGGGCCGATCACTTCGGAGTTGAGTGCGCCCACCACCTGAATATCGCAACGCTCCGGCGTGTCGCAGGCGAGGCGCGGGTTCTGGGTCAGGGTGCTGCCGCCGAGCACTTCCAGGCGGGTGGTGTTGACCGCCGGCTCGCCGTCGCCGTAGCCGGGTTCGCCGTCGTCGAAGAAGCCGTTGGCGTTGACGTCCGCGGTGGGCAGGTTATTGAGCGCCTGGAACACGCTGTCGGTGACCGGCGCGCCGCGGAAATGGATCTCCAGATCCGGGCCGCCCCAGTCCGGTTCCGGGCCTTCCAGCAGGGCGGTCTGCAGGCGCTTGCCGGCCCGCGAGCAGATCGCTTCGCCGGAGACACAGTCGTCCGGTTGCTGGCCGGAGGCACGGTTCACCGATTGCAGGGTGTAGCGGTAGGCGGCGCCGTCCTCCCAGGGCTGGTCGGGGATGAAGGTCAGGGTACGGGCCTCGACCTTCAGACGGCCGGGCACGGCCGCTTCGCACTGGTATTTGCGCTTGTCGCCGTCCGGGCTGGCCACCGGGCTGCCGTCGCCGTCCACGGCCACGCGCTCGACGCGGAAGCTGCCGCTGCCGCAGGTGGCACCGAGCCGCACCGAGGCGGGGTCGATGTCCTGGGACAGCGTCACCCGGATCGGCCGGTCGGCGGGCAAGGCCGGCACCGGCAGGTGATCGTCGTCGGCGCGCCCGCCCCGGCAGCGGCCGTGGTCGCCTTCGGCGATGTGCCAGCTGGCCTTGTCCACGGCGCAGGGGAAGCCGGGGTAGGTGGTGATCAGCACCGGCGCCACCGGGTCGCCGACCAGCGCCGGCAGCCGGAAGGTGCGGCTGGCCGGCTGCACCGGGTTGGCGGGCTCGGCCAGGTCGGTGGCGCGGTCGCTGACCGCCAGGGTGTAGCTGTCGCCGGGTTGCAGCGGCTGGTGCGGGCGCACCACCACCGAGGCGCCGTCCAGGGACCAGTCGAAGGGCTCGTCGGTGCCCTCGCGGGTGAGCGACAGCGCCTGCTCCAGGCTCTCCGGGTCCAGCGGCTCGCTGAAGTTCATCACCAGGGCGTCGCCGGGCTGCACCGTGGCGGCCAGGCCGTCTTCCGCCATCGGCATGGTGGATTGCAAAAACGGCGCGCGGGTGTCCGGTATCGGCGCCGGGGCGTTGTTCTGGTCCGGGTAGGATTCGGTGTGCAGGCTGAGCAGGCCGAAGGCGGTTTCCTGGCCGAGCACTTCCGGCTCGACCACGCCCAGGGCGTCGATCACCAGGCGCGGGCCCTCCACCTTGGCAACGCCCACCAGCTCCACCTGCAGCAGGGTCTGGCTGAGCGCGCCGTTGGCTTCCGGGTTTTCCGCCGTCATCGCCACGTCCATGAACAGACGCACCTGGCGCGGCGCCTCCGGGCGCTGGCTGAACGGGTTGGGCAGCAGGTAGCCGCTGGCGTCGGACAAAAACGTCACGGCGATGTCGCCGGTTTCGATGCCCGCCGGCACCGCGCCCGCCACCTTCACTTTGACGTTGCTGCCGGTGAGCAGGCTGCCGCGCGGGATGCGCAGCGGCGACACGTCCGGGTAGTGCGGCAGGAACGCCAGCTCGGTGAACACATTGCCGCTCTGCTGGGTGGCGTCGCCGTCGCCCAGCAGCACCGCCTCGATGGGCACGCAGTTCATCGCCTGGCCGGTGAGCCTGGAGCGGCGCCCATCCGGGTCGGCGCAGGGGTCCTCGCCACGGCCGGACGCCGGCGGCGTCTCCTGGACCATCACCGTGCGCGGCCGGGAATCCCGCGCCACCCAGCTGCGCTGCAACCCGCCGCCGGCCAGGGCGGCGCCCTGGAAGCCACGCATCGACGGCCCCAGGGTGAGGGTGTAGCGCTCTCCGGGTTGGAGATCCTCTCTCGGGTCCAGAGTGACGGCGTCGCCTTTGGCGAGCATGATCGCCGGCACCAGCTCGCCGTCCCGGGTCAGCGAGATGGATTCACCATATGTCAGGGTGTCCGTGTCCAGCATCTGGTTGAAGCGCAAACGCAGGGTGGAGAAGTCCATGAACGGCAGGTCGTCGCCGTCCGGCAACACCTCGCGCAGCCGCAGCACGGTATCAAAGCCCCGTTGCCGGTTGGCGCCGTCCGTGGCCAGGCGGGTTTCGAAGGTGAGCGCGCCGTCGGGGAAGGCCAACGGGCCCGCCTCGCTTTCCAGGCCGTCCAGCGTCAGCCGGTACTGGGTGCCCGGGCGCAATTCGCCCTGCGCCGGGCGCACCAGCAAACCCAGCCCGCCGTCCACCGGCTCGGGGGCGGCCAGGGCCACGCTGTTGCCGTCGGCGTCGCTGAGCCGCACGCCGTCGGCGCCGCCGGTGAGCGGATGGGAAAAACGCAGCACCACCGGGCTGGCCGGGGACACCCGGCGCTGGCCGTCGTAGGGGTAGCTGTAGAATACCTCCGCCGGGGCCGCGCCGAGGTGGTTGGTGGGCCCTTCTTCGGCACCGCCGCAGGCAGCCAGGCAGAGCATCATCAGCAGGGAAAGCGGGGCGAACCGGATCGAGCGCATGGGCGTCCTTCTCCATGGGCCGGGCCGCTGAGGCGGCCGGCGCGTTATTGTTTTACTGGGCCTAAATGGTACGTTTGTACTATATTGCACCATCGTGCCAACTATTGGCCAGTAAAAATCACCGCGCCGTGCTCGATGTCACATTCTCCGCCTGGTGATGCCCCTCAATCCGCCTTCAGGCGCTCGCACACGGCCCGCGCCACCCGCGGGCTGTAGAGCAACGCACAATGGCCCAGATAGGGCAGGTGCAGGTTCTCCTCCGCGTCCGCCAGGGTGGCGGTGGAGGCGGGCATGACGAAGTTATCCAGCTCTGAGTAGAGACAATAGAAGCGTGCCTCCCCCGGGCACTGCCCGCCTTCCGCCAGCTCCTCCAGGAAGGGGCTGCGGTAGCGCATCTGCGCGGCGGCGCCCCGGGCCGGGAACAGGGAGGAAATGCGCGTCCCGTAGTGGGGGCTGCCCAGGGTGATCACCTTGTTCACCTTGCCGGCCAGGCCCAGGTTCTTCAGGGCATAGCGGGTCAGCGGGCCGCCCATGGAGTGGCACACCAGGTCCACCTGCTCGGCGCCGGTACGCGCCAGCACGTTCTCCACGTGGCGGGCCACCTGGGCGGCGAGCTTGCGGGCATTGATGTGCGGCGGCGTGTAGCTCACCGCGTAGACATTGCGGAAACCCTGGCGCCGCAGCCGCCACTGCATCCACAGGAAGTTGGCGCTGTTGCCGCCGTAGCCGTGCACCAGGATCACCGGGCGGCGGTCGCTGGCGCGGGCCCGTTTCGGCGAGGCGTCGTGGAGCAGGCGCAGCGGATAGGTGCCGCTGAGGAAGGTGAGGCTGGCCGCTTCCACCAGAATCGCCCGGGCCACGGCGGCGCCGCGCAGCGGGTCCCGTTCGCCGTCCGCCGGCGGCGCCTGGAAATTGCGCCGGTCGTAATGCCAGACCAGATAGAACGCCAGCGTCACGTAGGTGGGGATCAGTATCACCACCACCAGAATCAGCGAAAGTATCCAAATCATTGTCGTGCTCCCTGGTCCCCGGGGTCGTGCCGGTATGGAAAACGCTCTGACACTAACCAGCGGCCACCCCGGACACAACGCGCCCTGCCCGATTGTCGGACCAGCCCGGCCATTGACTTCCCGGCGGCGGCGCACGGATGCAGCCGGCACGCCGCCGTGGCACACTTCCGTTCCTTCACGGTTCACGACGGGCAAGGCATGAAAGACAGGGCGATCGTTAATGAAGTGGGGCTGCGTGACGGCCTGCAGAATCAACCGGTGACCGTGGGCACCGAAGCCAAGGCCGCCATCGCACGGGCGCTGGTGGGCGCCGGTGTGCGCTACCTGGAGCCAGTCAGTTTCGTCAGCCCCAAGGCGATCCCGCAGATGGCCGACGCGGCGGCGCTGACGCCGCTGCTGCCCCGGGACGAAGGCCTGCACTACACCGCCCTGGTGCCCAACCTGAAGGGCTACCAGCTGGCCCGAGACGCGGGCTATCCCACCGTGGCGCTGGTGCTGTCCACCACCGACACCTTCAACCAGCGCAACCTGAACATGAGCCTGGAGCAGGCGGCGGCCAGCTGCGAGGCGATCATCCAGGCGGCCCGCGCCGACGGCGTGGCCACCCGCACCTATATCTCCGGCGCCTTCGCCTGCCCCTACGACGGCCCCGTGCCGGTGACGCTCCCACAGCGCCTCACCGAGCGCATGTTCGAAGCCGGCAGCGACGAGGTAGCCATCGCCGATACCATCGGCGCCGGCAACCCACAGCAGATGAAGGACATCATGGCGCCGCTGATTCGCGACTTCGGGGCGGAACGGTTCTACGTGCACCTGCACGACACCCGTGGCCTGGCGACGGCCATGGCCTGGGCCGCCCTGGATCTGGGCGTGCGCCGCTTCGACGCGTCGCTGGGCGGCCTGGGCGGCTGCCCGTTCGCGCCGGGCGCCACCGGCAACGTGGCCACCGAGGATCTGGTCTACCTGCTGGAGAGCTGCGGGCTGGACACCGGCATCGAGATCCAGGCGCTGCGCGAGGCCGTGGCGCTGGCCGCCGAGGCCACCGAGCGGCCGCTGGGCGGCCGCATTCTCACATGGATCGAGAGTCAGGAAGCGCGCGGCAAACAGATCACGCTGTAGGCGGCTGCAGCACCGCCATCTCGGCGCGCAGCTCGTCAGGCACCGGGGTGGGTCTGTGGGCGTCGCGGTCGATCAGCACCATCACGCTTTCCGCCATGGCCACCGGGCGGCCGTCCACGGCGGCGCGCCCACGCAGCACGAAGGAGCTGTTGCCGATGCCGGCCAGCTCCGAGCTCAACGCCACCTCGCCCATGCCGGTGTCCCAGCGCTGGTAGCGGATGTCGATGCGCGCCACCAGCAGCCCGAGATTCGGCTGCCGCAGCATGGTCACCGAGCCGGCCCGGGCCTGCTCCAGGTAACGGGCCTGGGCCAGTTCCGACAGCCGGCGGTCCGGGTCCAGGTCCGCGTAGCGGGCGGTCAGGGCCACTTGGCGCGGCCCCGGTTCAAAGGTTTCAGTCTCTTCCGGCAGCTCCGGCCAGGGCAGCAGCGGCTGGCCATCCACCTGTTCCGCCGCCAGGGCCCGGCGCGCGGCGTCCGGCAGCGCCACCCAGCCGGATGCCGCCCAGCCGGATGCCGCCCAGCCGGATTCCGCCCAGGCGCCCATCAGACATTCCTGCACGCCCACGCATTCGCCGCTCTGGAACAGGGCCTGCACCAGCCGGTAACTGTCGTCCTCCACCGCCACCAGGCGCACGGCGGCGGTGACCTCGTGGGGGTAGTGGGTTTCACGCAGAAAATGGGTCACGGTGCGGCGCGGGCGCAGCAACACGTCATCGGAATACCAGGCCCGGTCGCCGAGCACCGCCATATGGAACCGGGTGCGCGCCTCGGTGTGGAAGCTCTGCACCGCCACGTTGTTAACGTGGCGTTCGGTGTCCAGGTGGCTGTAATGCGGGCTGAATCGAATCGAGAACGGGTAGGCGCCGGTCTCCAATTGCCAGGGCTGTGTTTTCACTCGAGGGCTCCACGACTGCATTTCACGGATCAAACGCGCATCAAAGGGCAAAGCCCGGCGCCGCGCAACCCCGGTGTCCGAAGCCGCCGGCTTTTCGTCGCAAACGGCGGTTGCGGGTACCGGCCCGGCCCCGAATGATGGACGCAAACAACATAACGAGGAGCCCGACCATGAGCGAACCGCAAACCCGAAGCGTGCAGCAACTGATGGACCTGAGCGGGCGTACCGCCCTGGTCACCGGCGGCTCCCGGGGGCTGGGGCTACAGATGGCCCAGGCCCTGGGCGAAGCCGGGGCGCGGCTGGTAATCAGCTCGCGCAAGGCGAACGAGCTCGACGAGGCGGCCGAACAACTGCGCGCCGCCGGCATCGACGTGACGCCGCTGGCGGTGGACCTGGCCGACGAGGAAGCAGTGATAGGCCTGGCGGACCGGGCGCTGGAAGTGCTCGGCCGGGTGGACATCCTGGTCAACAACGCCGGCGCCAGTTGGGGCGCACCGGCGGAGGATTACCCAATGGAAGGCTGGGACAAGGTAATGACGCTGAACGTGCGCAACCTGTTCCTGCTGACCCGGGAAATCGGCCGGCGCAGCATGATCCCCAACGGCGGCGGCCGGGTGGTGAACGTGGCCTCCAACGCGGCCCTGGGCGGTAACCGGGACTTCATGCAGGCGGTGGGCTACAACACCAGCAAGGGCGCGGTGGTGACCTTCACCCGCGCGCTGGCGGCGGAATGGGGCGCCTACAACATCACCGTCAACGCCATCGGCCCGGGCGTGTTTCCCAGCAAGATGTCGCGCTATCTGACCGATCGGCACGGCGTCGATGCCCTGGCCGCGCGGGTGCCGCTCAACCGGGTCGGCGACGAGGAGGATCTGAAAGGCACGGTGCTGCTGTTCGCCTCCGACGCCGGCAAGCACATCACCGGGCAGTTTCTGGTCGTCGACGGCGGCGCCAGCGCGATGATCGCCGGCTGAACCGGCGCCCGGGGAGGGCGCCGGCGAACTCGGTCAGTGCAGCTGGAACAGAATCTTCAGCAGTTGCACGCCGAGCAGCACGATCAGCGGGCTCAGGTCGAGCCCGCCCATGTCCGGCAGCAGGCGGCGCACCGGCGCCATCAGCGGCTCGGTGATCTGGATCACCACCCGCACCACCGGGTTGGACGGGTCCGGCGCCACCCAGCTCAGGATCACGCGGACCAGCACCGCCCAGAACACGTAATCAAGAATCAGCGACGCCAGCTCTCTGAGCGTGTACACCAGCAGTTGCGGGCCGATGCCCGCCGGCAGGCCGCCGGTCTGGATGGTCAGCAGCATCAGCGCCTTGACCACGATCAGAATCAGGATCAGCACCAGGGAGGCAATATCCAGGCCCCGGTAGCCGGGGATGAGGCGGCGCAGCGGTGCCAGCAACGGGTTGGTGGCGCGCAGCACGAATTGCGAAATGGGGTTGTAGAAGTCCGCGCGCGCCAACTGGAGCACGAAGCGGGTCAGAACGATAAAGATGTATACGCTGAATGCGAAATCAATCAGGAAGACCGCGGCGCCCTGAGGATTCATGACGACTCCAGACTGTTCGTGTGGCGACAGAGTATTGGGGTAAAGGCGGCCGGTTTCAAATTTTTGGTCGGGCGGAGTCCGCCCGACCGTTGGGCGTTAGCCGGAAAGCTGCTCGGAGCGCTCGCGGGCGGCGGCCACTGCGGCCTGCACCTGCTCACGCAGACCGGCTTCTTCGAACACCTGCAGGGCGGCGGCGGTGGTGCCGCCAGGGCTGGTGACCCGCTGGCGCAGCACGTCGGGGCCGTCTTCGCTGGTGATCGCCAGCTGGGAGGCGCCCCAGGCGGTCTGCAGCACCAGCTGCCGGGCGGTGGTGGCGGACAGCCCCTGGGCCCGGGCGGCGTCGATCAGCGCTTCCATGAGCAGGAAGAAGTAGGCCGGGCCGGAGCCGGACACGGCGGTCACCGCATCCAGCTCGCCTTCGGTCTCGAACCAGAAGGTCAGGCCCACGGCGCTGAGAATCTGCCCGGCCATCTCTTTCTGCTCGGCGCTCACGTCCGGGGCGGCGTACAGGCCGGTGGCGCCGGCCTGGACCAGCGACGGGGTGTTCGGCATGCAGCGCACGATGGGCGCCTCGCCGAGCCAGTTGCGCAGATTGTCCACGGTGACGCCGGCGGCGATGGAGATGATCAGCGGCTGGCGTTCCTCGATGATCTCGCGCAGGGCGGCGCAGGCGTCGCCCATCACCTGGGGCTTCACCGCCAGCACCAGCACGTCCACGCGGCGGGCCACGTCCAGGTTGTCGCGGCTGACATGAACGCGGTGCAGCTGGGCCACTTCGTCGAGGCGGTCCTGGGAGGGGTCGCTCATCCAGATGCGGGCCGGGCGGATGCCCTTGGCGATCATGCCGCCCGCCAGACTGTTCGCCATGTTACCGGCGCCGATGAAGCCGATCAGTTGTTGTGCCATAAGCTGCGTCGTCCTTTCAGCGAGTGTCCTTGGGCGGACGCGGGCCGAACAGGGCGGTGCCCAGCCGCACCAGGGTGGCGCCTTCTTCGATGGCCACCGTGTAGTCCGCGCTCATACCCATGGAGAGGGTGTCGAGGGCCGGCATTGTATTGCGCAATTGTGACAGTGTCATGGCGAGGGCTTGGAAAGCGGCGCGGTTGCCGTCGTCGCTGTCGGCTCGGGGAATCGCCATCAGCCCGCGCAGACGCAGGCGCGGCCAGTCGGCGAAGGCGGCGGCCAGCGCCGCGACCTGATCCAGCGCGACCCCGCTTTTGCTGGCCTCGTCGTCCACATTGACCTGAATACAGACGTTCAGCGGCGGCAGGTGGTCCGGGCGCTGCTCGTTGAGCCGGCGGGCCACCTTGGCCCGGTCCACGGTGTGCACCCAGTCGAAATGGGCGGCGATGTCGCGGGTTTTGTTGGATTGGATCGGGCCGATGAAATGCCACACCAGCCCCCGGTCCGCCAGGGCGGGCATCTTGTCGAGCGCTTCCTGGAGGTAGTTTTCGCCGAAATCGTGCTGGCCCTGGTCGGCGAGCGCGGCGATTTCGTCGGCGCCGCGGGTCTTGCTGACCGCCAGCAATGTGACGCTTTGCGGGGCCCGGCCGGCGCCGGTGCTGGCGGCGTCGATCCGTGCGCGAATCGAGGTTAGCGGGGTATCGGTGTCGGGCATGATTGAATGGCTCACGGCGAGCGGTTAGTTTAAGGACCTATACCGTCCTGCGAAATTCTACTGAGAAGAATACAGAAACCCATGGATATCACCGAACTGCTTGCCTTCAGCGCCAAAAACGGCGCCTCGGATTTGCACCTTTCCGCCGGCCTGCCCCCGATGATCCGGGTGGACGGCGACGTCCGCCGTATCAATCTGCCGGCCATGGAGCACAAGGAAGTGCACGCGCTCGTTTATGACATCATGAACGACAAGCAGCGCAAGGATTACGAGGAATTCCTGGAGACCGACTTCTCCTTCGACGTGCCCGGCGTGGCCCGCTTCCGGGTCAACGCCTTCAACCAGAACCGGGGCGCCGGCGCCGTGTTCCGGACCATTCCCTCCAAGGTGCTGACCATGGAGGATCTGGGCATGGGCAAGGTGTTCCAGAAGATATCCGATTTCCCGCGCGGCATCGTGCTGGTAACCGGGCCCACCGGCTCGGGTAAATCCACCACCCTGGCGGCGATGATGGACTACATCAACGAAAGCCGCTACGAGCACATCCTCACCATCGAGGACCCGATCGAATTCGTGCACGAGTCCAAGAAGTGCCTGGTCAACCAGCGGGAAGTGCACCGCGACACCCTGGGCTTCGCCGAGGCGCTGCGCTCCGCCCTGCGGGAAGACCCGGACATCATTCTGGTGGGCGAATTGCGGGATCTGGAAACCATCCGCCTGGCGCTTACCGCCGCCGAAACCGGCCACCTGGTGTTCGGCACCCTGCACACCACCTCGGCGGCCAAGACCATCGACCGGGTGGTGGACGTATTCCCGGCGGAAGAAAAATCCATGGTCCGCTCAATGCTGTCGGAATCCCTGCAAGCGGTGATCTCGCAGACGCTGATGAAGAAGAACGGCGGCGGGCGGATCGCCGCCCATGAAATCATGATCGGCACCGCCGCGATCCGGAACCTGATCCGCGAGGACAAGGTGGCGCAGATGTACTCCGCCATCCAGACCGGCGGCGCGCTGGGCATGCAGACCCTGGACCAGTGCCTGCAGGGCCTGGTGAAGAAAGGCCTGGTGGCCCGTCAGGCGGCCCAGGAAAAAGCCAAGAACCCGGACTCCATCTGATTGGGATACGCGCATGGAATTTGAAGACCTTCTCAAACTGATGGTGCAGAAAGGCGGCTCGGACCTGTTCATTACCGCCGGCGTGCCGCCGAGCATGAAGATTCACGGTAAGGTGCTGCCGGTGACGCGCAACGCCCTGACCCCGGACATGACCCGGGACATCGTGCTCAGCACCATGAACGAAAAGCAGCGCAAGGAGTTTCTCGAGCACCACGAGTGCAACTTCGCGATTTCCGCGCGCGGCATCGGCCGGTTCCGGGCCAGCGCCTTTTACCAGCGCAACCTGGTGGGCATGGTGTTGCGCCGTATCGAGACCAAGATTCCCAACGTGGACGAGCTGCGTCTGCCGCCAGTGATCAAGGACCTGGCGATGACCAAGCGCGGCCTGGTGATTTTCGTCGGCGCCACCGGTACCGGTAAATCCACCTCGCTGGCGTCGATGATCGGCCACCGCAACAAGAACTCGAAAGGGCACATCATTTCCATTGAGGACCCGATCGAATTCATCCACCAGCACCAGGGCTGCATCGTCACGCAACGGGAAGTGGGCATCGACACGGAGTCCTTCGAGGTGGCCTTGAAGAACACCCTCCGCCAGGCGCCGGATGTGATTCTGATCGGCGAGGTGCGTAGCCGCGAGGTCATGGACCACGCCATCGCGTTCGCGGAAACCGGCCATCTTTGTCTGGCCACCCTGCACGCCAACAACGCTAACCAGGCGCTGGACCGGATCATTCACTTCTTCCCGGCGGATCGCCATAACCAGCTGTACATGGACCTGTCGTTGAACCTGCGCGGCATCGTCGCCCAGCAGCTGATCCCCACGCCCGACGGCAAGGGCCGGCGCGCGGCCATCGAGGTACTGCTCAACACGCCGCTGGTGTCGGACCACATCCGCAAGGGCGAGATTCATCTGCTCAAGGCGCTGATGAGCAAGTCCCGCGAGCAGAGCATGCAGACCTTCGACCAGGCGCTTTACGACCTTTACGATGCCGGGGAAATCACCTACGAAGACGCCATCGCCCACGCCGACTCGCCCAACGATCTGCGCCTGATGATCAAGCTCGGCAACGAAACCGATGCCACCAGCCTGGATCACGCCACCCGCGGCCTGACCATCGAAGGCGACAACGACTAGGGTCTGTTCACACTACTGGCGTTTATCCTTCTTTTACGGTCGCCCGGGCGGGAGTCCACCTATCCTTCACGGACGGGCTCCCACTCTGCCCGGACATTTCGTATCGGGAGGCAACGTCATGAACAAGTTCGCATCCGCCCATTGGGAAGGCGACATCAAGAAGGGCAAAGGCACCATTTCCACGCAAAGCGGTGCCCTCAAGGAGCAACCTTACGGCTTCAACACGCGCTTCGAAGACGAGCCGGGCACCAACCCGGAAGAGCTGATCGGCGCCGCCCACGCCGGTTGTTTCTCGATGGCGTTTTCTCTGGAGCTGGGTAACGCCGGTTACACCGCCGACAGCATCGACACCAAGGCCAAAGTGACCCTGGATAAAGACGGCGACGGCTTCAGCATCACCAAAATCCACCTGGATATGAACGCGAAGATTCCCGGCATCGACGACGCCGAGTTTCAGAAAATCGCCAACGGCGCCAAGGAAGGGTGCCCGGTGTCCAAAGTGCTCAACGCTGAGATCACCCTGGACGCCAAACTCGGTTGAAGGAGGTTGCGAGCGGGCCTGCTCCGAAAGCCGTCCTTGTGGGAGCGAGCCTGCTCGCGAAAGGGCGAGCTGGCTCGCCCGGCAGGATTCCAGAGGTCTACCCGACCCCTCAAGCTGGCTCAGCCAAAGTGCCGGCCCGGTAGTCGCGCAGGGCTTGCTCGATCTCTTCCTGCGTGTTCATAACGAAAGGCCCGTACTGGGCCACCGGCTCGCCGATTGGCTTGCCCGCCAGTAACAACAGCCGGGCACCGTCCCTGCCGGCGGCGAGCGTCACCCGGTCGCCGTCGCTGAGGGTGGCGCTGTGCTCCAGGCGCAACGTTTCGCCGTTCACCGAGACGCCACCTTCGAACAGATACAACAGCGCGTTGTAGCCGCTTTTCACGGGCACGGTCAGGCTCTCGCCGCCACGCAACTTCACATCCAGGTAAAGCGGATCGGTGCTGCCGCCAACCACCGGCGCGGTGATCGTCTCACCGTTCAGCGTCACCTCGCCGGCCACCGCCTTGACCTGCCCGCCACCGGGCAGATCCAGGCGCGGCATCTCGGTGTCGGTCACGTCCCGGTAACCGGCCGGCTTCATTTTCTCCGCCGCCGGCAGGTTGATCCACAGCTGGAAGCCGCGTAACAGACCGTCCTGCTGCTGGGGCATTTCCTCGTGGATAATGCCGCGCCCGGCGGTCATCCACTGCACGCCGCCCTGCTTGAGATCGCCTTCGTTACCCAGGTGGTCGCGGTGCTTCATGTGCCCTTCCACCAGGTAGGTGACGGTCTCGAAGCCGCGGTGCGGGTGGGCCGGGAAACCGGCCACATAGTCGTCCGGGTTGTCGGAGGAGAACGCGTCCAACATCAGGAACGGATCCAGCCGCACCGCCGGGTTGTGGCCCAGCGCGCGCTTCAGGCGCACGCCGGCGCCGTCGGATGTATCCAGGGCACGGAACGTATTGAGTATGCGACGCTCTTTCATGGTTGCCTCCTGTTGGCTGCTCTCCGGGGTGCCTCAGGCGCCCCGGATCTCCCGTTCACCCAGCCGGTCGCGGTCATGAGCGGCGGAAAGATCCTGTTCCGGGCCGATCGAGATGATCCCATGCGGGTTCACCGTCGGGTGGCTGCGGAAATAATGGTTGCGGATATGATTCATATCCACGGTGCCCGCCACGCCGGGCAGCTGGTACAGCTCGCGCAGCAGACCGCTCAGGTTCGGGTAATCGGCGATCCGGCGGCGGTCGCACTTGAAGTGCGTGACATACACCGGATCGAACCGCACCAGCGTGGTCCACAGGCGCAAATCCGCCTCGGTGAGCGTGTTGCCCACCAGATAACGGCTTTTACCCAACCGTTCCTCCAACTCGTCGAGCGTGCCGAACAGCGCGTGTACCGCTTCGTCATAGGCCTGCTGGCCGGTGGCGAAGCCGGCTTTATAAACGCCGTTGTTCACCTTCTCGTAGACCGGGCTGTTGACCGCCTCGATCTGTTCGCGCAAATCACTCGGGTAATAATCGCCGGGCCGCGCGCCGACCTCGTCAAAAGCACTGTTGAACATGCGGATAATGTCGGCGGACTCGTTACTGACAATGGTCTCGCGCTGCTTGTCCCACAGCACCGGCACGGTGACGCGGCCGGTGTACTTGCCGTCGGCCTTCAGATAAAGCTGATACAGCTTGTCCAGGCCGTACAAGGAATCACCGGTGGCCGCCGGGAAGTCGTCGCGCAGCTCCCAGCCGTGCTCCAGCATCAGCGGGTGCACGACGGATACATCGATGTGCTTCTCCAGGCCTTTCCAGGCGCGCATCACCAGCGCCCGGTGGGCCCAGGGACAGGCGTAGGACACATACAGGTGGTAACGCCCGCTCTCCGCCGGGAAACCGCCGTCACCGGTGGGGCCGGCTTCGCCGTCGGCGGTCACCCAGTTACGGAACTGGCTCTCCGAGCGCTTGAAATGGCCACCGGTGCTCTTGGTGTCGTACCACTTGTCTTGCCACTGTCCTTCGACCAGCAGTCCCATGGGACCTCCTTGGTGTCATTGCTTGAAGCTGACCCCTATTATTGATTCTGAAAAGGCGATATAAAACAGCACATATTTGTGAAATATGGTCAACTGATTCGATATGTCGACGAAAATCACCCTGGACCAATGGCAGGCCCTGATCGCCGTGGTGGACGAAGGCGGCTACGCCGCCGCCGCCGAGGCGCTGGATAAAAGCCAGTCGGCGATCAGCTACGCGGTGCAGAAAATCGAGACCGAGCTGGGCGTGCGCGCTTTCACCCTGGAGGGCCGCCGCGCCAAGCTCACCGAGACCGGCAGCCTGCTGTACCGCCAGGCCAAGGTGCTGGTGGACGAGGCGGGCCGCATTGAGAACACCGCGATCCGCTTCGGCCACGGCTGGGAGCCACTGGTACGGCTCACCGCCGACGGCCTGTTCCCCCAGGACCAGGTGCTCTGCGCCCTGGTGCGCCTGGCCAGCGAAAGCCCGCTGACCCGGGTGGAATTTCAGGAAACCGTGCTGTCCGGCTCCGAGGAGGCGCTGCTGCGCCACGAGGCGGACGTGGTGATCACCGGCCGGGTGCCGCCCGGCTTCATGGGCGATCATCTGTCGCGCATCCGCTTCGTGGCGGTGGCGGCGCCGGACCACGCGCTGCATCATCAAGGGCCGCTGGAGCTCGACCACCTGCGCCCGCACCGCCAGCTGGTGATCCGGGATTCCGGCAAGCGCCGGGTGGACTCGGGCTGGCTGGGCGCCGAGCAGCGCTGGACGTTTTCCCACGGCAGCGCGCGCCGCCAGGCGTTGCTGCGCGGCCTGGGTTTCGCCTGGGTGCCGGAGACCGAAATCGCCGCCGACCTGGCCGAAGGCCGTCTGCTGCCGTTGCCGCTCAAGGAGGGCGTGGAGCGCTTCCACGACCTGTATCTGGTCTACGCCGACGGCCAGTACGCCGGCCGGGCCGCCCGCTTTCTCGGTGAATGCCTGAGGGCGGAAGCCGAACCCGTTTAACCCCTAGGATCCGCAGGAAAGAGCACACCATGACCCCGAACACCACCGCGATTCGCATTGAGAACCGCTATAACGGCCCGCCGGGCTCCGCCAACGGCGGCTATATTTGCGGCCGCATGGCCGAGCACGCCGGCACCCCGTGCGTGGAAACCCGCCTGATGGCACCGCCGCCGCTGGACACCGACATGCCGCTGCGGCTGGAAGACGCGCAGTGGTTCGCGCTGCACGGCGACCAGCCGGTGGCCCGTGCCCGCCAGGCCAGCCTGCCGGAAATGATCGTGCCGACGCCGGCCACCCTGGACGAAGCTCGGCAGGCGGAGACCCGCTTCAGCGGTTTCGTCGATCACCCTTTCCCGGGTTGCTATGTGTGCGGCCCGGACCGGGACGACGGCCTGCGGCTGTTCCCCGGCTGGCTGGACGACCACCGGGCGGTGGCCTGCCCGTGGACACCGGCGGCCAGCCACGGTGATGATCAGGGCCGGGTGACGCTGCCGCAGGTGTACGCGGCGCTGGACTGCCCGGGCTCGTTCACCCTGGAGAAAGACCCGGACACCTGGGTGGTGCTGGGCAGCTTCACGGTGCAGGTGGACGCCTTGCCGGAAGTGGGCGAAACCTATGTGGTCAGTGGCTGGCCGCTGGGCCGCGACGGGCGCAAGCACTTCGCCGGCACCGCGGTGCACGACACCACCGGTCGCTGCCTGGCCCGCGCCCATGCGGTCTGGGTGCAGATTCCCGCCGGTTCCCGTTGACGTCACTCTCGCGGCGACGTTCTATACTGTTTGAGAATCATTCCCAAGGAGTTGTCCCATGCGAGCCTTACACAGCCTGCCCTTGATCGCCGCGCTCGCCCTGTTACTGGGCGGGTGCGTGTCACCGGTGGTGATCGACCATCGCGCCGGCACCGATTTCACTCAGTATCGCAGTTACGCCATTGAGGCGCCGGACGCCGACCAGCAAGCGCTCAGCCTGAACGGCCAGCGGGTCCAGGAGGCGGTGCACCGCGAGCTGGCGGACGGACCGCTGGCCCGCGCCGACCTGGAACAGGCGGACCTGACTCTGCGCTACGCGTTCGTGCCGGTGGAGAAATTCCAGGGCAGCACCCTGCAATTCGGCTTCGGCTGGTTCAACCGGGGTTACGGCATCGGCGCCACCACACCGGTGGAAGGCGAAACCTACGAGGAGCACAAGCTGCAGATCGCCCTGGTCGAGCGCAGCAGCAGCGAGGTGGTGTGGGAAGCCACCAGCCGCGACACGCTCTACGAATCGATGAGCAGCGAACGGCGCAAGGAACGCATCGACGTGATGGTGGCGGAGATGTTCAAGCGCTTCCCGCCGGGCGCGGCGAACTAAGCCACCGCAGGGTCACGCGCAGGCCGCCGCTGTCGGCGGCGTCCAGCGCAATGGTACCGCCGGTGCGCGCCATCACCGAGGCGACGATGGCCAGGCCCAACCCCTGGCCCTCGCCACCGCCGCGCCAGCCCCGGTCCAGGGCGCGGGCGCGCTGATCCGGGGCCAGCCCGGGGCCCTGATCCTCGACGGTCACGGCGATGTCTTCGCCGTTCTGCCCGCTCTCTACCCGCACCCCTATCTCACCGCCGGCCGGGCTGTGCCGGACCGCGTTCTCCAGCACATTGCGCAGCGCGATCCGCATCAGGCCCGGGCCGGCCGGAGCGGCCCGCCGCAGCGCCCGGTCGTGGTCCGCGTGCAGGTGAACGGTGAGGCGCTTTTCGAGGCTGGCGGGCTGCAGCTCTTCCAGCACCGTGGCCAGCAGCTCACCGAGCGCCTCGGGCGGCTCCCGGCGCTGGCTTTCCGCGCCCTCCTCGCGGGCCAGGGCCAGCAGCTGGTCCAGGTTATTGGCGAGCCGCAGCACCGCCTGGCGGGCCTGCACCCGGGCGTGGGCGGCGCGCTCGCCATCGGTCATATCGGCGACCTGAAGCTGGGTGCGAATCGCCGCCAGCGGCGTGCGCAGTTCATGGGCCAGGTCGTCGGTGAGGCGCCGTTCGCGCAGCAGGGCGTCGCGGGCGTTGCCGAGCCAGTGGTTGAGGGTGTCGACCATGGGCGCCAGCTCCACCCCGCCTTCCGGCACACTCAGGGGCGCTTCGTCGGTGACCCGGCGCCGGGACAGGTCGGCACGCAGCACGGCCAGCGGCGCCAGGGCGCGCCCCACCGCCCACCACACCAACGCCAGGCTGGCCAGCAGGCCCAGGCCCAGGGCCACCAGCAGCACCAGCGCCACCTGGCGCATAAAGGCGGTGCGCCCGGCCATGCGTTCCGCCGAAGTGACGCGCAACTCGCCTTCGCTGACGGTGAACACCCGCCAGGTTTCGCCCTCGACCTGTTGCTCACCGAAGCCGTCCTCGGGCAGCGCCAGTCCGGCGCTGGGGGCCCCGCCGGAACGGGCCAGCACCTCGCCGCGCAGGCTGCTGATTTCACAGGCGATGCCGCCCAGGGGCAGAGCGCCGGACTTCTGCAGTTTCAGGTCGCCGGCGGCGTCACTTTCCAGCAGCGACACCACCATGCGCGCGGACGCCGCCAGGCGCTGGTCCAGCACCCGCGCGACCCGGTCACGGACCTCGCCGTGCAGCCACACCGCCAGCACCAGCCACAGCACCGACAGCCCCAGCCCCATGCACAGCAGCAAGCGGCCGCGCAAACTGGCGGGCCCCATCATGGCGGGGTCCCCAGCCGGTAGCCCTCGCCACGCACGGTTTCGATCAGGGCGTCGCCGAGTTTGCGGCGCAGGTTGTGGATGTGCACCGCCAGGGCGTTGCTCTCCACGCCGTCGGTCCAGCCGTAGACCCGGTCGGCGAGCTGAACCGGGGTCAGCACCTGGCCACGGCTTTGCAGCAGCGCCTGCAGCAGGGCCCGCTCGCGGCGCGGCAGGGTGACCGCCTCGCCGTGCAGCCAGAGCCGCTGGGCCGCCGGTTCGAACCGCAGGCCGCCGTACTCGATCACCGGCGCGGCGCGGCCGGCGGAGCGGCGCATCAAGGCGTGCAGGCGGGCCACCAGTTCGTCCAGGTCAAAGGGCTTCACCAGGTAGTCATCGGCGCCGGCGTTCAATCCCGTCACCCGGTGCTCGACGCCGTCGCGGGCGGTGAGCACCAGCACCGGCTCGTCCCGCCCCAGACGGCGCCAGCGCGCCAGCAGCGACAGCCCGTCCTGGTCGGGCAAACCGAGATCGAGCACCACCAGGTCAAAGGCGGTACTGTCCAGGGCGGCGTCGGCATCGGCGGCGCGGGTCACCCAGGCCACGGAAAAGCCGTGGGCCTGAAGGCCGGCCTGCACGCCATCGCCGAGCAGGGCGTCGTCTTCGATCAGTAGTAGATGCATAGGAAACCAGAATGCGGGCGCCGGATTAACCCGGCGTTAATCATGGTCGGGAATGCTGGGCCCGGCAACCAGGACACCCAAGAGGCCCCATGAACGCTTTGCAACTCGGACCCTTCGCGCTACCGCTCGCCCTGCTGCCCTGGCTGGTGGGCCTGATCGCCGCCTGGCTGGTGGCCTGGTACCGCCGCCGCCGTGGCCACGGCGACGCCGAGCCGCTGCTGTGGCGCATCGGGCTGCTGGCGCTGATCGGCGCGCGGGTGGCGTTCGTGGCGCGCTACCACGACCGCTTCGCCGGGCCGCTGGAAATGATCGACCTGCGCGACGGCGGGCTCTGGTGGCCCGGCGCCGTGGCCGGCGCCGGCCTGGGCCTGGCCTGGGCGCTGCGCGGTCGCGCCGAACGGGAACAGGACACGCCGCTGTCCGAGAGCTGGCGCGCCCTGCTCACCGGTGCGGTGGCGGCGGTGCTCACCGCCAGCGTGACCCTGGCCATAAGCAGCACCGCCCAGCCGGCACCGGAGGTGACCCTGCACCGGCTGGACGGCACCCCCGTGACGCTTTCCGCGTTGTCCGAAGACCGCCTCACCCTGGTCAATCTTTGGGCCAGCTGGTGCCCGCCCTGCCGGCGCGAGATGCCGGTGCTCGAACAGGGCCAGAGCGACTATCCGTCGGTGCGTTTCGTGTACGCCAATCAGGGCGAGTCCGCCGAGATCATCCGCGGTTATTTACTGGAAGAGAGCCTGCGCCTGGACAACGTGGTGCTGGACCCGCACAGCGACCTGGCCCGCGCCCTGGGCGGCAGCGGCCTGCCCACCACGGTGCTGATCGGTAGCGACGGCACCCTGGTCAACAGCCATGTGGGGCCGCTTTCCCGGGCCAGCCTTCATCATTTTATTAACCCGCACCTTCAGGAGTAACCCATGCGCACTCGACCGACCGTCCGACAGACCCTGGCGCTGGTGGCGCCGCTGCTGATGGCGCTGACGGCCGCGCTGTTCAGCCCGCCGGCCAGCGCCCAGATCAGCGAGGAACAGGCCCGGCAGGTACGGTCGCTGCTGGAAGACAGCCACTGGGTGGCGGAAGGGCCGGAGGATCCGGAACGGGTCGCGTACATGTTCACCGACATGGAGTGCCCGTACTGCGCGCGCCAGTGGCAGGCGATGCGGCCCTTTATCAACGACCCGGACAACGTTACCCAGGTGCGCCACATCATTGTCGGCATTCTCAAGCCACAGAGCCACGCCAAGGGCGCCGCGGTGCTCGCCGCCGACGACCCGCTGGCGGCCTTGGAGAAAGGCCAGCGGGAGTTTGACTCCGGCGGTCTGGCGCCATTGCAGGACATCCCCAAGGACATCAGCAGAGCCCTGGGGGAGAACCGGTTGCTGATGCAGCAGTTGGGCATCCGCGGTACGCCGGCGACGATTTTCACCGATACGCAGGGGCAACTGCAGTTCGCGCCGGGCCTGATGAGCGAGTCGCTGCTGGCGACCTATCTGTTCCAGATGGAGGCGGACTAGCCGCCGGCGTCAGTCGCTCAGCCAGCTGACCTTGCCCTGGCAGACCGTCAGCTTCACCACCCCGGGCAGGGTGGCGTTGCGCCAGGGCGAGTTACGGCCCGCCGACAGCCAGTGGCTGGCCAGGCCGCGGCTCTCGTCGGCGGCCAGCACGCACAAGCTCGCCGGGCGACCGGCTTCCATCTGGCCGGCCTGGATGCCCAGGCAACGGGCGGGCGCGGCGGTGACCGCGTCCAGCGCCCGGTGCAACGGCAAGGCGCCCTCCGCCACCAGCTTCAGAATCAGCGGCAGCAGACTGTCGAGTCCGGAGATGCCCGGTTTGGAGGCCGGGAACGGCGCCGCCTTGCTGGACAGGCCCACCGGCTGGTGCTGGGAGCAGATGGCGTCGATGGTGCCGTCCGCCACCGCCGCCAGCAACGCTTCCCGGTCGGCGGCGCCGCGCAGCGGCGGAATCACGTGGCAGTGGCTGTTGAAGCCTTCGATGGCGGATTCGTCCAACAGCAGATGGTGAATACTCACATCAGCGGTAACCGGCAGGCCCCGAGCCTTGGCTTCGCGCAGCAGCCACAGGGACTGGCGGCTGGAGATCTGCTGGAAATGGGCGCGCACCCCGGTGGCTTCCACCAGCAGCAGGTCGCGGGCCAGATCCACCGACTCCGCCACGGCGGGAATGCCGGGCAGGCCCAGGCGGGTGGCCACCGGGCCATCGTGGGCGCACCCGCCGGCGGCCAGGGCCGCGTCCTGGGGGCGGAACATCACCGGCAAATCAAAGGTGGCGGCGTACTCCAGGCCCCGCTTGAGCACCAGGGCGTCCACCACCCGGGCACCGGCCTGGCCCACGGCGATGCAGCCGGCCCGGGCCAGCGTCGCCATTTCCGCCAGCTGATGGCCTTCCAGGCCCTGGGTGAGCGCGGCCACCGGCAGCACCCGGGCGAAGCCGGCCTGGCCGGCCTGTTCGCGAATCAAGCGCACCACGGCGGTGGAATCCACCGGCCCGCAATCCGGCTGAGCGGCCATGTGGGTAATACCGCCACCGGCGGCGGCGCGGGTTTCCGAGGCAATGTCGCCGGCGCGGCCGCTGCCGGGCAGGGACAGGTGCACGCAAGCGTCCACCAGGCCGGGAATCACCCAATGGCCCTCGGCGTCCACGATTTCAGCGCCCGGGGCGTCCAGGCTGGCGCCAATACGCACCAGCCGACCGTCTTCCACCAGCAGATCGGCCACTTCATCACGGCCGGATAGCGGGTCGATCACCCGACCCTTGCGGATCAACAGATGGGCTCTAGCGGCCATGGTCGCCTCCCTGGTCCGGATTCTGGCTGCTTTCCTGGCCGCTGATGGTCATCGACATCACCGCCATGCGCACCGCGATGCCGAATGTGACCTGATTCAAAATCACCGAGCGCGGGCCGTCCGCCACTTCCGAGGCGATTTCCACGCCCCGGTTGATCGGCCCCGGGTGCATGACGATGGCGTCCGGCCGGGCGTGGCGCAGCTTTTCATTGTTGAGACCGTAGAGGCGGAAGAATTCGCCTTCGCTGGGCAGCAGGGCGGAGTCCATGCGCTCTTTCTGCAGCCGCAGCATGATCACCACATCCACGTCCTTGAGGCCCTGGGCCATGTCGGTGAACACGGTGACGCCGAGCTGCTCCACATCGGTGGGCAGCAGGGTGCGCGGGCCGATCAGCCGCACTTCCTCGGCGCCGAGAATATTGAGCGCGTGAATCTGCGAGCGCGCCACCCGCGAGTGCAGGATGTCGCCGACGATGGCCACCCGCAGGCCGGCGAAACCGCCCTTGTAGTGGCGGATGGTGTACATATCCAGCATCGCCTGGGTGGGGTGGGCGTGGCGCCCGTCACCGGCGTTGATCACCGCCACCCGCGGGGTCACCTCGTTGGCGATGAAAAACGGCGCGCCGGAATCCTGGTGGCGCACCACGAACATGTCGGCGGCCATCGCCTCCAGGTTACGCAGGGTGTCGAGCAGGGTCTCGCCCTTGCTGGTGGCGGACTTGGCGATATCCAGGTTGAGCACGTCGGCGCTGAGCCGCTTGGCGGCCAACTCGAAGGTGCTGCGGGTGCGCGTGCTGGATTCGAAGAACAGATTGACCACCGTCTTGCCGCGCAGCAGCGGCACTTTCTTGATCGCGCGTCCGCCCACGTCGACGAAGCTGGCGGCGGTATCAAGAATGTCTTCAAGCAGGGAACGGGGCAGGTGTTCAACGGAAAGAAAGTGTCGCAGCTTTCCGTCTTCGGTGAGCTGCACGCGGGAGGAGGGCGGCGGCGCAAGCGTCATTCTTCGGGCCTTATGTCTCTGATCTCCGCAGTCAAAGGCGCGGGCCCGGCCAATTCTACCCGCTGATGGGGCGGCAATGCCAAAGTTTCGCCGCAAATATCGGCGCGGATCGGCAATTGCCGGTGGCCAATGTCGAAAAGCACGGCGAGCCGGATGGACGCCGGACGGCCGAAATCGAACAATTCGTTCATGGCGGCGCGGATGGTGCGGCCGGTCATCAGCACGTCATCGACCAGGATCAGATTGGCACCGTCCACATCGAACGGCAGGTCGGAAGGCTTCACCGAACGCTTCAGGCCGCGGGTGTCGAAGTCGTCCCGGTAGAAGCTCACGTCCAAACGCCCCAGCGGCAGCGGCGTCGCCAGACGCTGATTGAGCGCTTCCGCCACCCAGGCGCCGCCGGACTGAATACCCACCAAAGACGGCGGGGGCTCGCCGTTGTCCAGGGCCAGCGCCTCGGCCATGCCGTCCAGCAGGCTGTCTATTTGTGCTTGGTTCCAGCGCAACGCGGTTCTCCCCAGGGATTCAGAGCGACAGAATATCAGGCGCCCCGGAGTGGGCAACACTACAGTTTTTTCGATCTAACGGCACTAATCACCGTGCTGGCCCGTTCACGCTCACTGAGCCATTCTCCGGTTATGAAATTACGCAACGACAAGGCTCGCTACGGCTGGGTCGCGATTGGCCTGCACTGGCTGGTGGCGCTGGCGGTGTTCGGGCTGTTCGGCCTGGGGCTGTACATGGTGGAGCTGGGTTACTACGACCCCTGGTACCAATCCGCCCCGGACCTGCACCGCGGCGTCGGCCTGACCCTGCTGGCGGTGGCGCTGATCCGCCTGGCCTGGCGCGCCCTGTCACCGCCGCCCGCGCCACCCGGCAATCATCACCGTTGGGAGAAAACCGGCGCGCGGCTGGCGCACTGGGGCCTGCTGGGGTTGCTGTTCGCGGCGATGATCAGCGGCTATCTGATCAGCACCGCCGACGGCAGCGGCATCGATGTGTTCGGGCTGTTCGAGGTGCCGTCGGTGACCGGACGCCAAAACGGCCTGGAAGACAGCGCCGGCCTGGTGCATTACTGGAGCACCTGGGCACTGGTGGTGCTGGCCGGGCTGCACGGCCTGGCGGCGCTGAAACATCACTTTATTGACCGGGATGCGACACTCAAACGGATGTTGCGCCCGTAATCCTGCGACCCAGACCGAAAGGAGAACACCCATGCTGAAACACCGGATTCTGATCCCGCTGCTGGCGGTACTGTTGAGCACCCCGGCCTTCGCCGACAAGCCCGGCGGCACCTACCAGTTCGATACCGAAGGGCAACACCAGTTCATCCTGTTCAAGATTTCCCACCTGGGCTACAGCTGGCTGTACGGCAACTTCAACGAATTCACCGGCAGCTTCACCGTCGACGAGGACAACCCGGAGAACAGCAAGGTGCGCGCGGAGATCAAAACCGCCAGCATCGACAGCAACCACGCCGAGCGCGACAAGCACCTGCGCAGCGACGACTTTCTGGATGTGAGCAAGTACCCCACAGCCACCTTCGAGAGCACCGGTATTGAACAAACCGGCGAACGCACCGCCAAGATCACCGGTGATTTCACCCTGCACGGCGTCACCAAACCGGTGACCCTGGACGCGAAGATGATCGGTTACGGCGACGACCCCTGGGGCGGTTACCGCATGGGTCTGGAAGCCAGCACCACGCTGAAACTGGCGGACTTCGGCATCACCAAGGACCTGGGCCCGGCCTCCGAAACCGTGGAGATCATTATTTCCGTGGAAGGCGTGCGCCAATAACCGCGGGGGCCACTAGCTAAGGCGCCACCGGCGTGGCGCCGCCGAGGTAGCCCTCGGCGATCACCGCCGCCGCCATCGAATCCACCTTGGGGTCGGCGCGGCGGGTGCCGGTGCGCTCCCGGGCTTCCCGGGTGGAGAGCCGTTCGTCGATCATCCATACCCGGATGCCGAAGCGGCCGTGCAGCCGGCGGGCGAACTTGCGCGCCCGCTGGCTGGATTCGCTTTCACTGCCGTCCATGTTCAGCGGCAGCCCCACCACCAGCGTCTCCGGACGCCATTCCTCCATCAGGGCCGTCACCCGGTCCCAGTCCGGCTGGCCGTCACGGCAGGCCAGGGCGGGTAACGGCGTGGCCGTGCCGGTGATGGCGTTGCCGCTGGCGACGCCGATCTTGCGGGTACCATGGTCGAACGAGAGCAGGGTCAAGCGGGCCTCGCCATCAGCCGTGGCCGACCTGGGTGGCGATCAGGCTCATATCCACGCCCAGGCGGGCGGCGGCGGCGTGCCAGCGCTGATCGAACGGGGTGTCGAGAACCAGCTCCGGGGTGCTGGCCACGCTCAGCCAGACGTTGTCCGCCAGCTCCTGTTCCAGCTGGCCGTCGTCCCAACCGGCGTAGCCCAGGCACACCAGGGTGGCCTCGGGGCCCTCGCCGATGGCGATGGCTTCCATGATGTCCCGGGAGGTGGTCAGGCACAGGCCGTCCGCCAGCGTCACGGTGCTGTCCCAGTGGCGGGCGGTGGCGCGGTGCAACACGAAACCGGCGTCCTGTTGGATCGGTCCGCCGGCCACCACCTGGTGCTGCTCGGAGGGCGGCACCTCCACCTCAATGTCCATATCCACCAGGATATCCAGCAAGCTGAGCGACACCGGGCGGTTGAGCGTCAGGCCCATGGCGCCGTCGTCGCCGTGCTCCACCACATAGGTGACGGTGTGCTCGAAGTTGGGATCGTCCATCTGTGGCATGGCGATCAAAAGCTGATGTTTGAGGCTGGCGTTATCCATGGCCACAGTATCCGGGGGCGGCCCGGCGAGGGCAAGGGACAGGCGGCGGTGAAGTGGCCCTGACGGCGCTTACTTGGAGGAAACCCGCCGGTTGGCGTCGAATTTCCAGGTGCGGATGATTTCCAGCACGTCCATGCGTTCGCGCATGTCCTGGGTGAAGGGCTCGAACGGGGCGGCCAGACGCACGCTCTGCACCGCCGCCTGATCAAGGAAGTCATGGCCGGAGGACTGCAGCACCTTGACCTCCTCGATGCCGCCGTCGCGGCGCAGCGCCACCATCAGCCGCACGCCGCCGAAGGTGTTGCTGTCCAAGGCCCGGCGCGGGAAATGGCGGGTGCCGGTGGCCTCCACCTTGCGGCGGAACGCCTCGATATAAGCGGCCTCGTAATGCGCCTTGGCGGACACCGAGGTGAGCCGGCGCACCCGGGGCCGTTTGGCGTAGGCCTGCTTCTGCTTGTCCAGGCGCGCCTGCAGGCTGGCGATCTCACGGCTGAGCTCGTCCATGTTGTCCTGGTCCGCCTTGCGGCGCGGGTCGTCCTGGTTGCGGTCCTGCTGCTCGCTGGCGATGTCACGCTCGCTGCGCGCCCGGGTAACGATGATTTTCTGCCGGGTGACCGGCGTCGGCTGGCGCGCGGTGGGCTCCTGGAGCTGCACCTGGCGGCTGTCCGGGTCGCTGAAGGGCGCTTCCTCGGTGGTGGTCAGCTCGCTTTTGTCCTCTTCGGTGCCGGAGCCGACCTGGTTCGCCTGGGCGATGAAATCCGCCTCTTCGGGGGCGTCGTCGGCACGGTGCATGGCCAGGGTCACATCCAGGCTGTTGGGGGCGGCGCGGGGCTTTTCCGGCGCGAAGCCGACACCGAACAGCAGCACGCCGTGTACCGCCAGGGCGAGAAACAATGTGAAGCCAAGCCGGTCGCCGGCGGTTACCTGAGGTGCTGCCATGGTGTCGTTATTTTAGTTCCAGCAGGGCGTCGAACAACTGTCCGGCGATGTTGATGCCGAAGATCTGGTCCAGCTCGCGCACGCAGGTGGGGCTGGTGACGTTGATCTCGGTGAGGTAGTCACCGATCACGTCCAGGCCCACGAAGTATAGGCCCTTGCGCTTGAGTGTGGGGCCCACCTGTTCACAAATCCAGCGGTCACGGTCGGTGAGCTCGCGGCCCTCGCCGGTGCCACCGGCGGCCAGGTTGCCACGGAACTCGCCTTCCTTGGGAATGCGCGCCAGGGCGTAAGGCAGCGGCTCGCCGTTGATCATCAGGATGCGCTTGTCGCCCTGCTTGATCTCGGGCACGAAGCGCTGGGCCATGATCGGGGTTTTGCCGTCCTCGGTGAGCACGTCGATGATCACGCTCAGGTTGGAGCTGCCCGGCTCGATGCGGAACACATTGGTGCCGCCCATGGCGTCGAGCGGTTTCATCACGGTGTCACCCTGCTCCTTTACAAACTCCCGCAGCAGGGCGGCGCGGCCGGACACCAGGGTGGGCACGCAGCACTGGGGGAAGTCCGTGGCGAACAGCTTCTCGTTGCTGTCGCGGACGCTGGCCGGGCGGTTCGCCACCAGCACCCCTTCGCGCTCCACCTTCTCGAGCAGATAGGTGGCGTACAGGTAGGCGGCGTTGAAGGGCGGATCCTGGCGCATCAGGATCATATCCAGGCCGGTGAGGTCCCGGGGGGCCGGCTCGCCCAGGGTGAACCAGTCCTGGTTGTCGTCGCGCACTGTCAGGTCGCGGGTCACCGCGAATACCCGGCCATCGCGGACGTAAAGGTCGGCGGGCTCCATGTAATGCAGGGTCCAGCCGCGTCGCTGCGCTTCCAGCAGCATCGCCAGGGTGGTGTCTTTCCAGGGCTTGATATGGGCGATGGGATCCATCACCACGCCGATGTTGAGGCTCATGGGTGCTCCAGGACGACCAAGGAAGGGTAGCCCGGCAATCTTAGCAGTGCCTCGCCCGCCCCGCTACGGGACGCTTTTCTCAGGTCTCACAGGGTCTTATAGATTGAATGTAGAATCTGTGTTAAAACCTCGGCTTGGGCTGTTTCACCCATAAGGTCCTCGGAAGAATCCCTTAGAAAAGGGGAGGCGAAGCCCTGGGGGGCATCACGAAGGATCGCGGGCCCTGCCTATCGCACCACAAAAAAGGCTTATAATTACAAGACGTTGCGGCCTGTAACGGTTCACGGTTTAAAGGCAGTTCTCCATGACTGACAATTTCCAAGACCTCAAGGTGATGGTGATCGACGACTCCAAGACTATTCGTCGCACCGCCGAAACCCTGTTGAAAAAAGCGGGCTGCGAGGTGATCACCGCCACTGACGGCTTCGACGCCCTGGCCAAGATCGCCGACAGTAAACCGAGTATTATTTTCGTGGACATCATGATGCCACGACTGGATGGCTACCAGACTTGCGCGCTGATCAAAAACAACAGCGCGTTCAAGGCGACCCCCGTCATTATGCTCTCTTCCAAGGATGGTCTGTTTGACAAGGCCAAGGGTCGAATCGTGGGCTCCGACGAGTACCTGACCAAGCCGTTCTCCAAAGACGAGCTGTTGGGGGCGATTCGCCAGCACGTCTAGCGTTCGCCACGGGATCGCATCCCGTGGGCGGTCGCGGTGCTCAACCTGAAGAGGAAAAGATGGCACGCATTCTTATTGTCGATGACTCTCCCACTGAGTGTTACAAACTGCGGGAGATTCTGGAAAAGCACGGCCACCACGTATTGGAGGCCGCCAATGGCGCCGACGGCGTGGCCATGGCACGCTCGGAGCTGCCGGATCTGGTGTTGATGGACGTGGTGATGCCGGGGCTGAACGGCTTCCAGGCCACCCGGCAGCTCACCAAAGGCGCCGATACCGCCCATATTCCGATCATTATCGTGACCACCAAGGATCAGGAAACCGACCGGGTGTGGGGCAAGCGCCAGGGCGCCAAGGATTATCTGACCAAGCCGGTACACGAAGATGTACTGCTAAAAACCGTGGATCGGCAACTGGCCGACCAATGAACACAGAGGTGTCATGAGCGCAGCCGCCTCCGCCGCTTTCATCAAGCTGGCGGACTACTTCGTCCGCTGTCGTCAGCAGGCCGCCAACCTGCCGATGCAGGAAGACGCGGTCCATTATTGGAGCGGCGTCGGCTTCACGCTGGACGAGCGCTATTACGTGGCGCCCATGGATGAAGTCTCGGAAATTCTTTCGGTGCCGGCCTATACCCGGGTACCGGGGGTACTGAACTGGATGAAGGGCGTCGCCAATGTGCGCGGGCGCCTGATGACGGTGATGGATCTGAGCCGCTTTCTCGGCAAGGCCTCGGAATTGCAGGAAAAGCGGCGCCGTTTGCTGGTGCTGGATCAGGACGATCTGTACACCGGCGTAATCGTGGACGAAGTGCTGGGGATGCAGCATTTTCCCATCGAGGCGTATCAGGAACACTCGCCGCTCGCGGAGGAGGACGTGGGTCCGTACCTGCGCGGCGGTTATCAGAGGGACGGGGAATTCTGGTCCGTGTTCAGCCTTTCCCGGCTGGCACAGGACCCGCGCTTCATGCAGGCGGCCCGCACGGGCTGAGCGGCGTGCCGCGCAGGGGAGATAAGAACAGAGCCAGGCCAGGAGCCAGTTATGAAGTTCAAACCGGGAAACGTGTTCAGCAAGGTGCGTGGGGGCGCGGGTAGCAACCCGTTGAATATTGCGCTTTATATCGGGCTGGCCGTTTTTGTTGCCCTAGCGCTGGCCAACTTCCTGTTGTCGGCCACCACCGCGAACCAGGCGCAGGAAAACATCACCGAAGCCTCGGAATTGCGCGTGGTCTCGCAGCAGATCGCCAAAAACGCCCTGGAGGCGGCGTCCGGTAACGCCGACGCCTTCGAGCTGCTGGAAGCCTCGCGCGCCGACTTCCAGTCGGCCTGGGACGGCCTCAAGCAGGAGCCGGTGGCGGACGAGCAGGTCAAACAGCGGCTGCAGGCCCTGTGGGATCAGGTGCGCGAAGACACCGGCACGATTCTGAACGGGCAGGACACCGTGCTCGACCTGCACGAGGTGGCCGACACCCTGGCCCAGGCCATCCCGCAGCTGCAGTCCGAGTATCAGGCGGTGGTCGACATCCTGGTGGATACCGGCGCGCCGCCGGAGCAGGTGGCCTTCGCCCAGCGTCAGATCTGGCTCACCGAACGTATCCTGCGCTCCATCTCCCGGGTGTTGGAAGGCGACGACAACGCGGTGATCGCGGCGGACAACTTCGGCCGCGACGCCACCGAATTCGGCCGCGTACTCAACGGCATGCTGGCCGGCGACCAGGCCATGGGCGTGCAACAGATCGTCAACCCACAGGCGCTCAACTACCTGGACCGCACCTCACGGCTGTTCGACGAGTTCGTTAACCAGTCCGTGGACGAGATTCTCGAGACCGCCCCGGAACTGTTCCAGGTGGCCAGCGCCGCCGACTCCATCTTCCGTAATTCCCAGGACCTGCTGCAGGAATCCACCAACCTCAACGCCCAGTTCGAGCAGACCACCACCGGCCTGTTCCCGTCGCTGTGGTTGGGGGCGGTGAGCGCGGCCATCGCCGTGTTGCTGTTCTTCCTGATTATGCTGCAGCGTAACCGTGAGGCGGCCCGCCGCCGGAACGAACTGGAGAGCGAGAACCAGCGTAACCAGGCGGCGATTCTGCGCCTGCTGGACGAGCTCGGCGACCTGGCGGACGGTGACCTGACCGTGGAAGCGACGGTGACCGAGGATTTCACCGGCGCCATCGCCGACTCCATCAACTACTCCATCGACCAGCTGCGCAGCCTGGTACAAACGATCAACAACTCCGCCGTACAGGTGGCGTCGGCCGCCCAGGAAACCCAGTCCACGGCGATGCATCTGGCGGAAGCCTCCGAGCACCAGGCCCAGGAAATCGCCGGCGCCTCGGCGGCGGTGAACGAAATGGCGGTGTCGATTGACCAGGTATCCGCCAACGCCGCCGAATCCGCCGCGGTGGCGGAAAAAGCGGTGGCGATCGCCAACAAGGGCGCCGAGGTGGTGCAGGCCACCATCCATGGCATGGACACCATCCGCGAGCAGATTCAGGAAACCTCCAAACGGATCAAGCGTCTGGGTGAATCCTCCCAGGAGATTGGCGACATCGTGAGCCTGATTAACGACATCGCCGACCAGACCAACATTCTGGCACTGAACGCGGCGATCCAGGCCTCCATGGCCGGGGAAGCGGGCCGCGGCTTCGCGGTGGTGGCGGACGAAGTACAACGCCTGGCGGAACGCTCCGCCGCCGCCACCAAGCAGATCGAAACCCTGGTAAAAACCATTCAGACCGACACCAACGAGGCGGTGATTTCCATGGAAGCCACCACCGCCGAGGTGGTGAAAGGGGCGCGTCTGGCCCAGGACGCCGGTGTCGCACTGGAAGAGATCGAGAACGTATCCAAGAACCTGGCGGACCTGATCCAGAACATTTCCAACGCGGCGCGCCAGCAGGCCGCCTCCGCGGGTCACATTTCCAACACCATGAACGTGATCCAGGAAATTACCTCGCAAACGTCCGCCGGTACCACCGCCACCGCCCGCTCCATTGGTGACCTGGCGGAAATGGCGCAGGAAATGCGGAATTCAGTGGCCGGCTTCCGCCTGCCGGAGCATTCCTGAACCGGCCTAGGCCGGTTCCGGAGACGGAACCATGGGTTTTGCAGTGACAGATCGCTGGTCGATCAAGAGCGCCCCCGCCATGGATGCCGAGCAGTTCCAGCTATGGCAGGCCCTGTTGGAGGAGCGTACCGGGATGACGCTGGCGCCGGAGCGCAAGCAGTTCCTGGAAAGCAGCCTCAATATCCGCATGCGCGAGCTGGGGCTGGACGACTACGACACCTACTACCAGCAACTGGTCACCGGGGCCACCGAGTCCCGCGCCATGGAATGGTCGACCCTGGTGGACCGGCTGACGGTGCAGGAAACCAGCTTCTTCCGTCACCCCGGCTCCTACGCGCTGGTGGAAGATTACCTCGGCCAGTTCGCTGCCGAGCGGGGCACCGGCGCCACCCTCAACGCCTGGAGCGTGGGCTGTTCCACCGGCGAGGAAGCCTATTCACTGGCGATGCTGATCAGCGAGCGGTTCCGTGCCCACGGCAAGGAACTGTTCTACGGCATCACCGGCACGGACATCAGCCTGCCGACCCTGGCCAAGGCGCGCCGCGGGCTGTTTCCCCGGCGCCGCGTAGAGCAGATCGACCCGGCGCTGCGCGAGCGGTATTTCAAGGACGCGGACCGGCACACCATGCAGGTGGCGGACGGTCTGCGCGAACGGGTCTGCTTCGCCCATCTGAACGTGCTGAATCTGGATCAGGCGCCGATGGACGATATGGACCTGATCTTTTGCCAGAACATGCTGATTTACTTCCGCCGCTGGCGGAAGCGGCAGATCGTTAACCAGTTGGCCGGGCGCCTGGCGCCCGGCGGATTGCTGGTGCTGGGCCCCGGCGAAATCACCGATTGGCACGACCCGCGCCTGGAAAGGGTGCACTTCGCCGACACTCTGGCGTTCCGACGCCGGCAATGAGAGGCCTGAGTTCCATGGGGGAAAGGGCATGAGCGACCGTCACGACTATCTGGCGCTGGACTGGGTCCGGGGGGAGATTCAGGAAACCCTGAATCAAGCCCAGCAGGCCCTGGAAGCCTTCGTGGACAATCCCAACGATTCCACGCGCATGCGCTTTTGCCAGACCCACCTGCACCAGGTGTGCGGCACCCTGCAAATGGTGGAGTTCTACGGCGCCGCCCTGCTCGCCGAGGAAATGGAAAAGCTGGCCCGGGCGCTGGTGGATCAGCGCGTCGGCAATGTGGCCGACAGCCAGGAAACCCTGATGCGGGCGATCCTGCAGCTGCCGCCCTACCTGGACCGGGTGGCCAGCAGTCGCCGCGACCTGCCGCTGGTGCTGCTGCCGCTGCTGAACGACCTGCGCGCCGCCCGTGGCGAAGCGCTGTTGTCCGAGACCGCCCTGTTCAAGCCCGACCTTCAACACGCCCAGGGCGACGGCCGTCTGCCCGAGGCGGTGCTCAACGACCCGCGCTTCGCGCAACTGGCGCGCAAGATACGGCAAATGTTCCAGCTCGCCCTGGTGGGGGTGATGCGCAACGAGGACATGGACCGCAACCTGGCCTATATGCGCAAGGTGTTCGCCAAGCTCGAGCAGGTCACCGGGGAGGCCGCCCGCGGACCGCTGTGGCGGATCGCCGACGCCCTGGTGGAGGGCCTGCAGGAAGACGCCATCGCGCTGGGCACCTCGGTGAAACAGATGCTCGGCCAGATCGACCGCACCCTGCGCGAGCTGGCCGCCGACGGCGTCGACAGCCTGGAACGCCCGGCGCCCACGGAACTGCTCAAGAACCTGCTGTATTACGTCGCCAAGGCCGACCACGACAGCCCGCGCATCCGCGAAGTGCGCGCCGGCTTCCGGCTCGACGACGCGCTGCCGTCGGAAGACCTGGTCAACGCCGAACGCGAGCGCCTCACCGGCCCGGACTCCATGGCCATGAGCTCGGTGGTCACGGCGCTGTCCGAGGAGCTCACCAAGATTAAGGACGCCCTGGAGCAGTTCGTCCACCAGGGCGATTCCGACCCGGCCACGCTGGCGCCGGAGGCGATCCGCCTGAAACAGGTGTCCGATACCGTCGCCATGCTCGGCCTCGGCCAGCCCCGCACCCTGGTGGAAGAACAGCTCAAGGTGATGGAGGCGATCGTCGACGGCCGCCGCCCGGCGCACCGCGACACCCTGATGGACGTGGCCGGCGCGCTGCTCTACGTGGAAGCCACCCTGGCCGGGATCGGCGGCGACAGCCGCCGGCCGGCCCCGGCCACCGGCGCCGACCTGCCCCGCCATGTGGGCCAGGCCCTGGACGCGGTGCTGCGCGAATGCCGCGCCGGCCTGGAAGAGGCCAAGGACGGCATCATCGAATTCATCGCCTCGCACTGGGACCACCAGCACCTGAAAACGGTGCCCGACCGTCTCAACGCGGTGCGCGGCGGGCTGGAGGTGGTTCAGCTCGACCGCCCGGCGGACATTCTTCGCCAGTGCGTGCGCTTTATCCAAGAGCAGCTGATGGCGGAGCAGTCCAAGCCGGACTGGCGCAGCATGGACACCCTGGCCGACGCCATCACCTCGGTGGAGTACTACCTGGAGCGTCTCAGCGACGACCCGGAGACCCGCGATGACATCCTCGGCCTGGCGCGGGCCAGCGTCAGCGACCTGGGCTACCCGTTGCCGGAGCCCGTCGACGAGGCGGAAACCGAAGAGCCGGATCACGCCGATCAGCCGGACGACGTCGAGGACGCGCCGGCCGATTCGCTGGATGAACCGCTTGATGAGCCGCTTGATGAACCGCTGAATGCGCCACTGGACGAACCGCCGGTGCTGCTCACCGAGGACGCCCCCCAGGATGATGACGCGCTCGAAGCGTCGCCCGACGAAGCGGCGGCGCCGGAGCCTGCCAACCAGGGCGGCATCGAGGAGCACGACGAAGAGCTGATCGACGACGAAATCATCGAGATCTTCGTCGAGGAAGCCGAAGAAGTGCTCGAGGCCCTGGATCAGTATTTCCCGCGCTGGGCGGCCAACACCGGCGACGAAACCGCGCTGGTGGAATTCCGCCGCGCCTTCCACACCCTCAAAGGCTCCGGCCGCATGGTGGGCGCCACCACCGTGGGGGAGCTGGCCTGGTCGATCGAGAACATGATGAACCGGGTGATCGACGGCGCCATCGAGCCCGACGCCACCCTGATCGAGCTGGTGCGCACCGTGCACGGCCTGATCCCGGATCTGGTGGACGCCTTCGCCCACCGCCGGCCGATGCCCTACGACGTGACGCCGCTGCAGGAAGCCGCGTTCGCGCTCGCCGACGGCCAGCACCTGGACGCGGTACCGAGCATTGACCGCCCGGACGCGCCCCGGGAGTCGGAAACCGGCACCGGGCCGGAGCCCGAACAAGCCCCCGACGCGACGCCGCCCCTGGACGACGACCCGCTGGCGGACCTGGATGCCCTGGATTTCCAGATCCCCGAGGAGACCGAAGCCGCCGGCGACGCGGTCGACCCGGTGCTGCTGGATATCTTCCGCAGCGAGGCGGCGCGCAACCTCGGACTGGTGCGCGAGTGGCTGGACCAGATCGACCCGGACTTCGCCGAGCACCCCCTGGACGACCAGGTGCACCGCGCCCTGCACACCCTGAAGGGCAGCGCCCGCATGGCCGAGATCAACGCCATGGCGGAGCTGGCGGAACCGGCGGAGAAGCTGGTCAAGGAGCTGGTCAACGGCGGGCGCCGTGCCGACGCCGACACCGTGGAAATGATCGACCAGACCCACCGGCTGCTGGACGCCGGCCTGGCGCAGTTGCACGACGGCGACCTGACGGAATTGCCCGGCGACGCCGCCACCCTGATCGAACGCCTGGTGCAGGCCCGCGAAGCGCTCAACGAGCACCGCGACGGCGCCGACCCGCATATTCTTTCGGTGTTCCTGTCCGAAGGCATGGACCTGATCATCGACACCGACAACCTGCTGGAACAGTGGGCCGAAGAGCCGGGCCACACCGAGGAGCTGGCGCGCCTGCGCGACGAACTGGAGCTGCTCGCCAACAGCGCCCGCACCGCCAACCTGGATGAAATCCACGGCCTGGCCAAGGCGCTGGCCAGCGTCTATTCCGGCGTCAACCAGGGCCGCCTGCCGTTCAGCGAAGCCTTGCTGGAACTGGCGCGCGAGGGCCACGAGGCCCTGATGAACATGATGGACTGTCTGGCCGCCGGGCAGACCGTGCGCCCGGAACTGGGCCTGGTGGACAGCCTGCGCGACCTGGCCGAAACCCCCGGCCCGGACGGCCCCGGCGGCGGCGTGCCGGCCCCCGCGGACCGCGCCGGCGGCGGCGACGACGCGCCCCTGGACCCGGAGCTGGTGCTGCTGTTCCTGGAAGAAGCGGAAGACCTGCTGCTCTCGTCCAGCGAACACCTGACCGCCTGGGAGCACGGCGAAGCCGACAGCCTGGCGGCCCTGCAACGGGACCTGCACACCCTCAAGGGCGGCGCCCGCATGGCCGGCGTCACCGCCGTCGGCGATCTCGCCCACGAACTGGAAAACCTTTACGAAATGGCCGGCGCCCCCAACCAGCCGGCGCCCGCGCCCTCGCTGTTCGACGTGCTGCACCGGGGCCACGACCGGCTGGCGGACATGATCGACACGCTGCGCAGCGGCGGTAAGCCGGAGCCCGCCCCGGCGGTGATCGAGGCGCTGCGCCAGGCGATGTTACGCCAGGCCCCGGACCCGGCCGCCGCGCCCGACGCCCCGGCGCCCGCCGACGGCACCCAGGGGGACCCGGAACTGGTGGCGATCTTCCTGGAGGAAGCCCACGACATTCTCGAGTCCGCCGGCCGCAGCCTGGACACCTGGATCACCGACACCGGCAACAGCCTGGAAATCCAGTCCCTGCAGCGCGATCTGCATACCCTCAAAGGCGGCGCCCGCATGGCCGAGGTGCAGCCCCTCGGCGACCTGGGCCATGAACTGGAAACCCTTTACGAAGCCCTGGCCCTGGACCGCCTGCCGGTGCAGCCGGTGCTGTTCGACCTGCTGCATCGTTGCCACGACCGGCTGGCGGAGATGGTCGACCAGCTCGGCGCCGGGCAACCGCTGACCGGCGGCGACGACCTGATCACCGCGCTGCACGATTATCTGCGCGACCCGGGCGCTTTCACGCTGCCCACCGCGTCCAGCGAACCGGCGCCGTCCCAACCGGCCGGGGCCGACGCCGAGCCCGACACGCCGCTGCCCGATGAAGTGGACCTGGAGATTCTCGACGTCTTCCTGGAAGAGGCCGAGGAGCTCTGCGAAATCATCGACGGCTGCCTGGTGTCCTGGCGCGATCACCCGGAAAGCCGGGATTTCAGTGACGACCTGAAACGGGCCCTGCACACCCTGAAGGGCGGGGCGCGGCTGTCCGGTCTTAATGAGCTGGGGGAGATGAGCCACCGGTTCGAAACGCTGATGCACAACCTGGAAAGCCAGCGGCGCGACCCGGACGAAAACGATTTCCAGGCGATGACGGCGGAATTCGACGCCCTCAACGAGCGCCTGGTGGAACTGCGCCGCGCGGCGGCCGCCCAGCCGCTGCCGGCGCAGCCGCCGGCGACCCGCGAGACCCGCCCGGAAGCCAGCGCGCAACCCGGCGTTAAACGCGAGGAGCGGCGCCCCCAGTCACAGCCCCAGGAAATGGTGCGGGTCGGCGCCGACGTGCTGGAAGCGCTGGTCAACCTGGCCGGCGAGACCTCCATCAACCGCGGCCGGGTGGAACAGAGCATCAGCGAGTTCGGCTTCAACATCGGCGAGATGGGCGCCACCGTGGTGCGCCTCTACGAGCAGCTGCGCCGGCTCGACGCCGAGACCGAAGCACAGATCATGTCCACCTACCAGAAGGGCGTGGACAGCGGCGAAATCGACGGCCGTTTCGACCCGCTGGAAATGGACCAGTATTCGGAACTGCACCAGATCACCAAACAGCTTTCCGAGTCCGCCTCGGACCTGCTGGACCTGAAGAACACCCTGCTGGATCGCACCCGCGACACGGAAACCCTGCTGCTGCAGCAACAGCGCATTAACACCGACCTGCAGGAAAAGCTCATGCGCACCCGCATGGTGCCGTTCTCCCGCCTGGTGCCGCGGCTGCGGCGCATCGTGCGGCAGGTGTCCGGCGAAGTGGGCAAGCGTGTCGCCTTCGACGTGATCAACCCGGAAGGCGAGCTGGACCGCACCCTGATGGAGCGCGTGGTGGCGCCGCTGGAGCACATGCTGCGCAACGCCGTGGACCACGGCATCGAGGACCCGGAGCAGCGCCGTGGCGCCGGCAAGGAAGAGAGCGGCCACGTCAGCCTGGAGCTGTCCCGCGAGGGCGGCGAGGTGGTGATCACCCTGGCCGACGACGGCAAAGGCATCGACACCGACGCGGTACGCCGCAAAGCCATCGAACGGGGTCTGATGGCGGAGAACACCCCGCTGCCCGACCACGAAGTGCAGCAGTTCATCTTCCACGCCGGCTTCTCCACCGCCAGCCAGGTGACCCAGCTGTCCGGCCGGGGCGTGGGCATGGACGTGGTGGCCAGCGAGATCAAACAGCTGGGCGGCTCGGTGACCATCGACTCGCGGCCCGGGCAGGGCACCCGCTTCGTGGTGCGTCTGCCGTTCACCCTGGCCATGAACCGGGCGCTGATGGTGCGCGTCGGCGAGGACGCCTACGCCATCCCGCTGAACCAGATCGAAGGCATCGTGCGGGTCAGCCCCTACGAACTGAGCGACTACTTCCAGGCCCGCCAGGAAGGCGGCCTGCCGGCCTACCGCTACGCCGGCCAGGAATACGACCTGCACTATCTGGGCCGGTTCGTGCACGACGTGGCCCAGCCGCACCTGGACAACCACAGCCAGCCGATGCCGGTGCTGCTGATCCGCAGCGCCGATCACACCGTGGCACTGGTGGTGGACAACCTGATCGGTTCGCGGGAAGTGGTGGTCAAGTCCGTGGGGCCGCAGCTGGCCAGCGTGGCTGGCATCAGCGGCGCCACCATCCTCGGCGACGGCGCGGTGGTGATCATTCTCGATATCCACTCGCTGATCCGCGCCGCCCAGGCCCAGCAGGCGGCCCTGCCGCAGGCTCAGGAAGCGCTGCCCGCCGAGCCGGAAACGCCGGATTACGAGCACGAGCGCCGCGTGGCACCGCTGGTGATGGTGGTGGACGACTCGGTGACGGTGCGCAAGGTGACCGGCCGCCTGCTGGAACGCAGCGGCTTCGAGGTGATCACCGCCAAGGACGGTATCGACGCCATCGCCACCCTGGAAGAGCACACCCCCGCCGCCATGCTGCTGGACATCGAGATGCCGCGCATGGACGGTTTCGAAGTGGCCACCCACGTGCGCCACGACGAACGCCTCAAGGACGTGCCGATCATCATGATCACCTCGCGCACCGGGGAGAAACACCGGGAGCGGGCCTTCGACATCGGTGTGAACTGCTATCTGGGCAAACCGTTCCAGGAGAGCGAGCTGCTGGTCACCCTGCGTGAGCTGCTCGGCGAGACCCGGGAGACCAGCCACTGATGGCCGCCCCGGGCCGGGTCGGCGTGATCGCCGACGATACCCTGCAGGGGCATCTGCTGGCGGGCGCCATCAAGGGCCAGGGCTACCGGGTGGTGGTCAACACCGACCCGGAACATCTGGAAGACCGCTGGCTGGCGGCCGACGCCCTGGACCTGTGGGTGGTGGACCTGTCCCGGGAGGACCGCTGGCAGCGCTTTCTCGACGGCCTGCTGGAAAACGCCGCCGCGCCGCTGCTGTTCTGCGACGGCCAAGCGCCGGCCCGCACCGCCGACCATTACCCGCGCTGGGAACGGCGCCTGATGACCAAACTGGTGGGCTATATCGGCGCACCGGGGCTGGAGGAAAACCTGGCCGCGGTGCCGCAAACCCCGCTGGCGGCGCCGATTCCCGAACCGCGCGAATTCCGCGCCCTGGCCGGCGACACCACGGCGCAAAGGGTGTGGGTGCTGGGCGCCAGCCTGGGCGGCCCGGCGGCGGTGAAACAGTTTCTCGACTGTCTACCGGAACACCTGCCGGTGGCGTTCGTGCTCGCCCAGCACATCGACGGCGGCTTCCTGGACACCCTGTGCCAGGTGCTGCGCCGGGACAGCCCGTTCCACTGCCAGGTGGCCGGCGACGGTGACCGGCTCGGCCACGGCCGGGTGCTGGTGGCGCCGGTCACGCAAAGCCTGGTGTTCGACACCGGAGGCGTGGCGCGGCTCACCGGCGAACCCTGGGAAGGCCCCTACGCGCCCTGCATCGACCAGGTGATGAGCAGCCTGGCGCAGGGCTTCGGCCACTGCGACGGCGCCATTCTGTTCTCCGGCATGGGCAACGACGGCGCCATCGCCGCGCCCCGGCTGGCCGCCCAGGGCGCCGCCATCTGGGCGCAGTCGGCGGACAGCTGCGCGGTCAGCAGCCAGCCGGATTCGGTACGCGAAACCGGCTGCGTCGGGTACAGTGGCACACCGGAACAACTGGCGCGGCAACTGGTCGACCGAGTGCGCCGGGAAGTGGCCGAAACGGCCCGTGTTTCCGGTGAACCAAGAATAAGTTGAGGAAGTCGCATGTCCGAGGCGCAAATTCCCGAATCCCTGCCCAGCCTGCTGATCCCGATGAACGGCCGGCCCTGGCTGATTCCCAACATCGTGGTGGCGGAGGTGATTCCGCTGCGCCAGCCGGACCGGCCCGGTCACGGCCCGGAGTGGCTGCTCGGCTGGATTAACTGGCGCGAGCAGGACCTGCCGCTGATCTCCTATGAAAAGCTGAACGAGTCCGGCCAGGTGGCCATCGGCCCGGACGCGCGCATCGCGGTGATCAACACCGTTTCCGGCGTGTCCCGCTTTTACGCCGTGGTGGTGCAGGGGATTCCCCGCCTGCTGCGCGTGGACAAGGGCGACCCGGTGGAAGAGCCCGGCGACACCGGCCCGGCGGAAGCCATGTACGTTCAGGTGGGCGGCGACCTGGCGGTGATCCCGGATCTGGACGCGGTGGAAGGCGCCGTCGCCGGGCTGTCGCGATGACCGACTGGGCACGCCTGGAACAGCTGGCGGCGGAGCGGCCCCACGACGGGCGGCGCTTTATCAACCGCTATCCCACCCCGCACCACGGCCTGCGCGAGTTCCTGCGCTGGCAGCGCCAAACCGGCGGCCGCTTTCCGCGCCGCCTGCCGTTTCCACTGCGCCGGCCGGACCCGGCGGAGCTGGCGGCGCCGGCGCCGCAACCGCGCTTTACCTGGATCGGCCACGCCACCTATCTGATTCAATACCAGGGCTGGAACCTGCTCACCGACCCGGTGTTCGCGGAACGCTGCTCACCGCTGTCGTTCGCCGGCCCCAAACGCGCCGTCGCCCCGGCGCTGGAGATTGACGAGCTACCGCCGATCCACGCCGTGCTGGTGTCCCACAATCACTATGATCATCTGGACCGCGCCGCCGTGGACGCGCTCAACCGCCGTTTCGGCGACCAGGTGCTGTGGTTCGCGCCCACCGGCGTGGGCGCCTGGCTGCGCCGGCGCGGCATCGGCCGGGTGGTGGAATTGAGCTGGTGGCAGCACCACCGGGAAGGGGAGGTCGACGCCTTCTGTGTTCCGTCCCAGCATTTCAGCGGCCGCGGCGCCCGTGACCGCAACCGTACCCTGTGGTGCGGCTGGCGGCTCAACTGGCCCGACTTCAGCCTGATGTTCGCCGGCGATACCGGCTACGCACCGGTGTTCGAGGAAATCGGCGACGTGCTGGGGCCGGTGGACGCGGCCCTGCTGCCGATCGGCGCCTATGCGCCACGCTGGTTCATGGCGCCGGTGCACATCAATCCGGACGAGGCGGTGCGCATCCATCTGGACCTGCGCGCCCGCCAGTCCCTGGCCATGCACTGGGGCACCTTCGTGCTCACCGACGAGCCCCTGGACGAGCCGCCCAAGGCGCTGGCCGCCGCCCTGGCGCGCCACGGCGTGGCGGCGGACGCTTTCCGCGTACCGGGGCATGGCGATACCCTGACTCTGGAAAGTCTCTGAGCGTGCATTGGGAGGAGCCGCGACCATGAAGACCCAGCGTGGACGACGCCTATGGTGGCTGATCCGCTTGATCGCCTGGCTGCCGCTGCCGCTGGCCGCCGGCCTGGGGGCGATACTCGGTGATCTGATCACCCGGGTACCGCTGCGCTATGCCAGCGCCTACCGGGTGGTGCTGATCAACCTGCTGGCCACCCAGCCGGGCATCAGCTTCGACCAGGCGCGGGTCATCGGCCGGCAGAGCCTGCGCGAGCTGGGCCGCTCCTTCTGCGAATTCGCCCATGTATGGAGCCGGCCGATCGACGAAACCATGGCGCGAATCAGCCACATTCATGGTGAACAGGAATATCTGGACGCCTGCGCCAGCGACCGGCCGGTGTTGCTGCTGTCGCTGCATCTGGGCAGCTGGGAAACCATGAACCCCTATCTGGGACGCCAGGGCACCAACATCATGTATCAGCCGCACCCGGCAACGCTGGTGGACGAACTGGTGAAGCAAGCCCGCGAGCGCAGCGGCTGCCGCCTTGTTCCGACCAACAACCAGGGTATCAAGCACGGCCTGGCGACGCTGCGTGCCGGCGGCACCCTGGCGCTGCTCGCCGATCACAACCCGGGCAACCGCAGTAACCCCTACGCGCCGTTCTTCGGCCATCCGGTGCCGACCCCGGCGCTGGTCGGCAAGCTGGTGCAGCGCTTCCGGCCACGGGTGTTCGTGGTGTCCTGTTACCGGGGCGAGGGCGGCATCAAGGATGTGGAAATGCACTTCAAACCGGCCCCGGAAATCGAAACCGCCGCCGACACGCACACCCTGCTCTGCGCCATGAACCAGGCCCTGGAGACGTGCATTCAAAGCAACCTGTGCCAGTACCAGTGGACCTATAAACGCTTTAAATGGCGCCCCGGCGGCCGGCGGATGTGGTACCGCCAGTCCTACCCGCTGCTGCGCCGCGCCGCCCGGGGCGAGGACCGTGCCGCCCTGGGCCTGGCGCCGGACGCCACACCCAACCCCTGAGACGGAGACATTCCCCGCATGCCGATTGAAAAAGACAAGGTCGTCACCCTGCACTACACCCTGATCGACGCCGACAACGACCTGACCCTGGAAAAAAGCGGCGCCGACGCGCCGATGGTCTACCTGCACGGCGCCGGCAACATCCTCGCCGGCCTGGAGCAGGCTCTGGAAGGCAAGGACAGCGGCGACCGCCTCACCGTCTCCCTGGAACCGGAGCAGGCCTACGGCCGCCGCGACGAGTCGCTGCGCCAGCGCCTGTCCGCCAAGTACCTCAAGCACGCCGGCAAACTGAAACCCGGCAAGATCGTGCGGGTGCAGACCGAGCAGGGCCCGCGCATGGTGACGGTGCTCAAGGTGGGCCTGAAAACCGTGGACGTGGACGCCAACCACCCGTTCGCCGGGCGTCCCCTGCGTTTCGAACTGGAAGTGATCGATGTCCGTGACGCAGACGCGGACGAAAAAGCCCACGGCCACGTGCACGGGCCGGGCGGACACGCCCACTGACGTCTAAAGGTGCTACTGTTGGCGGCCAATCAAACACTGCGGGGCGATGAAGCATGCCGGAATACAGCTATTGGATTATTTTCGGGCTGATCCTGATCATCGGCGAGTTCGTGGTCTCCGGTCTGGTCCTGATTTTCCTCGGGCTGGCGGCGGTGATCGTCGGCGGCCTGGCCTACTTCGGCCTGATTAACGACCTCACCTGGGAAATCACCCTGTTCGCGGTGCTCAGCCTGGCGCTGCTGGCCGGCGCCCGGCGCTTCCTGCGCGACTGGCTGTTCGGCAAGGAGACCCAGGGCCGCACCAGCGACGACAGCGCCGGCCTGGTGGGCGGGCGTGCCACCGTCGAGGCGGACTTCGTCGACGGTGTCGGCTCGGTGCGCTACCGGGGCGCCCGCTGGCAGGCGCAATCGGACCAGCCTTTGAAAGCCGGCCAGATGGTACGCATCAGCAAACACGAAGGACTCTGGCTCACGGTTCAGGCCTGGTCCGATACTTCTTCCACGGACCAAGAAAAGGACTCTGAACAATGATGGGACTCATTATTCCCGCCCTGCTCGCGCTGGCGGTGATCACGCTGCTGTTCATGACGGTACGCATCGTGCCGCAACGGCAAATTTACGTGGTGGAACGGCTCGGCAAGTACCGCACCTCCCTGGAGGCCGGCCTGCACATCCTGATGCCCTTTATCGACCGCGTCGCCTACCGTCACTCGCTCAAGGAAATCGTCCGCGACGTGCCGCGCCAGAGCTGTATCACCAAGGACAATATCGAAGTGTCCGTGGACGGCGTGATGTATCTGCAGGTGGTGGACGCCAAGGCGGCCAGCTACGGCGTCGACGACTACGTGATGGCGTCGCAGCAACTGGCGCAGACCACTCTGCGTTCGGTGATCGGCAAGATCGACCTGGACAAGACCTTCGAGGAACGCGGCGAGATCAACATGGAAGTGGTCAAGGCCGTGGACGAGGCCGCCCAGCCCTGGGGCGTCAAAGTGTTGCGTTACGAGGTGGCCGACATCAACCTGCCGGCCTCGATCAAGGACGCCATGGAGAAACAGGTGCGCGCCGAGCGGGAGCGCCGTGCGGTGGTGGCGGAATCCGAGGGCGACCGGCAAGCCGCGATCAACCGGTCCGAAGGTGACCGCCAGGCGGCCATCAACCGCTCCGAGGGTGAGAAGCAGGAAATGATCAACATTTCCGAAGGTGAGAAGCTCAAGCAGATCAACGAAGCGGAAGGCCGTGCCCGTCAGATCGAGCTGCTGGCCCAGGCCACCGCCACCGGTCTGCGTGAAGTGGCCCTGGCGGTCAAGGAAGACGGCGGCGACGAAGCGGTGAGCCTGCGCATCGCCGAGCAGTATGTGGCCGCGTTCGAAAAACTGGCCAAGGAATCCACCACCCTGTTGCTGCCTTCCAACCTCAGCGACGTGGGCGGCACCGTCGCCGGCCTGCAGAAAATTCTCAAGAAGATCGACGCCACTGCGCCCTGATAGAAAGGTAATGTTCCATGCCACGTCATTTTGAAAACGCCGAAGGTCTTTGTCAGCAACCCGACGCGGAAACCCAGCGTTATCTGTTCAACCAGACCATGCTGCGAATCAAGGATCCGAAAGTCAGCCTGGACTTCTACACCCGGGTGCTGGGCATGCGCCTGGTGCGCAAACTGGACTTCCCGGAAATGAAATTCAGCCTCTTTTTCCTCGCCTATCTGGGCGACGAAGAAGCCGCCCGGGTACCCGAGGATGACGCCAAGCGGCTCACCTACACCTTCGGCCGCGAAGCCATGCTGGAACTGACCCACAACTGGGGCAGCGAGAGCGACCCGGATTTCCAGTACCACAATGGCAACGACGAACCCCAGGGCTTCGGCCACATCGGCGTCACCGTCCCCGACGTGTACGCCGCCTCGGAACGGTTCGAAAAACTCGGCGTCCCGTTCGTAAAGAAGCCGGACGACGGCAAGATGAAAGGCCTCGCCTTCATCAAGGATCCCGACGGCTATTGGATCGAGATTATCCAGGCCGACATGATGGAAAAGCAGCAGAAAGGTTAGCAGAACTTCTGGGGAGGGATGGGGGAGCGGGCCATGCCCGCTCCCACCATTCCTGGGTTACAACTCCGGGGTAAAGGTCGGCGCCACCCGCGGCTGGAACTGCTCCTGATAGGCGTACGCCAGCTTGATCAGGGTTTCCTCATCAAACTCGCGGCCCAGCATCTCCATGCCCACCGGCATGGCCGGCTCCAGATCTTCCGCCATGCCGGCCGGCATCACCAGCGCCGGGAACAGCGAGAACGGGCTCAGACGGTTGTTGCTGCCGGCGGAGGGACTGTTGCCCAGATCGCCGGCCAGACCGGTGATGGCCGGGTAGAGCAGCACATCGTAGGCCTCGCCCAGCGGGTTGCCGTCCACGTCGAGATTATCCAGCGCCCGCATCAAACGTTCGCGCACGAACACCGGCCGTTCAATGGTGTTCTTTTCGTACACCACCCGTTGCTCGTCGGTCAGGTTGTTCAGGTCGATACCGCCCCGGAACTCAAGGCCGGATTTATAGCTGTCGAGGTAACCGCCGCTGGCGACCAGCTCGTCATAATCGAGGATGTGGCCGTCCATGGTGTTCGGCCAGCTGTTGAGGTATTCCTCCAGGTCGTGGCGGAACTCGTAGCTGGACATGGACTGGTAATCGCCGAGGATGGTGCCGAGGTCGTCGATGGTTACGTCTTCCACCACGGCGCCGGCGGCTTCCATGTTGGCGATCGCCTGATCCATCACCGCCAGCACGCTGTCGTTGGTGCCGAACAGATCACGGACCACGCCGATGCGCGCGCCCTGCAGACCGTCGGCGTCGAGGAATTCCGTGTAGGTTTCCGGTACGCCGGTAACCTGCTGGTATTCCTCTTCGTTGTTGATCAGGCGGGCGTCGATTTCAAAGCTGACCCGCTGGTTGCTGTCCGGTGAGGTGTCGAAGCCGACCATGGCGTCCATCAACAACGCACAGTCTTCCACGGTACGGCACATGGGCCCGCCGGTGTCCTGCCAGGTGGCCAGCGGCATGATGCCGTCCAGGCTTACCAGGCGCAGGCTGGGACGAATGCCGACCAGACCGTTCAGGCTGGAGGGCACGCGCACGGAGCCGCCGGTGTCGCTGCCGGTACCCAGCAGGGCCAGGCTGGCGGCGATGGCGGTGCCGGTGCCGGTGGACGAGCCGCCGGAGCCCTTGGTCAGATCGTAGGGGTTTTTGACCAGGCCGCGCACCGAGCTTTCGCCACGAAAACCGAACGCGAATTCATCCATGTTCGCCTTGCCCAGCACAATGGCGCCGGCCTCGCGCATCCGGCGCACCGTGTAGGCGTCCCGGGTGGGCTGATTGTACTGGAACGCCAGCGCACCACCGGAGGTGGGCATCTGCTCCGTATTGAAGTTGTCCTTGGGCAGAATCGGCACGCAGTACAGCGGGCCATCAATGCCGGTGACCGCGAAGTTGAGATCCTTTTCCCGGGCGTCGATGATCGCCTCCGGGTTGATCGCCACCACGCTGTTCAGTTCGGTGGTGGAGCCGGTGTCGTCATAGGCTTCGATACGGTCAATGTAACCCTGAACCACTTCCTCACAGGTAACGCCACCGGTTTCCAGAGAGGTATGCAGATCGGCGACGGTCGATTCAACAAACGAAAACGCGACGCCATCGTCGCCACCGGACGGCGGTGTGCCCGCATCGTCGGACGAAGAGGATGAGCCGCCGCAACCGCTAAGCAGCGCTGCGAGCACCGCGGAGCCCACCAGTAATTTGGGATCAAACATGAACATTCCTCAGGCAGAATCAAGACAAGGCACCCCATAGAAGGAGGCCGTAAAACACAACAAAAAGCGGGCGTCCGGGCAGAGGATCGGAAACGCCCGAAGCAATTGCATCAAGAAACATGCCAGAGTTTGGAAAGGCTTAGACGACGTGGACTTGCAAGACGGCGTGTCTTTTTCCAGGTAATTAAACAGGTAAATTTAGATGTATTTTGGTGCACCTGATGCCCTGTTCCGAGGCTCCGGCCAGGGCATTCGCATGGCGACCGTGTGCGCCGATTATCGCGGGTTCAGAAACATCCGGTTTCTGCCCTGAACCAGATCCACCGATCTGCCGTCGCTGAATTCCAGGGTAGCGTTGCCGTCGCTGTTGATATCCAGATCAATGGCGCCGGGCAAGCAGCTGTCGGACACATCCACCGTCAGGTGATGGATGTTTTCCAGAGACCCGGACAACGTATTGCCGCCCGGTAAGTCCGCGTCCCGGGTGAGCGTCCGCTGCGTGCTGGCCCAGGGCACCGGGTAAGCACCCAGGCCTGTATCGAAATCGGCGTCGGTGCGCGGTGTACCGCAGCCGTCGCTGTACAGGGAGATGCGGCTGGGGCTGGTCGAGCGGTTGGTGATATTACTCACCCAGTAGGCCCGGTTATGGTCGATGCCGTATTCCGGATAAGCCTGCGCCGGGTCGTAATAGTACTCCACGGTGGCGGGCTGGCTGACGGCGGCGCGGTCGGCGCTGTAGTCCGCCATTTTTTGCCATTCATCCAAAAGAATGTAGGTCAGATGCTCCGCCGGGAGATGCAGATAGAAGACATAGTCCGAGTCCCCGGCGACGAATTTTTCCTGAAGCGCCAGGGCCGTGGTGATATGTACCAGTTCATCGGCCGCGCTGTAGGCATTGGCCATGGGTATGTGTTCAAGATTGCCGAGGTAATCCAGAACATTGTCTTCGGCGCCGATGCTGAACTGTTGCTGAAGCTCCTGGAAGGCACTCAACGGAACATCAAGCAGCTCAATGCCGGTGAGGTCCGCCAGGGAACCCAACAGGGTTCTCTCAAGCGGCAGGTTCAGCAGGCTGCCGGTGAACCCAACCCAGTTCACGCCCGCCGCATAATCCTGGGGATACAACGACGCCAGGCGCAGAGTGCCGTAGCCCCCCATGGAGTAACCGCTCACCTGCACCCGGCGCTCGTCGATTTCATAATGCGCCTGTACGTCCGCTCGCACGTCCAGGACGTCCCGTTCCGACAGGCCGGTATAGAAGCCGCGAGGGCCCCGGCCCAGGGGCGCGGCGAGTATCCGGTTATGGGCGTCGCCGAAGGCGGCCTGGAAATTCGGCTGGTTGATCTGGCTGGCATGGTTGGCTTCGCAGCCATGCAGCACCAGCTGCAGCTCATGGGGCCCGGGCGCCTCCGGCACATAGACGCCGTAGGGCTGGTATTTCCCTAAATAGTGGAAGTACTGATCGCAGGGCAGGCCGGTGTCGCCCTGGCGACCGGGCACGCCGCGCAGGGACACCCCTTCGCCGGGCGGCAGGGTGTAATCGGACGTGTAGACACGCTGCTGGAACCCGGTGACCGGCTCCGCCGGGCGGGTCACCCGCCTTTCCATGTCACTGCGCGCCACCACTTTTCCAAACAGGGAGATGTCGCCGTCACCCAGGGCGCGGGCCTGGCGGTCCTCCCAGAAATTGCCGGCGTCGGGGAGTATCTGTTCCGGCACGGAGGCGGCGCGGGCCAGCTCCCTGGGACCCCGGAACGCGACGTTCATGACCGTGCCATCGCTCTGGGCCACCACGGCCTGCACACGCCATTCGTCGCTTTCCGGGGCGGGGATCCGCCCTTCGATCACGTTATTGATCGGGTCGCCTTCCCTAAAGGTGTGGATGACGTCCCAGCCGTCGCTGTGAATGCCCAGGCCGGGCCAGACGCCCCCACCGGTGCCGCGGTTATTGTCGGTATCGATGGCGATGGCGGCGATGCTGTCGTCATCGCCGTAGAGCGTATTCAGCTCGAAGCGTACCGCCAGCTCATCGCCGTCGAGGGACAACGCCAGCGACACCAGATCCGCGGTGTTCTCCATTCCGCTGGGATAACGCTGGTCACCGGCCGTGGGCGAAAGCAGGCCTGGCGTATTGGCCACCGGGTTAAACAGGCCTCCACCCCGCGATATCAGATTGGCCACCGTCAACGGCGACAGTCCCACCAACCCGACATCGGCGCCGTAGTCATCGTAAATATAGTCGCGGTAGATAAGCGTGCCGTCACAGAGTTCGGTGGTACCCGCTACCCAGCTGGTCTTGTGGCAATCCACCGGAATCACTTCCGGTTCTTCCGGTTGTTCGGGGACACTGGGGGACGGCTGCCGCGCGGCATCCGGGGCTGGTAGCTCACTGTTGGAGCCACCACCACCGCAGGCGCTGAGTAACAGCGCCAGGCCGGCGAGTGACACAATAAACTTGCTCATGATTATTATTCGTCTGGTAAGAATGGCGATCAGATAATCTGATGTTCAGAGCAAGAGGGTACCGCCGCTCACCGCGATATTTTGTATCGGTCTTGTTGTCCTTCGGCGATCAGGCCATCAACGTCCACAAGGACGCAAGCAAGGCCACCGGCGCGGTCTCGGCGCGCAGCACCCGTTCGCCGAGCGCGAAGCCGTGGAAGCCGGCCTGCCGGGCGGCCGCCAGTTCGTCGTCGGAGAAGCCGCCTTCCGGGCCGGTGAGCAAGGCGATGTTGGTGGCGTCGCGCACCGCGCCGGCATCCAGCGCCCGTTCGCCGGGATGGGCGATCAACTTCAGGCCCCGAGCCTGTTCCATGAAGGTGTTCAGAGGCATAACGCCGTCCACCACCGGCGGCCGGTTCAGCCCGCACTGTTCGCAGGCGCTGATCGCCACCTGCCGCCAGTGCTCCAGCTTTTTGTTTTCACGGTCGCCCTTGAGGCGCACTTCGGTGCGCTCGCTCTCCAGTACCCGGATCGCCGCCGCGCCCATTTCCACCGCTTTCTGAATCGCGAAGTCCATGCGGTCGCCTTTGATCAGCGGCACACCCAGGGTCACCGGGCGGGGCGCGGCGCGGTCGATGTCCACGAAGGTGTGCGGCAGCACGGTGACGGTTTTCTTGTCCACCGCTTCCAGGGTGGCGGACCATTCACCGCCTTCGCCGTTGAACAGGGTGAGAGGGTCGCCGGGACGCATGCGCAGCACCTTGCCAATATGATGGCTGGCCTGCGGGCCCAGCTCGGCGGCGTGGCCGGCCTGGAAAGGTTGCGGATCAAAGAAGCGACGGCTCATGGGTTTCGGTCCTGGTCAGCGGGGACGAAGCAGGCGTGAAAGGCTAACATAGGCGGCCGTTGATTCACTGGACAGAGACTCCCAACCCATGGGCGAAATCATTCCGGCCGCCTTCCAGCCGCCGGCCTGGCTGCGCTCGGCGCACCTGCAGACAATGTGGTCGACCTTCTTCCGACGCCCCGAGCCGCTCAGCCGGCGCCGGGAAACCCTGCCGCTGGCGGACGGCGACCATCTGCTGCTGGACTGGGCCGGGCCGGCGCCGGAAACCGGCGCCTTGAGAGTGTTGCTGCTGCACGGCCTGTCCGGTTGCAGCGACTCCCATTATATTCGCGGCACCCAGGCGCGGCTGGCGGCGCTGGGGATCACCTCGGTGGCGATGAACTCGCGCGGCGCGGCGGCGCCCAACGACACCGCCCTGTGCGCCCACGCCGGCGAGATCGAGGACCTGGACGCGGTGATTCAGGCGCTGCGCCAGCGCGACCGGCACGGCCCGCTGATCGCCATGGGCGTGTCCCTGGGCGGCAGCCGCGTGCTCAACTGGCTGGCGCGGGCGGACGACGGCTCGCTCAGCGCGGCGGTGGCGGTGTGCAGCCCGCTGCGCCTGGACCTGTGCGCCAACCGCATGGACCAGGGGCTGTCGCGGATCTACCGGCGCCATCTGATCAGCAATCTGCTGGCCACGCTGAAACGGCAGCGGCGGCACCTGGAGCGGGTCGATCCGGCCCAGGCGAAGCGGCTGGCGGCGCTCAACCTGCACGGCATCCGGTCGTTCTGGACCTTCGACGAACGGGTGATCGCACCGCTCTACGGTTTTCGCGGTGCCGCCCACTACTACGCCGAAGCCTCCGCCGGGCCGCGCCTTCGGGCGATCCGCACCCCGACCCTGATGATCCAGGCCGAGGACGACCCCTTCATGACCCCGGCGATACTGCCGGCCCTTGGCGAGCTGGGCCCCGGCGTCACCCTGGAACTCTCTTCCGGCGGCGGCCATGTGGGCTTTGTCGGCGGCCGTCCCCGGCACCCCGAATTCTGGCTGGAGCAGCGGCTGGCGGCGTTCGCCAGCGGCTTTCTGCCGGTCGAGCCCGCCGGCGCCAACAGCAGGGTCAGCAGGGCGCCCAGCCCGCCGGCCACCAGCAGCGCCACCGCCGACAGCGGCCAGTTCCAGCGCAGCGCGCCGACCCGCGCCGGATAGCCGGTGAGGCGCTCGAGCAGCAGGGCATTGGCGGAATAGGGCGTGCCGGCGATGGTCACGCCCCAGCCGCACACCATCGCCAGCGCCAGGCCCAGGGTCGCGCCCTGCGGCCAGATCGGCGCCAGCACGCCGCCCACCAGGGCGCCGGTGACAATCGGGTTGAAGCCGACCAGCCCGGCGACGAAAAACAGCCAGGGCACCAGCAGCGCGGCCAGCGGATACCCCCAGACCGGCAGCACGAAATCCGCGCCCAGCCCGCGCGCCGCGAAGGTGCTCACCAGCGCCCCCAGAAAGGCGGAGCCGCCGACGATCACCAGCTCGTTGGTGACCGGCGCCAGGGACGGCAACGACGGGCGGTGCCCCCGCCAGCGCTCCACCAGCAGCCCCAGCACCACGGTGGCCAGACAGCTCAGGGTCACCGCCCGGGAATAGCTGAGCCCGGCGAGACCGCTCAACCCAAAGGTGGCGGCGCAGATAGCGGCGATCACCGCAGCGAACCGCAGCCAGGGCGCCCATCCCGTGGACGGTGCCGGCTCACCGTCGGCGGCGGCCGGCTCCGGGTCGCGCAGAAGCGCGCCGCCCAGCAGGTACAGCAACGCCAGCGGCAGGCTGCAGGCGATCAGCTGCCAGCCCGGCAGGTCGGGCAGGAAGGTGAGGGTCACCACCACCGAAATCGACAACGGCGAGCAGATCGGCGAGGCGCCGAAGCCGCGCAGGGTGGCGCGGGCGGCGTTGCGGGTGACGGCGGAATCGCCGCGCTCGCTGATGCGGCCGCCCACCAGGGCGCCCACCACGCCCACCGAGCCGAAATTCAACGGCACCGACAGGAAGGCCGTGCCCAGGGAAAGGCTGAAGTAGCGGCCCAGAGGCCGGCCCGCGAACAGGCTGCCGGAGATCCGGCCCAGATCCGGAAAGCGGCCCAGCACCGAGGACAGCAACATCACGGTGAGAATCAGCGCGGTCAGCCGGGTCATGGCGTCGGCGGCGTCGATCAGCACCACCGGGCCGTCCGGCAGGGCCAGCACGGCGACGACGACGACCAGCACAAAGATCACCCGTGCCATCCGGCGCAGGTCGCGCCAGCCCAGCACGATGGCCGCGAACACGGCGGCGGCGCCCACCACGCCGGCACCGGGCAGCGGCGCCAGCACCCCCGCCGCCAGCGCCAGCCAGGCCAGCGCCGAGCGGGGCCGGGCCAGAGCGGTGACCGGCGCCGTCATGCGCGCCGCGCCGGTGGCGCCTCCGCCGCCGCGAACAGCAGGTCCATGGTGGTGTCGCCGGTGCGGAACTCCTGCTTCATGGCGTCCAGATGATCAAGCGCCTCGCCGCGCAAGTAGGGCGCCTCCAGACAGATAATCTGGTAGATGCCCTGGCGCAGCAGGGTGCGGTCCAGCGCCTCGTCGCCGGTGGCGTCCGGGTTCAGGCCGTGGGTGAAACCGGGCCACGACGCCGCCAGCACCCAGGTGTTGACCAGCAGGCCGCGCAGCTCTTCGTCGCTGGCCTCGATCAGACCGCTGTCGCGCAGGCTGCGGTAGATCACCAGGCCGCGCTCCAGGCTGTCCTGGACGAACACCTTGTAGCGCCGGCGCAGCTCCGCGTCCTGGTGGAGAAAGTGGGCCAGGTCCCGGTGCAGGAAGCGGGCCTGCCACATGGACTCCAGGATGCCCTCGAAATAGCGCATCTTGTCCTGCCAGGTGAGCGGCCCTTCCGGCACCGTCAGCAGATCGCGGATCTGCTCCTGGTAGCGTTCGAACAGCGCCGCCACGATCGCCGCCTTGTTGCGGTAGTGGTAGTAGAGGTTGCCCGGGCTGATGCCCAGACCCTCGGCGATGTGGTTGGTGGTGACGTTGCGCTCGCCGGCACGGTTGAACAGGTTCAGGGCGGTATCCAGGATGCGCGTTTTCGTGTCGGTCATAACGGGCCAAATCAAAGCGTACTGCGGGGACGATGAAACAGTCTGTTGACTCCTAGAGTAATTACTCTAAAAATCGAGGACAGTCTAATAAACAAACGCCCAGGGAGGCGCATTATGGTCGCCGAGATCAAAGAACTCCAAACCGAGCATGCGCAGATCGAGCGCATGAAGCGCATTTTCGCCGCCCAGAAAGCGGCGTACCGCCGCCAGCCCTACCCCACCGCCGAGCAGCGCCATGAGCATATTCAGCAGCTCAAGCCGATGCTGCTGGACAACATGGACGCCTGGGTGGAGGCGCTGAACGCCGACTTCGGCAACCGCTCCGCCGACGAGACCAAGCTGGCGGAGATGCTCACCAGCGTGGAAGGCATCAAGTACCACGCCAAGCATCTGCGCAAATGGATGAAACCCTCCAAGCGCAAGGTCGGCGCCGCCCAATGGCCCGGCAAGGTGTGGGTGGAATACCAGCCGCTGGGCGTGGTGGGCATTATCGTGCCCTGGAACTACCCGCTGTACCTGGCCATCGGCCCGATGCTGGCGGCGCTGGCCGCCGGCAACCGGGTGATGATCAAGATGAGCGAATCCACGCCGCGCACCGGCGAACTGCTCGAGGAACTGATCGGCAAGACCTTCGCCGAGGATCACGTGGCCGTGGTCAACGGCGAAGTGGACGTGGCGGCGGCGTTCTCCAGCCTGCCGTTCGACCACCTGCTGTTCACCGGCTCCACCACCGTGGGCAAGCACATCATGCGCGCCGCGGCGGAGAACCTGACCCCGGTGACCCTGGAGCTGGGCGGCAAGAGCCCCTGCATCATCGGCGAGGATTTCCCGATGAAGGACGCGGTGGAGCGCATCGCCTTCGGCAAGTGTCTCAACAGCGGCCAGACCTGCGTGGCGCCGGACTACATCATGGTGCCGGAAAACCGCGTGCGGGAATTCGTCGACGCCTGGAAAGCCCAGGTCACCGAGCTCTACCCGACGCTACGCGACAACCCGGACTTCACCAGCATCATCAACGAGCGCCAGTACCGCCGGCTCAACAGCTACCTGGACGACGCCCGGGAAAAGGGCGCCGAGGTGATCACCATCAACCCGGCAGACGAGAACCTGGACGGCAGCCGCAAGATTCCCCACACCCTGGTGCTCAATGTCACCGACGACATGAAGATCGCCGAGGACGAAATCTTCGGCCCGCTGATGCTGGTGGTGCCCTACAAGACCCTCGACGACGCCATTGATTACGTCAACGACCGGCCACGCCCGCTGGCGCTTTACTATTTCGACTGGAACGCCCGCAACGGCGAGCACGTGCTGCACCACACCCACTCCGGCGGTGTGTGCCTGAACGACACCATCACCCAGGTGGGCGTGGACGACATGCCGTTCGGCGGGGTGGGTCCCTCCGGCATGGGTCACTACCACGGCCCGGAAGGCTTCCTCACCTTCTCCAAGGCCAAGGGCGTGTACAAGAAGGGCAAGATGAACGCCACCAAACACATTCTGCCGCCCTACGGACGCGGGATGCATAAGTTCATCTACAAATTCATGCTCAAGTAAGCCATGTTGAAATAACCGGTCCCGCCCCTGGGCGGGGCGGGTCCGCCAGCCAACAACAAGAAACAGGCCAGCCGAGGATCCCTAAAATGGACCAGGACAACATGCCAGGCTCCGGCGTCGACCGCCGTGGTTTTCTGAAACTCAGCGCCTGGGGCGGGGCGGCACTGGCCGTCGGCGCCGGCGCCAGCACACTGCTTACCGGGTGCAGCTCGGACCCGGGTCCCGCCACCGGCTTCAAACACCTTCGCGATAAGGACGTCACCCTGCTGCGGCCGCTGATGTCGCCGCTGCTCGGCGGCGGCCTGGAAGCGGTGGACGGCGCCGGACCGGACCAGGCGCTGCAGGCTTTCGACCGTCTGCTGCAGGGCGGCACCGACGGCCAGCGCGGTCAGCTGTTCCAGCTTCTGGATCTGATGCAACTGGGCGCCGCGCGCTGGTGGATCACCGGCACCTGGGCGCACTTCGAGGAGCAGAGCGACGCGCAACTGCGCGACACGCTCGCCCACTGGGCCAGCAATGACAGCGGCTTCCCCAAGCTCGCCTTCAAGGGCCTGACCCAGCCGATCATGATGGCCTGGTACGTCACTCCGGAAGCGGCGCTGACCACGGGATACCCCGGCCCGCCGGTGACCGGATCCAACGCCGCATAGCGCCTGTACCCACCCCAAAACAATAAGGAGCCGGGTCATGCAGGACCTGTCCACACTTAAGATTCAGAACATCGCCGACCCCTGGGACAACGCCAGGGAAAAATGGAACCTGATCGACGGCGCCACCGTCAGCGACGACCGCACCCTGGAGGCCGATGTGGTGATCATCGGCACCGGCGCCGGCGGCGGGGTGAGCGCGGAAATACTCAGCGCCGCCGGCCTCAAGGTGATCCTGGTGGAGGCCGGGCGCCTCACCAGCTCCCGGGATTTCAATCTCAATGAAGGCGACGCCTACCGGCAGCTGTACCAGGAGGGCGCCATGCGCGCCACCAAGGACGGCGCCATCACCATTCTGCAGGGCCGCACCGTGGGCGGCACCACGGTGGTCAACTGGACCTCCAGCTTCCGCACGCCCAAGGAAACCCTCAACCACTGGCGCGAGCGCTTCGGCGTCGACAACACCAGCCGCGCGGACCTGGACCCCTATTTCCAGCGCATGGAAAAGCAGCTCGGTATCGAGCCCTGGGCGATGCCCGCCAACGCCAACAACGACGTGATCAAACGCGGCTGCGAAAAACTCGGCTGGGACTGGTCGGTGATTCCGAGAAACGTGCGCGGCTGCTGGAATATCGGCTACTGCGGCATGGGCTGCCCCACCAACGCCAAGCAGTCGATGCTGGTGACCACGCTGCCCGCCGCCATGGAGGCCGGCGCCACCCTGATCCACAGCGCCCGCGCCGACAAGCTGGTGCACGACGGCACCCGGGTGAGCGCCGTGCAGGTGACGCCCCTGAACCACGACCGCAACCCCACCGGCGCCACCGTGACCCTGAAAGCGCCCACCATCATCGCCGCCGGCGGCGGCATCCAGACCCCGGCGCTGCTGCTGCGCTCGGAGGTGCCGGACCCGGACGGCCGGGTGGGCAAGCGCACCTTCCTGCACGTCACCAGCTTCGCCTTCGGCCGCTACGACCGGGAGATCGCCCCCTACTACGGCGCGCCCCAGTCGCTGCACTCGGACCAGTTCACCTTCACCGGCGGCGTCGACGGCCCGATCGGCTACAAGCTGGAGATGATGCCGCTGCACCCCGGCCTCACCGGGGCGCTGCTGGGCGGCTTCGGCGAGCAGGCCCGCGAGCACATCACCGCGCTGCCCAACACCGCCGCCTCCATCGCCCTGATGCGCGACGGCTTCCACGAAGAGAGCCCCGGCGGCACCGTGGAACTGCGCGACAACGGCGAGCCGGTACTCGATTACCCGGTCACCGACTATCTGCTCGACGGCGCCCGCCGCAGCCTGTACAGCCAGGTGGAAATGCAGTTCGCCGCCGGTGCCCGGGCGGTGCGGCCCGGCCACATCCGCGCGCCGTTCTATACCAGCTGGGCGCAGGCCCGCGAGGCCATGGCGGACCTCAGCTACCAGGCCCTGGACGTGCCGCTGGGCAGCGCCCATGTGATGGGCGGTTGCCCCATGGGCGACAAGGACCGCGGTCTGGTGGACGCCCAGGGGCGCTACCGCCATCTGGAGAATCTGTATGTGTTCGACGGCTCGGTGTTCCCCACCAGCCTGGGGGTGAACCCTCAGTTGAGCATCTACGGGTTGAGCGCCCGCAACGCCACCGCCCTGGCGGAGCGGCTGCGGGCCTGAATCGTAAACCGAGTTGCGTTATGCTTGGCGCCCGATCTCTGGAGAAAGCGAGCCGAGCATGACCAACCGTGTTGTTTATCCGGGCACCTTCGACCCCATCACCAACGGCCATAAGGACCTGATCGAACGGGCCGCCAGTATGTTCGACGAGGTGGTGGTGGCCATCGCGGCCAGCGAGAAGAAGGGCCCGCTGTTCTCCCTGAACGAGCGGGTCAAGCTGGTCGAAGACAGCATCGGCCATCTGGACAACGTCAAGGTGACCGGCTTTTCCAAGCTGCTGGCCCATTTCTGCCGGGACCAGGAAGCCAATATCCTGCTGCGCGGCCTGCGCGCGGTGAGCGACTTCGAATACGAATTCCAGCTCGCCAACATGAACCGCCAGCTGGCCCCGGAACTGGAAACCGTGTTCCTGACCCCGGCCGAGCATTTGTCCTTTATCTCCAGCTCCCTGGTCCGCGAGATCGCGCTGCTCGACGGCGATGTGCGCAATTTCGTGCCGCCCCATGTGGTGGAAGCGCTGGACCTGAAGAAGCAGCAGCGGGGCGGCTGACCGTTTCACGCCCCTGACACCCGTTCGCCAGAAGGAGGCCGCCATGCGCTGGTTTTTCCCGCTTTTGTTGCTGTTCGCCGTCACCGCCCAGGCCGCCGGACCGGGCAAGGCGGCGATCGCCAGTGCCCACCCGCTGGCCACCGACGCCGGCTTCCAGATGCTCGAGCAGGGCGGTAACGCCTACGACGCGGCGGTGGCCGTGGCGGCGGCGCTGTCGGTGGTGGAGCCCTATTCCGCCGGCATGGGCGGCGGCGGCTTCTGGTTGCTGCACCGCGAAAAGGACGACCTGCAGACCATGCTGGACGCCCGCGAGACGGCGCCGGCGGCGGCCACCGAGGACATGTACCAGGACCAGGACGGCCAGGTGGTGCGCGACCGCGCCGTCAACGGCGCCCTGGCGGCGGGCATTCCCGGCCAGGCGGCGGCCTTCGCCTACCTCGCCGAACACTACGGCGAGCTGCCCCTGAAAACCACGCTGGCGCCGGCCATTAAGCTGGCGCGCCAGGGTTTCGAGGTGGAAGACCACTACCGGGCGCTGGCCGGCTACCGCAAGGACGTGCTCAACCGCTACCCCACCGCCGCCTCGGTGTTCCTGGATGACGGCGAAATACCGGCCAACGGCACCCTGATCCGGCAGCCGGATCTGGGCCGGGTTCTGGAGGCCCTGGCCGAGCAGGGGCGAGACGGTTTTTACCAGGGCCCGGTGGCGGAAAAACTGGTACGCGGGGTGCGCGAGGCCGGCGGCATTTGGACAAAACAGGACCTGAACAACTATCGGGTCAAGGAGCGGGCGCCGGTGGTGGGCCACTACCGAGGCGCCCGCATCGTCACGGCCCCACCGCCGTCCGCCGGCGGGCTGGTGATGCTGGAAGCGTTGAACATTCTCAATGAATTCAACGGCGGCGAGATTAGTGAGGACTTACTTCCTCACCTCACCGTGGAAGCCTGGCGGCGCGCCTATCAGGACCGGGGCCGCTATATGGGCGACCCGGATTTTGTTTCCATACCTGTGGATAACCTGTTGAGTAAATCCTACGCCGAGCAGCGGGCCGCCTCCATAAAGCTGGATAAGGCCACCCCCAGCAGCGAGCTGGGCGAACCCGTGGCCACCGGCGAAGGCTTCCATACCACCCACTTTTCGGTGCTCGACGGCGCCGGCAACCGGGTGGCCGCCACGCTCAGTATCAACCTGCCGTTCGGCAGCGGCTTCATGCCCGCCGGCACCGGCGTGATCCTCAATAACGAGATGGACGATTTCTCCGCCAAGCCGGGCAGCCCCAACGCCTATGGCCTGGTGGGCAGCAAGGCCAACGCGGTGGCGCCGGGCAAGCGGCCGTTGTCCTCGATGACGCCCACCTTCGTGGAGTTCGACGACCGGGTGGCGATTCTCGGCACGCCGGGTGGCAGCCGCATTATCACCATGGTGATGCTGGGCGTGCTCGAAGCCGCCAACGACGCCCCGGTGGACGCCTGGGTGAACCGGGTGCGCTTCCACCACCAGTTCCTGCCCGACCGGGTTCAGGCGGAACCCGCCTTCCTCGACACCGAAGCGGCGAAAAGCCTGCGCCTGCGCGGCCACGACGTGGTCTCCGTGGACCGCGAGTACGGCAACATGCAGGCGATTCTCTGGCGGCACGAGGACAACAGCGTCACCGCCGCCAGCGACCCGCGCGGCATCGGCGCGGCGCGGGTCGGCGCCGACGCGGACTGACCCCGGTGACGGCCGCCGCGGGGTGTGCTCCACTATGCCCATGGACACCACCTTCGCGGCCCAGACTCTGCACTGCTACCCGCCGGCGCCGGCCCTGCGCGGGCTGGTCAGCCATTACTGGCTGAGCCGCGACGGCGGCGGCGACCGCCACCGGGTGCTGCCGGACGGCTGCGTGGACCTGGTGCTGCGCCTGCGCGACGGCGATGGCGCCTGGCAGGCGTTCGGCACCAGCACCCGGCCATCGGACGTGCCGGTGGAGCCCGGCTGTGTCTATTTCGGTATCCGCTTCCAGCCCGGCCAGAGCCGCCATTTCCTGCCCCTGCCCGGGCGTTTGCTCACTGACACCGCCCAACCCCTGGCCCGGCCCGCCGGCTTGTCGGCGGAGCGCCTCGCCGAATTGATCGCCCGCCCCGACCCCGCCTTTGCCGTGGACCAGCTGCTTTCCCGGTGGCTCGCCGGGCAGCCGCCCCAACCAAGACGCCTGGACGGCGCCCTGGCGCTGCTTTCCCGTGCCGCCCCCGGCGTCAGCGTGAGCGCGCTGGCGGCGCGCCTGAACCTGAGCCGCCGGCAACTGGAGCGCGACTTCCTGGAGTGGGTCGGCGTGCCGCCCAAAGTGTTCATGGGCATCCGCCGCAGCCAGCAGGCCCTGGCGTTGCTGAGCCGCCCGTCACCCGCCGCGCCGCTGGCCGACATCGCCCTGGCCGCCGGCTACACCGATCAGAGCCATATGACCCGGGAGCTGAAACGCTACCTGGGCGTCACCCCGGGGGCCCCCCGGCTGCCGATGCACGATGTCGCCTTTATTCAAGAGCAGGCCGGCGCGCCGACCTAGAGTGGAGCTTCTTCTCAAGCCAAAGGAGCAACGCGATGAAACTCTGGTCCGGTGTGGTCACCGAGCACTTGCAGGCGTGCCGGGATTTCTACGTGCGCCTGTTTCAGTGCCGGGTGCTGTTCGACAGCGACTGGTTCGTTCTGCTGGAGCTGGGCGGCGGCGAGCTGGGTTTCCTGGCCCCGCAACAGGAGGCCCAGGCGGCGGCGTTTCAACGCCCTTTGCGCGACGGGCAGGGCCTGTGGGTCACCATCGACGTGGACGACGCGGACGCCGAATACCGGCGGCTGCAGGCATTGGGGGTGCCGATCGAGGTGGCGATCCGCGATGAAGCCTGGGGCGACCGGCACTTCGTCATCCTCGACCCGGCCGGCATCGCCGTGGACGTGGTCCAGCACGGCTAACCATAAAACAACACAATCACCGGCGTCTGGCCTTTTGGAACCTGGGCAAGACGCCGGGGGCCGCTCAGAATCGTTCTTTTTTCAGAAACGGAGCGCCCATGGGCCAGCAACGCATCGAAATCGACAAGGAATTTCCGTTCCCGGTCAGCGACCTGTTCAACCACCTCAGTGAGCACGAGAACCTGTCCGCCCTGTTTGCACCGGCCAAGGTGCGGCGCGTCAAGGAAGGGGACGTGGAGCCCAACGGCGTGGGGTCGGTGCGCCGGCTGTCGCTGCCGCTGACGCCGGCCTTCGAAGAAACCGTCACCGAGTTCGAGCGCGACCGCCGCATTGCCTACCGCATCACCAAGGGCAGCCCGCTGCGCGATCACCACGGGGTGATGGTGTTTTCCGAGACCGCCGGCGGTTCCCGCCTGCACTACACCATTGTCTTCAAGGGCAAGCTGCCGCTGATCGCCGCCCTGATCAAGCCGGTGCTCGACCGCGCCATCCGCAAGGGCCTCAACGACCTGCGGCTTTAGGGAACGGGCCTTGTGGGAGCGGGCCCTGCCCGCGAAAGGGTGGCTTTCAGCCACCCGGCAGGATCCCAGAGGCTCTTCTAATGGCAGCAAAAAAACAGCGCCTCTGGAATCCTGCCGGCCGGCTTTGCCGGCCTTTCGCTTGCAGGCAAGCTCCCACAAACCGGGCTTCGTGGAAAGGCCTGGCGATTACTCGGGCCGGCGGCCGTCGTCACTGCCGGCTTCGAGGAGGGATTCCAGTTCCTCGCGGCCGCGGGCGGAAAGCTCGATGAGTTTGTCGAGCTTGTCGCGGTGGGCAAACTGCTCGCGCAGCAGGCGCTCGTCCACGTCGCGGAAGGTGCGCACCAGATCGATGGCGGTGGTTTCCGGCATGCCCAGCTGGGCCAGGGTGGTCTGGGCGGCGCGCAGGCTGGAGTCCAGCGTTTCGCGGATAACGTGCTCGACGCCTTCCGCCATCAGTGAATAGGCGTGGTAGCGGTCGCGGGCGCGCACGATCAGGGTGATGTGGGGAAAGTGTTCGCGGATCAGGCGCACCGCGTGCAGCGAGGCCTGCACGTCGTCGATCGCCAGCACCATGATGCGGGCGTGCTGCAGCCCGGCGGTGTGCAGCAGGTCGAGCCGGGTGACGTCGCCGAAGTAGACCTCGTTGCCGAACCGGCGCACGGTGTCGATGTGGTCCGGGTTGGAGTCCAGCGCGGTGAACGGAATGCGGCGGCTGACCAGAATACGGCCGATGATCTGCCCGAAGCGGCCGAAGCCGGCCACGATCACCGCCGGCTGACCATGCGGCGCGGGCTCGTCCTCGGTGCTGCGGTGGCCGGTCTTGGGCGCCGGCCAGAGCCGCTGGACCAGTTTCAGCAGCAGCGGCGTGGCGGCCATGGAGAGGGCCACCACCAGGTTGAGCCGGGCGATCATTTCCGTCGGCAGCAGGTTGAGGGCCCCGGCCTGGGTGAACAGCACGAAGGCGAATTCGCCGCCCTGGCTGAGCAGCAGCCCGAACCGCAGGGCGTCGCGGCCGCCCACCTTCAACGCCCGGGCAATGCCGAACAGCACCAGGGTTTTGATCCCCAGCAGGGCCGCGCCCATGGCCAGGATCGACCATGGCGACGCCGCCAGCAGGCGCAGGTCCATGGTCATGCCGATGGCGATGAAGAACAGCCCCAGCAGCATACCCTTGAACGGCTGAATATCGGTGTCCAGCTGCTCCCGGTAGGGGGAGTTGGCGAGCAGCATGCCGGCCACGAAGGCGCCCAGACCCATGGACAGATGCAGGGTTTCCATCAGCTCGGCGGCGCCGAGGACCAGCAGCAGGGCGGTGGCGGTCATCAGCTCCCGGTTGTGCAGCCGCGCCAGCCAGCCCAACCAGGGGTTGAGCAGGTAGCGCCCGGCCAGCCACATCAGGGCCAGCACCAGCACGCCCACCAGCAGGTTGGGCTGGGCGGCGCCGGCGTCACCGCCGGCCAGCACCGGCAGCAGTAGCAGCAGCGGAATCACCGCCAGGTCCTGGAACAGCAGAATCGAGAAGGCGTTACGGCCCTGGGGCGTACCCAGCTGGTTGGTTTCCACCAGCATCTGCACCGCGAAGGCGGTGGACGACAGCGCCAGGGTGGCGCCGATGGCCAGGGCGGCCGGGCCGGGCTGGCCCAGGGCGAAGAAGAAACCGGTGAGCAGGGCGGCGCTGAACAGCATCTGGCTTGCGCCCAGCCCGAGCAGCCGCCGGCGCTGCGCCCAGAGCTGCTCCGGGGCCAGTTCCAGGCCGACCAGGAACAGCATCAACACCACGCCCAGCTCGGCGAAATGCAGCACCGCCTCGGCGCCGGGGATCAGCCCCAGGCCCAGCGGCCCGATGACGATGCCGGCGGCCAGATAACCGAGAATGCTGCCCAGCCCGAGACGCTGAAACAGCGGCAGCAGCAGCACCGCCGCCGCCAGCAATATCAGCGCCTGATTAAAGTAGCCGCCCATTCGGGGTCAGTCCCAGTTCAACGGCATGGGCGAGGAGCCCGGGCTCTCCGGTTGGCCGGCGGGCTGCTCCATATCGGTGGCGGTGTCCCGGCCGGTGTGAGGGGCACGCACCCGGTCACCGGGCCGTGGCACGCCGTCACCCTGGGTGAGACGCGCCACCGCGTAATCCGGGCGCACTTCGATCACCTCCAGGCTGGCCAGGGCGTCGCTTTCCATACGAATGGTGAGCCCGGTCTGCGGGTCTTCCAGGGACTCCACCGGCCGGTACACATTGAGGATAGTGTCCGCTTCCAGGCGGCCCTGGCCGTGGCTCAGGTAGACCCGGTCGCCGTCGCTCTTGAGCACCTGCACCGGGTACAGGGTGTCGGAGGCCGCCGCCGCCAGGGCCCGGGCGATGCGCGGGTAGACCAGGTCGGCGAGCCGCTCCGGATGGTTGCGGTGGTCGAGCTTCTGCCGGCGGGCCAGCTGCCGCACGCTGGCTTCCGACTGCTGCCAGTCGTAGAGGCCGGCCTCCAGCACTTCGCCGCCGGCGGCGTCGATCAGCCGGTAGCGCAGACGCACATAGGGTTCGTACCCCTGGAAGCGGGCGCCGTAGAAGGTGCGCTCGTCGTCGCCGATGTCGAACGCCTCGATGTGACCCACCAGCAGCAGGTCGGCGCCTTTGGTCTTGCCCAGGCGCAGCAGCTCCCGGGGCTCGCCGGCGCCGTCGCGCAGCAGGTCCTGCTCGGCCTCGCGCAGATCCAGATTGGCGCGATCCAGCACGCGGAAACGGCCGGACTGGGCGAAGGCGTCGATCAGGTTGGCGTGCAACTGGCGGCGCACCTCCGCCGCCGGCAGGGTGGTTTCACCCAGGGTGTATTCATCGGCGTCGCTGGTGAACGGCGCCACCACGATGGCCGGCAGATGGGAGCGGTCCGGGCCCGGCGCCTGCTGGAGCAGCAGCACCGCTTTCACGTCCGCGCGCCACAGGGCGTTGTCTTCCTGGGTGACGGCCGTCACCTCGTAGCTGTCCAGGCTGCCCAGCGTGGGCAGGCGCGGCTCCGCCACCGAGGTGCGGCTGCCGGTCCAGGTGGTGACGTCGCCCTGGCGCTGGATCACCCATTCGCTCACCTGGCGGCGGAAATCCGGGTTCACCGACAGCGTCACGCCGCCGGCCTGGCGCACCGCCGCCACCAGCGCATTGGTGACCGCCTGTTCCGGGTTGTCGCCGTAGCCGCGGGCGCTGACCTCGCGGGTCTGTGCCGCTGAGGCGGTGCCGGCGGCCAGCGCCGCCATCAGCACGAGCAAACAAAAACGCTTGAACATGGTTCCTCTCCCTGGTGCCAGGGTGTTCAGAAGCCGAACAGGCTGCGTTTGCGGGTCTTGCGGATTTCCTTCTCGCCGGACCACTCAATAATGCCGCTCTGGATGTTCAGCAGTTTCAGGGTGAACTTGTAGTAGACATCCTTGGTGCTGTCGTCGCGCTTCACGATCGAGGACAGGTTGCCGTAGAGCATGAACTCGGCGCCGATCTGGCGGCCCATCTGGGCGGCGCTGGCCTGGTCCACCATGCCGGAATCCTGCTGGTACTCCAGTTGTTCGCGTACCCGGTCGACCACGGACATATCCACGAAGCGGAACTTGCCGGAGTTGATCAGCTTGGACTGGATGGTGTCGGTGACGGACTCGGTGTCGATGTGCTCGCTGGTCTTGTTCTTGATGCGATCAACGAACAGTACCGGGCGGCGGTCGCGGGTCATTTCCACGATCGGCGGGAACACCATCATGTCGTCCACCATCTTGGTGGCGATCATCTGCAGATCGGTGGAGCCGAAATCGGCGGTCACCGTTTCACGGGCCTGGGCGTCGCCGTAATCCACCCGGGACGCACAGCCGGAAAGCATCAGCGCCATAGCCAGGGCGAGCAGTGAAAATACGCGAACCATGTGTTTCTCCTTAAGGAACCTGAATGGCGTCCGGGGCGTTATTCGCGCACCCAGATTTCATAACGGACGGCGCTGGGGTTGGGGGCCACCGCCTGGACATTGTTCTGGCTGCGACCGGCCATCACCAGTTGCCGCCAGGGTTGGGATTCCGGAGCCACTTCGAACCCGTCCCGATCGAACCATTTGATCTTGTATTGGAAATCCAGTTCAAATTTCCAGCCGTTTTCCAACGTCGCCTGCACGTACAGCAGGTCGCCGACTTTTTTGTCCTGCAGCGCTTCCACCGAAAGGCGGTTGGCCAGGGTGCTGTTGTTGGAGTACAGGCGCGGTTCGCCGTCGTCGCCGGGGCGGGCCATATTACTGGCGGAACAGCCCGCCAGGACCACCGCCAGCACGACGGCGGCCAGAGCGGTAAACGGAGCTTTCATAACGGGCCCTCCTGAACGGGTAACACGCGGGTTATAAGGCGGCCGGGGGTGGCCACCACGTGAATCACGGTCACGCCCTGTTCCACCACGGGAACCGTCAAACTAGCACCGCCACCGGGTGTGCTCAACTGAAGGCGGTGCTCGCCGGGCGGCAACATCAGGCGGGTGGCCTGGGCGTAGGCGGGCAGGCTCAACCAGCTGCGCAGGTCGGCCTGTTCGCTGACCACATTGAAGATCTGCGTGAGGATGGCGCCCACCGGACCGAAATCGTCGTTGGCTTTCTTCTGCAGATTGTACTTGGTGGTGGCACGCAGCGTCTGCCGCACCAGCATGCCGGGCAGTTGTTCGCGCAAATGGCGCGCGGCCAGCCCGCCCACGTCGGTGAGCACTTCGGTGCGCGCCGTGGTGTCGCCGACGGCCACGGTGAGCGGCGCCGGGCGCGGCTTGTCGGCGGCGCTGTAGGTCGGGAAGGCCACCGCGAAGAGGCCGTGCGGCGTGGGGATCGGCAGGCTCAGCTCGCGGCGGGCGGGCACCAGGCCCTGCTCGTAGACCACCGCCACCAGGCCCTTGTCGCGTTCCACCCGGCCGTCCTGGGCGCGGGACAGGCGCGCCACATCCTCCTGCAGCATGGCGGAATCCGGGTGGATCTCCAGGGCTTTCTTGTAGTCCACCAGAGCGTCGTTGTATTCGCCGTGGGCCTCCCAGAACAGGGCCGAGAGATAGAAGGTCCAGGCGTTCTGGAAGCTCGCCTTGACCTCGCCGGCGGCGGCGTCCAGGCCGGCGAAGTGGCTGTCGAAATCGGCCGGTTGCACGCCCTCTTCCCGCGCCGCCTCTTCGGCGTCGGCGATCTCGTCATCGCGCCGGTTGGCGGCCACCCGCTGCTCGTTGGCGGCGGCGCGCAGTTCCACGGCGGTGGCGGTGACGTCGTTCTCACGCCAGTAATTCAGGGCCTGGTAGGCGTGCGCGAAAATGCGCTCGTAGTCCGGCGCCACGTAGGGGCGGGCGTTGTCGTTGACCAGCAGGGCGCCGGTATTGCTCACCAGGCTGGAGGCGCGCAGCCGGGCGGCGGCGTCCGTTTCGTCGTAATGACCGAAGGCGCGGCGAAAGGCGCTCTCGCTGTCTTCGATGGCGCCGCTCAGCTGGCGCACCCGGCCCAGTTCCTGCAGGTAGAGCACGCCGTCACGGCTGTCGACGCCTTTTCTCAGCAACGGGGCGGGCCCCTCCGCCGCCATGTCGGCGGTCCAGGCGCGCGCCTGGGACGGGTAGGGCTGGAACAGGGAGCGGGTGGCGCAGCCGCTCAATAGCACCATGGCCAGCAACAGCGCGACGCCGTTTCTGACCAGCACGTATCCTGGCGGGCTTATTCTCATAGACCGCGGCGCCATAAAAAAACCGGGGTATTCGGATTAAGTGGTTGATGTGACTTTCCGATCCAATCCCATCTTAGTCCTCCCAGAAGGTTGATAAATCGACACCGAAGTTATACTCAGACTCAAAGAGTCCCATGCTGTAAGTCTTGATTGCTCCGTCCAGGAACGGGGATTCTTTCGTCTGCGGTGACTTCTTCTTGTGCTTGGTGGTATAAAGCATCCGGGCTCGCATGACCTCGAACGAATAGCCGCGCCCATCGCGGTTCTTGTCTTTAGCTAGTCGGTTGATCGATTCTGTGAAGGCGTTAGTGATCGGGATGTCATTCTCAAAGTAGGCCATCATCTCCTCACGCCAGTTACTGACGGCGCTGACGAGGCACTTCCAGACTGCCTGTTGCCCTTGCGGGATGTCGTCAATCCAAGCAGTCAGCGCTTTCTCGGCATCACTTCGGTTGGTGCAGCTCCAGATATGGTAAAACCGCTCCTTGTGTTCGTAGGCAGCTAGAAGTTGAGGAAAGGCCCCGGTCCAGGTCTCCATGATGAGCCGTTCACGGTCCGAAATGTCGTGAGCCCGCTTTAGGAGTATCTTTCGATCACCCTTGAGGGTTCGAATTTGGGAGGACTTCAGTTCCTTCCGGAGGCCCTTGCGCACCTTCTCCAGGGCATCGTTAGCCATGCGCACCACATGGAACTTATCTACCACGATACGGGCATGCGGCAACACTGCCTTGACCGCTGCCCGGTAGGGATTCCACATGTCCATACTGACGATCTCGACCTTCTGACGGTCTTTCATCTTCATCAGATAGTTGGCCACTACATCCTGACGCCGGGTGGGCAGTAGTTCGAGCAAAGTCTTTTCCTCAATGTTGGTCAGGATGCAGCGGTAGTGCCGGTTCAGGTAAAGCTCGTCAATACCCAGAATGCGGGGCGTCTCGAAGCGGTGCCAGCGGCTCAGGAACTCGGCGCGAGTTGCTCAGCCACGTAGGTGCAGGGGTGGTTGAAAGATTCCTTCTCCACGTACTCATGTAGCCGCAACGTCATGCGGAAGCCATCCACCATCTCCGGTAACCGGGGCCTGAAAGTGGTGTTACAGGCCCGGCAGGTGTATCGGCGACGGATCACCCAGAGGGTGACCCGCTTGCCGTGGATGGGGAGATCGCGATAGGGAACATCACGTTTGCCGAACCGTACAAACTCACCCTGCACGCCGCATTCCTCGCAGGCAGCGGGATCGAGCGCATCAACTTGGAAGTGGAGCCAGCCGTCCATCTCCTTGATATTTATTACGCGATATTCGGGAAGATGAAGAATATTGTCGGGTAGCTTCAGCATTCGCAAGTCGACGTTATGTTCCTTTAATGGCTTGTGCCGGCGTTTTCTTGGGCTTCTAATGCAGCATGAAGCCCCTGTGCCAATACCTCAGGATCGCCGTTACCCCAGTAGTGCAAGAAATAATAGGGCGGCGTCTCGCCAATCATGTGATTATGCAAGGCAACAATATGGATACCGGCGTCGCGCAGAGCGTGCATAACAGGTTGAACCTCACCAGCAGTCATGGCGAAATCCCCATCGACGACCGCATGATCCTTATTGCCAGAGAATGCTGCCCAGGTCGACAGTCCCATTGATGCGCCAAACTCAGTGCCATGCATGGAAGCACTGCGCCCAAAAGTAAATTTTAATACCTGACCATTGAGACTGCCTTCGGCACCCAAAATGGTTTCCAGCGACGCTGTGTCATACTCCCCGGTGATTTCGGGCACACTGCCAGGAAAGCGCTCTACCGGTGTGACGTGTTTCTCGCGAACCTTCTTTATGGCATCCCACATGGCCTTGACGCCTTCGGCAAGCTTTTCAGCGCTCTGTCCGTGGCCACCGATATGCATAAAATAAACCGGAGGACGGTCAAACACGAAGTGGTTATGCAGCGCGGTGATTTCGAGGCCATGGGCGAAAGCCGCATCCATCGCCGGAGTGATTTCATCCTCAAATACCACCGTGTCTCCCATCAGCATCACACCGCCATCCGGAACTGCCTTGAACGCAGCCCAACTGCCCAAGCCTGCTGGTGTCGGAAGCTTTATCCCGTCTACCACGACCGGCACGGCATCGCGTTGCCAGCCGATGCGTACTACGCCGTCCGGTTTGACCGTCGCCTGTGTGTCCGTAGCCTTACTGATGATTTCTGGATTAATATCGCTTGGCGCATCTGCGAAAGCGACTGGCGCCTGCATCAGCAGAGCGGTGATAATAAATATTTTAAGCGGATGATTTTTCATAGTTATCCTCCATTATTTAATTTTCGATTGGGTTTCAAATTGTTTGAGGTTCAAACTGGCAAACCGGATACTAATCGCATCGGTTAGCTCTTTACGATGCTGGAGCGCCTCCGAATAACAGGTAATAAATGATACCCAGCAGCGCACTGACGAAAATCACCGGCAACATGCCCACCTTGAAACGCAGCATGGCAATAAAGGCGCCCAGAGCCAGCACAACGCTGGCGATCTGAATACTGTGCCATGTCGGTAACAGCCACTGTATACCAAAGGACCGAACCGTATTCACCTCACCGAAGGCTACATGTACAGCGAACCAGATGGCCAGATTCAGCATGACGCCTACTACGGCAGCGGTCACCGCCGACAGTGCCGCGCTTACTGCCTGATTTCCGCGAAGCGTTTCCACATAGGGCGCGCCCAGAAATATCCACAGAAAACAGGGAATAAAGGTGACCCAGGTCGCCAGAAGCGATGCGAGAATACCCGCTGTAAAGGGATCGAGCAGTCCGGCATCCCGGAAGGCGCCCATAAAACCTACAAATTGCACTACTTGAATAAGGGGGCCGGGCGTGGTTTCTGCCATGCCCAGGCCATCCAGCATTTCCCCTGGTGCAAGCCAGCCGTAATTCTGCACGGCCTCCTGTGCCATATAAGCCAATACCGAATAGGCGCCACCAAAGGTGACGACGGCCAGCTTGCTGAAGAAGAGCCCGATCTGGGTGAAGACATCGTCATAGCCCAGCGTCACAGCCAGGACAACGAGCGGTGTGAACCACAGCGGCAACCAGACCGCGAGCACCTTGAGCGCTCGTTTGCGCGTTGCTCGGGTATGGTGTGCGGTGCCACCATCCATCATGGCATCGATGGCCCGTCCGGCATCCTCGGGCGTGTCATGGCCCTTGATGACCACGAAACGCTCAGGGTCCACATGTCGCCCCAGTAGACCGATCAGCGCGGCAGTCAGGATCACCAGCGGAAAGGGCACGGCAAACAAGAAGATCGCGATGAAGGCAGCGGCCGCCAATGCGTACATATAGGCATTCTTGAGTGCGCGTTTGCCGATTCGGATAACGGCCTGTATCACGATCGCCAGCACCGCGGCTTTGATGCCGAAAAACAGCGCCTGCACCAGCGTCGCTTCCTGAAAGCCGGCATAGAGCACACTCAATACCAGGATGCTCAGGAATCCCGGCAGCACAAACAGACTGCCGGCCACCAGGCCGCCCTTGACACCATGCAGCAGCCAGCCGATATAGGTCGCCAACTGCTGGGCTTCCGGCCCCGGCAGTACCATGCAGTAGTTCAGGGCATGCAGAAACCGGCTTTCACTGACCCAACGCTTTTCATCCACCAGAATACGGTGCATGACGGCGATCTGGCCGGCCGGACCACCGAAACTCAGGATTGCGATCCGAAGCCACACACGCACGGCTTCCCCGAACGAAATCTGGTGGCCGAATTCGTTGAGGTTGCCATCCGAGGACACGGCAGTGTCTTGATGGGGCCTGTCGGGTGAGGGGGTCGAACGGGAGGACTCCGGCATGGTTAATTCTCCTTTGTGTAGCTTGTGTAGAGGCTGTCGAATACCGCGCTGGCAGCCAGCAATAGCTGGTCATCATCGCTGTGGGACTCGCGGAGGCCCATCAATACGCACTCAACCCCCGCGGCCTCGGGTGGCTGATGGCCGCCCACATCGAGGTAGTGCACCAGTTTCCCAATCCGTTGCAGCGCCACCGGGCGCAGGTCAAAACTCGCCAGCAATGTCTCAAAGGTGACCTTGTCAGCCACGTGAGTGAAGGTCGCCCCGTCGAAATCGAAGCCCAGCGCCTCCTGGGGGCAGTCGTCTGGAGAACCCAGCCACAGAAAGCGCGCTTTGGGATCGATGAATCGCTTAATCAACCAAGCGCTGGCCAGGCGGTCCACCCAAGGCCGACGACGCGTTGCCCAGAGCCTGCTCTGGTAATCGGCACGTTCGAGAAGATGGATAGAGCCTGAAGCAGGTAATGGTTCATCAGGCGACAAAACTCGATTAGCGTTGGTTTCCAGTTCCTGTAACGCCCGGTCAACTCGATCACGGGCAGCGCCAGCGAAAAAGTCAATTTGTGACAGTCGTGTGAAGCGTTTACGCAGCTTGCGCGTCTCCTTCATGACATCCATCGCCGATTCTGGCAACAGCGTTGCCCGTAGTTCCGCGATGGCCGAGCGCAATGTCTCGTAGTCGTCCGAGCGATCGAACAGGGCGGGGAATGCATCGGCTTCCGGGCCGTCAGTGGGTAGCACGTAGGCGACGCCCCCGGCCTCACGGACGTCGCCGGCGACTGCCTCCAACCTCTCGACATGATCAGGGCCGGCGGGCAGCACATAGACACCATCGCGCAGTGACGCCGCACCCCATGCCTTGATGGAGCGCCAGGCCCGCATGCGCACCGTCGCATTCTCGGTGGGGAGAGAGAGTATTAGCAACAACCACGACATGATGTAGAGGATACTACTATTTTGTATTAATCACTACTGATATATCTATACCAACCAGATCTTCCGATGAGGATTTTATCTTGTCGCTTCACTCTCCGTGACGAAATCAACCAGCTAATCCGAATACCCAAAAACCGGAGCGGGCAAGGTAGCCCGGCTCCGGCTTATTGTCGAGACGGGACGTCTTAGGGCCTGTTCACACTACTTGCATCACGCCTGTTGCGGCTAAAAAGCCACCAATCAAGGCGAGAGGAGAGAAGTTTGGTGGCTCCAAATGAACGACGAGCAACGCAGAGTGGTGGCTTTTTAGCCGCAACCCGGAGGGCTGGAGCCCTTTTTGCTTCCAGCGTCGTTGTCGGTCGCTTATTTGGAGCCACCAAACGGCGCTCCCTCCGCCTAGCTGGAAGCAAAAAGGGCATCCAGCAGGCGCGATGCAAGTAGTGTGAACAGGCCCCCCTTAGAACAACACGCGGGTGCGGATGGTGCCGTCGATGGTGCGCAGCTTTTCCAGGGCCAGTTGGCTGTAGCCCTTGTTCACGTCGATCACCACGTAGCCGATCTCTTCATTGGTCTGCAGGTACTGACCGCAGATGTTGATGTCGTTCTCGGAGAAAACCGTATTGATCTGGGTGAGGATGCCGGGAATATTCTGGTGGATATGCAGCAGCCGGTGCATGTCCGGGTGCGACGGCAGGGCCACCTCCGGGAAGTTCACCGCGCTCAGGGTGGAGCCGTTGTCGGAGTAGCGGATCAGCTTCTCGGACACTTCGGTGCCGATGTTCTCCTGGGCCTCATGGGTGGAGCCACCGATGTGCGGGGTCAGGATCACATTGTCGAATTCGCGCAGCGGGCTGATGAATTCGTCGTCATTGCCCTTGGGCTCTTCCGGGAACACATCGATGGCGGCGCCCAGCAGGTGCTTGTCGCGCAGCGCGGCGGCCAGTGCTTCGATGTCGACCACCTTGCCCCGGGCGTAATTGATCAGATAGCTCTTGGGCTTCATGGCGCGAATCTGCTCTTCGCGGATCATCCAGCGGGTGGCGGCGGTGTCGGGCACGTGCAGGCTGACCACGTCGGCCAGGCCGAGCAGGTCGTTGAGGCTGCCCACCTGTTCCGCGTTGCCCATCGGCAGCTTGGAGACCACGTCGTAGAAATACACCTTCATACCCATGGATTCCGCCAGCACCGATACCTGGGCGCCGATGTTGCCGTAGCCGACGATGCCCAGCTTCTTGCCGCGGATCTCATAGCTGTCCTTGGCGGATTTCAGCCAGCCGCCGCGGTGGGCCACGGCGTTCTTTTCGGGGATGCCGCGCATCAGGTTAACGGTGTGAGCGATCACCAACTCCGCCACCGACCGGGTGTTGGAGTAGGGCGCGTTGAACACCGGAATGCCGCGCTTGAGGGCGGCCTTCAAATCCACCTGGTTGGTGCCGATACAGAAACAGCCCACGCCGATCAACTTTTCGGCGGCCTGGAAGACCTCCTCGGTGAGCTGGGTGCGCGAGCGGATGCCGACAAAATGGGCGTCCTTGATGGCGTCCTTGAGGTCGTCGCCGGTGAGCGCGGTGGGCAGAAGCTCCACGTTGCTGTAGCCGTGCGCCTTCAGATTATCCACCGAGTTCTGGTGGACGCCCTCGAGCAGGAGGATGCGGATCTTGTCCTTCTCAAGAGAAGTGTTGGCCATGGGTGGTCTCTGTAGCGGGTTAAATGGGCGCGTATGGTATCATAGCGCGCCCCGGATGAGACCCATTCCGGGCGCCCCATGCACATGTTGAATGCTCAAGTTGACTTGAAGACCTTTGGAGTTGCCGATGACCTCCCTCGCCCACGCCGCCCTGGACCAGCTCAGCGAGCTTCTTGGCAAGCGCTGCCTCACCGATCCGGACAGCGCCCAGCGCTACGGGGTGGACTGGACCAAGGTATGGGCGCCGGCGCCGAGCGCCGTGGTGCTGCCGGAATCCGCCGAGGAAGTGCAGCAAATCGTGGAGATCGCCAATGAACACGGCCTGCGCCTGGTGCCCTCCGGGGGCCGCACCGGCCTGTCCGCCGGGGCGGTGGCCGCCAACGGCGAGCTGGTGGTGGCGTTCGACCGGATGAACCGGGTGCTCGACTTCAACGAGTACGACCGGTCGGTCACGGTGCAGCCCGGGGTGGTCACCCAGCAGCTGCAGGAATTCGCCGAGGAACAGGGCCTGTTCTACCCGGTGGATTTCGCCTCCGCCGGCTCCAGCCAGATCGGCGGCAACATCAACACCAACGCCGGCGGCATCAAGGTGATCCGCTACGGCATGACCCGGGACTGGATCACCGGCCTCAAGGTGGTCACCGGCCGGGGTGAACTGCTGGACCTCAACAAGGGCCTGATCAAGAACGCCACCGGCTACGACTTCCGCCACCTGTTCATCGGCTCCGAAGGCACCCTGGGCTTCGTGGTGGAGGCCACCGTGAAGCTGGCCCGCCGGCCCAAGGACCTCACGGCCCTGGTGCTGGGCGCGCCCGGTTTCCGCGAAGTCATGAAAGTGCTGCACGCGTTTCAGAAGGACATTGATCTGACCGCGTTTGAGTTCTTTTCCGACAAGGCCATGGCCCATGTGCTCGAGCACGGGGTGGCCAAACCCTTCGACAGCGAGTGCCCGTTCTACTGCCTGCTGGAATTCGAGCAGCTTTCCGAACACACCGGCGAACGGGCCATGGAGATTTTCGAGCACTGCGTGGAGCAGGGCTGGGTGCTGGACGGTGTGATGAGCCAGTCGCTGGGCCAGCTGGAACAGCTGTGGCAGCTGCGCGAACGTATTTCCGAATCGATCGCGCCGCACACCCCCTACAAAAACGATATTTCCGTCACCGTTTCCAAGGTGCCGGATTTCGTCGAGGACGTGGACAAGGTGGTGCAGGACGCCTACCCGGATTTCGAGATCGTCTGGTTCGGGCATATCGGTGACGGCAACATGCACCTGAATATTCTCAAACCGGCGGATCTGCCCAAGGAAGACTTTTTCCACCAATGCGGCGACGTGTCCAAATGGGTGTTCGAGATCGTGCAGAAGTACGACGGCTCGATTTCCGCCGAACACGGCGTGGGCATGACCAAGAAGCCCTATCTGTCGTATTCCCGCAGCGAAGAAGAAATCGCTTATATGAAAGCGGTGAAAGCGGTTTTCGATCCCAATAACGTGATGAACCCGGGAAAGTTGTTCGATGTTTGATACCCACCAGCTGAAAGCCCGCCCGGAATCCGCCTATGTGCATCGCTGGATCGACGGCTCGCCCATGGAGATGCCGCTGGGGAAATGCGTGTGCGTGGGCAGAAACTACGCCGAACACGCCCGCGAACTGGGCAACGAAGTGCCCGATGAGCCGTTGTTATTCATGAAGCCGGCCACCGCGTTATGCAGCCTGCACGAACCGCTGGTGCTGCCCCAGGAACAAGGGGCGGTGCACCACGAGGTGGAAATGGTGGTGATGATCGGCGAGCGACTGAGCGGCGAGACCGATCTGGAAACCATTCGCTATGCGATTACCGCCTACGGTATCGGCCTGGATCTGACCCTTCGTGAACTGCAGGACCGTCTCAAGGAGAAACGCCACCCCTGGGAACGGGCGAAGGCGTTTGATGGCGGCGCGCCGGTGTCCGGGTTTATCGATGCCCGCGGCATTTCCGTGCGGCAGAATCTGGAAGTGTCTCTGGAGGTGAACGGAGAAACCCGCCAGCACGGTCACACCGGGCAGATGCTGTTCCCGACCTTCGAACTGATCGCGCAAATCAACCAGGTGTTCACGCTGGAACCGGGCGATCTGATCTTTACCGGCACCCCGGCGGGGGTGGGCCCGCTGGCCGCCGGCGACAAGCTCACTGCCCGTCTGGGCAATATCCTGCAGGTGTTCACCCGCGTAGCCTGACGCCGGCCCGTGCCAGTCAGGCGCCTGTTTTATTCAGGCGCCGATGTCTTCATCGGTGTTGTCCTTGTCGAACTTTTCCACCGGGCTGTCTTCATCGCATTCCGGCTCGTGCAGGAAGGTGCTGGTCACGTCCACCACACCCAGATGCTGGATGGTGCGGCGGCCGATCAGCACCGGATAAAGCATGTCGCTGCGGTTCTCCAGACTGAACTGCTCTTCGTGCACGGTGTCGCCGAAGCAAATTTCCATCAGCACCACCGGGCGGCGTTCTTCACCGCCGGCGCCGCGAATGATCACGTCGCGGTACAGCGGGCGCTCAAACTTGCGCGACACTTTGTCGTCTTCGTCCTGATCTTCCACGTTCACTTCAAAACGGACCCACTCCTCGCCGTCTTTTTCAAAGCGCTCGATATTGCGCGCGTGCAGGGAAGACGTGAGGGCGCCGGTGTCGAGTTTGCTTTTCACTTTCACGCCCCAGGGTTCCAGCGTGGCGTTTTCGATCCAACCGAACACATGCTGGATTTCCACATTGCCCGCGTGGCTGGCCGTGAAGGTGAAAAGCAGACTCAGAGCTATCAGAATTCGTCGCATGGTGATCCTCTTTAATCGTATCGGTTGTCGGATTCTGGGACCCGGGCGGGTCACGGACGTTCCCGTAACCCTAGTACGCGGCGTCGCATATCCTGCGAGGCCACCCGGTCCGCATTCACCGGTTCGCCCACGTTAAGCGTCACGCGGGACCAGAAACGCTTCGGCAGCCGGGTCAATGCCGGGCCACCCTTATGGCTGAAGAAGCTACCCCATAGACCGGAGAGTGCCATGGGAATTACCGGAACCCGATTTTCATTTACAATTTTTTCCATCCCGGTTTTGAATTCGGCCAGTTCGCCGTCCTGGGTCAGCTTGCCTTCCGGGAAAATACACACCACCTGACCGTCCGCCAGTTCCTCGTTGATACGTTCGAACGCCCGCTGGTAAATCTCCGGGTTCCGTTCCTTGGAATCAATCGGAATCGCCTTGCCGGTCCGGAAGATATAGTTCATCAGCGGCAGATCGTAAATCGGCTTGGCCATCACGAAACGTACCGGCCGGCGCACGGCGCCGCCGCGTCCACATAACTGACGTGGTTGCAGACCAGAAGACAGGGGCCTTCGTCGGGAATATTCTCCATGCCCTGTTCCTTGATGCGATAAAGCACATTGGTGAGCATCCACACCAGCAGGCGGATCAGGAATTCCGGTACCCGGGTGTAGATGTAGGCGGCCACCAATACATTGGTGAGCGACAGCACCAGGAAGAACTCCGGCACGGTGAGATCCAGCACGCCCACCAGCACGATGCCCGCCACCGCCGAGCCCACCATGAACAGGGAGTTGAGAATGTTGTTGGCGGCGATGATCCGGGCCAGATGGCTGGGGTTGGAGCGCTGCTGAATCAAGGCGAACAGGGGCACGATATAGAAGCCGCCGAATACGCCAATACCAAGCAGGTCCGCCATCACCCGCCAGCCGGCGGGTTGCTGCAGGAAGGCGGCGATATCCACCGACACGTCCTTGGGCAGGCCGGCGTAGGAAAAGAACAGATCAATGCCGAAGGCGCTCAAGCCGATCGAACCCAGCGGCACCAGACCCAGCTCCACGCGGTGGCCGGACATCTTTTCGCAGAGATAGGAGCCCAGCCCGATGCCGATGGAGAACGTCCCCAACAACAACGCATAAAGGCCATCGGTGCCGAACAAATAGTCGTCCACATAGACCTTGAGCTGGGTGGTGTAGGCGGCACCGAGAAACCAGAACCAGCAGATGCCGAGCACGCACATCCACACCGATTTCACTTCCCGGGCGTAGCCGACGATACGCCAGGTTTCCCGCCACAGGTTCCAGTTGATTTTCATACCCGGGTCAGCAGCGGGCGCTTTGGGAATACCCCGAGCAGCGAGATAACCCAACGCCGCCAGGCCCACCACCACCGCGGAGATGATCAGCGGATCGGCGGCGTCCATTTTCAGCAACACGCCGGAGACCGAGCCGAGCAGAATCGCCAGAAAGGTGCCCATTTCCACCAGGGCGTTGCCGGACACCAGCTCCCGGGACGGCAAATGCTGGGGAATGATCGAGTACTTGATGGGCCCGAAGAAGGTGGATTGCAGGCCCATGCAAAACAGCACCGCCAGCAGAAAATAGACCCCGTTGAAAAAGAAGCCCACCGCCGCGAACGTCATCAGGAACACTTCCACCAGCTTGATGCGCCGTACCAGCATGGCCCGGTCGTATTTGTCGGCGAGCTGCCCGGCCAGCGCCGAGAACAGGAAGAACGGCAGGATGAACAACGCCAAGGCCACGTTGTTGAGGGTGTTCACCTCGGTGCCGGCGACCACCCCGGAGGCGATCAGCAGAATCAGCGCCTGGCGGAACACGTTGTCGTTGAAGGCGCCGAGAAACTGGGTGTAGAAAAAGGGCCCGAAGCGGCGTTTCACCAGCAGTGAAAAAACACTGGCACTCATGGCGTTTCTCCGTGTCGCGGGGCACCGCCCCGATAAGTAGGTGCCCCCGGCCGGTGGCCGATAACCCGGGCGGGATTGCCGGCGACGATGGTCCAGGCGGGGACGTCGCGGGTGACCACCGACCCCATGCCGACGACCGCGTGGTCACCGATGGTCACGCCGTCGACCACGCCCACCCGGGCGCCCAGCCAGACATCCCGGCCGATGCGGATACCCCGGGAACGCACTGGCTGTTCACGCACCAGCGCGGCGGCGTCCATACCGTGGTCAAAGGCGTATAAGGTACAGTAGGCGGCGACGCGGGTATGGTCACCGATCTCAATCCCGGCGGCGCCCCCTTCCAGGGTCACATGGTGGTTGAGGCTGACCGACGCCCCCAGGCGCAGCGGGCCGTGCAACACACAGTCCGCGGCGATGTGGCTGCCGTCACCGACCTGGATATCGCGGCCCGGTTCCGCGAACAGCCGGGCCTGGGGCGCCACAAAACAGTGCACGCCGAAGTGCACGGTCTCCAGAATGGACCATTGCCGCTGCAGCTCGGCCTGCCAGGGCACGGCCCAATCGCGGTGGCGGGGCTTGAGACGCGGGTACAGCCAGGGCATGTAAGCGAGCCGCAGTTTGTGCTGCTCACGGTAAAAATCGCTCATTACGGGCTCGTTCTTCTAGCGGCGCGGTCCAGCGGGCATGCTACACCAATTCATCGAAAGGGAAGGAAAGCTATGAAACGGGTTCTCTTGGCCAGCGCGGCGCTGCTCACGCTCACCGCCTGCCAGAACATGGACGCCCTGGCGCCGTGGATCGAGCAGGGCAACCAGGCCGCCAAAGCCGCCGGCTACGACACCGACAGCCGCCTGGCCGGTGCCGTCAAAGAGGCGCTGACGATCAGCTCGGACCGGGCCACCAGCAAGCTGTCCAGCAGCGGCGCCTTCGATCTGCCGCTGCCCGCCCCGGTACAGTCGGTGGCCAGCAATCTGGAGCGTATCGGCCTGGGGCGCTACGTGGACCAAGTCCGCGACGCCATGAACCGGGGCGCCGAAAACGCCGCCGCGGAAGCCGCGCCGGTGTTCAAGAACGCGATCCAGGAGATGACCGTGACCGACGCCCTGGGCATCGTGCGCGGCGGCGACACCGCCGCCACCGATTACTTTCGCGGCCGCACCGAAGCCAGCCTCACCGAGCGGTACCGGCCGATCATCGAAAGCAGCCTTCGGGAAACCGGCTTCTACGACCAGTATCAGACGTTGCTGAACGCCTATAACCGCCTGCCGATGGCCGACAAACCGGACCTGAATCTGGAAAACTACGTGATCGACACCAGCCTGGAGCGGCTGTACACGGAGATCGGCACCCAGGAAGCCCTGATCCGGCAGGATCCGGTGAGCCGGGGCAGCGCGCTGATCGGCGCGGTGTTCGGCGGCCAGGACTAAGGCGCCTCTGAACCGCTACGCCGCCGCCGGCACCGCCTGGTTGGCGAAATGCGCCAGCACCGCACCGGCCTGGGGGCACTCGCGGACGCTGGGCAGCAGGTCGTCCACCTGTTGGTCGCTGAGCTGCTGCCCGCGCATCGCCTGCAGATAGGCCCGCGTCACATCGGCGCTGAATTCCGGATGGAACTGGCAGCCCCAGGCGCCGTGACCGTAGCGGAACGCCTGGCAGCTTCCGTGGCCGTTGCTGGCCAGCACCTCGACGCCGGCGGGCGCGGTGAGCACCGATTGGCGGTGCATCATCTGCGCCCAGGGCTGATCGCAGAACGCCGCCAGCAAGGGGTCGCCGCGGGCCGCGCTGGTGGTGCGCAACGCCACGGTCCCCACTTCCATGCCCTGGGGGTGATCACCCACTTCGCCGCCCAGGGTGTGGGCGAGAAGCTGGTGCCCGAAGCAGATGCCCAGCAGCGGCGGTGCCTCGGCCAGTTGCAGGGTGGCTTCCAGCCAGTGCATCAGGTGTCGCATCCAGCCGGCTTCGTCCGTGACCATGTGATGGGAACCGGTGATCACCACGCCGCTGAAACCACCCGCCGCCGGCAGCGACGGGTTTTCGCGGGCATCCACCACGGTGACTGGCGTCTGTTCACCGAGACCCTGCCGGATCCAGTCGGGAAAATCGCCGTAATGCCGTCGCAGAGCGGGGTAGGTGCTACCGGCTTGCAGAATCAATAGTGGTTTCATGGGGCCTCCGTTCCTCCGCTGCCCTCTATGACAAAGCAAGTGCCGTACCAGCTTCGGGCGCCGTTTGTAAAAGTGGGTTGAGGCTGTGACCGGGGTCAAGCCAGCTGGCGGTGCCGGGGGCAGCTGACCAGGTGATCGTTGACCAGGCCGGCGGCCTGCATGAAGGCGTACATGATGGTCGGGCCGACGAAACGGAAGCCCTGTTTCTTGAGCGCCTTGCTGAGCGCCTCGGCTTCGGGGGTCACCGCCGGGACCTCGGAGAGGGAGCGGAAGCGGTTGATGCGCGGCTCGCCGTCGACGAAATCCCAGACGAAACTGTCCAGGCTGGTGCCGGCGTCACGCAGGTCGAGATAGGCGCGGGCGTTGCCCACCGCGGCGCCCATTTTCAGGCGGTTGCGGATCAGGCCGCTGTCCTGGAGCAGGGCGGCGATTTTGGCGTCGTCGTAGCGGGCGATTTTCTCCGGGTCGAAGCCGTCCATCGCCTTGCGGTAGTTTTCCCGCTTTCGCAACACGGTGATCCAGCTCAGACCCGCCTGGGCGCCCTCGAGAATCAGGAACTCAAACAGACGGCGGTCGTCGTGCTCGGGCACGCCCCACTCTTGGTCGTGGTAGGCCACGTACAGCGGATCCGTGCCGCACCAGGGACAACGCTCCATGGTCAAACCCCCGTGTTTTCAGGCGTATCGGTGGGTAGCACGGTATCACCGGCCCCTGGGGGACGCTATACTTGCCCCTTTATTTTCACAGAGCTTGGAAGAACGGGAACCACCATGGCGGATCAACCGCAAGCGGATACAAGCACCTTCCAGGGCCTGATTCTGGCCCTGCAACAGTACTGGGCGGAGCAGGGCTGCGTGATCGTCCAGCCCCTGGATATGGAAGTGGGGGCCGGCACCTTCCACCCCAGCACCTTCCTGCGCGCGATCGGCCCGGAAAACTGGAACAGCGCCTACGTGCAGCCGTCCCGGCGGCCCACCGACGGCCGCTACGGCGAGAACCCCAACCGGCTGCAGCATTACTACCAGTTCCAGGTGGTGCTCAAGCCGTCGCCGGACAACATCCAGGAGCTGTATCTGGATTCCCTGCGCCGCCTCGGTTTTGATCCGCTCACCCATGACATCCGCTTCGTGGAAGACAACTGGGAGTCGCCCACCCTGGGCGCCTGGGGCCTGGGCTGGGAAATCTGGCTGGACGGCATGGAGGTGACCCAGTTCACCTACTTCCAGCAGGTCGGCGGCATCGACTGCTACCCGGTCACCGGCGAGATCACCTACGGCCTGGAACGGCTCGCCATGTACCTGCAGAACGTGGACTCGGTGTACGACCTGGTGTGGTCCGACGGCCCCTTCGGCAAGGTCACCTACGGCGACGTCTTCCTGCAGAACGAGGTGGAGATGTCCACCTTCAACTTCGAACACGCCAACGTGGAAGCGCTGTTCAACCAGTTCGACCTGTTCGAGGCGGAATCCGGCAAGCTGATCGAGGCCGGGCTGCCGCTGCCCGCCTACGAGTACGTGCTCAAGGCCTCCCACACTTTCAATCTGCTGGACGCGCGCAAGGCGATTTCGGTCACCGAACGGCAGCGCTTCATTCTGCGCGTGCGCACCCTGGCCCGGGCCGTGGCCCAGGCCTATTTCGACGCACGCCGCGCGCTGGGCTTTCCGATGGCCGCCGACGACATCCGCCAGGAAGTGGAGGCGCAGCTGCAGCAACAGGACGATAAAGCCGCCAAGAAACAGAAAGGGGGCAAGTAATCATGGCGAACGATATGGCCAAGCGGGATTTGTTGATTGAACTGGGTACCGAAGAGCTGCCCCCCAAGGCTCTCCCGGATCTGAGCGCCGCCCTCACCGAGGAACTGGTGCGCCAGCTGGACGACGCCGGCCTGGCGCACGGGGCGGTGGAAAGCTTCGCCGCGCCGCGCCGTCTGGCGGTGCTGGTGCGCGATCTGGCCGACAAGCAGGCGGATCGCCAGGTGGAACGCCTGGGCCCGGCCCTGCAGGCCGCCTACGACGCCGACGGCCAACCCACCAAGGCCGCCGAAGGCTTCGCCGCCTCCGTGGGCCTGAGCGTGGACCAGCTGGACCGCCGCGACACCGACAAGGGCGAGCGGCTGTTCGCCCGGCTCACCGAAGCCGGCCGGCCCACCGTGGAGCTGGTGCCGGACTTTCTCGCCCAGGCGGTCAACAAGCTGCCGATTCCCAAGCGCATGCGCTGGGGGCGCCGCAAGGTGCAGTTCGTGCGCCCGGTGCACTGGCTGGTGGCGCTGTACGGTAGCGACGTGATTGATTTCGAGCTGCTCGATCAGCGCGCCGGACGCACCTCCCGGGGCCACCGCTTCCACGCGCCGGACGCCATCGAGCTGCGCGAGGCGGGCGACTACGCCACCCGCCTGGAGCAGGACGGCAAGGTGATCGCCGACTTCCCGCGCCGCCGGGAAATGATTCGCCAGCAGGCCGAGCAGGCCGGCCGCGACGCCGGCGGCCAGGCCCATCTGGATGAGGATCTGCTCGACGAGGTCACCGCCCTGGTGGAGTGGCCGGTGGCCCTGGCCGGCCGGTTCGACGACGACTTCCTGCGCGTGCCCCAGGAAGCCTTGATCACCGCCATGGAAGAGCACCAGAAGTATTTCCCGGTGCTCGACGCCAACGGCAAGCTGACCCCGCATTTTATCACCATCAGCAATATCGAATCCCGCGATCCGCAGAAGGTGATCGCCGGCAACGAGAAGGTGATCCGCCCGCGCCTGGCCGACGCCGCCTTCTTTTACGACAACGACTGCCGCAAACCCCTGGAACAGCATGCCCAGGGCCTGGCCCAGGTGGTGTTCCAGCAGAAGCTGGGCACCCTGGCGGACAAGTGCGACCGCATCGGCTGGCTGGCCGGCGAGATCGCCGACCGCATCGGCGGTGACGCCAACCTGGCGCGGCGCGCCGGCGCGCTCAGCAAGGCGGACCTGAACAGCGAGATGGTGTACGAGTTCGACACCATGCAGGGCGTGATGGGCTATTACCTGGCCCGCAACGAGGGCCTGCCCGAAGAGCTGGCCCAGGCGCTGCACGAGCAGTATTTGCCGCGCTTCGCCGGCGACGGACTGCCTCGTACCAAAACCGGCCAGGCGGTGTCCCTGGCGGACAAGATCGACACCCTGGTGGGCATCTTCGGCATCGGCCAGAAGCCCTCCGGCACCAAGGACCCCTACGCACTGCGCCGCGCCACCCTGGGCATCCTGCGCATCATCATCGACAACCAGCTGCCGCTGGACCTGCGCGACCTGCTCGACCAGGCGGCGGTGGCCCTCGGCCAGCGCATCGACGCCGACCGGGTGGACGAGGCCTTCGACTTCGTCAAAGGCCGCTACCGCGCCATGTACCAGGAGCAGGGCTTCGCCACGCCGGTGATCCTGTCGGTGCTGGCCCTCGACGAAGCCTGCCGCCGGCCGCTGGATTTCGACCGCCGGGTGCGGGCGGTGGCGGCGTTCCAGAACCGCGACGAAGCCCAGGCCCTGGCGGCCGCCAACAAGCGCGTCTCCAACATCCTCGCCAAGCTCGACAAGGCGCCGCCGGAAGAGATCGACGGTGCCCTGCTGGAGGAAGAGGCGGAACAGACCCTCACCGACATGGTGGTGGACGCCTACGCCCGCTCCGAACCGTTGCTGGAAGAGGGCAACTACGAAGCGGTGCTGGCACTGCTCGCCGAACTGCGCGAGCCGGTGGACGCCTTCTTCGACCAGGTGATGGTGATGGCCGAGGACCCGGCGGTGCGCGACAACCGCCTGGCGCTGCTCACCTTCCTGCGTGATCTGTTCCTCAACGTGGCCGACATCAGTCTGCTGCAGGAATAGGAGCGTTCTACCCATTTAGCGGCTTCGTAGCGCGGTTCGCTCTCGGTGCCGGTGTCCAGGACCCGCCGTGAATCCATCCCTGGAGGCTTGTGTTCGGCTCCCTGCCTCACACAGTCCTGGACACCGGCACCGAGATCGAACCTCCATTGGGAGCACACCGCAATGGGCGTCTACGAAGCAAGATTTGTGGGGCTTGGCCCTTGAGAAGTTCTCACCTCGGCGCCACTGCATAGGGTAATTCCGCTTAACTCGAAGGAGTCCCCATGCGCATTGACCTCTCAGGCAAGAAAGCGATCGTTTCCGGCTCCACCGCCGGTATTGGTTTCGGTATCGCCCGGGGCCTGGCCCTGGCCGGCGCGGACGTGGTGATCACCGGCCGCACCCAGGAACGGGTGGACCAGGCGATCGACGCTCTCAAGCAGGACACCAAGAGCGGCGGCATCGCCGGCATCGCCGCCGATCTGGGGCGGGCCGACGGCTGCCAGGCACTGATCGACGCCCATCCGGACGCGGATATCCTGGTCAATAACGTGGGCATCTTCGAGCCCAAGGGCTTCTTCGATATCGACGACGACGACTGGGAGCGGTTCTTCCAGATCAACGTGATGAGCGCGGTGCGGCTGTCCCGCCACTATGCCCGGGGCATGCGCGACCGGGGTTGGGGCCGCATTCAGTTCCTGTCCAGCGAATCGGCGCTGAATATTCCCACCGAAATGGTCCACTACGGCATGACCAAGACCGCCGTGCAGTCCATTTCCCGGGGCCTGGCCAAGGTGCTGGCCGGTACCGGTGTCACGGTGAACGCCATCCTGCCCGGGCCGACCCGGTCCGAGGGCGTGCGCAAGATGCTGAAGAGCATGGCGGAGCAGCGCGGCCTGTCCGAGCAGGAGATGGAGAAGCAGTTTATCCAGGAAGCGCGCCCCAGCTCGATCATCCAGCGGGTCGCCGAAGTGGAAGAGGTGGCCAATATGTCGGTGTACGCGGCCTCGCCCCAGGCGTCCGCCACCACCGGGGCGGCCCTGCGGGTGGAAGGCGGAATCGTCGATACCATGGCCTGATACGGTGCCCGGGCCTGATATACTGCCGCCCATGAACGCATCCAAACTGGTTATTCTCGACCGCGACGGGGTGATTAACGAAGACTCCGACGCCTACATCAAAACCCCCGAGGAGTGGCGCCCGCTGCCCGGCAGCGCGGCCGCCATCGCCCGGCTTAATCACGCCGGGTACCGCGTGGTGGTGGCCACCAACCAGTCCGGGCTGGCACGGGGCTATTTCGATCAGGGCGGCCTGGCCGCCATTCACCGCACCATGGCGGCCCACCTGGAGGGCGCCGGGGCCCGGCTTTCCGGCGTTTTTTTCTGTCCCCACGGTCCGGACGACGGCTGCGCCTGCCGCAAACCGTTGCCGGGACTGATCGACCAAATTGTTGCCGAGTATGGCGATGTCACCGGTGTCCCCATGGTTGGTGATAGTCTGAGGGACCTGGAAGCCGGCGTCGCGCGCGGCTGCCGCCCGGTGCTGGTGCTGACCGGCAAGGGCCGGCGCACCCTCGACAAAGGCTTGCCGGAAACCCTGGGCCCGGTGGATGTTTACGATTCCCTGGCCGGGTTCGTCGATCAGTTTCTCAAGGACCCTTCATGAAAGAACCCGCCGGTGGCCCGCCCAGTTGGGGCATCCGCATTCGCAGTGTGCTGTTTTTCGTTATCTACAACGCGGTGGGCATTGTCCATGGTCTCAACTGCCTGCTGATTGGCTGGTTTCTCCCCCGCGATCAACGTTACCGTTTTGTGAATATCTGGACCCGCTTCGCCATGTGGCTGCTCGGCCGTCTCAACGGCGTGCGTATCCGGGTGGAGGGCCGCGAGCATTTGCAGGACGGGCCGATG
>LWDU01037104.1_pt1:5000-93971 | contig 93971 bp, 87 predicted proteins | sample 727161 | NCBI WGS metagenome assembly LWDU01 (sample SAMN04566230, study PRJNA314399) | hydrothermal vent metagenome | isolation source: deep sea hydrothermal plume seawater | place: Mexico: Gulf of California, Guaymas Basin | collected 2004-07-11 | reverse complement strand
TCTTGATCTCTTCATCGTAGATTCTCCTCCTAAATTACTATATTGGAAAATTCTACTTCTGAGCACCTTTATATTTAGGGAGGATTACCCATCGTTGTAGAGAATCACGTTTCAAGGAGAATCGGTTTTGGTTTCACCGCTTGGTGCGATGAAAATGTCAGGTTGATCGATGACTGGGGGATTCATCTATCGGGTACTCAGGGCGGACTTGATGGTATTCCAATCTGTCATTGGGAGTGAGCAGGTGAAGTTATGGCAGATGGTAATTGTAGGTAAGCCATCCGTGGGGGTTTTCTCTCTTTCCGGAAAATTTGGACCGCTGGGGAAGTCCGCTTTCTCATCGATATCCCTGAAAAAGAGAACCTTGTTCGGGAGGTGAAGCCGATGGATTTTTGATAAAAGATCCTTCGTTTCAGGGGATTCCCGTTTTCCGAGCAGGAGGATTTCTTTCGGTTTTCTCAGATAAAAATCAGCTACTGCGATCATGTTTCCCATCCCGAACACATTTGCTCCCATGGCTTGTGAGAACAATTTCAGCGTAAGCTCAGCCTTCTTGAGATGATTTTTTTCACCACTCAGATAAAAAAGGCGCAGGAGAACCTGGATGGCCACTGCGTTTCCGGAAGGAATAGATTGATCGGCGGAGGCCTTGTAGCGGGTGACCAGGGTTTCATGATCCCTTGATGTGTAGAAAAACCCGGCCTCTGCAAGGTCATAAAACTGATTGATCATCTGTGTTGTAAAATTCTTTGCTTTTTCAAGATATGTCGATTCAAATGTTGCCTCGTAGAGATCAAGAAGGGCGTCAATGAAGAAGGCATAATCCTCTAGATAGGCATTAAGTTTTCCCGTACCGTCCTTATAGGTCCGAAGAAGACGTCCTTCTTTGCAGAGTGCCGTGAGAATGAAATCTGTCGCCTTCTTTGCCGCAGTAAGGTAGGACTCTTTGCCGGTAACAAGGTATCCATCCACAAAAGCAGAGATCATGAGGCTGTTCCAGCTTGTGATAATTTTTTCATCACGGAAGGGTTTAATCCTTTGCGTTCGTTCCTGAAGCAGTTTTTTTCTTGCTTCGGAAATCATTTTCTCGAGTGATTCCGGTGATTCACCGAGGTCCTCAAATAAGGACAAGATGGATTGGGTGATGTTGAGGATGTTTTTCCCTTCAAAATTTCCGGCAGAGCTTACGTCGTAATGTCGGCAAAAGATATCTCCGACCTCGTCTCCGAGGATGCCGTTTATTTCATCGGGGGTCCAGACAAAGTATTTGCCCTCGTGGCCTTCAGTATCGGCATCTTGTGTTGAATAGAATCCCCCCAAAGGATCGGTCATTTCCCGTTCGACATATTCGAGAATTTCTTCCCCGATCTTCATATGGAGGGCTTGTCCTGTCGCCTGGCAAGTCTGGAAATAGAGTCTCGCGAGTTGGGCGTTGTCATAAAGCATTTTTTCAAAATGGGGGACCAGCCAATGGGCATCGGTTGAATAGCGGTGAAAGCCTCCTCCAAGTTGGTCATAAATCCCTCCCGAGGCCATTTTATCCAAGGTCAGTGTAACTCGCTGCAGGATATCCTTATTTCCGCTTTTCTGGTATTGGCGAAGCAAGAGGCTCAGCGCCGGAGTGCTTGGAAATTTCGGAGCAGTTCCGAACCCGCCATTTTCTTCGTCAAAGATGCGTTCAAGGGCTGAGGTGGCACCTTCCAAGAGCTGCGGATTAATGGGTTGACCGGATTTTTCGGCCCGGCGACCCGACATCTTATCCAGGGCTTTTTTGACGTCGCGGACCGTTAAGGAAATATCATCTTGTTTTTCCCGGTAGGTCTCAGAGATTAGTGCAAGAAGCTTCGGAAACCCTGGCATCCCGTATCGGTCTTCAGGGGGGAAGTAGGTGCCGCCGTGAAAGGGAACCTTGTCGGGAGTCAGGAACATGGTCAGCGGCCATCCGCCGCCCCGTCGGATGAAAAGTTGAACTGCGTTTTGGTAGATCTGGTCGAGATCAGGGCGTTCCTCTAGATCTACCTTGATATTGACAAAGCCCGCGTTCATGATCCGGGCAATCGCTTCGTTCTCGAACGATTCGGTCTCCATGACATGACACCAGTGGCAGGCCGAGTAGCCGATGGAGAGGAGGACCGGCTTGTTCTCCCGCCTTGCCGTCTCGAAGGCCTCATCGCCCCAGGGGACCCAGTCAACCGGGTTATGAGCGTGTTGCTGAAGGTAGGGGCTCGTTTCTTCGATGAGACGATTTGTAAAACGATGTTCTTCCATGTGTCTGCCCTTCGTAAGATGAACGGGTTGCCGTTCTTCTGTCTATTTTAAGGTCTTCCGAGGTTTCTTGTAAACAGTAAAAGATTTGTAGGGATTCTGGGCTAAAAAAAGACTTCAATTCAGGCGCAGGTCGTTTAGGGAGTCTCCGAATAAATCATGACTTGCTTTTTGAGGGCTAAAATGTCCCGCTTCTGTGTTGCGAATCTTAAGAATAGCGGGCTATTCTTAAGATTCGCACCTTGAATCGAAATATTTTATCTCCTGAAAATTCAACCCAGACTTATTCAGAGGGTCCTTAGTTTAACTTTTCAGGCGGAAATACCCTTGACATGATTAAACTGGTTGATTAAACTGGTTGTATTGTAAGTATGGAGAGAAGAGAGCATGGGAAAGTCAACCGAAGTCAACGCTTTTGAGGCCAAGACGCATCTATCGGAACTGCTGCGAGAGACAGAACAAGGGCGATCTTTTGTCATACGTCGACGGGGAAAACCGGTGGCGCAATTGATCCCTCCCGCCAAGAATGATACAAATCCAGACTTTGTGCAACTCCTCACTCAATTCAAAGAAATTCGCGAAAAAATCAGCGAAACCCTCCGCATTCGAGAGCTGATTGAAGAAGGGCGCCGTTATTGATGGACTGGGTCTTGGATGCTTCGATGGCCCTTTCCTGGGGACTCCCCGACGAAAGTTCAAAGAGGGCAGATCGATTCCTTGCCCAGGCCGGGGTTGATACACGATACTGGGTCCCGGCCCTTTGGTGGGTTGAGCTGGCAAATGCCTTGACCATGGCGCGGCGAAGAGAGAGAATCACGGAAGCAGAAAGAGGGCGTCTCCTTGAACTCTATGGGACGCTCCCTCTTCAGACAGATACCGATCTGGATGTGGGTCTCTTATGGCGGCTACAAGCCCTTGCGCAAGATCACACGCTCTCCGCTTACGACGCAGCCTATCTTGATCTTTCTCAACGGAAGGGCTGTGGCCTTGCGACGTTGGATCAGAATCTTGGCCGAGCAGCGAAGGAGGCGGGGGTTCCCCTGTTTTTCTGACGTAAGGTATTCTTGTCGGCAACCAAGTTCTTATTTGCAGATACCTAATTGCTTTCGCACACCCTTAATAAAAGTCATATTGTTACTCTTTAGCTTCTCTAGATTTTCCTTTTGATTTTATCCTACTGCTCTGTTATAAGAAGGGCGACAATTAAAACAACCTGTTCGGGTGATCCCGGCGTCATGCTGGGGTTGAAAAGGGAATTCCGTGAAAATCGGAAGCGGGCCCGCCGCTGTGTTGGGAGACGAAACCCACTGATTGCCACTGTCCTGAGTGTGAGGACGGGAAGGTGTGGGGAGTAGAAGGATCCCAGAGCCAGAAGACCTGCCCGAACAGAACCTTACAAACTGTCTTCGATGGCCAAGACAGAGGAAGGGACGTATATTCCCCAGCCTTTATCCATTGAAGCTGGGGATTTTTTTGTTTTCAGAAGGGAGATCAAACAACTGAACGGCTGTTCGGGAAGGCGGTGAAAAACCGCTGCTGCCCCGCAACTGTGATGGGAACGAAACCACAAATGCCACTGTCCTCAATCGTGTTGGATGGGAAGGTTTGGGAGTAGGTCGCCCAGAGCCAGGAGACCGGGCCGTTTGGGATCACAAAAAACTTTCGAGGGAGAGGAAAATAATGAAAAGTTGGATCTTGCAATCTTGTGCTGGTTTTTTTCTGTCATTGATTTTTACAATTAGTCTCTTAGGTTACGCTCAGTCGGAGCAGCAATCCGAAGTAGACATCATAACCCTGGAGCCGATTGTTGTGACTGCGACGAAGATGGAGGTACCCGTGGAGAAGGTTGGGTCTTCCGTTACGGTGATTACGGCGGACCAACTGGCTGACAAACAGAGCCGGTTTGTCCTCGACGCGCTGCGCGATGTGCCGGGTGTTGACATTCGGAGGTCGGGCGGACCTGGTTCACAGACTTCGATTTTTATGAGGGGTACAGATTCGGACCACACACTGTTACTGATCGACGGGATGCAAGTACATGACGTGTCGGGCCCGAACGGAGCAGCAGTACTCAGCCACATCATGGTGGATAGTGTGAAAAGGATTGAGATCGTCCGAGGTCCACAGAGTACGCTTTATGGATCAGACGCGATTGGCGGTGTGATTAATATCATTACGAGGAAGGGGTCAGGGCCGCTACAGTTCTCTTTTTCCGTAGAAGGTGGTTCATTTGACACTTTTATTGAGCGCTTTAGTGCCAACGGCGGGAACAAGATGTTTAATTATTCTGTTGGTATCTCACGTACGGGGAGTAAGGGTTTTTCCACAAAACCACCCAACGACGAGGACGATCCCTACCGAAATGGGACTCTTTCCGGACGATTCGGCCTTGCCCCTTCAGAGACATTCGGCGTAGATCTTTTCGTCCGGTACGTCAGTGCGGATGTCGAATTTGATGCCGGTTCCGACCCAAAACTCTCAGAGACTGAATCTGAACAACTCATGTTAAAGATACAACCCCGCCTGATGTTATTTAATGGCCTGTGGGAACAAAATCTGGGAATTTGGATTCATAACATCGAGAGAGAGAATCAAGGCACCGGATTTGTGCTCCCATCAGAATTCGAGGGTGCTCTCTTTGGCATCGATTGGCAACACAATCTGTACGTGAACGCAATGAACACAATGACTCTGGGGCTGGAATTCGAGAACCAGAGTGCTGAGATCAAGGTCGTTTCATCTCCCAAGATCGATGTTGACACAGATAACCTTGCTTTCTACATTCAGGATCAGGTGAAATTAGGAGATCGATTCTCTGGCGTGGTTGGTTTGCGTGTGGATGACCACGAGAAATTTGGCTCGGCGGTAACCTACCGACTGGCGGGGGCCTACGACCTGAAGGAAACCAACTCTATTCTCCGCGCCAGTATCGGCACGGGTTTCAAGGCGCCTTCACTGGCCGAGTTATTCGATAGTTCTTTCGGTTCGAATAACCCCAATCTTGAACCCGAAGAATCCATTGGTTTCGACTTTGGTGTTGAGCGGTCTTTGCTTGACCGTAAGTTGATACTCGGAGCGACATACTTCTACAATGACATTGATGATATGATCGTCGCAGTTGTCGACGGGACAAGTTTTCCAAACACTAATGTCGAAAAGGTGGTGACCAAGGGGGTTGAGACATTTGTGGCGGTCAGCATGATCGAGAATCTGAGGACGCGGGTGAGTTATACCTACACGGACACAGAGGCCAAGAAGGCCGCAAGCTTTGGCCTTTCTCAGGGCTCTCAGTTGCTGCGCCGGCCACGGAATAAATTTGGAGTGGATATCAGTTATCGGTTTTTTCAGGAGAAAGCGCAAGCGGGACTGAATTTGCTCTACGTCGGAGAGCGAGAAGATCTCGATCCGATCAGCTTCGCAACTGTCACTGCTCCCGACTACATTGTGATGAACATTACGGCTTCGTTCGAACTACATGAGAATGTAGAAGTCTTTGGGCGGATCGACAATGTATTCGATGTGGATTATGATGAAGTACTGGGTTTTAATACGCCTGGTTTCACCGCATTTGGTGGTGTGAGTGCGCAATTCAATAATTGAGAGTTATAGCAAAGGCATCATTTGATGTGGCATCGTTCTGAGTAATGAATTTTATGTGGTTATCATGATATGAGTTCGGGAGATCACGGGGGGAATGTCTTTTCTTTTTCCAGGACACACGGATGCTGTGTTGAGGAGGTAAGTGACTTTAGCGCCAGCATCAACCCCCTGGGAATGTCTCCTTTGGCGATCAAGGCAATACAGGAGAGTCTGCGGTCTCTGGTTCATTATCCTGATCAGGAATGTATTGAACTTCGGGAAGTCTTGGCGCAACACCATGAGATTAAGGTCGATAAAATTCTTGTCGGAAATGGATTGACCGGGTTGATCCGCCTTCTTCCGGGGGCTCTCCGGTTTCGAAAGGTCCTCATTCCTGTTCCGAGTTTTTCTGAGTATGAGGCCGCGGCAGATCTGGCGGGATGTCATGTTGAGTTTCTGGTTCTTCGAGAGGAGGCGCGTTTTCAGATTATCCCCTCCGAGCTTATCGGAGCAATGGCCAGGGGAGTGGAGGCGATATTTCTTTGCAACCCCAATAATCCGACGGGGCATTTACTTTCAAGACACGAAATACTGAAGATCGTTCAAGCCGCTCAGCAGAAAGAGATCATGGTGATATTGGATGAGGCCTTTATTGATTATGCCGAACAGGCCTCTGTCATCGAGGAAACACCGCAATACCCGAACCTGATCGTCCTCAGGAGTTTTACAAGTTTTTTTGCGATGCCCGGGCTCCGTATCGGCTATCTTGTTGCCAATAGAGAGATCGTGAGTGTTCTGGAAAAGGCGCAGCCGCCCTGGTCGGTCAATTATCTTGCCGAGGTGGCTGCAAGGGAGAGCCTGAAGGATGCTTCCTACATCAAGAGAAGTTGTCAACTGATTGAGATGGAGCGCATTTATCTGTTTGACGCCCTTTCAAAAATCCCGGGTGTGGATGTTTACCGAACAGAGGCCAACTTTATCCTGTTTCGACTTTTAGAGAATTTTTTACAGGTCGAATCGCTTGAAACACTTTTTGTCCGAGAAAAGATCCTCATCCGAAATTGTGCTTCATTCCGGGGTTTGAACCCATGGCACATCCGCATCGCTATTAAATCGCATTCTGAGAATCAGAAGCTGGTTCGTCTATTGAGGCATATCCTGAATAAGATGTAAGGGCTGAAGGTGGCCGAGAGGAATAGATAAAATGCGTATCGTCTCATTTCTGCCCAGTGCAACCGAGATGATCTATGCCCTTGATCTTGGAGATCAACTTGTGGGGGTCACTCATGAGTGTGACTATCCGGAAACGGCAAAGATCAAGGCCGTGGTGGTAAGAAGTGCTGTCGCGATGGAGGGACTGACTCCGCAAGAAATTGATGCGGCCGTCAGCCGGGCGATCAAAGAAGGCAAGAGTATTTATACGGTGGACGAGGTGCTTATCAAAAGCCTCGCGCCGGACCTCATCCTTACGCAGGACCTCTGCCAGGTTTGCGCCCCCTTCGGAAACGAGGTTGGTCGGCTCCTGACACATCTTAAAAATCCTCCAAAAATTGTTTGGCTGACGCCGAATTGTCTGTTGGATATCTTTGAAAATCTCAAGCAGATTGGTGAGGCGACTGGAAAAGAAGCGGCGGCGGCGCGCGTCGTCCTCGGGCTTCAAGAACGGATCAACGCGGTTGTCGAGCGGACGCGCACATTGTCATCAAGACCTCGTGTCTTCTGTATGGAGTGGCTTTCCCCGCCTTATTGTGCCGGTCACTGGGTGGGTGAGATGGTTTCGTTGGCGGGGGGAGAAGACCGCCTGGCAAGAACGGGGCAGGACTCTGTCCGGATCAAATGGGAAGAGATCATTGCATATGCTCCGGAGGTATTGATATTGTCCCCCTGCGGATTTCATCTCCCCAGGGTACTTGAGCAGGCGCATCTCCTGACCGACTATCCAAATTGGGAGGAACTTCCGGCGGTCAAGAATGCTCGCGTCTTTGCCGTCGATGCCAGCAGCTACTTTGCCCGGCCCGGACCCAGAGTAGTCGATGGGGTAGAACTCCTTGCCCACCTGATTCATCCAGACCACTTTTCCTGGGATGGGCCGGAGGAGGCCTATAGCTGTTTAAGCATCGAGGCGCTCAAAACGTTACAGGCAAAGGGGAAAATCGAATATAAGAGGTAACAATGCGAATCACAAAGGTTTACACCCGTACGGGTGACAAAGGAAGAACACACTTAGCGGGCGGTGTGGCCATTGCGAAGGACCATCTTCGCATTGAGACTTATGGGACCGTTGATGAACTGAATGCCATCGTCGGGCTGGTTCGTGCCTTTATCGAGGATCTCCCGGAAAAGGTTTCAAAGGGAAAACCGCTTGATGAGGAACTCCACCGGATTCAGGACCGCTTGTTTGATGTGGGCGCGATAATGGCGACGGCTCCGGACAAGATCGGTAAAAATACACCGGAGATTACGGCGGAAGAGGTCCGTCATCTGGAAACCTTGATGGATGATTGTCAAAAGGAATTGGAACCGCTGAAAGAATTTATCTTGCCGGGCGGAGGAAAGGTTGCGGCTTTTCTGCATCAGGCACGAACGGTCTGCCGGCGAGCAGAACGGCTTTCTGTCCGACTGAACCGGGAAGAGTCGGTCCCGGAGGGAGCGCTCCAATATCTAAACCGCCTAAGCGATGTCTTCTTTGTCCTGGGCCGATGGATCGCCCTGGCGGATAAGGCCCCGGAGACCCTCTGGAAGAGGAGTCCGGATGAATGAAGAAACAGACCTGGCTGTCCTGGAGTAGTGGGAAAGATAGCGCCTGGACGCTCGAGATACTAAGACAGATGCCTGAGATCACGGTTACCGGACTCTTCACCACGGTAAATGCGCGCCACCAACGTGTTGCAATGCATGCCGTGCGTCTTGTTTTGTTGCGCGCTCAGGCGGAATCAGTGGGATTGCCGATTCGACTAATTAACATCCCAGATCAATGTAGCAATGTGAGAGATGAAGAAGAGATGAAGAAGGTTATCCTTGAAGCAGAGTCACTTGGGGTAACGCACATGGCGTTTGGGGATCTCTTTCTTCAAGATATTCGTGCTTACCGCGAGGCACAGCTTCTCAAGACAGGGATCAAGCCCCTTTTCCCCTTATGGCAAATCCCGACCCGTCAATTATCCCGAACAATGATTTCTTCGGGTTTACGGGCGATTATTACCTGCATCGACCCACGTCAATTGTCACCGTCCTATGTGGGTCGTGAGTTCAACGATTCCTTTTTGTCCGATCTCCCGGAGACAGTTGATCCTTGTGGGGAGCGGGGGGAGTTTCACAGTTTTGCCGTTGATGGTCCAATGTTTAATCGCGCGATTGAGGTTTACCCAGGGGAGATTGTAAAACGCGACGGTTTTATCTTCGCGGATTTAACGCCAAAATATTCCGAGCGCCGGGAAAAAGAATGAAAAGCTTGTTCCTGTTTTTCCTGCTGACATTCAGCACTATCCAGAGCAACACGGCAGAGTGTCGAAGCTTTGATCCGGTCTCGAAAGATGCTCTCCCCCAGCGTATTATTTCAATGACCCTGGGTACGGATGAAATCCTCCTCTCCCTGATTGATCCGGGGCGGATCCTTGCGGTCACCCACTATGCCGTCGATTCCGTAATTTCTAATGTGTCTGAACAGGCAAAGGTCATTCCCAATCAGATTCGGCAGGCGGGAGTTGAACAGGTGGCGGCACTTGATCCCGACCTTGTTCTGGTTGCAAGTTACACTTCAGCGGATGTGGTGAAGCAGTTGACGGAGATCGGATTTCCTGTTGTCCGCTTGGAGGCTTTCTCGTCGATTGACGGGATTAAGGAGAATATCCGGACGATTGGCCGAAGTGTGGGTGCATCAAAAAAGGCGGAGGAAGTTATTGCCGGAATGGTTCATCGGCTATTGGATTTAGAGGAGCAGATTTCGAGCTTTTCAGAGCGCCCAGGCATTCTTTCCTATAGTCCAGGAGGTTGGACCGCAGGAAGTGAGACAACCTTCCATGAAATGGTGGTACGGTCGGGGGGGAGAAACCTTGCGGCGGAGGTCGGGGTGAGAGGCCACAAAAAACTCTCTCTTGAAACCATTGTCACACTTGACCCGGAAATTATCATCCTCAGCGGGTGGCAGCCGGAAGAATCTGATTTTCTCGAAACGATCCGGACACACCCTGCCCTGGCCCATCTATCGGCGATTCAAAAGAAACGCGTCTATGTTTTTCCCGAGAGATATCTCACAACGGTATCACACTATATTGTTGATGCGACTTTAGCCATGGCCCGGCTGATTCATCCGACACGCTTTGAACCATGAGGGCAAAAATGCTTACGATCCAGAAACGAGCGCGAGTCTTTCCGGCGACAGCATTTATCCTCTTCCTGACGGCCTTACTGGCAGGGTGTATTGTTCTTGCAACCGCGACGGGAGCGGTTCAGATTCCTTATGCTCTGGTCACGAAGATTCTCCTGAACCGACTTCCTCTGGTTGAATTCTCGGGATGGGAGAAGGCTCAGGAGATTATTATCATGACGATCCGGCTTCCCCGTGTTCTTCTGGCGGTCCTGGTGGGAGGCGGACTTGCCATCACGGGCGCGACTCTTCAGGCTCTTTTTAGAAATCCGATGGCCGATCCCGGTGTCATTGGGATTTCGAGCGGTGCCGCCTTGGCGGCTGTGATTGCCCTCTCCTCCGGAATGGCGCTTCGCCATTACATGATCCTGCCATTTTCGGCCTTTTTGGGAGCATTGGGGACACTCTTCCTGGTTTATTCCCTGGCGACAAGACAGGGGAGAACGCCGATGGCCACCTTTCTCCTATCAGGGATTGCCATCGGCATCTTCATGGGATCGATTCTTTCACTGATCCTGACCAGGGTTTCTTCAATAGAAGCTTTCCGGGAGATCTTCTTCTGGTTGATGGGGGGGCTGGACGGGCGCGGATGGAGTCATCTTAAGATCGCTTCTTGGCCCATTCTGATCGGTTCCCTCACCCTGATTTTTTTTTCAAGGGATCTGAATCTTTTGATGTTGGAGGGAGAGGGCGGTTCGGCAGCCCTGGGAATGGAGGTCAAAACGGTTCAGCGGGCTTTGTTGGCTCTCACTTCTCTGGTGATCGGTACTGCGGTTGCTTTTTCCGGTACGGTACCCTTTGTCGGCCTGATCGTCCCCCATATTGTCCGTCTGATGATCGGCCCGGATCATCGCTATCTCATGTTCGCTTCTTTTTTAGCGGGGGCCAGCCTCCTCGTTGGGGCTGACCTGATGGCCCGGACAGTTGTTGCGCCGGAGGAGCTTCCCTTAGGAACGGTCACCTCTCTCATCGGGGTTCCTTTTTTTCTTTATCTGCTGAACAGGGATAGAGGGAATTCATTATGACAGCAAACGAACGAATCACGCTCAAAAATGTTTCGTTTTTCAGGAACGGTGTACCGATCCTGGAGGAGATTGATCTTCAGATTCGGGGAGGGGAGTTGGTTGGACTGATCGGGCCAAACGGTGCCGGAAAATCAACTTTACTGAAACTGATGATGAAACTGTGGAAGCCCACCGGGGGTTCCATTGTCCTTAACCAGAAGGCGTTGGAGGAATGGACACAAAAAATGCTGGCCCGGCAGGTTACCTATCTCCCACAAAATCCGGTCTTTGAGAGTGCCTTTACCTGTGAAGAAGTGGTTATGATGGGCCGGTACGCGCACCTGGACCGCTTTGAGCGGGAATCCGCCGGGGATGAAGTGATTGTTCGGGAGGCGATGGCTCGTACCGAGACGACACATCTAAGGGATCGCTTGATTACGGAGCTTTCCGGGGGAGAGCAACAACGGGTCCTTATCGCACGAACCTTGGCCCAAGAGGCGCAGCTGATCCTCTTGGACGAACCGACGGCCAATCTCGATCCCCATTACCAGTTGGATCTCCTAAACCTCATAGAATCCCTGGTTGAAAAGGGCTTTGCTGTGATGATGGCCATCCACGATTTAAGTCTCGCAGCCCGATACGCGCATCGCCTTGTCCTCCTTCATCAAGGGAGGATCATGGCAGACGGACATCCCGAGGCGGTTCTTACCCCCGATCATCTTCGATTTGTTTACGGCATAGAAGCCGAGGTTTCACGCCATCCGAAGACCGGACGGCTCTTTGTGGTTCCAATTAAACTTGAGGCACGTGATGCTTGTTCTTGAAGTCCGTTGATTCGTACAAGCTTTCACTCGGAACCCGTAAGTCCATGAAAAAGATAAATCCCATTCCTGCTCTTTCTTGTAGCAGGCTGGTCCTTTATTATGCGATCAATTTTTAATTGTTATTAGGAGAATAGAACTTGCGACTTCAACACCAAAAAGTCTGGAGAGATATCAAAACCAGTTTGTATCTGATGATCTTATTGTTGTTTACTACTGGGTGTGCCACGTATCGACCCACAAATGTAGATAATATTTGCGCGATCTTTCGTGGAGAAACAAACTGGTACGAGGCCGCTCGTGATGCAAATAAAAGGTGGGGAACACCAATCTGGATCATGATGGCGATCATGCATCAGGAATCACGGTTTGTTCACGATGCTCAACCCGCGCGTCGTTGGTTTCTATTCATCCCTCTGCCCCGCCGTTCCTCGGCCTATGGTTACTCCCAGGCTCTAAATTCTTCCTGGGCAGAGTACATCAAGAAATCGGGAAACGGAGGGGCCGATCGCGATGATTTTGAAGATGCAATCGACTTTGTTGGTTGGTACACTCATTCTACACAGCGGATACTGGGGATTTCCAAGTGGGATGCCTACAATCAATACCTCGCCTACCATGAAGGACGTGGGGGTTATAAACGTGGCACCTGGAAGAAAAAAGGCTGGTTAAAACAAGTTGCTAAAAAGGTTAAAATAAAATCAGCCAGCTATAACGCTCAAATGAAGGGCTGCAAGGCTGAATTGGATGATGCAGTGGATGGGTGGTTTTTTTAGGGTGTTGTCCTTGAAAAACTACCCTTCACCCTCTTCATGATCTTCTTCAGAAACTGTCCCGTATAAGAGTGCTTTATTTTTGCAAGCGCCTCTGGGCGCCCTGTGGCCACCACTTCGCCGCCCCCTGTTCCCCCTTCAGGCCCAAGGTCGATTACCCAATCGGCATTCCGGATGACGTCGAGATTATGTTCGATGACGACAACGGTGTTTCCCGACTCGGCGAATTGATTCAAGACATCTAAAAGCCTTTGAATGTCTGCAAAATGCAGCCCCGTTGTCGGTTCATCGAGGATATAAAGCGTTCGTCCCGTGGCCCGCTTGGAGAGTTCCTTCGAGAGCTTCACCCGTTGGGCCTCGCCGCCGGAGAGGGTTGTTGCGGATTGGCCCAGCTTGATGTAGCCGAGACCGACCCTTTGAAGCGTCTTCAACTTGGCCTGGATCGAGGGGATAGCTTTGAAAAAATGGATTGCCCTGTTGATTGTCATGTCGAGGACATCGGCGATATTCTTCCCTTTGTAAAGGATATCTAGGGTTTCCCTGTTGTATCGCTTTCCGTTACACACTTCGCAGGTGATATAAATATCGGGGAGAAAGTGCATCTCAATTTTGATGAGACCATCTCCATGGCAGGCCTCGCAGCGTCCTCCTTTGACATTGAATGAGTAACGGCCGACTTTGTAACCGCGCACTCGTGAGTCGGGGAGTTGTGCGAAGAGGTCACGGATCACGCCAAAGACGCCGGTATAGGTTGCCGCGTTGGACCTGGGTGTCCGGCCAATCGGGGACTGGTCAATGTGGATGACTTTGTCGATCTGTTCGATCCCCTCGATGGACTTACATGCCCCCGGCCTTTCGCTGCTTCGATAAAGTTTTTGCGCGAGATGCTTGTAGAGTACCTCCAGAACCAGCGTTGATTTTCCCGACCCGGAAACCCCCGTTACACAGGTAAAAAGTCCGATTGGAATATCGACTTGAATGTCTTGTAAGTTATGTTCTGATGCACCGTTAATTTTTAAATATCCCTTAGGTTCGCGGTGACGCTCCGGAAGGGTGATCGACCTTTCTTTTGAGAGATAGCGTCCTGTAAGAGATTTAGGCTCAGCAATGATCGCTTCCGGCCTTCCCTGAGCCACAATCTCGCCCCCGTGGATCCCGGCCGCCGGTCCCATGTCGATCACCCAATCTGCGGTCTGGATCGTTTCTTCGTCATGCTCGACCACCAGAACAGAGTTTCCGAGATCGCGCAAATGCCGAAGAGTCTTGAGCAGACGAAGATTGTCGCGTTGATGGAGGCCGATGCTGGGTTCATCCAGGATGTAAAGCACGCCGACCAAGGACGATCCGATCTGGGTGGCGAGCCGAATCCGCTGTCCCTCACCGCCGGAGAGAGAGCCTGCGACCCGGTCGAGGTTCAGATAATCCACGCCCACATTCACCAGAAAACCGAGACGTTCCCCGACCTCTTTGAGAATCCGCTTTCCGATCAGCGCTTCTTTTTCGCTTAACTTTAAATCATTGATAAACTGGAAGGCATCTCGAATAGAGAGTCGGTTTATCTCTGCAATTGAGCGGCACGAAATCTTAATCGCGAGACTCTCCGGTTTCAGGCGGTTCCCTTTGCAAGCAGAGCAGGCATTCATCCCCATATATTCTTCGATCTCCTGCCGGATATAGCTGGAATCGGTTTCTTTATAACGTCGGGCGAGATTTGGAATGACCCCTTCGAAGGGCTTATGATAGAATTCCCTTCGGTCATCATTTTCATAACAAAAACGAATTGCTTCTGTTCCTGAGCCGTAAAGGAGCATGTTTTGAATCTCTGAAGGAAGTTCATGATAGGGCATACGAAGGTTGAATTTATAATGATCTGAAAGGGCTTCGAGAACCTGATAATAGAAGGCCGAACTTCTTCGTTCCCAAGGGCGTATCGCGCCTTCCCGGACGGAGAGCATCTTATTCGGAACGATCCGATTGGGATCAATTTCAAGCGTTGTCCCCAGGCCGTCACACGCGGGACAGGCGCCATGAGGAGAATTAAATGAAAAGAGTCGCGGCTCGGTTCCCGGGTAACTCACACCGCAGTCAATACAGGCAAGGTGTTCGGAAAAGAGAAGGGTCTCCTCTCCCTTCAGGACGATGACAATCCCCTCACCCATCTTCGCCGCCAACTCCAGAGAGTCAGCCAGTCTCCTCTCCAATCCCTCCTTAATGACCAAGCGGTCGATGATAACCTCAATCGTATGTTTCTTATTTTTCTCCTTGATGGGGCTTTGCACTTCCTGTGAAAGATCGATGATCTTTCCGTCAATCCGGACGCGGATGAATCCCTTTTGTCGGATTGCACGCAGTTCCTTTTTGTATTCCCCCTTGCGGCCGCGGATGATTGGGGCGAGGAGCTGAATCTTTTCCCCTGTTGGAAACTGCATGATTGCATCGACCATCTGGGTAATCGTCTGGGAGGTAATCGCGCGACCGCATTTAAAACAAGTAGGATGGCCGATCCTCGCAAAGAGGAGTCTAAAATAGTCATAGATTTCGGTCACGGTCCCGACTGTGGAGCGGGGGTTCTTGCTTGTTATTTTTTGCTCTATCGAAATGGCGGGGGACAGTCCTTCGATGGTGTCGACGTCGGGCTTGTCCATCTGATCCAGAAACTGGCGGGCATAGGCCGAGAGCGATTCCACGTAGCGCCGTTGCCCTTCTGCGTAGATGGTATCGAAGGCGAGAGAAGACTTTCCTGATCCGGAGAGTCCGGTAATCACAACCAACTGATCCCGCGGGATCTCAAGGTCGATATTCTTCAGGTTATGCTCACGTGCCCCTTTGATGACAATTTTATGCTCTTTCATAAAGCCTCATCATAAAATCCGAAACTCTAAATTCTAGCATGCCGTTCTTTTGGTGTAAATTGAAATTATGCAATGCTTCCCCCTATAATGGGCGGTTGGGAGCAATGGTAAAGTGAGGTCTTGAGGATGGGTGCCGTAAGGGATAAAAAAAACTCGGAGGACAGTGACGGTCGGTGGCAATTCTGGATTGACCGGGGGGGGACCTTTACCGATCTCATCGCGCGCCGGCCAGATGGCACGCTTCGAACGCATAAACTCCTCTCAGAAAATCCAGAACGCTATCGTGATGCGGCCGTACAAGGCATCCGTGACCTACTCGGGCTACGCCCGGATGAAACGATTCCTTCAGAATGCATTGAAGTCGTCCGGATGGGGACGACGGTGGCCACAAATGCCCTTCTTGAGCGGAAGGGAGAAGGTCTCCTCCTGGCGATCACACGGGGCTTTCGGGACGCGCTTCCTATCGCCTATCAAAACCGGCCTAAACTTTTCGACCGGGAGATCATCTTGCCGGAGCAGCTTTATGAGAAGGTGGTCGAGATAGAAGAACGGGTTATGGCCAGGGGTGAGGTCTTGATTCCTTTAAACCTGGACGCGGCTCATAAGGAGCTCCAGGAAGCCTATGACCAGGGCTTTCGATCGATTGCCATCGTCTTCATGCACGCTTACCGGTATCCGGATCATGAACGAAAGCTTAAGAAACTTGCGGAAACGATTGGTTTCGATCAGATCTCGACCAGCCATGAGTGCAGTGCCTTGATTAAGCTTGTTGGCCGTGGCGACACGACGGTTGTTGATGCCTACCTCTCTCCCATTTTAAAACGGTATATTTCTGAGTTTTCGGCCTCGCTTGGAGGTGTGAAGGTCTTGTTTATGCAGTCGAATGGCGGACTTGTTGACGCGGGGCTGTTTCATGGGAAGGATGCCATTCTTTCCGGACCGGCGGGCGGCATTGTCGGGGCGGTGAAGAGTGGTGGCGAGAGCGGGTTTGCGCGGATGATCACCTATGATATGGGGGGGACCTCTACTGATGTCGCCCATTTTGATGGTGTGTACGAACGGTCATTTGAGTCTCAGGTTGCCGGGATCCGACTGCGTGCCCCGATGCTGAAGATCGATACGATTGCGGCGGGTGGGGGATCCATTTGTTTCTTTGATGGTTTACGTTACCGGGTCGGACCGGCCTCTGCCGGTGCGGACCCGGGTCCGGCCTGCTATCGCCGCGGCGGACCCTTGACAGTCACCGACTGTAACCTGATGGTGGGTAAAATCCAGGCCCGATTTTTCCCCAGCGTCTTCGGGCCAAATCAGGATTTGCCATTAGATGCCGATATTGTTCGTTCACGCTTCGCTCTCCTGGTCAAAGAGATTAAAGAGGCGACCGGCCTTGTGCGTACCCCGGTCGAGGTTGCGAAGGGTTTTCTCAAGATTGCCATCGAAAATATGGCCAATGCGATCAAGAAGATCTCCATCCAGCGTGGCTATGATGTGACGGAATATACCCTTAATTGTTTTGGCGGGGCGGGCGGACAACATGCCTGTCAGGTCGCCGATGCGCTCGGGATCAAGACAATTTTTATACACCGATTTGCAGGTCTCCTTTCGGCCTATGGCATGGGATTGGCTGATCAGCGGATCTTGCGGGAGCAGTCGGTCGAGGTGAAATTGAGTGAAAGGGCGATGCAGCAAATCAAAGCAATGCTCGACCAACTTTCCGGAACGGGGACGAAGCAGATGCTGCACCAGTCTGTACCGCTAGATCGGATCACGGTTCGGCGGAAGTTGTATTTGAAATATGTGGGGACGGATACTTCGATTCCCGTCGACTTTGGAAGGCTCCGGGAGATGGCCGCTGCCTTCGAAATGGCTTATCGGAGGCGTTACGGTTTTATCATGCCGTCGAAGAAGATAATTGTTGAAACGGCGGCGATTGAAGTGATTGGCGCGTCTGTTGTTACACCTTCGGAAGCCGAAGGACCCATGCGGGGTGATGGCAGATTGGAACCGATCACGATGGTGGTAGCCCATATCGGGGAGGAGACTTGCGATACTCCGGTTTTCAAGCGCGAAGCGCTCCTACCGGGAGATAAGATTGTTGGTCCGGCCATCATCAGTGGATCTTATACGACCACGGTTGTAGAGTCCGGCTGGCAGGCGGTCTGTACCTCACGTGGACATCTACTCCTGACACGTCAGACACTGCCCACTCGGGGCGTCGCCATCGGGACCCAATGTGATCCGGTCATGCTGGAGGTCTTTAACAATCTCTTTATGTCGATTGCCGAGCAGATGGGGGTAAGGCTCCAGAACACGGCCTATTCGGTCAACATTAAGGAACGCCTTGATTTCTCCTGTGCCCTCTTTGATCATCAAGGCAATCTCATCGCCAATGCGCCCCACATGCCGGTCCATCTTGGTTCGATGAGTGAGAGCGTGCGGGCCATTATTGATTCAAACCGGGGAAAAATGGGTCCTGGTGATGTTTACCTCCTTAACTCACCTTATAACGGCGGGACCCACCTTCCTGATATGACCGTGGTGACACCGGTCTTTAAAAAGGGTGGAGATCAGATCCTCTTCTTTGTCGGAAGTCGGGGACACCATGCCGATATCGGCGGGATCACCCCTGGATCGATGCCCTCCAACAGTCAAAGGATTGGGGAAGAAGGGGTCCTGATCGACAACTTTAAACTGGTTGAGGATGGACGGTTTAACGAGAAGGGCTTGCGCGAAGAACTTCTTTCATGTGATTATCCTGCACGCAACCCCGATCAGAATATCGCCGATCTGCGTGCACAAGTTGCGGCCAATGAGAAAGGGATACATGAACTCCACAAGATGATCGATTACTTCGGTCTTTTGACGGTCCAAGCCTACATGGTCCACGTTCAGGAAAATGCAGAGGAGTCTGTACGGCGTGTGATCCACGTCCTCAAGGAAGGCAGCTTTACCTCTGCCCTGGACAACGGGAGCAAGGTGAGGGTTGAGATCAGGATCGACCGAGCCAAACGCCGCGCCGTCGTTGATTTCTCCGGTACGAGTCCACAGCAGCCGAATAATTTTAATGCACCGAAGGCCGTCTGCCGGGCAGCGGTTCTTTATGTCTTCAGGACATTGGTTAACGATGACATTCCAATGAACGAGGGCTGTCTCAGGCCGATTGAGATCATTATCCCGGAGGACTCGATGTTAAGTCCGCATTACCCGGCGGCCGTGGTGGCCGGAAATGTGGAGACCTCACAGGTGATTGTCGATGTCCTTTACGGTGCCCTGGGGGTGATGGCTGCATCCCAGGGAACAATGAACAATGTTACCTTTGGGAATGCGCATACTCAATATTATGAAACCGTCTGCGGCGGTTCCGGAGCGGGACCGGGTTTTGACGGGACCCCGGCCGTCCAGACGCATATGACGAACAGCCGATTGACCGATCCGGAGATACTGGAGTGTCGTTTCCCTGTTCTCCTCGAACGTTTTGAGATTCGCCAAGGAAGCGGTGGCGCAGGTCTTCATCGCGGGGGAGACGGGGTAAGACGAGAGATCCGTTTTCTTGAGAAACTGGAAGTTGTTGTCCTGTCAAACCGTCGGAAGATTCCCCCCTATGGTCTTGCGGGCGGCTTGCCGGGAAGCCTGGGCCGGAACTGGGTGGTTCGGGCTGATGGAAGCATTGTGAATATGTCGGGGGCTGATCGGCTCGAGCTTGTTTGTGGTGACCGTTTTATCATTGAAACGCCAGGCGGCGGCGGTTATGGGGAAAAATAGGAGGTAACTATGGAAGTGGCGACACTGGGCGGAGGGTGTTTCTGGTGCCTTGAGGCGGTCTTTATCGCGTTGAAGGGAGTAAAAACGGTGGTGTCAGGGTACTCTGGTGGTACGGTATCCAATCCGACATATCAGGCGGTCTGCGCTGGAACGACGGGTCATGCCGAAGTGGTTCAGGTAACTTTTGATCCAACGGAAATCTCGTTTAAAGACCTCCTGGAGGTCTTTTTTACACTGCATGATCCGACCACCTTGAATCGCCAAGGGGGTGATGCGGGAACACAATACCGCTCGGTGATCTTTTTTCACTCAGAGAAACAGAAGCGTGTTGCCGAACAGGTCGTGAAAGAGGTTGAAGCAGCCCACATCTGGGAGGATTCGATTGTAACCGAGTTGTCACCACTCTCGATCTTTTACCTTGCGGAAGACTACCATCAGGCCTACTACGAAGGGAACGCGAGCCAGCCCTATTGTCAGGCCGTCATCGCCCCCAAGCTTGAAAAATTACGCCGGAGCTTTCTAGATAAGCTCAAAAAGTGACGTGCCGGTTCAACTTGCCGCTCATTCCCCTTCTGTCGTTGTCCGCAAAAAGGATGTTCGACCCGGCATCTTAGGGAACCTCTGAATAAGTCATGAATTGTTTTTTCAAGGTTAAAATGTCCCGCTTCTGCTTTGAAAATCTTGTAAATAGCAGGCTATGGCTTCGCGAGAACCATCCTCTGCGATTTACGCCTTGAATCGAAACATTTTATCTCATGAAAATTTACCCAGACTTAATCAGGGGTTCCATAAAACTAAACACAGCTATTAAAGAGAGGGCTCTGGTGAGATGCGTCCGGATCGCCTGTGTTGAGAAAGAGAAGATAGTGAATCACCTCATGGCGCCATACATGGAGGCTTCCGACCTTGAGAGAATTGGGCGCAACATATTCGCCGCTACACCCAGCAGCGTAAAACTTGCACGGGAAGACAGGGGGCATCAGGACCACTGAGATGTTTTCAAACTCCCCTTCATATTGTCCCATTTCCAATTCGACACACCCTTTGGTCTCAGTAAATGAAGTCTTTAGGAATGTTTGTGTTGAGGAATCGATAAACAATCCTGGTGGGAGTTCAGGCCCTGCAGAGGCTTTTTCCCCGCAAGCGGTTAGGATGAATATGGATATCAACCCGAGCAGAATGCAGAAAGGTCTTTGGAGATTCTTGATGTTCATGAAAAGTGATCTCAAATGGGAACGTTTACTATGTGTTTTCTCGGTTTGGAGGACAGAAAAGAATTAAAGCCCTGGTGAAATTAGGATGAAAGGCTGAGGGAGAGAGTAGATGAGAGAAAAGGCAAGTAATACATGCGAGTGAAGTGAGTTGACAGGGTTTGGCCCGGAGATTCCGTTCTTTTTCTGTAAAGGAACTTACAGGGGCGAAACCTTCTCCAGCCAGTCGATGATCTGAGCGATCTCTTCTTTCGTAAGCAGGTCTTCAAAGCGAGGCATTCTTCCGCGGCCTTTGAGAACGGTGACTGTAAACTTTTCGGAAGGCATCGTCTTGCCGGACACCACGAGGGCAGGGGCGCTGAATTTTCCCTCGCCCCGCGTCCCATGACACTTGACACATCGGATGGCCTTCCGCGCAATTCCGCTGTATAACTGCCCTCCAGGGTGGTCGGGGAGTGGAATATCTTTCTTCGCGCAGCCCATGAATAAAAAAAGGAGAATGAACCCCTGGAGAAATTTTCGCAATGGGAAGCCTCTCATGCAGATTAGATTAAGCGTAGTTTAACTGCTTAAGTGTGGGATCGTAAAGTAAAAACTCATATTTTATTTCTTGCCTTTTCTCAGCTTCTTTTTTAGACTCTCACATTATGCTTTTTTCATGGTTGAAACAAACAAAAGTGGAAAAGAGTGATCCCCTTTCGGTCTTGTTCGTCGTGATCCTTTTTTTTTCAGGGGTAGGGGACATTCTTGCACAGGAGCCCCTAAAGGGTTCCTTCGAGGCGATCCCCGTGGAAGTAAATTCGATACGAATCGATGGCCTTTTGCAGGAGCCGGTTTGGCGGGAGGGCAGTTCCGCGACTGTTTTTACACAACAGGAGCCCTTTGTCGGGGTTCTTTCGTTGACGGCGTCAGAGGTTCGTATTGCCTATGATGAAGGGAATCTCTACATCGGGGCCTTCTTGAGTGACCCCCGGCCAGACCTTGTTCAGGGTGATGAGCGGCAGGAGGATGCGCTTTTTGATCGGAGCGATGCCTTTGCGGTTTTAATCGATACCTACCATGACCACCAGAACGGGTTCTTTTTTGAAACCACGCCTTTGTCGGCAATGGCCGACGCACTGGTCAGCCAGGAGGGGTCTCAGGTCAACCGGGACTGGGACGGGAAGTGGGAGGTTGCGGCGCGGCGGACGGCCACTGGGTGGTCTGCTGAGTTTAGAATTCCATTTGAGACGCTCCGGTTCAGGTCGGGCGATGCACAGACTTGGGGGATTCAATTTCGCCGTCGTGTTCCTCATCTGAAAGAGATCTCGTTCTGGAGCCCGCTCAGTGCAGAACAAACATTTTTCGAGGTCTCGCGTGCGGGACATCTCAGAGGTGTTAATCCGCTTACCCAGGTCCGGCCTTTCTCGATCAAGCCCTATGCGAAAGGGTCTTATGTAAACGACAAAACCGGGATTAACCACATCTCTGAGACTGACTTGGATGGCGGACTAGATATTCGGTATCGCTTCCGGACAAATATGACACTGGATCTGACCTACAATACTGACTTTGCCGAAACAGAAGTCGATCGCATCCAGGTCAACCTGACCCGATTCCCGCTCTTCTTCCCTGAGAAACGAGAGTTCTTCCTTGAAGGAAAAGGCTTTTATAATTTTGGCCTCTCCGGTCGGATTCAGCCCTTCTTCAGCCGCCGGATCGGTCTCATCAGCCGGCAGGCCATCCCCATCCTGGTGGGTGGAAAGCTGAGTGGGAAAATCGGTCCATATGGGGTCGGGATGCTTCTCATGGAAACCGAGTCGGAGGGAGGAAACCCCGCAGAACGATTTGGCGTCCTCCGCCTTTCGCGTGATATCGGTCTCCGCTCAAATGTTGGATTGATCGTAACGGAACGGGGAGTGCGGGGCGACTCCGGAAGTGAGACGATTGGAGTGGATGGAGCCCTCTCACCCAATACTCATCTGACGACGAACGCATTCTGGCTCCACTCAGAGGGAGACACTGGTAGAGAACGGGGTCAGGCCTCCTTCGGTGAGATTCAATGGCGGGACCCTTTCTGGCGAATTAGACTCAACCATCTTCGGATAGATGAGACCTTTTCTCCGGCACTGGGCTTCGTTCGGCAGACCGATCTGATTGAGACCTTCGGTTTTGTCGATATCCGTCCACAGCTGGGGGAAGGATTGATTCGGGAGATCGGCTTCAAGACCGAGATGACCCATCAAACTGATGACAACGGCAACTTTTTATACCGGAGCAATTACAATCGGATTCAGGCCGATTTTCGATCTGGAGATTTTATCCTGTTTAGTGTCGATCCCCAAAAAGAGCGGCTCCCGGAAGATTTTCAGATTCGTCCCGGCATTCTGATTCCGGCGGGGACATTTACCTATACCCACTACAGCATTTTCTTCTTCAGCGACAGCCGACGGCCTCTTTCCACTGTTGCCAGTATCTTGTGGGGTGGTTTCTTTGACGGACGTAAAGCCTCTATCGATCTCAGTCTCACGGCCGCACCTGCTGAGGGCATAAAGGTGGGTGCCGGTTTGGAGATCGACCAGGTCCATCTTCCCCAAGGCGAGTTTACCTCTCAGATAGTGGATGGGAATATCGCCTGGTCGCTGAGCAATCGGCTTTTGCTGCAGGGATTAATACAATGGGACAAAGAAGACGACTCCCTCGCCGCAAACCTCCGTCTTTCGTGGGAGTATAGGGAAAATAGCTGGTTCTACCTCATTGTCAATCCCGCCCGTCAAAAGGCTGCCGACACCCTCCTCATCCTCACCAAGATCACCTGGCTCTGGGAGCCGTAGGAGCAAATATTTTGAATCCCCTGAGGTCATCGAGAGTCAGGGGTCAATATTCTTAGTTACAGGCATGGAAAATATGACGCTTCGTATCTTGTATTTTGCCATTCTAGGGTGGTTGGGATGGTCTTTTTCACCCAATAAAAGTGTTGTTGCAATGGGGCGATCGATTTTTGATTACCAAACCTGGAGTATCTGGCTGGGTATTTTTCCTGCGATACTGATACACTTGGTGGGTATGGTTGCCGGGGTCCTGTCGCCGGATCGGCCGACAATATGGTTAGGCTATATCGGTATTGAGGCGGTTATTCTGGTCATCCTTCTGATTCTTTATCCTACTTTTATCAGGAAGCCCTATGCGGTGCTTGGATTTTCTTTCCATCAGCTTCCGCGACAACTGGTGATGGGTTTTCGATGGATCTTAGGCTACTTCATTATCGGGAATGCGTTTCTTTATCTGGTTTCTTTTACTCTGGTCACGGTCCTCAAACTGCCGGCCATTCTCGAGTGGGTGATCGTTCGTCAAAGGCAGACTATGCTCGGTGGTGGTGTGTTGCTAGGCTTGATTGAAACCGAATTTGGCGTGGGGTTTCTCTGGATTCCTGTCTTATTTCTGGTACTGATTGGACCCCTGCTGGAAGAGCTTGTGTTTCGGGGTTTTTTATACGGCCCGATACGGCGCAGGGTCGGCTCCACTATTGCGATCGTTCTCACGGCCACTCTCTTTATGCTGGGACATGGCCACTTTTCTCAAACGACATTTGTTTTCGGTCTATTATTTTCCTGCTTGTATGAATCAACACAATCCCTCGTGCCCAGTGTCCTCTTTCACGGGCTGCTCAATTTCAGGGTCGTTCAATTTTATCTTGAACGGAATACGCCCTTGAATCCCGCGCTGGAGGTGTCTGAAGCAGGGTGGAGAGTTCTTTTTCTTGTATTCATTTTTGTGCTTGTCTCCATCCTTCATCGCAAGATGAGAAAAAGAGGGCATTTTGTCCCTTTACCGCTTTCATTATGATGGGGGTGCAAACGCAATCCCCGTACTATTAAGTCGGGGTTAGCGAGAGAATGAAAAATAAAATAGTTTTTTATATTGGGTCTAGAGTTTTTTCGACTCGGCGGTGGGGATCGTCAATTTTGAAATAAGAGAGGGAGGGGCGCAGGGTGATTGTTTCAGATGAGCTTAAAAGAATTAAAAAATATCCGGTCTGTTAAGGACCCGGATGCGACCGCAAGCATTGCATTTATTTGTGAGGCGCTGACGAAATTAGATAGAAGTTTTTCACGCGTCAACACCAGGATGCGTAGATTCCAGGCACAGCTTGATCAACTCCAAGCTCACGCCAAAGATTAATTTTTAAAAATTGGTTGTGAAGAATCTCGGATTCAAGTTTGGAGTGCAACGGTTAAAGAAGTAAAGGTATCAAAGAATACCTCATAGGGAGTTCTAAATCCCAGTGATTTTCTTGGCTAAGCAGCGTGTAGCGCATCTGTGCTCCTCTCGCTTGGCGGTAAAACCATGATGCTGCCGCAGTTTGTCTCCTCACCGCACTGAAAGAGTTGCACTTACAAGTTGAATTCACGTTCTATAGAGGGCGGGTTGTGAGTCAAGAGAGAGATATATTAATGACAAGATCAAGGCCAGGTCGTAAAAATATAAAATCCTGTTTTAGGATGCTTTCTATTTTATTTGTCCTCTTCGGGTTGTCCCTTTCTTTGGGGATTTCTTTTATTTCCGCGGCTAAGGTTCTTACATCGATCGAGGTTTTTAATTCTCGCAGTATTTGGAAAGATCTTCCACCCGGTTTCCTGGATGCTTTGTCGGAAAAGCTCGGCTCAGCGGCAGTGGCAACAGAATTTATCGCCTTTTCAGAAACGAGCGGAATTCTACATAATGAGATTTTGAAGCTTGTTCATGAGGAGCCTTCTCTGGCCATAGGGTTGGTCGCTCAGGCGGTTTCGCGCTATGCCAATTTATTTGGAGGACTGGGTGAATTCGGCGAAGCAGAACGGATATTAAAGATCGCGCTCTTAATAAGACCCAGAGATCTGAATGCCATGCTCAACATGGCATTCGCGAGTCTCGGTCAAAATGATTGTAAAACAACAAGGATCATTGCCGATAAGGTGCTTGTCTCCAAACCCGACCCTCAGAGCCTTGATGTCCTTGAAGTCAGGGAGGTGGATAAGTGGAGCGACTTTAAGAGAATTGCAGAAGGGCTTAAGGATATGTGTCGTGGGAGGGATTGAGCCAAATCCGTGCTTACGGTCGGATCTTTTTTTACTCGATCTCAGTGAGAAGTCGGGTCAGGACCCACCCCTGCTTTCCCGTCGGGGTCCTGACCTCAGTCCATTCATTCTGAGTCTGTATTGAATGTACGAATGAGCCGCTGGAAAGGCGCGTGCGAATTTGAGATGTTGTGGCAGGGTCTGACCGCACGTTGAGGATATCAGGGGTGGTCACCTTGTAAAGTTTCTTTCCAAGCGCAGGAAAACGTCCGGTGAGTATTAGACGTTTGAATCTCTCTTGGCCCTTAGAGAGTTCCGCGGTACGAACAAAAATCCTCAGCGTCATGTCACTCAGTTGGAGTGGATTCAGTATTGATGCCTCCATCGGCCTTGGTGAGTTTCCTTTAATACGAAGTTTGACCTTGAAAGGACCGGGATTCGGACTTTCAAAGAGGGTATACGTTTTTCCTCCGACCTTCAATTTAATTGATTCAAGGTCTCTGTCCGAAGGATCTTTAATCGTCGTGGTCAATTTGAACTCGTCTTCCCAATAGAGTTGCATCTGATCTCGATAGCGTGATGGGATAGGAATTATTGTGCGGCCGTCCAGGAGCACGACTGCGTCATCTATTCCCCTGGGGGGTTTGAATGCGTGCTTGAATGCGGATTTAAAAGAGACGAGTTGCTTTTTTTTGAGATCATCCGACATCTCTGCCATATCTCTGGTTGTTGTCTCGATTCGTTCTCTGAGCGCGATAATTTCCATTACATGGTCTGCGACCCGTTCATGAAGCCGGGAATTGTCTTCTTCCAGATTCTCACGAGATGTCGTTTCCTTTATTACTGTTTGTTGGTGGATTTTATCCTTTGCGATGCCGAGTCCGAGCGCAATAACAAGGCAGAAAAGGGATATCCAGCCTCTGGGGGTAATTCTATTTAAAAAGGCGACTTTGTCTGGAGACCACCGGTCATCATCAAAGGCGAAGGTTGATTGACCGAGCGTATCACCGCCAAAGGCGGACAGTATGGCCACAACCCCAAAGAACACAAGGGCAACATTGATAAAAAACACCGTTCAGCGTCCTCTCATTATTAATGATCGACAACAATATTAGATATTCCAGATAGGATCAAGCCTTAAATTGTAGCATGATTTATCGGAGGGTGCTTAGGAAAGTTCTGAATAAGTCATGACTCGCTCTTTCGGGGCTAAAATGTCCCGCTTCTGCGTTACAAATATTGAAAATAGCGGGCTATGGCTTCGCGAGAACCATCCTCTGCGATTTTTGCCTTGAATCGGAATATTTTATCACCTGAGAAACGCAACCCAGACTTATTCGGAGCTTCCTTAGGTTAAACTTTTATGGAGAGGAATGTCCCACGGGATCGATAAAATTCAACTGTCGCAAATCGAGCTCCCACAAAATAAACGGGGCGGTTCTGTGACCACGCCTCTCGGCAATTTGTAATTCTGACGGTCCCCTTCAATAAGGGTGATTCAATTTTGAGCTCCGTAGAGCGGGCCATTTTTTCTTTAGAGATAAATCGCACCCCTTTTGACGAAAGATCAATGAGTTTCCCCGAATGTTTCTTCTCAGACTGAAAGTATTGATAAGAGAGATTCCCTTCTTTCTGATGACGGTCGGATTCCCTCTGTTCAGATGTTTGAGTGCTGTGATGAGACTTTTCCTGGACCCGCTTTCCGCATACCGGACACCGGCCTTCATGAAAGAGGTCAGGAGAGCCCTTGCCATCCTCTTCGCAGACAGGACACGCTTCTTTTTTTATTGATTCCTGCTTGGTAGTACCGGATACGGAACGCTTACTCTGTTTTTCAAACAGACCTTGATCGTAGTCTGCTCTTTTTTTAAGGTCACTCAATGTTTGATAGGCATCATTAATCAATACGGCTGCTGTGGCTGTGCCTCCCAAATCGGGATGGTTTTTCAAGCGGCCCATCAAGGTTCGATAACTTGCCTTAATCACCTCGGGAGGGGCGTCCGGTTGTACTTGTAAGATTCGGTAATAATTACGTCGGTTTTTCAAGGTCAAGAGTCCTAAGTAGAAAATTACTTCCAGATTGATCTATTGAACAATCCTCGCCTCTTCGGGGCGAGGATTGTCGTACCCTGTGCATTTTGCCATGGATCCCTTGTTTAAAGCTCATGCCATGAGTTCAGTATTAATGGTGCGTGGCCAATGGCGTTTGTCAAGGCCTTACAGCTGTACTGAATGCTTGTATTTCCATTAGACTTAATTCTGAAGTTTTCCACGCTGGTATCTTCGTTGGTATTGGCAAGGATGATTCCCCCGGTGATGGAATCATTGCCGTTTGCCTTTATGCGATCGAACCCCGCGTCCCCCGTGATAACGATGAGACCGTTCCATTCGAAGTTGCCATTAAATTCAACCCGTCCTTTCTTGGATGTTTCACTGTTGATGATGAGAATACCGTATCCTGTTGTGTTGCCATTAAATTTCATCCTTACATCTTCCCCAGTCATCATAATGACTGTAACCTGGGGATCATCAACTGTTCCCCAAACGACATCATCATTATTGACCTTCTTATCATCAACAATAATTGTTTGATCTGCCTTTTCTCCGAGCAGTGAGGCGATATTCTGGACCATGGTCGGGCTCATATCACTCGGACGAAGTTGAATGCTGGGATTCAGTCCGATACCCGTAATGTTATCACCTGCGTGTTTCTTCACATCAATATCGGTATAGGTGTCCATCGAATCAACTGAAATCCCAGCTTTGTGCTCTGCACAGTCACTCCCAACGACAGGTGTTTCGTCCGCCGGAAGGTCGCCGTTGATCGTGGCGTTTCCGGAGAATTTAATTCGGCTAAAGTTTCCGGAAACGCTCATGGAGGCGTTAATGGGCAAAGTTAATGCCGGATTGCTGACCTCCGCCTCAATGGTTTTTGATCCACCGGAAGGATTCACTGCTATTGAGGTGACAAAAATACTGTTTGTATCTGCGACGTTTCCCGAATCGCTGGTATTGGAGACCTTAACCGTGTATCCCATGCCTGGGGTTCCGTTGAAATCACTTACCGTGATCCAGGACTGCCCGACATTGGCGGCAACAACCACATCAAAGTCCTGTCCCTTGAGCTCCCGAAGGGCATGCTGTACGCCGGCCTCTGCCACATAGAGTGTTTCTGCGGTGACTCGTTTATTTCCACCAAGATGCAGCTCAGTGGAGGTCGCCATGATGGATGCCATGCCGATTGTAGTGACTATAGCAAGCATTAGCAATGAGATGACTAAAGCCATTCCCCTTTCATTGTGAAGGCAGTTCAGTGAACATTTGACTAAGTTTCCCTGTCTGCTTCCTTCCTTTTCCATAGTTGATCCTCCTATGATAATCTAAGAGGCTTTTTTCAAGAGTGATTTGGACAGGTGAAGTATTTAAGAACTGCCTTGCCCTTTTACACTCATAAAAAAAGCCCGTTCTCTTCAGAAACGGGCCACTCGATAAAACTTCAGTTTTTCCATTTATCCGAGGTGGCCCAACCAGCATACCTTCCGACTGAAAGAAAGAAGGTGAAGCTTTGTGACTTTGCGTCCCGATCTTTCGATCGGTTTGCCTTTATCTGGATTACATATGGTAATCCACGGCGCACGTCGCGCACCGGGACTCCCTTACTGAGGGGAATCTACGGCAATAGTACCATAAAATATTGCTTTGTCAATTTTTCTGGAAGATCAAGTTTTCATGGATGACGCCAAACGACACGGGTCTTGTTGTCCTATTGGGACAATCAGGTCCCGTCATATTGCTTTGATTCCTTTCTCAGTGTATCTTCTGATACTAAAGGACCCTCTGAATAAGTCATAGATTGTTTTTTCAGGGCGAAAATGTCCCGTTTCTGCGTTGCAAATATTGACAATAGCGGCTATGGCTTCGCGAGAACCATCCTCTGCGATTTGAGTCTTGAATTGAAACATTTTATCTCCTGAAAAATGGAAGAACCGTCCTATAAGAATGGGGAGGATTCTTCGATACGAGTTGAACTTAAATGATTTTATGCTTACGCGATGCGTACCAACCAAGACTTAATCAGAAGTTCTATAAATAAAGCCGTCATCAGGAAAGTGTGATGTTGTTGGATGGTCACCGCATCTTTATGCTGGGGTTGTTTATGTTTTCTTTGGGATCGGCGGGTTGCGAGTTTCCATCTGACCCTCAGGTCCGGCGGGTTTCTATTGTTCTCAAAGCGGAATCTCTGGGGGATGAGGCCTTTACCCCAAATCCTATCCGCGTTCCCCTGGCGGGAAAGATTATCTGGAAAAATGAAGATAATATTTCCCACTCCATTGTGGGGGACGCGAAATCGGGGCCCTGTGCCTTCAGGTCGGAACCGATTGGCCCGGGAAAGCGCTTCAAGAAGATCTTCTATAAGAGGGTTGTGTGTCGTTATTATTGTGGTCTGCATGGCCGTTCGATGCGCGGTAAATTCATCGTGGAGTAATGCCTCACGAAGAATGATTACGGATAATATTTAAGGGAGAATATATGAAAGAAGTGAAGAGAGACCGTTTGCCGGATTGTGTCCGGCCTGTCCTGTATGAGATTGCACTAAAAGTTCTTCCTGAAGAAAAAACTTTTTCCGGAAGTGTTCAGATTGACCTTCGTATTGATGCGCCTGTCCGGGAAATTATTCTTCATTCTCTTGACTTGAATATTGGTGGGGTGAAGTTTCAAGAGGGGGAGTCTGACCCGATTTCTGTCCGGATCAAGAAGGATCTTCCCTCAGAAACGATCTGTCTTTCATTGAAAGAACCGGTCCCAGCCGGTACGGCCCGGCTTTTCATCTCTTTTTCCGGCAGGTTGAACCGGCAGATGCGAGGACTGTATGAGGCCCATGCAGAAGGAGAGACCTACGCCTTTACACAATGCGAGGCGACCGACGCCCGACGGATTTTTCCTTGCTTTGACGAACCGGCGATGAAGGCCCGATTTCGCCTAAGCGTGTGCGTTCCTTCTAATCTTACGGCCCTTTCGAACATGCCGGTGATTGAAGAGAAACAGGATAAAATTCAGAGTGAAGGGATGAAAGAGCTTGTCTTTGATGAAACGCCCGTTATGTCGACCTATCTTCTGGCCCTGGCGGTTGCGAAGTTGGAGAAGGAGGAAATAAAGATTGCCGGGACCCTTGTTGCAATCTGGACGCTTCCGGGAGAACTTCATCTCGGGAAGTTTGCCTTGGAAGTCACCTCCTCCGTTCTTCCCCTTTTAAATGATTATTTTGATCTGCCTTATCCCTATCCAAAGCTCGACCTCGTTTGTGTTCCTGATTTTGCGATGGGTGCAATGGAGAACTGGGGGGCCATCTTTTTTCGGGATTCCTGTCTCCTGCTCGATAAGGATACCGCCTCGACGACGGCGCAGCGTCGCGTTGCCAATGTGCTTACCCACGAGATCGTTCATCAATGGTTTGGAAATCTGGTGACCATGGAGTGGTGGGACGATCTCTGGTTGAACGAATCTTTTGCAACCTGGCTGGCCTGTAAGATTGTCGATCAATGGCGGCCGGAGTGGCATTCCTGGGTGGAGTTTCAACAGGAAAAAGAGATCCCGCTTGCACTGGATGCCCTAGAGAGTACTCGGCCGATTCGAGCCAGTGTGGCAAGCAGTGCTCAGATCGAGGAGATGTTCGATGCGCTGACCTATGAAAAAGGCGCGGCCTGTTTGAGGATGGTTGAGCAATTTCTGGGGGAGGAGACGTTTCGAGAGGGTATTCGACAATACATCAAACAATATCAGTATAAAAATGCACCGGCGGAGGCGCTCTGGAAAGCCCTGGAATCGGCGTCCGGTCAACCGGTATCGGCCATTGCGACCGATTGGTTTACGCGACCGGGCTTTCCGTTGGTCACGGTCAAGGCCGGAGACGGCGATCTGCGGGAATTAATCCTCACACAGAAACGATTTCACGCCTCCGGCCAGGAAGAGGGTAATGAGGGAAGTCGCTGGACGATTCCATTCAGCCTCAAGTATGAAGATTCCGATGGGACCCATGTGCACCGCCTCCTTATCTCAGACGAGACGACACGGTGTCGTCTCCCCGGAGAGAGTGAGGTTCGCTGGGTTTTTGGGAATGCTGGAGAGAGCGCATATCTGAGGACTGATTATGATTCCCGTTTGCGGGATAAGCTACAACCGGTTATTGCGGCACAGCTTACACCTTCCGAGCGGATCGGAATTTTAAACCATAACTGGGCCTTGAGCAAGAATGGCGCACTTCCGATTTCTCGTTTCATGGAGATACTTTTCCGATTTAAGGGAGATAAAACGCGTGTTGTCGTTGAGGCGATGACTGGATATCTCGAAACACTATCACATCACCTGGTTTTATCCGGTGATCGCTCCGCCTTTGTCTCTCTGGCCAAAAGTCTCATTTTTCCGGTCTGGAAGGAATTGGGATGGGACCCGGCATCGGGGGAAAGCGATGATGTGCGTCTGGCCCGTGCATCCGCGCTTTGGGTGATGGGGGCAATCGTCCAGGATGTCGAGATTCTTTCAGAACTTCCCAGACGCCAGATCCTTTATCTCGCAAAGCGGGGATCTCTTGATTCGACCCTGGCGACTCCCCTGATCCGTCTTTGCGCGCGAACCGATGGCGGGACGCGTTTTGAGCAGTATCTCAATAAAATTAAGACCAGTAAGACTCCCGAAGATCGGGATCGCTACCTCATCGCACTTGCAGACTTCCAGAAACCGGCCCTCACCCGAAGGGTCCTGGACTTTGTCCTGTCAGAAGACGTTCGGGCGCAGGATTCCTGGAGACCGATCCGGGCACTCTTTGCGAATGCGGTGACGCAAGGGGAGACCTGGAAATTCGTCCAGGGTCACTGGAAGGAGTTGCGTGAAAAAGGAGGAAGTGTCGGTGCGCAGCGGATTTTACAGTCTACCCGTTCTTTGTGGGGGCAGGAATGGTATGGGGAGGTGGAGGCCTTTTTCGCGGCTCCGGAAAATAAGCTCCCCTCTGCCGAGCGGTCGCTTCGTCAAACCCTGGAGTTTATCCAGCTCGGTATTCGCTTCAAGGCGCAGCAGACGGAGGATCTCTCAACGTGGCTGCGGGAACGAAAGGGATAAGAAAGCGCTCAAGATCCGACGGTGAAATGAGAGACCTCAAGAACCTTGACGTATTTTCATTGAATCCTCTATAATGCTTTGTTTTTTAAAAGGAGTTGTCAGATGGGGACAGAGAATGATCAATATACCCAACGGGTTAAAAAGCTCCAGGCTCTCCGCGAGGCCGGGATCGATCCCTATGGTGCACGGTTTAGCGGAAAAACAGCTCTCCTTGAGATTCTGGATAAATATAATGCCGCGACAAAAGAGTCGCTTGAGGCACAGCCGGTATCGTACCGGATTGCCGGGCGGCTCATTTCGCTTCGTCGATTTGGGAAGGCTGCGTTTGCGCACATTCAGGATGCTTCGGGACGCCTGCAAGTCTATTTTAAAAAGGATCGCCTTGGGGAAGTGGGAAGCGCACTTTTCGAAAAGGTGGATATCGGGGATACACTCGGGATAGATGGTCTTCTTTTTCGGACAAAGACGGATGAATTAACCCTTGAAGCGAGCACGCTCACCTTTCTCTCAAAATCCCTCTATCCGCTTCCGGAAAAATGGCATGGACTCACCGATGTCGAGTTGCGTTACCGGATGCGGTATGTTGATCTCATCGCGAATCCGGATGTTCGGAAGGTTTTTATCCAGCGCGGGAAGATTCTTGATGTAATCCGGAACTTTCTGAAGGAAAGGGGCTTCTTGGAAGTGGAGACCCCGATGATGCATCCGATCCCGGGCGGCGCGGCCGCGCGGCCTTTTGTAACACACCACAACACGCTTGATGTTGATCTCTATCTGAGAATCGCACCGGAACTTTATTTAAAGCGCCTCATTGTCGGAGGTTTCGAACGGGTCTTTGAGATTAACCGAAATTTCAGAAATGAGGGAATGTCTACCATCCACAATCCCGAATTCACGATGCTGGAATTCTACATGGCCTATGCAGACTACGAAGAACTCATGACGATGACGGAAGAGCTCTTTTCAACGGTCGCACAGGAGGTTCTGGGGAAAACGCGGTTTACGTATCAGGGGACAGAGATTGATTTTACCTCTCCATGGGAGCGCCTTCCCTACCTTGAGGCTATCGCCCGCAAGCATGAGGTGCCCTTGGATGATCTTGCCGACGCCAAAAAGGTGGCCGATCTCCTGCTCCGGGTCGGACTCCCTGTCAAAGAAGAGGATTCTATCTGGAAACAGCTCAATATTCTTTTTGAGGAGACCGTTGAGCCTGAGTTGACGGGACCTGTCTTTATTATTGACTACCCGACGGAGATCTCTCCACTGGCAAAACGCAAGCCGAAACAACCTGAACTCACAGAGCGTTTCGAGTTGTATATCGCCTCCCGCGAGATCGCCAATGCTTTTTCAGAATTGAATGATCCGAAGGATCAGCGGGCCCGGTTCGAGGCCCAGGTGGCCCAGCGGGATGCGGGTGATCCGGAGGCACATCAGATGGATGAAGATTATCTAAAGGCATTGGAATACGGGATGCCTCCCACCGCAGGGGAAGGCATCGGAATTGACCGGCTTGTCATGTTATTGACTGACCAGGCCTCGATTCGGGATGTGATCCTCTTTCCCCAAATGCGGCCTCAATCCTCCAACAGCGGCACGACGATAGCAAGCCGGGATTAGTCCGCACCTTAAAGGAAAAACCTGATGTCCCTTCCCTATGAATTTTTTATTGGTTTTCGGTATCTGAAGGCGAAACGTCGCCGAAAGGGAGCTTCGCTGAACACCGTGATTTCGATCGGCGGGGTCACGGTGGGCGTTGCGGCTTTAATCGCGACCCTTGCCGTCATGACCGGTTTCAAGGAAGATCTGCGGGATAAAATCCTGGGAACAAATTCTCATATTGTAATCACTGACCGGACCCGGGACAACATCAGCGACTATCAAAGACTGGTTGAAAGAGTTGAGGAAGTCTCACTCGTCAAGTCGGCGACCCCTTTTATCTTCCGGCAGGTTTTGCTTTCCTCGCAGTCCAATGTTTTTGGAGTCGTCCTCAGGGGGATTGATCCTCAAAAAGAGAATGAGGTGACGGAGATTGGAAGAAATATGGTGGAAGGTACATTGAATGATTTGATGGACCCGCCCCCGCCTCTTCTCTTGGAGAGTTTGACCGGATCCGGATCTGATGTTGAACCTGAAAGGGTATATCCTGGTGTTATTATCGGAAGAGAGCTGGCCGGGCGTCTCGGGGTGTTCCGGGGAGAAATTATCAATGTCATCTCACCGGTTGGAAAGGATGGAAGCTCGATTGAGGAGTCACTTGGCGGGCCAATGGGCTTTACCCCGAAGATTCGGAAATTCCATGTGGTCGGTATTTTTGATTCAGGGATGTATGAATACGACTCTTCTCTGGCATATGTCTCGATCCGGGAGGCGCAGAAATTTTTTAATCTTTCCGATGTTGTTACCGGAATCGAGGTGAAAGTGAATGATATCTTCCTTGCCGCTGAGGTGGCTCAGGAAATAGAATCACGCCTGGATTTTCCTTTTCAGGCCCGCGACTGGATGCAACTTAACCGGAACCTGTTCACAGCGCTGGAGATGGAAAAGGATATGATGTTTGTTATTCTGATTTTAATTATCCTGGTTGCTTCGTTCAATATTGTCAGCACCCTCACGATGACGGTTGTCGAAAAAAGCAGGGAAATTGCCATTCTGAAAGCGATGGGGGCGACCCGAAAATCAATTACGCGGATCTTTATGCTGGAAGGGCTGATTATCGGCGGCGTGGGTGTCCTCCTGGGTATTCCCCTGGGACTTTCCATCTGCTGGGTCCTTCAGACGTTTTATACCTTACCGGGAGATGTTTATTACATCAGCCATCTCCCGGTCAAACTTCACGCTTTAGATGTAATCCTGGTTTCCGTGTCGGCGATGGTCATTGGGCTCCTCGCGACGATTTATCCCTCCCGGCAGGCCGCAAAGCTTGATCCCGTCGTGGCGCTGCGTTATGAGTGAGGCGCTTGCATCACAGGGAAGTGTTCTGATCGAGGTCACCGATCTCTATAAATCTTTTACCATGGCCGGAGAGGAACTGGTCATCCTCAAAGGGGTGTCGCTGACGATCCGAGAAGGAGAGGTTCTGGCGATTGTCGGCGCGTCCGGCGTCGGGAAGAGTACGCTCCTAAGCATCCTGGGTGGGCTCGACAGACCAAGTTCGGGGAAGATTACTTTTGATGGTGTCGATCTGTTTGGCCATTCTGACGCGGAACTGGCGGGATTCAGGAATAAGAAAATTGGATTCGTTTTCCAATTCCATCATCTCCTTCACGAATTTTCAGCCCTCGAAAATGTGATGATGCCCGGCTTGATCCGGCGGATGAATCGTGGAGATATTGAGACGGCCGCACGGGAGATGTTGAATTCCGTCGGACTTTCTCACCGCCTCAGGCATAAACCGGGGGAACTCTCTGGAGGAGAACAGCAGCGGGTGGCCATCGCGAGGGCACTGGTTCTTCAGCCCAAATTGATCCTGGCGGATGAACCGACGGGAAATCTCGATACCCATACCAGTGATGAGATCTTTGGATTGCTCAAGGAGCTTAACAGGAAAAAAGGGATGACCTTCATCCTAGTGACCCACAATGAAAGACTCTCGCTTCAGGCGGACCGGGTGTTCAATATGGTGGATGGAAAGATAGAGAGAGGATGAGGTTAAAAGAGCATTGTGAGGGCGAATTCGGCCTTTGCCTCCTCCGGGATCTCGTCACCGTCGATGTTGGTTGTCTCTTTTGAGATAGCCGCGGCGATATCGAAATTGAAGAGGAGAAGGTCCCATCCGATTCCGGCAGTATAGACAAGGCCGATATCACTTTCAGCAAGATTTTTATATGCGCCGCCTCTATAAATTGTTGGAATGATCCAGCGAAAATACCAGGGAAGTTCCTTGTTCAAGGCAAATTCGATTCCCGCACCCAAGGTCTGGGAGTCAAAACCCTTCCCAACTGTTGTCCCATTTTTTGTAAGATCTAGGTCAGCAGCAAGGGTGATAAAGCGGGTCGGCTTGTAGGCAAGTCCGGCCCGAATTTGAGGCCTTTCCGTAAGATGGTCCGGATCGCCCGGGAGGACGACCTTCATGTCGAACTCGGGGGAATTCAGATTCCGGCCGACGATTCCGAAGCGCAAACGGTCTCCAGGGCGGTAGAGGAAGGCGAGGTCCACACCGAAGTTGGTACTTTCAACAAAATCGTCAAGCGCGCCATTGAGGGCGGTGTCAAAATTAGTGTCAAAAAGCTTCGGGGCGAAATTATAGACGCGTGCTTTCATAAACTTGATATTTCCGCCGATGGCAAGGTCATCTGAGAGGGCCAGACCATAGGTCAGAGGAAATTCGGCGATGCCTATTCCCTTGAACTGGATTGTCGACGTGTTGTTTTCGATGGTTCCCCCGGAAGTTGGGCCGGTTGCGATACTATTTGCCAGAGTGGCTACATTCTCAATCTGTGTGGCAATGTCAGGTGGAATTGTCGTACCTGGAGGTGCGGCGGCCAAACCGGTATCCACGGCGTTGATGAACCCGATTGCTTGAGCGGAGGTCCATTCTAGTGTGGCGGTAAGATGAGTATTTAAAGCGGTTTCCTCGAAGACGCTAAGTCCGGTTGTATCTCCATTAAGAACTGTCGTACTGCAAGTGAAGCAGGAAAAATTTGTCGGGTCTGTAAAATCAGCGATGGTAAATGTTGTTGTCGTGGCATTTGTTTGCGCAATATTGACAAGATCAATAATTGCTCTTGCGGTGACATCGAGCGAGGCAGATCCGCCGAGTCCAAAATGGCCAAACTGTGTCCTGAAGCCGGCATTTTCAATAACAGTCAAGGCTCTGTTTGGATTCTCGTCAAAGGCCCTGAGCGTATCCAGGAGTTGAATGAAGTCGGAAACCTTGTCCAGGGGGATCGTGGCAGCACCGAGGACCGTAAAATCGAATTTTGAGAGGTCGTTCAGGAAGACCGCGAAGTCTTCATGACTCTTGGTCCCGACGCCGATATCCACCAATTGCAGGCTCCAGTCTCGACGCCCATAATCTCCACCGCCTGGATCGCTAAAAAACCCAAAGGCGGCGGGGTTCCAATAACTGGCGGTGGCGTCGTTGGCGACGGCGACACCAGCTCCTCCCATCCCTAAGGCCTTAGGCCCGATAATCTGCCATTCCCCGGCCATCGCTGTGAACGGCAGGGAGAACAAGACAAGCGAGAAAAAGAACATGCGTTTTAGCCGGCTTTCCTTCTTCATACGGTTAGAACTCCTACTCTAAGTTAGCTTAATGTGGCATCTCATTGATGAGAATCTCCAGAAGGTCATCTGCAATCTCCTCAAGTTTCGGCTTGAATAAGAGGTAATCTTCAGTTAGTTCATGGTTGGCTTTCCAGATGATCGTTCCTTTTGAGGCGTCTACCAGTTTCAATCCGAGACCGACCCTTCCCACCTTGTTCCCTTCCATTCGGCCATAGCCCCATGAAGTGATATAGGTCAGAAACAGCGCGTCGGCCTTCAGCTTGTTATGCAGCCGTTTCGCCATCTCGGAATCCGATACCCCCAGGGTATTGATTCTCTGGATGTAGGCCGAAAGGTCGATCGCGAGCTTCGGGGTTTCTAATGTTCGGGTCTTAATCGTGGTGACATCGACGACATTTTCGAACCACCCGCGATCGGCGAGGTTCCGGGAAACGGCCACATCAACGATATCTCTGGCCGATTCATACTGGCCGACTGTTGCCGGAAGGACGGCGATGGTTCTTGGATGGAAGTCTTTGGCTTCCGGACTGATTTGGCTGAAGTTAAGGCTACCGCAACCCACAAGAAAGGTGATTATCAGGAACAGGAGGAGTTTTTTTGTCGGTTCACAAAAGGATTGTTTCGCAGAGGGGCGCATCGGAAGTTTCATCGTATGTTCCTTTACAATTAATAATTGTCTTGTGGTATGAAAAAAATAATAGATTCTTCCGAAGGTTTGGGATAACGAATAAAAGCTATCAAGGGGATACACTTTTGTCAAGTAAACCCTCGAAAACTTTACTTTTTTACTGAAAGATGCGATAATTCGTCACTTTATTGGAAGCGACTTTAGTTTTGGTCTACTCGGAGAATAGATGAATCAGGTTCGCGTTCGTTTTGCGCCCAGCCCCACCGGATTTCTTCATGTAGGCGGTGCCAGAACCGCCCTTTTTAATTGGCTCTTTGCCCGTCATGCGAAAGGGAAATTCTTCCTCCGGATTGAAGACACCGATCTCTCCAGATCGACCGATGAGGCGATTGAGGCCATCTTTGACGGTATGCGGTGGCTCGGTCTTGATTGGGACCTCTGGGAAGGATCAGAGGCGAATCCGGTCCGTCAGACCGCCCGCTTCGACGTCTATCGGGAGAAGGTTGAGACCCTTTTAGAGCAGGAGAAGGCGTATCGTTGTTACTGTAGCCCTGAGGAGTTGGTCACCCGTAGAAAGGAGGCGCTCAAAGCGCGGCAGGTCCCGCGCTACGATGGGCGTTGCCGTCAGCTTACGGCCCCTGTTCCTGGGCGTCCTGCGGCGATTCGCTTCAAGGCCTCTTCCGTAGGGGAGATTGTTGTCGATGACATGGTCAAAGGGAAAGTGGTCTTTGACAGCAGGACGGTTGACGATCTCATTATCATGAGATCGGACGGTAGCCCGACCTATAATTTCTGTGTTGTGGTCGATGATGTCGATATGCAGATTTCCCATGTGATTCGCGGGGATGACCATTTGAACAATACTCCGAAGCAGATCCAGCTCTACAAAGCCCTTGGGTACGCCCAACCGCGATTCGGCCATCTCTCTATGATCCTAGGGTCGGATAAAAGTCGGCTGTCGAAGCGGTATGGCGCGACCTCTGTACAACAATACCGTGAGGAGGGTTACCTGCCGGAGGCGATGGTCAACTACCTGGTTCGCCTAGGCTGGTCTCATAAGGACCAGGAGCTCTTTACATTGCCGGAGATGATCGAGAAGTTCTCGATGGAACGCGTCGGATCCTCAGCCGCCATTTTTAACCAGGACAAGCTGCTCTGGATCAATGCGAATTATATCAAGACCGGTGATCTCGAACGGATTGCCCAATTGCTTCATCCTCATCTGCAGGGGCTTGGTATCGATCCCGGCCAACTCGACCCCGATCACTTGCTTAGGGTGGTGAATGCCCTTCGTGAACGATCACGAACCCTGAAAGAGATGGCCGAATCGGCCTTCTACTTTTTTTCAGACAAGATTTCGTTTGATGACAAGGCGCAGAAGTTTCTGACGGTCGAGAATCTGCTGATCCTTAAGACCGTCCGTGAAAAATTAGAAAAAATTCCATTCGAGCATGACCCGCTTCGGGAGGTCTTCAAGTCGATCAGTGCGTCGATGGATAAAAAGCTGGCCAAGGTTGCCCAACCGGTCCGTGCAGCCGTGACAGGGAAGACCGTGAGTCCGGGAATTTTTGATGTGCTGGAGGTTCTTGGAAAAGAGAAGGCCCTGGAACGTCTGGATTTCCAGATCGAAAGCTTGTCACAAACAGAAAAGGGTTCAATGCCCTGAGTCCCTAGGGTGCTTCTTCTGCGTGAATGGGAGCCGTCAATAAGGCGAGGAGTAAAATCAGTGGGAATATTTTCGTGGTATCCTCCATCTAAACGCTTCGGATCTATTGAAGCTGCAAAAATTTGATCAGATGGTTTCGGATAAGTGTGATCTCCTCCGAGATTACCTGGTGCCCCATGGGGTATTCCTTTAAATCGACCGTGTACCCTTCCTTTCGCAGTGTGTCCAAAGCCTGACGCGATCCATTTACGTTGACGACGGCGTCTGCCGACCCATGGACAAGGAGGATCGGCATCTTGGCGGATGCCGGTGATTTTTCTGTTGGAATCGCTTCGGGGGATGAGAGAAAGCCGCTCATCGCGACGAGACCGGCGAGGAGTTTCGGAAACCGGAGCCCCACATCAAGACTGACCACTGCCCCCTGGGAGAATCCCATCAGGACAATCTTTCTGGCCGAGATCTGGCCCTTTTCGATCAGGTGATTGAGCAGGTCGAAAAGGAGCATCCGGCTTTTTCTGATCCCGCTGTGCTGGTCCGGCGGCGAAGCAAACCACATTCGTCCGTCAAAATCTTCAAGGAAGGGGAGAGGCGCGTCGGGAAAGATCCACCGTAGGGAGGGGAGGGAGAATTCGTCCGCAAGGGGCATAAGATCTTTCCCTATCGTCCCACGTCCATGGAGAAAAACCACGCAGCCTTCCATCGGCTGTGCCGGTGGGATTTCATTCCAGAGAAAATGAGCGGACATTGGTTTATCCCTCCAAGCTGAAAGGGGTTGGCATCATAGCGGTGGGATAAAATCGTTTTCATCGATCGTGATCCGACGCTTGAACTTCCTCTCCAACCATTGCCTGAATGCGTTCCGTGTGGTCGGGATGAGCAGGCCGAATCCAAGAAGATCGGTCAAGAGACCCGGTGTCATCAGAACGAGTCCGGCTGCAAAAATCAAGACGCCGTTCACCATGTCCTGTGTTGGAATTCTCCCGAGTTGAAGCTCTTCCGTGATCTTTCTCCAGACAAAGAGTCCTTGCAGTTTGGCCAGCGAGGCCCCCATGATGCCGGTTCCGATCTGAATGCCTATGGTCGGCCAGAATCCGATCAGCGATCCCAATTTAATGAGGATGGTGATCTCGATGAAGGGGACCACGATGAAAAGAATGAGCAATATTGCGAACATATGTGGATACCCTCCGGTGAGCTCCCCAAGATCAGCGATTGATCTTGGGGAGGACCGTCAAGTCGCTTGAAAGACAAGGCCAGAGGCCATAAGGGCGATCGAGGCGTACTCACCTGTACGGTGGGAGATCTCTGGCCGATAACACAGTCATTTTCAGGCGAATCGGCGGTTCCTAATTCCGTAATCGCGGAATTAGGAAGATAGGGAAGTGTAGCTTTTTATCGTCAAGAGGGTCAAGATGATTCGGCATTGCAGGATGACAAGTGGGTTTCTTAATAAAACGTCATTCTTCCGGAAGTCGGGCGAAGGGCGCGTTCTTCGAGGAAAACCTCAACTTTTATTCTAACCTTAGGCAGAGGAATAAAGTGTTTTATAAAATCGTAGATCTCGAACAAGGGACCAAGGAATGGCTTGCATGGCGAAGCCAGGGAATTGGAGCATCGGACGCCCCAGCGATCATGGGAGAAGGTATTTGGAAGAGTTCGGCCACACTTATGAAGGAAAAGTGTGGGAGGACGAAAGCAAGCTTTATCAACCGTGCCATGGCGAGAGGGAGCGCACTAGAGCCTAAGGCGAGAAGGTGCTACGAAGAAAAAGTGGGGATTCGTGTTTATCCGGTCTGTCTCCAGAGCGTGGAACATGACTGGCTTCGGGCCAGTCTGGATGGTTTGGCAACGGATGGACGTACTGTCGTTGAAATCAAATGCGGTGAGAGTTGTTACCGAAAGACGTCAAAGTCTCAGGCTGTTCCCAAGTATTATTACGGGCAATTACAACATATTTTAGCCGTGACCCATCTTCCGTCCATCGATTTCTATTGTTACTTTCCGGGACAGACGGGGGTACATCTGTGCATTCCGAGAGATGATTTCTACATCAAACGGCTCCTTGATACGGAATATCAATTCTGGCAGGAGGTTTGCGAGAACCGGTAATAATCCCGCAATGTGGCAGTCCAAGGGAGTCTGCAGGGGGTGCTTCAAATCGGAACTTAAGGAAGCTCTGAATAAGTTATGAATTGTTTTTTCAGGGCTAATAATATCCCGCTTCTGCGTTTCATATCTTGACAATAGCGGGCTATTCTCCATGATTTACGCCTTGAATAGAAACATTTTATCTCCTGAAAAACTCACCTCAGACTTAATCAGAGCTTCCAAAGACGTTTTTTCCCTTCCAGGCCAGGGGTTTCCACGTGGTCCCCGCTTTGCGTCAGGATGCTCGCCATCTTTACCTTCTCCCAACTCTTTGCGTTACCCTCCTGAAGACCTAAGCGGATATTCTCCACTGTGAGAGACGCCAGGCCTCTATAGTGATTTGCAAAGAAAAGGACAGCCAACACCCTGTCTTTATGGGTTCTACTCTTTAAAGGGTTCAGGAACACAACCAGAGTCATATGCGTACTCTCCTGCTGTATCGAGCCTGTATTTACAGGATTGTTCGTTGCCTACGCGAGAGGCCCATTAATCTTATCCGATAATGAGACAGTGTCAATTCCCGAGAGATCTTGTTCGGAGCTATTCATTATGAAGTTATACTGCCGGTTTATCCCAAGATCCAATTTCGAATACGGGGGCTCCACACATTTGTTTTTGAGAAGAGAAATATGTTACGATCTTCTCCGATATTTATTCGAGTATTTATGGGGTTGAATCAACAATGAACATATCAATACGATCAACAAAAGAAAACAAATGCAGGGTGGTCACCTCTTGCTGGTTTATTGGGGGGTTGTTACTGGTTTTCTTACTCGTGGGTTGTAGGCCGCAGACCGAGATCCCAGTAGAAGAACGTGCGCCAAGCGGTTGGGAGATCAAGGATATCGGGGCCAAGGTTTCTTTGGGGGGCATCTTTTTTATCGATGAAAAAAATGGGTGGCTCAGCGGGAATAAGGGGACAATCTTTCATACGAGTGATGGGGGTGAGACCTGGTCTCAGCAGGAGACAGGAACCGAGAGGCTCATTGTCTCTATTTTCTTTCTGAATCCAAACGAGGGATGGGCCGTCGGTGAAAACGGTTTGATCCTCCACACCTCGGACGGTGGTCGTAAATGGGCCTGGCAGCTTGTAGGAAAGAAGATCCGAAGGAAAAACCTGACCGATGTCTATTTCATCGATGCGAATCGTGGATGGGTCTCAGGCTTGAAAGGGGCCTTCCTGAAGACAGAAGATGGCGGTTTGAGCTGGGGGCCCGCGCGAGGGGAATCCCGTGCCAACCTCAATTCGATCTTCTTCATCAACTCCCGACGGGGCTGGATCGCTGGAGACGGTGGTGGGCTTCTTTACACAGACGACAGCGGTACGACCTGGTCGGTTCAGGATACAGGAATAAAAATGGACCTTCATCGGCTCTTTTTTATCAATCCGGAGACAGGTTGGGCGATTGGCGCCCGCGGCACCATCCTGAAGACGATCGATGGGGGCAAATCATGGGTGGCCAAAGAGAGCGGCCTCCCTACATTTCTTCTCGGGATCTTCTTTCTGGATGAACAGCTTGGGTGGGCTGTCGGTGCGGCCGGAACGGTCCTGCGTACCGATGATGGGGGAGAGACCTGGACGCAACAGATCACCGGGACCATCCAGTTTTTGATTGATGTCCACTTTATCGACAGAAACGTGGGATGGGCCACAGGTAAGAACGGGACCTTAATCTACACGAAACGCGGCGGGATCCCGCCGGAGGGAGAAGTATCAGAGATCTCAGGGATCAAAGAAATCGGAGTTTCCCTGGAATAGAGGTCAACTTACCGAAGATTCTCAGGGTTTGAAGCTTTTCTCCTGTCCCTTCTGGCCCGTCGTTCTTTCCCGCTTCGGGTGTCTGTTCCCCGGTAATTCGGGTCACTGTTTCTACGGTCTAACCCTGATCTTATTTCTTCTCCCGAACGGCGTTTTTTCTGTATCCCGTCAGCGGGGCCCGCTGACGGGATATCTCCTTCTAAGAATCCCCATTTGTCCGCAATGCCGCATTTACATCGACATTCAGCCTTAAAACGGGTATCGAGATTGTAAGTATGGACCCTTATCGAGAGCGCCTCGCAGGCACATCTGGCGAGACCATCCTTGATAATACGTGCGATTTCCTGTTTAAGCCTCGCTTGTATTTCTTGCGAAAGGAAGGGGGGCCACCGGTATCTATCCTTCATTCTTCAACCTCATTTATTTCTTCCAATCGCTCTTTAGCATTTCCTTCATCAAAGGATTCTCTTAAGTGAGGCTAGGGTTTCTCCTGCCATTACCCCCGTTTAGATGGACACAATCGAAGACGTGACCTGCTCCAAAATTAGGAACAGACCATTAACCGGCAACCAAAAAGACCTGCGCCCTCTCTTCGTGTTGGGGCCAGAAACATGGCAATATGAATAATGACGGAGAGATTCTGACCACGAAGAATCTCTCCGCCTTTAGGACTGGCTCCCCTAGCCTGGTAAATCCGATCAATGGGAAGCATGCTTCTTTAATGTGGAGAAATTTATCAGATTGATGCTTCAAAAACAAGAAAATTACCCAGTTCTATATAGTTCCCCCTTATACTTTCATATCTGTTATAATCCCGAAAAGCATAATTTAGGGAGAAACTATGCGTGAACCAAAGAGGAAGCATATGAGATGAAGAAATTTTTATTATTGACGCTTGGCCCGGTTAATGTGGCAGGAAATGTGCGACTGGCTGTTTGTAAAGATGATATTTGTCATCGGGAAACTGATTTTAGTGATCTGTTGCAAAGCATTGAGAATAAACTGCTGAGGCTTTTTGAGATAAGGAATGTGTCTGACTATCGGGCAGTGGTCATTACGGGTTCTGGAACGGCATCGAACGAGGCCATCCTCTCTTCAGTCGTCGGGAATAAAAAGATCCTTATTTTATCCAATGGTGAGTTTGGTGAGCGTCTGCACCACATTTCTGCGATTCATAACAAAAACACTTTCCTCCTTGAAATCCCCTGGGGAAACGTCTTGGATTTAGGAAAAGTGGAAGCCTACCTACAAAACCATGAGGTTGACATCCTTATGATGGTTCATCATGAAACTAGCTCGGGGATGTTGAATTCCCTGGCGGATATTGGTGCATTATGCTTTAGATATGGCACGATGTTCATCGTAGACGGTGTAAGTAGTGTAGGTGCTGAAGTGATATGGAAAAACATCACATCACTTTTTGTTCCGGTTCGAGTTCAAAGGCAGTTGCGTCTTATCCCGGATTGTCTTTTGTGGTAGGAAGAACCTCCGCACTTGAAAACCTTAAAAATATGCCGCAGCAATCCACCTATCTGAACCTGTACCGGTATTATCAGTTCATCAAAAATATTTCTCAGACCCCGAATACCCCGGCCGTTCCTCTGTTTTATGCTCTGGAACAGGCTTTGGACAATATCTTGCTTGAAGGGCTTGCCCATCGTTGTGTTGATCTGAAATATAAAGCCAAATTCTTAAGACAGGGGATGTCGAATTTAGGCCTTAAATTCCTGATTGGACAACGCGATATGTGTTCTGTCTTAACCACCGTCCTTATCCCTTCTCACATTGATCTGGGTATTTTTCGTCAAAAATTACGAGAGAAATCTATTATCATCTATGAGGGCAAAGGTTGTTTAAATGGCCGTGTATTTCAGGTCGGAAATATTGGTGAGTTGTCTCTTGATGATCTCCAGTTTTTCCTGGATGCCCTTGGGGAGGTTTTACTGAGTTTTGATCGACTTTCAACAGGAATCATTGGCACAATCATCAAGCCTGTTCCTACTTTCTTGAAAGAATGCTTAGAGGGCGAGGATCAGGAAGCGCCCGCGACCGCTTGAATGAAACATTCCCTCGGATTCAATCCGTATTTCTCCGGTGTAAATGCTATTCTTCAGTAAAAAATAGAAGCATGCGTACGACAAAATTCACCCAAAAAAACGTAATCGAGCCGCCCTATTTTAGTAATTGGGCGGATTTATTTTTTCCAAAGATCGCTAATCTAATTCTTCCCTTCGTTTCAAGGTTCTCTTGGATTACACCTAATTTTGTGACATTATTTTCTTTCTTCTTATATGCACTAGGTTGTATATTCATTTTCATCGATGTTCCGAATCACTTATTTTACACTGCGATTCTTTTACCGATTGCTTATATCGGAGATTGTTTGGATGGTCAGTTGGCGCGGACCAAAGGATTGTCTTCCGACATCGGCAATTATCTTGATAAGGTTGTAGATGTCTTAAAAATATATATTATTACAATCTGTCTCTCCTACAATGCCTACCTTGCAAGCAATGACGTGACCTATGTCTTTCTGGGTTTTACCGCTTGTTTTTTCTTTAATTTCAGATACTACCTTAAACTTGAGACGATCTTCAGTCAGTTTAATAAAGACGCTCAATATCTGGTGAAAGCACGCGAAAGAAGACAGGTCTTGTATCGGGCGAAAGAAAGAGAATATCAACAACTTTCAGAGAGCTTTATGGGGAAGGTGAAATTATTCTGGCTCAAAAATCGCAGTATTTTTTGGGTGGATGAAGCAGAGTTTGTTGTCTTCACAAGTATCGGAGCAATATTTAATAAAATTGAAGAGGTCTTGTGGATCCTTGCCATGAGCCAAGGCTTAATCGCCTTCTGGCGTTTGTTTGAACGGGGATATCAAACGCATAAGGCCAAAGAGATGCTCCTTGATCCCATGAGAAAATAGAATGAAAGCAATAATATTGGCCGCCGGAGTGGGTTCCAGAATTAGGCCACTGACCAACAATTGCCCCAAAAGTCTATTGAAGGTCGGGGGCAATACGATTCTTGAAATGATGTTATCGCATATTCAGGATTGTGGAATTAATGAGGTTATCTTTGTTCTTGGATATTTGCAGGAACAAATCAAAGAGGCTGTGCGTGCAAAATTTCCGAATTTAAATGCTCATTTTGTGCTGAATGATCAATACGCAGAAACAAACACCGGATATTCTCTCATGTTGTGCAGGGACCGGGTCGGAGATTCTGCTTTTGTAAAATTTGATGCCGATGTCGTGTTTGATAAAGAGATTCTTAGTAGACTGATCAAAAGCGAATATGACACGTGTTTATGCATCGACAAGAACATCAATCTGGAGGCTGAAGAAATTAAAGTCATTGTTGAAGACCAGAACCGGGTTGTCAAGGCCAGCAAAACGGTACTTCCTCAGGATGCGATTGGAGAATCAATCGGCATTGAAAAAATTAGCAGCGAAACAGCTAAACTTTTGTTCAGTGAATTGGAAACCATGATGGAGAAGAAGGAAAATCATCAGGAATATTATGAAGGCGCGTACGAACGGCTCATTGAAAAAAATGTTCCGTTTTATGCCTTGGATATTTCCGGCCTGAAATGGACAGAAATTGATACAAAAGAGGATTTTGCAACAGCAGAGCTGATATTTAACCCTTAATCCTCAGGCGAGACGCCTTCGGAGGAGTATCCAGTTTTGTCCCGAATTGGCTCCTCGGGCCGGATTCGAACCAGCGACCAGTCGGTTAACAGCCGACCGCTCTGCCACTGAGCTACCGAGGAATATTCGTTATGAACACGTATAGAGGGTGCAATCCTCGTCTTTGCAGGACGGGGTTTGCGAGCGAATAAAAAAATAAATTGGTTTTTCTCCACTCGGATCGGAGAATCTTTGCCGCTTTGCGGCGGGATTCTTCAAAGCGGGGCACATTCTATCGAGACCAAGCCTTATTGTCAAGAAATCATCTAATTCATCCAGAATTCTCGCGCTTGCTCTGCGTGTTCAGAAATTGATCGATCTGCTTTGAAAGAAACTGTGCAACGTCTGTGGCGGTAAAGGGCCAGGCATAGATGATTTCAATCGTCGGGTGCTTTTTCCGTGCGCGTTGAATGGCTTCCGGAATATCTCCCTTGGAATGACTTCCTCCCTGAGTCATCATCGGGGTAATGACGATGACTTTCTCAGGCGAAGCCGCGACGGCCTCATCGAGTGCCTCGTCTATGTCCGGGCTGCAAAATTCGTTGAACCCCACGACCACGTTCCAGCCTGTTTCTCCACAAAGATGCCCCGCCAATTTGTGTGATCCGGCATAGAAGGGGTCATTTTTGGCTGTACGCGGCCAACGCCTCATTTTTAAGTCCAGGGTCTTGAGGCGTTGTTTGAGATCTGAATCGTCGGGTGGAGGATGTTTGAGCCGGGCGCGCAGTGAAAACAATGCGGCCTTCTCCTCCCTGGGGAAATCCAGAGGCGGTGTTCCGTGCATTGCCAGAACGATTACAGGTTTCTGAGGTTCTTTCTTTTGATCTGTGGCCAAGGACGGTCTCTTGAGGGGGAAAGATCTCTTTTGTTCATCGGAGTATAACATGGCCTGTTTGCAAAATCTTGTATCCCCTTCCGTTGAAAAAGGTTGATTTCACACTGGACTCGCTGTTAGAATCGATCGAAATTAAGGGCCTCATTTATAAAAAAGTGAAGGATGTTGTCGGGTTGTATTATGCGGTTATCGTGTTGTTAAATATGAAGGATGGAGGAAAGATCAATGGCAGAAATTAAAAGGCAATATGTGAATTATCTCTTCCTGAAGTTGGATCCTGCCTGGAGACGGCTTCCGGAAGCCGAACGGGAAGAGGGAAAAAAGGAGTTCCTCGCAGCAGTGGAGTCCTTTGGATCAGACTGTCTGGTTATTCCTTATTCCACTGTTGGGATCCGGGCAGAGGTAGATATCATGCTCTGGCGGATCAGCTATGATTTGCAGACGCTTCAGGACATGATGGTCAAGATTTCCAAAAGCGGCTTGGGAAAATATCTGAATACAGTCTATTCGTACCTGGCCATGACCAAGCGCTCTGTCTATGTCGATAAGCATTCCCACCCTGGACAGGAGTCAAAACGCCTGACGGTGGTCCCCGGAGAAGCCAAGTATCTCTTTATCTATCCTTTTGTCAAGACACGCGGGTGGTATCTTTTGACGAAGGCAGCCCGGCAGGGGATGATGAGCGAGCATATTGAGATCGGCCATAAATACCCAACGGTGAAGATCAATACCGGCTACTCCTTTGGTCTGGATGATGCAGAATTTGTCGTCGCTTTTGAAAGTGATTTTCCCTCTGATTTTCTGGATCTTGTGATGGAATTGCGAGAGGCAGAGGCCAGTCGCTATACAGAACGGGACACGCCGATTTTCACCTGTGTCCGGAAGAGCCTGCAAGATACACTGGAAGATCTGGGGGGCTGATGTGAGCAAAGAGATCCACGAAGTCATTATCATTGGGTCTGGTCCGGCAGGGCTGACCGCGGCAGTATACGCGGCCAGAGGCAATCTGCGACCTCTTCTGATTGAAGGTGCGCAAGCCGGAGGTCAGTTGATGATTACAACCGATGTCGACAATTATCCCGGCTTTGCGAGGGGGATTCAGGGGCCGGATCTGATCCTGGAGATGAAGAAGCAGGCGCAGCGCTTCGAGACGGCTTTCCTGACCGGTGATGTGACTTCGGTCAATTTTTCTGAGCGCCCTTTCAAGGTTGTGGTCGATGGAGACAAGACCTATACCGCAAAAACAATCATTATAAGCGCGGGTGCGCGTGCCCTGCTCCTCGGTCTGGAATCAGAGACCCGACTGATGGGCCATGGGGTCTCGGCTTGTGCGACCTGTGATGGTTTTTTCTTTAAGGACAAGCTGGTCTATGTCATTGGTGGGGGAGATACTGCTGTAGAAGAGGCCATCTTCCTGACCCGCTTTGCGAGTAGAGTTATTTTAGTTCATCGCCGTGACAGCCTCCGGGCCTCGAGAATTCTTCAGCAGAAGGCTTTTGAAACGCCGAAAATCGAAATGTTATGGAATACGGTCGTGGTGGATATTCTCGGCGGGGAATCCGGTCCGGTCAATGGAATTCTCCTGAAAAATGTAAAAACAGAGAAGATATCCGAGAACAAGGCCGACGGGGTTTTTATTGCGATTGGGCATACGCCGAACACGTCTCTCTTTGAAAAGTGGCTTGAACTGGATGAGCGTGGGTATATCAAGACGAAGCCCGGTTCAACGGAGACAAATATTCCGGGTGTCTTCGCGTCCGGAGATGTCCAGGACCCGATATACCGGCAGGCAATCACAGCCGCGGGAACGGGTTGCATGGCGGCGATCGACGCCGAGCGCTTTCTTGAAGGAGAGGGGCACGCTTAGGGTCTGTTCGGTAGTAAGATGTACTTCTGAAAGGTTCTTTTTTGAGTTCGGAGCAAAGGCGTGCATGATGGATCATGGAGCGAGTGAAGAGAAGGGGAACGTCTTACTCATTGCCTGTAGTGAAACAGATTCAAACATATACTATGCCAGCGGGTTTTTAGCGCCCGATTCCTACGTTTATCTGTCCGCAAAAGGACAGTCCTATCTCTTAATGTCCGACCTGGAAGTTGACCGTGCCCGTGCGCAGTCAAAGGTCGATCATGTCTTTTCTTATTCAGAATATGAGGAGCGTACCCGAAAAAAAGGGCTGGCCTCGCCCGGCCTTGCTGAAGTGGTTCATACCCTGATGCAGGAATTGAATATCAAGGAATGGACCGTTCCTTCTGATTTTCCCCTGGAATACGGAGATGCTTTTCGTGCGCTCGGCTGTCATCTGGTGATCAAAAAAGCCCCCTTCTTTGAAGCGCGGTCCGTCAAGACGCCCGAAGAGGTTGCCGCCATCCTTGAAACGCAGACCGCTGTGGAAGAGGCGCTTGATGAGGTGCTCGCGCTTCTTCGTCAAGCGGAAATAAAAGAGGGTTTCATTCATGTAGAGGGGAAGCGCTTGACCTCGGAGGCAGTTCGACAACAGCTGCATTTGAGCCTCATGGGGAAGGGTTGTATCGGCCAGCACACGATTGTCTCCTGCGGTATCGATGGCTGTGATCCGCACAATGAAGGGGCCGGTCCGCTCCGGGCCAATGAGTCCATCATCATGGATATATTTCCGCGTTCAGTCGGGAGCCGCTATTTTGCCGATATGACGAGAACAGTGGTCAAAGGACGTCCCTCGGATGATTTGAAAAAGATGTATGATACGGTGCTTGAAGGCCAGATCCTCGGCATCGACCATGTTAAAAATGGCGCATCCGGTCGTGAGATTCATGAAGAGATTACCGCTCTTTTTGAAAAGAAGGGGTATCATACCGGAAAGGTAAAGGGACGGATGCAAGGGTTTTTTCACGGGACCGGGCATGGCCTCGGGCTGGATATTCATGAACCCCCACGGATCAGTCGAAGCGATTGGGTCCTGAAGGAAGGAGAGGTGGTGACGGTTGAGCCGGGGCTTTACTATCCTGAAATCGGCGCAGTTCGTATCGAAGACATGGTTCTGGTTGAGAAAGAAGGTTGTCGTAACTTGACGACCTATCCAAAATTCTTAGAGATTAAGTGAGCCACAATTATGAAAGACCCTTACCCGGAAACAGAGAAAATAGAGATTAAGGACATCATTGAGAACTTGTTGGTTTCTCTTGGGGAAGACCCCGGACGTGAAGGCCTGAAGGGGACACCGGAGCGGGTCGAAAAATCACTTCGGTTTTTGACCAGTGGATACCATCAGGATGTTGAGCGTGTTTTGAATGATGCCTTCTTCACAATCACGCATGATGAAATGGTGATCGTGAAAGGCATCCAGTTCTACTCTCTTTGTGAACATCATATGCTCCCCTTTTTCGGAGAGTGCCACATCGCTTATATTCCCAATAAGAAAGTGGTTGGTTTAAGCAAACTCCCCCGTGTTGTGGAGATCTTCAGTCGAAGACTGCAGCTTCAAGAGCGATTGACCAGTCAGGTTGCTGAAGCGATTCTTGACAAGGTCGATCCCCTGGGTGTCGGCGTGGTGATTGAGGCGCAGCACCTTTGCATGATGATGCGTGGTGTACAAAAGCAGAATTCTAGAACGGTGACCAGCGCGATGCTCGGTACCTTCAAGACGGACCCGAAATCAAGGGCGGAGTTTCTGGACCTTTTGCGGCGTGATCGACCCTAATGATTACAGTTGAAGCAGCCCGAAAAATTATCCTTGCTGAGATTCGGGTTATGGGACGCGAAAAATGTCTCTTGTCCCAGACCCTCGGGCGAACCCTTGCCGAAGAGCTTGTTTCTCCCTTGAATCACCCCCCCTGGGATACCTCTGCAATGGACGGTTATGCCGTTCGAAAGACCGACATCCCAAAAGCCTCTCCATCAGAACCACGAACTTTGAAGGTGATTGAAACGATTCCCGCCGGTCGACTTCCTGAGAAAGAACTGGGTCCGGGGGAGGTGGCAAAAATCATGACGGGTGCTCCTTTGCCGGAAGGGGCCGATGCCATTGTTCGGGTTGAGGATACTGAAGGGGCCGGAGAGGAGGTTTCTATCTTTGTGGTCCCGGAGGATGGGGAGTTCATTCGCCGCAAAGGGGAAGCTGTCCGGGTGGGAGACGCCATCCTCAAGAGAGGGATTCAAATCCGCCCGGCTGAAATTGCCATGATGGCCTCAGTCGGCAAGTCGGTTGTTCCCGTATTCCAGAAGCCCCGTGTCGCGATTCTCTCGACGGGGGACGAATTGGCCGACCTGGATGAAGTGAGGGGGCCGGAGAAGATTCTGAACAGTAACGGGTATGGTTTGGCAGCCCAGGTGAGCGATGCGGGTGGTGTTCCGATCAGCCTCGGAATCGCAAAGGACACCCACGCCGATCTGATCGAGAAACTGAAGGAGGGACTTCATGCCGATATCATTCTGGCCTCTGGTGGTGTTTCGATGGGGGATTATGATTTTGTGATCGAGGTTTTGAAAGAACTCGGGGCGGAGATGAAGTTTTGGAAGGTGTCGATGAAACCCGGACGTCCGCTGGCCTTTGGTGTGATCTCTGGAAAACCGGTTTTTGGCTTGCCGGGAAACCCGGTTTCATCAATGGTTTCTTTTGAGCAATTTGTCCGGCCCGCGATTCTCCTTGCAAGCGGTCGAAATGAGATATGCCGCCCGACGATGAAGGCCGTCTTGAAAGAAGAGATCCGGAAACGGCCTGGCCGGCGTCTCTTTCTCAGGGCGGTTGTATCGAGTCGTGGAGGAGAGCTCTCAGTTTGTCTTGCGGGTGATCAGGACTCCGCCGTTCTGATGTCCCTGGTGAAGGCGAATGCCTTCATGATTCTCCCCGAAGAGGGGGATCTCGTTAAATCGGGGGAAGAAGTCACCGTCCAGTTTTTATCTGATATTCACATGGATGATTCTGCGGAATAGTTGTTTTTCGTAATAATCTCTAGAAGTTCCGGTATCAATACTATTGACTGGATTCGAGAGAAGGGTCTATGGTGTATAATTGCAACCGTGTGCGACTGCAACGCGAGGGTCTTGGCTTGCTCACATTGATCTGAAAATGAAGAATTTTGTATAGGGGAACATTGATGAAGAAAAAAATATTTCATTTGATCCTGATTAAACCTTCTCATTACGATGATGACGGTTATGTGATCCAATGGCTGCGTTCGTCAATCCCCTCTAATTCACTTGCCGCACTTTACGGTCTGGGATTGGATTGTTCCAAACGAAATGTCCTGGGCGATGATGTCGAGATTGTGTTGAGTGTCTACGATGAAACCAATACACGAACCCGTGTGAAGCAGATCTCCGGGCAGATCAAAAAATCCGGCGGCGACGGCCTGGTGGCCCTCGTGGGTGTTCAGTCGAACCAATTTCCCCGTGCGGTGGACATAGCGCGTCAATTTCTTGCAGAAGATGTTCCCGTTTGTATTGGAGGATTCCATGTCAGCGGGTGCTTGTCGATGCTGCCGGAGATTCCCGCAGACCTTCAGGAGGCAATGGATGAGGGGATTTCTCTCTTTGCCGGGGAGGTCGAAGAAGGCCGAATGGATTCGCTCCTTCAAGAGGTCTATTCAGGCAAGATGAAACCACTTTACAATTATATGGATGACCTTCCCAACATGGAAGGGGAACCGGTCCCCTTTCTCCCGGCGGAGAAGATTAAGAAAACGGCAGGTTTGAGAGCGAGCTTTGACGCGGGGAGAGGTTGCCCTTTTCTGTGTAGCTTTTGTACGATTATCAATGTGCAGGGGCATAAATCGCGTTATCGCAGCGCGGACGATGTCGAAGAAATTATGCGGGCGAATGTGGCACAGGGGATTGAGAACTTCTTCATCAGCGATGACGATTTTGCCCGAAACCGAAATTGGGAGGCCATTTTTGACCGCCTGATCAAGCTGCGGGAAGAAGAGGGGCTGAGTCTGCGCTTTGTCATCCAGGTGGATACGATGTGCCACAAGATCCCCCGGTTTATCGCCAAGGCAGCCCGGGCCGGAGTGACCCGTGTTTTTATCGGGATGGAGAGTATTAATCCGGATGCGCTGAGAGCTGCCAAGAAAAAACAGAACCGTATCTCAGAGTACAACGTGATGCTGGATGCGTGGCATGAGGCGGGTGCCCTGACCTATGCCGGGTATATTCTTGGTTTTCCGACCGATACCCCGGAAAGCATCTTGCGAGATATTAAAACGATCCAGAAAGAGATTCACATCGATATTATGGAATTTTTCATTCTGACTCCCCTTCCCGGTTCTGAGGACCACCAGACCCTTCATAAAAATGGCGTAAAGATGGTCACCGACATGAACGAATACGATGTCGTTCATGTCACCACGGCGCATGCCATTATGACGGATAAAGAATGGCTCGATATCTATCATCAGGCCTGGGAGGCCTACTATACTCCTGCACATGTGGAGAAGGTGATCCGAAGATCAAAAAAATGGGGTTTTAATACGCGGGAGATGATGCTGAAGTTGCTTAGTTTTTATGCTTGCGCCAAGATTGAGAAAGTGCATCCTCTTGAAGGAGGATTTATTCGCCTGAAATTCAGAAAAGATCGTCGGCCCGGCAGGTCTCTCGAAAACCCTCTGATTTTTTATCCCCGCTATCTATGGGAGACCCTTGGCAAGGTTGTACAATATTATCGTCTTGTCAGTCTGTATAAAAAGATTGTCCGTAAGGTGGATCAGGAACCAGCCACACCCCCGGATAAGGTGAGTGTTCTACCGGAAGAGGAAGAAGCCTTGAAAGTCCTCCCCGCGTGGGAGAGCACAGAACCCGAGAAAGCACTGGATAAAAAAGAAGATAAAGTGCTCACCTGAGCCTTACAGCGGCGGAACCTTCTGAAGCCAATCCATAATCTGACCGATCTCTTCTTCGGTAATTGCGCCCTCGAAACGGGGCATCCTGTCTTTCCCTTTCAATACCGTCTCTGTAAACTTCTCGACGCTGATCGTCTTTCCGGATTTGACGAGGGCGGGCGCGCGTGAGGTTCCCTCACCCTGTGTGCCATGACATCGAAAACACCGGATGGCCGGCTTCAGGAGTCCACTGAATAACTGACCGCCAGGATGATCAGGGAGCGGGATATCCTTTTTCGAGCAGCCCATTGTTGAAAGAAAGAGGATCAACACCAAGAGTAAGTTTCGCGTCAGGAAATTATTTTTAAGGATTTTTAGGGCCATATTGAAAGGCAGTATACCTGTTTTGTGTAGGGGCGTAAAGAAAAAACTCAGCTCTCATCTTTTAAGGCGGCGACCTTTTCCAGCCAATCTGCAATCAGAAGAATGTCTTTTTCCGACAGAACACTTTTAAAAGAAGGCATTTCACCTCTTCCATGAACCACGGCGCTCATAAACTCTCTGGGAGAGATGGTTTTTCCGGATTGAAGGAGTGCCGGTCCATGTGAAGTCCCGTTTCCCCTCAGCCCGTGGCAATGGAAACATCGGACATCCCGCCGTTTGACCCCGTTGTAGATCTTTCCTCCAGGATGTGTCGGCATCGGGAAATCTCCCTTCACGCAGCCAGTCTGAAAAAGCAAAGCAATGACCAAAAAAAGGGTTTTTATTCCCGGGAATGCCGTGATTGTCTTCATCGTGCTTATGATACGTGATATGTCATTAACTTCCAAGATCAAGATGGTCTTGTAACGATTCAGATTGCTTAAATAAGGTTTCATGGCAAGACGCGAGGAGCACAGAACCCGGAGCGTAGGTGTATATACGTGAGGATTCGAGTACCACAGCAACGCCGTCATGGAGCCTTAAATGGGTGAACTGAGTCGTTATGCTTTTCTTTCTTGAGTTTTTTAGTATTCTTCTCTAAACTTCTGCCATGCCGATCAGTTGGTCAAAAGAAGAGGTTATGGAAGAGGTAGAGGCCCTGGCCCGAATCGCGGCTGTACAAGGCGTTTCTGATGCCTCCACGGGGGAGCGAGGATGGACGGAAGACACCTATGAGGACTATAGCGAGCGGCTTGAAAGGCTCCGGGGAGTCTACCGCGAAGCACCCACGCTCTTTGATTCTTCCCTTGTGAAGTGGATCAAGCGGCTGGCGGATCAGGCCCGGATGGAACCCCTGCGCTCAGAAGGCTCTCCCAAAGAAGTCTTGCGGTCGATCTTTGGCTACGACAGCTTTCGGGCCGGTCAGGAAGAGATCATTAACGCGGTCCTTGCCGGACGGGATTGTGTGGGTGTCATGCCGACCGGGGCGGGAAAGTCTTTGACCTACCAGATCCCGGCCCGAATCCTCTCCGGGGTGACCCTGGTCATCTCCCCCTTGATCGCCCTCATGAAAGACCAGGTCGATGCCTTGACGGAATTGGGGATCAATGCCACCTTTATCAATTCCAGCCTGAGCTTAGAGGAACGTCGGTCCCGGATCGGGGTGCTCATGGCGGGGAAGTATGACCTGGTCTACGCCGCGCCCGAAGGGCTCGAAGGGTCATTGTTTGAACTGCTGTCGAAATGCCGGATCAACTTGATTGCCGTCGATGAGGCCCATTGCATCAGCCAGTGGGGGCACGACTTTCGCCCTTCTTATCGAAACCTTTCCACCCTGAAGGATTATTTTGGCCACGTTCCGGTTTTGGCACTGACGGCCACTGCAACCGATGTGGTTATCGATGATATTGTCCGACAGATGGGGATGAATGACCCCTTGCGATTCAGGCGGTCGTTCTATCGGTCGAACCTTCGGCTGCATTCCTATAAAAAAGGGGAGGGCCGGGAAACAAAACGGGATATCCTCCACCTGGTTCAATCCCGGCGGGGCCAGTCCGGCATTATCTATTGCTTAAGCCGAAAAGGAGTTGAGCAGACGGCCGCCTACCTGGTGAAGAACGGGGTCGAGGCCCTGCCCTATCACGCGGGGATGGAGACCGGCCTCCGGAACGAGACGCAAGAGGCCTTTCGCAGGGATGATATTGATGTAATTGTCGCGACGGTCGCCTTCGGGATGGGGATCGATAAGCCGAATATCCGTTATGTCATTCATCGGGATATGCCAAAAAGCGTTGAGGGATATTACCAGGAGATCGGGCGCGCGGGCCGGGATGGCATCGGGAGCGATTGTGTTCTTTTCTACTCCTGGTCGGAAGTCATCAGTTATGACCGTTTTCTCGAAGGGACATCGGACTCGGAACTGAAAGACCGAATCAAGGCCCAGACCCGTGAGATGTTCCGCCTGGCGGAGGCGAAGCACTGTCGTCATCAGGGCGTGGTGGCCTATTTTGGTGAAGAAATTGATCCCTGTGCCGGATCCTGTGATGTCTGCGGGAAGTGGGACCTCCTGGAAGAGATCCGTCCCCTGCTCCTTCAAAAAAGCCGGGGGAAAGGTGTCGGTCGTCCGGCAGATCGGCGAGAGCAGCGGAAACTCGCGGTCGAAAATATGGACGAAGCCGGAAGCGGTCTCCTAACCCAACTGAAGGAACTCCGTAAGCGTCTGGCCGATGCCAAGGGCATCCCGGCCTATCTCGTTTTCAGCGACGCCGTCCTGATCCAGTTGGTCGAGCAAAAACCGGCAACCGATGAAGCCCTCCTTCAGATCAACGGCATCGGCCCAAAAAAGCTCGTGCAGTATGGGGAAGATTTTCTGTCGTTATTGCGAGAGTGCTAGGGAAGGGGATAGGGGAGACTCACTCATTCTGTTCTCTGTTTTTCCGTGCTCGGGATGACATCGAATCCAGAGTTTCCTTAAGTTTCTCGTTCAGCCTGAAATCCATTGGCATCTCACTGAATTGCCCGAGGACTGCTTTTGCAGCGTCGCGAAGATTATTCACGTTTACGATGAGAATCCAGTGAGGCGAAAAACAGAGGTCGAGAATCTGTTCCTCCAATGGCGGGAATCAATGGAGCGGATGCTCCTCGCGCCATGTGGGATGTTGAAGCTTCCATGTATCGATGTGTTTCATGTTGTGGTCTAGCAAAATTCTGCGGGGGGCATAGTAACACCACGTCCATGGAAGCTCATCGGCAATGTCATCTGGAGCGCTCGCCTGTCTTATGCTCTTAATATTCTGAGAGTTGGGCCTCAGACAGAAAATCTTGGCAGTAGTAACGATCACCGGGATAACCCCTTCGGGATAGTACCCACAAAAGTGATACAGCCGCTCCAGACAGAATGGCACAAACCCAGAGGCGAGTTGATCAAGCGCAGCTTGGGCCATGTTTTCCTCTCGGTTGCCATCATGTGACACTGTGACTCCCCAAGTTGTTTTCGGAGCGAGTGTCAGCAATGACTCCTGGTCTGGCTTTTCCAGAGGACAGTATGGCGCAAAATGTATGACGTTCTTGTCTGCCTGCAGATTTTCTCCTGTTGACATGGCACCGTACTGGGCTTGGTGGTCCACCGTGGTGCATGGAAGGAAGAACCAGAAGCGCTGCTCATCGTGATACTTGCACTCGATTACGAAGGTCAGATCGGCTTCTCCCTCGGAAGGCGCATGCGCTATCAAATCCAGCTCAAACCATTTCAAATCGCCCGAGCGATTTACGCGCTGGTATTCATACTTCGGCTCGCACTCCCATCCCAGAGACTTAAGTGTGACCAATGTCAGGTGCTCTAATGGTAGGCCGCTCTTTAGAAAACTTTCTCCCCATTTTTTACCCATTGGTATTCCCTTTCCTTCGGAAAACAGTCTCCGATCAATTCAATACCCAAATTTTGAATATTATCCAATCGTACTGAAGATTACAATACTATCGCTAATATTTCGATAAAGAGGGGCTGGTCACGATAAATTTCTTATGTTAAAATCCCTTTTGCATTTAAAACACTTGAGGAAAGACGAAATGCGGGACTTTATTCGGCGGATGGAAGAGAAGGCGATCGCGGGGGAGCGTTTGTCTTATGAGGAGGGCTGTCGGCTGATTCAGGCGGAGGGGCCGGATATTATGGACCTCATCTCTTCCGCAAATCGGGTCCGGCTGCATTATCGGGGAGATCAAATCCATCTCTGTTCCATCGTTAATGCCAAGTCGGGGGACTGTTCTGAAGACTGCGGTTTCTGTTCGCAGTCGGCCTATCATGGGACGGCCATTCCGGCCTATGGCCTCCTGGATTCAGAGGAGATTGTTAAGGCGGCTAAGGAGGCGGCTGACAACAATGCGGAGGCCTTCGGCGTCGTCGTGGCCTGGTGGGGCTTGCGTGAGGGGCCTGATCTGGAGGCGATTCTGGAGCGCATCCGCGCCCTCACGGCCGCTGGACACACCCGGAACGATGCCTCTCTGGGGATTATTGCCGAAGAGGGGATTGCCCATAAACTGAAAGAGGCCGGGCTGGCTTGTTACAACCATAATCTGGAGACGGCCCGTTCCTTTTTCCCAAAGATTTGCACGACCCACTCCTATGAAGAACGAATTCGGACCATTGAATATTGCAAGGCCGCCGGGATGGAGATCTGTTCCGGGGGGATCTTCGGGATGGGGGAGAGCCTGGATCAGCGCATTGAACTGGCCGTCGATCTTCAGGACTTGGATGTCGATGTGGTGCCGCTGAACTTCCTGAACGCGATTCCGGACACCCCTTTTGAGGACATCCCGCCCCTTCGCCCGATGGAAATCCTGACAATTATTGCCGTGTATCGCCTGATGCTCCCCGCAAAAGACATCATGACCGCCGGAGGCCGCGAAATTCACCTTCGGGATCTGCAATCGTGGATGTTCACCGCTGGCGCGAGCCATACGCTCATTGGAAATTACCTGACAACCACGGGGCGGCAATCGAAAGACGATCTGAAAATGATCGAAGATCTTGACCTGCGTCATGCCTCCGGCTGCCATGACCCGCTTCCGATGGTAAAAGCAAAGGGATAAAACCTGTAGGGGTGGACCTGTGTATTCGCCTTTTTTTTGATTGGTTATTAAGGAGTAATGCAATGGAACGTGATCTAAGAGAAAACAGCCGCATCATCATGGCAGGCGTCGATCGCGCCCCGGCACGGGCGATGATGAAGGGGATCGGTTTTAGCGACGATGATTTGAGAAAGCCCATCATTGGTGTTGCAAATACCTGGATCGAGACGATGCCCTGCAACTACCATCTCAGACGTCTCTCGGCCAAAGTAAAAGAGGGTATCCGCGCGGCAGGCGGAACCCCGATGGAGTATAATACCATTGCAGTCTCTGATGGCGTGACGATGGGAACAGAGGGGATGAAGGCCTCCCTGGTCAGCCGTGAAGTGATTGCCGATTCCATTGAACTGGTTGCGAGGGGGCACCTCTTTGACGGGGTCGTTGCCCTGTCCGGATGTGATAAGACGATTCCGGGAACGGTCATGGCCCTTGCCCGTCTGAACCTTCCTTCGTTGATGCTCTACGGCGGCTCGATTGCACCAGGATCTTTTCAGGGACATGATGTGACGATACAGGATGTCTTTGAGGCGGTGGGTTCGGTGGCGAAGGGGAAGATGAGCGAAGCCGATCTGACTGATCTGGAAAATAAAGCCTGCCCCGGCGCGGGGGCCTGTGGCGGGCAGTTCACGGCCAATACGATGGCCACGGCGATCGAGATACTTGGAATGTCTTTCATGGGGAGCGGCAGCGTTCCGGCTGAAGATCCCGAAAAGGACCAGGTTGCCTTCGAGGCGGGGAAGTTGGTGATGGTCGCACTGCGAAACAATATCCGACCGAGCGATGTCATTACCAGGAACTCCCTGGAAAACGCCATCGCGTCCGTGGCGATGACAGGTGGGTCGACCAATGCCGTCCTCCACTTTCTCGCAATCGCCAGAGAGATGGAGATCCCCCTGGTGATTGATGACTTTGACCGGATCAGCCGAAAAACCCCTCTGTTGGCCGATTTGAAACCGGGTGGGCGCTATGTCGCGGCTGATATGCATCATGCTGGTGGAATCCGACTGATTGCGAAACGCCTCCTGGAGGCTGCCGTTCTCCATCCGGATGAGATGACCGTGACGGGAAAGACCATTGGCGAAGAGGCGAAGACAGCCGAGGAGACTGCCGGACAGGATGTGGTGCGACCGCTCTCCAACCCGATTAAGGAAACCGGCGGGCTGGTAATTTTAAAAGGGAATCTGGCTCCGGAGGGCTGCGTGATCAAGGTTGCGGGCCATGAGCGGATGGAACATACGGGACCGGCGCGTCTCTTTGATTGTGAAGAGGCGGCTTTTGCCGCGGTCCAATCCAATGTGATCAAGACGGGCGACGTGGTGGTCATTCGCTACGAAGGTCCGAAAGGGGGGCCAGGTATGCGGGAGATGCTCGGCGTAACCGCCGCCATCGTCGGTGCGGGTCTGGGAGATTCGGTTGCCCTCTTGACCGATGGCCGTTTTTCGGGGGCAACGCGTGGACTGATGGCCGGTCACGTAGCCCCGGAGGCCCAGGTGGGTGGACCCATTGCCGCCCTGCGGGATGGCGATACCATCACTTTTGATATCAATGCCCGGAAGTTGGAGGTCGTATTAACAGATGCGGAACTGAAGGAGAGGTTAAAGGGATGGAAGGCCCCGCCGGCGCGCTATAAATCGGGTGTTATGGCGAAGTATGCGAGGCACGTACTCTCAGCCTCCGAAGGGGCCATCACCCGGTAAGGGTTCCAGAGCGCTGATCTAAGGCTCCATGGTTGCGTTGCTGTGGTGCTCGAATCCTCATGTACCCTTGGGTACATTGCGGTTCTTCGCTCCTCGTGCCTTGCCCTGAAGCTTTATCTAAGCACTCTGAAACCCTTACCCTCCGTTTGAGCGTTTCGGTAACCATAAAACCTTATTAAGGATCATTAGGATGTGGCATGCTTGTTCTCCTTTAAATTCTCCGCGATCTCATCCGGCTGTTGCGGCTTATGGGGGGAAGATTTATTCCTTTGGGGGTGGAGGGCCTGGTTTTAAGAGCCTGGACTTTTCTGAGGTTTATGATCCGGGAGAAGACCAGTGGTCTTCGCTTTGTCCGATGCCGACGATGCGCTCCGGCGCATTGGCCGTTGCGTCGGGGGACGCGATTATTGTGATGGGAGGGGGCTTCCGGAAGCCTGACGGCAGGTTCCGGTTTCTGAAAACGGTTGAAACCTATTTCCCGAAGGAAGACCGCTGGGAGACCGGGCCGGACCTGCTTGCGCCGCATGACTATCCTGCCTGCGCCCTTGTTGATGGACAAGTCTATATCATCGGCGGCCACCATCCCGATGCCACAGAAGGCGGACCGCAGACCGATCCCGCTTTTGGCTTTACGGAACGCTGGGACTTCAAGTCGGATGAATGGGAAGAGATGCCGGCTTTGCCGACCCCCCGTTTTGCGGCTTCTGCCGTGTCTGTCCGGGACCAGCTCTGGGTCATGGGCGGTGTTGCCGCCACACCTCAGGGTTTCCACGAATATGACAGGATCGAAATCTTCGATCCGAAAAAGAAAGAATGGCAGCGTGCCGACGAGACGCTTCTCTGGCCTTCTGCGGGTCAAGGCGTCTCTTGTGTGGACGGCAAACTTTACACTATGGGCGGATTCAGAGAAGAAGTTGGAATCGGCACCCACGGGGCCGTCTACGATTTTGCCCGAAAGAACTGGACCGAACTTTCCCCCATGCCGGAGGCGCGCGCCGCCATGGGCGTGGCCATCATCGACCAAGCGATCTACCTTGTCGGCGGCTGGCGTCCCGACCGATCCGTGATGGAATCCGTGGTGAAGTACGAGAAACCTAACCAAGGTTCCGAGAACAGATTTTAAGAAGCCCTCTATTAGGATGTTGTAAAACTTGTAACCTGTCATTCCCGATTATTTTATCTGAAATCCAGCATGTTTAAGATCAAGTTCTTATGGATTCTCATCTACGGGAGATGACGACTTACGGCACAAACACATACTTTTTTAACAGCCTGCTATGTCCTCCCATTCCGTTGACTTTTATCATGAAAATCTGTTACCCTCCGTTCAATTATTATGAAGATTGGTGTGCCGAAAGAGATCAAGGATCAGGAGTTCCGGGTCAGTCTCACTCCTGCGGGGGTCGGCATACTGACGCGGCAGCGGCATCAGGTCTTTGTGGAATCCGGAGCCGGTGTGGGAAGTGGTTTTCCCGATGCCGCCTACCGTAAGGCGAAGGCGCGGATTCTCAAGTCCAAAAAATCGCTCTTTGAGCAGTCTGAATTGATCGTCAAGGTGAAGGAGCCTCTCCCGGAAGAGGGAGACTTTTTTCATCCGGGCCAAATACTGTTCACTTATCTCCATTTGGCAGCAAACAAAGCCCTGATGGAGGTCTTAATCACGGGAAAGGTCACCGCCATTGCTTACGAAACAATTGAACTGGCGGATGGCTCAAGACCGCTTCTGAGACCGATGAGTGAAATTGCGGGCCGAATGGCGGTCTTGGCCGGTGCGCATTATCTCCAGAAGACAAAGGGCGGCATGGGGCTTCTGCTGACCAGCATTGCTGGAGTCTCCAAGGGAAAGGTGTGCGTCATTGGCGGCGGCGTGGTGGGTCGAAGCGCGGCCCAGGTTGCCCTCGCCCTGGGCGCGGAGGTGACGGTCATTGATGAAAGTTCTTCTTGTCGCTCCCGCCTGGATGATTTTTTCAGAGGCCGGGTGGTGACCCTACCGTCGTATCCGGATGAAATCGCGGATCAGGTTAAAAAGAGTTGTCTGGTGATCGGTGCGGTATCGAGAGTGGGAGACAAGGCCCCTCATCTGGTTACACGCCGGATGATTTCGAAGATGGAAAAGGGCGCGGTCGTGGTCGATGTCGCCATCGATCAGGGGGGGTGTTTTGAGACATCGCGTCCAACCTCGCATTCTGATCCGATCTATACCGTAAAAGATGTGGTGCACTACTGTGTTACAAATATTCCGGGTGCCGTGCCGAGAACGGCAACCTTCGCCCTGGCGAATGAGACATTTCCATATGTACAAAAACTCGCGCTTTTGGGTTTAAAGCGGGCAACAGAAACAGATATTCCATTTTCTCTGGGTGTGAATACGCATCAAGGGGAAATCGTTCATCCCGGTGTGGCAAAGGCCTTCGGATTACGGACAGTTTAATCACTTTTGTCGGGGCGTAGCGCAGCCCGGTAGCGCACACCGTTCGGGACGGTGGGGTCGGAGGTTCAAATCCTCTCGCCCCGACCATTATTTCTGTCAGTAAAGGCTTGAACATTCTGGAGTCACAAAAGAAGGAAAGTAGAAAGAAATCCGCTCACATCTTTGTCAGCGGAGTCGTCCAGGGGGTAGGATTTCGAAATTTCACGCAGGATCAGGCGCTTTCCAGAAGCCTGCATGGTTTTACACGGAATCTTTCCGATGGGCGGGTTGAGATCGAAGTCGAGGGAGAAGGTATGAAGATTGAGGATCTGATCCTCAATCTGAGGAAGGGGCCACCTCGATCAAGCGTTGAGGGGGTGGATGTCTCCTGGGGGGATCCGTCTTCCCGGTTCAGTGATTTTTCAATCACTTTTTAACGAAGTTATATACCTTACTGTAATGTTAGGGCGAGATGGGAAGAAGACGAAAAAAAATTGATGACGATTGGGTAAAGGAAGATAAGGAAGGTAGCGAGCAGGACGCAACCGAAACCACGGCGAAAGACCTTGAAGTCCCACTGCCGGGAATGGGGCCTGAGCCCGTGGCCGAAGCGGAGGAGGAAGAAGAAGATCCTTATGAACCTCCGCCGGATGCCGTAAAAGTCTATCTGAGAAATATCCGCCGTTCAAACCTTCTGAACTCTGAGGAAGAGGTGATGCTTGCCAAGAAGATCGCGGAAGGGGATGAGTCCGCGAGGCAGCGCATGATCGAATCAAATCTTCGCCTGGTTGTCAGCATCGGAAAGCGATATATGAACCGTGGCCTTCCCTTCTCGGATGTGATTGAAGAAGGAAATATCGGTCTGATCAAGGCAGTCGAAAAATATGATCACACCAAGGGATTTCGATTTTCAACCTATGCTTCCTGGTGGATCAGGCAGGCTATTGAACGGGCCATTATCAATCAGGGAAAATTGATTCGTCTTCCGGTGCATGTTGTTGAACGTGTGAATCAATACCTGGGGCATCTTGAAGACTTTGTTCAGGAATTGGGACGAGAACCGGCACATGCTGAGATTTCTCGGAAGATGAATATCACAGAAGGCGACATCGCCCATATTCAACAGCTTCTCAAGAAGACCTACTCTCTGGACAGTCCGATTTCCGTGAATCAGGAGACCTCGCTGAGAGATATTATTGAAGATACCAAACAGGTTTCCCCCATGAGCCGGGCCGAAGGGGTTCGCCGGAGAGAAAACATTCTGGAATGCATGGAAACGCTCAATGACAACGAACGCCGGGTGATTATCATGCGGTTTGGACTGGAAGGGGATGAAACCTATACCCTGCAACAAATCGGGAAGGACTTCGGGCTGACCCGTGAGCGTGTTCGCCAGATCGAATCGGCCGCCCTTCGGAAGTTGCGCGGTATCCTAGCCGAAAAGACCATCACCTCTGAAGAAATACTTTAGTGGATTTAAAATCTAAAATACGTGAAGTGCCTAATTTCCCTAAGGAAGGGATCCTTTTTTATGATATTACGACCCTCTTAAAAGACCCGCTTGCCTTTCGTGATGTGATTACCCGGCTTGCCGCGCCGTTTCTCGATAAGCAGGTTGATAAGATCGTTTCAATAGAAGCACGCGGTTTTATCTTTGGTGCGCCATTGTCCGAGCGGCTCAACGCCGGATTTATCCCTGTACGCAAACCCGGAAAGCTCCCGGCGGATAAGATCGATGAGGCCTATCAACTCGAGTATGGCTCCGACCGCTTGTGTATTCATGAAGATGCTATTTCAGCAGGGGAGAGGGTCTTGATTGTAGATGACCTCCTGGCGACCGGGGGAACCGTTGCCGCGACAGCTAGGCTTGTGAAACGCCTGGACGGGGAGATTGTTGGCGCGGTTTTTGTAATCGAACTGGTCGGACTGAAGGGGCGGGAGCGCCTGAAAGATGTTCCTGTGACCGCGTTACTCCAGTATGATTAGTGCTTTCTCATTCCACGTTCGCGGAATGAGAAACCTCGGTTTATCCCCTTGGATGACTTTCCTGATGGACTTTCTTTAATCTCTCTTTAGCGACATGCGTATAAATTTGCGTGGTTGAAATATCCGCGTGACCCAGCATCATTTGAATCGACCGGAGGTCGGCACCTCCCTCCAGCAGGTGGCTTGCGAAGGAATGTCGGAGCATGTGGGGGCTGATCGGTTTTTGAATGCCGGCCTTAAGCGCGATGGCGGCGAGTTGCTTCCAAAAGGTCTGACGGCTCATCCCTTTTCCGGAACGGTTGAGGAAAAGTATCTTCGAGGCCCTTCCTTTCAGGAGTTTGGGGCGGACAACAAAGAGATAGGTTTCGAGTTTTCTCAGAGCGCATTGTCCAATGGGAACAATGCGTTCCTTCGATCCTTTTCCTCGTGCCAGTAAGTAGCCCGATTCCATATTGACGCTATCCACAGGAAGTTGCAGAAGCTCTGAGACGCGCAATCCGGTTGCGTAGAGTAACTCAATCATGGTGTCATTTCGCATCGCGTAAGGAGCATCCCCTTTTGGAATGTTCAGGAGGGATTCCACCTCTGAGAAATGGAGGGTTTTTGGGAGACGGAAGCTTTTTCTCGGGGTCCGGATTTGCGCCGTCGGGTCATGAAAGAGAAGTTCCTCCCGGATGAGAAACTTGAAAAATGTTCTCAGCGTCGAGATAATTCGCGTGACGGATGCGGGCGAGAGCGACTGTGCCCTCAACTCGGAGAGGAAGGCCATAAGCTCTTTCCGGTTGATCCTTGTGATATCGATCGGTGCCTTTCTGTCGGGTGAAGCGGGATGATACTGCTTTATGAGAAAAGAGGAAAACTTGCGAAGATCCCGATGGTATGCTGTCAGGGTATTGGAAGAAAGTCCCTTTTCGATGCTGAGGTGGTTTAAGAAATGGTCGATCAATGATTCCATCGGGTAATTTTATCTGAACAGGGCATTCTTGACAAGGAGAATCATTTCTTTTAGTATTCACATACTGCGTATACCTTTAAATACTGTAACGATTTTAGTGATTTCTGTCCGAAAAGAGCCTGGCCCGCCCAAGGGGATAAGATAAGATCTCCGTTCTCCGCTCATACTTTGATTGACGTTCTACCCATAGACATTGGAGATTTTGTTTGAGAAGATGTTTATCCCTTATTTTATTCTTCATGGTGCTAGTACTTTTTTTCCCTGCGGGCGGGTCGGCGCTCCAATTGGTTCAAAATTTATCCCTTCCCTCTCCCTTGTTTGAAATTCTGACGGTTCAAAATCGCACGGGTGTCGTTTTATCTGAAGAGCAGCATCTTTTTGACCAGGCAGGATCATATTTCGATCAAGGTAACAACGAAGAAGCCCATTCATCTTTGGAGGAATTTTTATTTAAATATCCAAATAGCACTCTTTTACCGGATGTCTATCTCTTACTGAGCTCTATCTATTCCAGGACGGAAGAACTAAAAAGATCTATTGAAGTTCTCAAAACCTTCCTGGACCAGTTTTCGAATGAGTCAAGAGCTGGACAGGTCCGTCTGATGTTGAGCGATATTTATTTTGATATGGAGGCATTCAAGGAGGTCTTTTCATTCTGGAATGATATTCCGGGGGAAGAAGGCTCAAAATCACTGGTCTATGAAAAACTGGCCAGGGCGTATCTAGAACGCGAGGATTATCTCAGCGCGCTCCTCGTTCTCATGGAGAAGACAGTCCTTGTTCGTGACCCCCTCGCCAATGATGTTGTCCGGGGAGAGGTGAAAGCGATTGTTCAGAATAAACTGGATGAAGACGCACTTTATCATATAATAAATAAATTTAAACCGAAGTTCCCGGCAGATGTGGGAATGATCCGCCTCATTGCGCTATATGGGGGGAGGGGGGATTACTATCGTGGCGGGAGAGAGATTAAACGATTTGTCTCGTTGTTTCCGACGCACCCGTTTGCACCCCGTGCCCGGGATCTTCTTGATGACTTGAAGGATAAGATTAAATTAAATCGTTTTTTAATTGGCGTCATTCTTCCCCTTTCCGGAAAGCTGGCTCCGTTTGGAAAGACCGCCTTGAACGGAACAGAGTTGGCGCTCCATTTCTTTCAGGAGGAATTGCCGGGGGCCTCGGTCGGCTTGGTTGTGAAAGACTTGAATGAGCGGATCCCTCCTGATGGATCGAGAGGTATTCGTGATCCCTTTCAGGCGGTCATCGAAGACTGGTTGGAGGAGTATCGACCGATTGCCGTGATCGGTCCACTCCTCAGTAGAGAGGTCAGTCGTGTCGCGCCGATCGTCGAGAGGGCAGGCGTGGCCCTGATTACCCCGGCGGCAACCGCACGCCGAATGACCTCCTTGGGGAAGTATGTTTTTAGAAATGCGGTGACCAACCGTTTTCTTTGCCGCGCGATCGCCGAGTATGCCGTTGTTCATATGTCGTTGCGATATTTCGGTGTCTTTTTTCCGGACGAGCGAACGGGGGAGCAATGGGTGAGCTGTTTTTCAAAGGCTGTGACTGAACTCGGCGGAGAGGTGGTCCACGCTGAATCGTACCCGATGAACAACTCGGATTTCTCACGAGCCATCCTGCGTCTGAAAAAAGCAGATTTGTCCAGGCATGGTGTTATTGAGGTTGTAGAAGAGCTTGTAGAAACAAAAGAGGGAGAACTGGAGGAGGGGGAAGTACCGGAAACGCGGGAAGAGACCCTGTACATACCGGGGCTAGATGCCATCTTTCTTCCGGGGGATGCCCGAATTACAGGACTGATTGTCCCTCAGCTTATTTTTCATGGTTTTGAGGGGGTGACCCTTTTGGGGGAGAGAGGATGGAACTCTCCTGAATTTTTGAAACTTGTGGGTCCCTACGCGGGAGGGGGTGTTTTTGTTGACGGTTTCTTTAAGGACAGTCCGGACCCCTTGACCCAGAGATTTGTTCATGAATATCAGAAAAAATATCACCAGAATCCGGATGTGTTTGCCGCTCAGGCCTTCGACGCAGTGCGCATTATTCTTACTGCGCTTCAGGAGGGGGCTTTAAGCCCTGAAGAGATTAGAGAAAGTATTTCCACGATGACCAACTTTCCCGCTGTTTCAGGGTATATTTACGAGGTCCGGGAGGGGGATATGATTAAGAAGCCATTCTTTATTGAGATCAAGAATAAGCGGTTTTTACAGGTGAATTAAATTAGGTTAATTAGGGAAAGAAGATGTTTAAAAAGGTTTTGATTGCAAACCGCGGAGAGATCGCTCTGCGGATTATTCGGGCATGTAAAGAACTTTCAATCCGGACTCTGGCCATTCATTCCGAGGTCGATGCCGCAACCCTTTTTGTGAAGAATGCTGATGAGGCCTGCCTGGTGGGTCCGGGCCCGATTGAAGGGTATCTTAATATTTACCGGATTATTGATCTGGCCAAACAAAAAGGGGCAGACGCCATCCATCCGGGCTATGGCTTCCTCGCGGAAAATGCGGAATTTGCACAGGCATGCGAGGACAATAATCTGACCTTTATCGGGCCGTCGCCAAAGGCGATCCGAATGATGGGAGACAAAATTTCTGCGCGGATGATCATGAAGAAAGCTGGGGTTCCCATCGTTCCCGGGCTGATGGAGTCGATACAATCCCTCGAAGACGCGGAGGGGTTTGCGGATGAAATTGGTTATCCTGTAATGTTAAAGGCCTCTGCAGGTGGTGGGGGAAGAGGTCTTCGTATTTGCCATAATAGGGAGGAGTTAAAGAAGTTTTTCCAGATTGTCCGCTCAGAGGCGAAGATTGCCTTTGGGAAAGATGCTATATTTATGGAAAAATATCTCCTTTCCCCCCACCATATCGAAATTCAGATTCTAGCAGACAAGCATGGCAATGTGACCCATTTAGGCGAACGGGATTGTTCTATTCAAAGGAGGCATCAAAAGTTAATCGAGATTGCGCCCTCTCTCTTGCTTGATGAAGCGCTTCGGGAGGAGATGGGGAGGGCGGCTGTTCGGGCGGCGCAAGCCGTTGGTTATGACAGTGCTGGGACGGTCGAATTTTTAGTGGATGCAGGCCGGAACTTCTATTTTTTGGAGATGAATACCCGTATCCAGGTCGAACATACTGTCACAGAAGAGGTCACCGGGATTGACATTGTCAAGGAGATGATTCGTGCGGCCGACGGACAGCGCCTCACGCAGTTGCAGGATGAGATTTTCTTGCGCGGGTACGCGATCGAGTGCCGGATCAATGCCGAAGACCCTCAGCATCAGTTTGCCCCGACCCCGGGTAAGATCACGTCTTACTATTCTCCGGGAGGATTTGGAATTCGAATTGATGGGAATATTTATAAGGGATATGTTGTTCCGCCATATTATGATTCACTTCTTGCAAAGGTAACCGTACGGGCAATGAGTTGGTCCGGCGCGGTTCAACGGATGCACCGTGCCCTGGATGAGTATGTGATCCGGGGGGTGAAGACCACTATTCCTTTTCTGAAGCAGGTCATGCAGGATCCTGATTTTGAGGAGGGTCGGTTCGACACCTCCTATATCGAGACACATCTTGAAAAGTTAAATATTGCGTCGGCGGAGAATGGGATGGATAAGGTTATCGCGATTGCCGCAGTGATTGCCGCACATTCCAGGAGAGAGGCCCGACCACTGAATAAAGAGAAGGCAAAGAAAACGCAAAGGAAGTAGTCTGCTAAATGAGGGAGCTTCTTAAGATTTCTCGTTATGCCGCGTGATGACAACATGATGCTTTTACGAATAGAACGATAAAGGAGTCACAGAGTGCCGAAATTAACATCAGAAAAAAAGAGTAAGTCAGATTCGACCCCGATCCGGATTATGGATACGACTCTCCGGGACGCGCATCAATCACTTCTCGCGACTCGGCTTCGGATAGAAGATATGCTCCCGATTGCGGCAAAGATTGATAAAGTCGGATACGCAGCGATCGAGATGTGGGGCGGTGCGACCTTCGATGCTGCGATCCGTTACCTGAGAGAAGACCCTTGGGAGCGACTTCGAAAATTAAAAAAAGTAATGCCGAAGACCCCATTTCAGATGTTGCTTCGTGGACAGAATCTAGTTGGGTATCGCCATTACGCGGATGATGTGGTGGAGCGTTTTGTGGATCGGTCCATCTCGAACGGTATTGACATCCTGAGAATTTTTGATGCGCTCAATGATTTGAGAAACCTCAAGATGGCCTTCAAGGCAACACTCAAGTACGGGGGTAAGGTTGAGGGTTCGTTTTGCTATACCCTGAGTCGCTTCCATAATAATGACCTCTTTGTTGACCTGGCAAAACGTTTGGAGGACATGGGTTCTGATGCGATCTGTATCAAGGATATGGCGGGGCTTCTCTCTCCATATGCCGCTTATGATTTGGTCAGTAAGTTGAAAGAGGCTGTCTCTGTCCCGATTCACCTTCATAGCCATGATACCAGTGCCATGGCTGTCTCGACCTATGTCAAGGCGATTGAAGCCGGAGTCGATATCATTGATACGGCGATTTCTTCAATGGCATCCGGAACATCACATCCGCCGGTTGAAACGATTGTGAACATCCTCAAAGGGAGTCGATACGACCCCAACCTGAATATGGATCTTCTCACGGAAATCTCAGATTATTTTAAGGAGGTTCGGAAGAAATATAAAGCATTTGAATCAGACTATACCGGGGTGGATCCGCGCGTGCTGGTTTATCAAATCCCCGGGGGCATGACCTCTAACCTCGCCCTGCAGCTTTCGGAGCAACAGGCCCTTGACCGTATGACGGAAGTTCTTGAAGAGGTTCCCAAGGTACGGGAAGATTTTGGTTTTCCCCCTCTGGTTACGCCTTCCAGCCAAATTGTAGGAACGCAGGCGACGCTCAATGTTCTGACAGGAGAGAGATACAAGGTCATTACAACGGAAACCAAAAATTATCTCAGAGGGCTTTATGGGAGGCCTTCCGGCCCGATCAATGCCGAGATCCAGAAAAAAGGCATTGGCGAGGAAGAACTTGTCACCTGCCGACCTGCTGATCTGATCGAACCTGAGTTGGAGCAGTCCCGGTTGCGGCTTCGAAAAGAGAATAAATCCGCGGCAAAAAGTATGGAAGATCTACTGACCTATACCCTGTTTCCCAAGGTAGCGCTTGACTTTTTCGCAAAAAGAGATAATCCTAATAAGAGGGCTGAAAAAGTTGCTGAGAAGGAGTCGGCCCTTGCGGATGTTGGCACAAGAGAGCCCGCACCTCTGATTGCACCCAGCGAATTTAACGTGAAGGTTCACGGTGAGACCTTCCATGTGAAGGTTGGAGGGATGGGGCATCCGGGAGAGGGAGGTCGGCCCTATTTTATCTACATTGATGGACAACTGGAAGAGGTTCTGGTTGAGTCTCAGCATGAGGTGGTTCAGAGTGAGGAAGGAAGAATCGCCTCTCAGGTGGGTGGCCGCTCGACCCGGCCAAAGGTCACTGATGATAGAGATGTGACAACCCCTATGCCGGGGTCTGTTGTCGCAGTAAAGGTTCGCATTGGCGACAAGGTAAAGGCGGGACAGGTGGTCCTGGTGATTGAGGCAATGAAGATGCAAAGCGAGGTTCACACAGCCGTCGCGGGCGTGGTGGAGGAAATATATGTGAAGGAGGGGGATCGCGTGAATCCAGATGAAGTTCTCATCCAGGTCGGATCGGAGGTTTCAGCGCAATGAATGACAAGATACAACAGATTGCAATAATGGCCCTTCCGCTGATCTTTGCGGTGACGCTTCATGAGGCCGCCCACGCTTGGGTTGCGGATAAAAAGGGAGACGGCACGGCAAGGATGCTTGGCCGGATCACCCTGAATCCGCTTGCCCACATCGACCTGTTCGGAACAGTTCTTATTCCCTTGATGATGCTGATGACAACGGGTTTTATTTTTGGATATGCTAAGCCTGTTCCGGTGAACCCCAATAATCTCCGTCGTCCCAAGGAAGACATGGCCTGGGTCGCGGCGGCCGGACCGGGCATGAACTTATTCCTGGCCGTCGTCAGCGGCATCCTCTATCGGCTGATCTTGATGGTTGATCCAATGTTATTCAGCCGAGGTTCCCTTATTCCCAGCTCGGGAGATATGCTGAGCTATATCCTGTTTCCTCTGATGCTGATGCTCCGTTTTTCTGTTTCGATCAATGTGGTTTTGATGATATTTAACCTGATTCCTGTTCCACCGCTCGACGGCGGGCGGGTACTTGTGGGGCTTCTCCCTGAGCGGCAATCGCGCCTGATCAGACGGATAGAGCCTTATGGGATGCTCGTTATTGTCTTCCTGGTTTTTCTTGATCCGCTGGGATTGATGCAGAAGATTGTCTGGCCGCTGGTCTCGGTTGTCTCAAGTTATATCTTCGGCCAAAGAATCATCTAACCCCGAACTTTCCCTAATCCCGTTCCGGTTCTGCCCCCCCTTGCCGGTGTACAACTTTATCTTCGTCGAAGATCTCTTGCATTTCCTTGGCAATTTCTTCTGCATCATTCGGAACAAGACGGAGCGGAATACGGAAGCTCCCTTCTTTTTTCTTATCCTCTTTTTTTTCAGACATGACGGCTTCCTCCGACAAAGAATATAAAATGGTGCTGTCCCACTGTGGAATAAAAAACCCGGAAGCAGACCGATTGATCTTAGAGCGGCTACAGCATCCGCGCTTCCGGGCCTTGGCGGCGCTGGGGTTCGTCGCCCCCAAGCGTCACTTTTCGTGCTGTGTGACTGTCCTGTCAGGGCGTCGCCACCTCACATGCCGTAGGATTCATACTGCCCACTGGACCACCTCCTTTCACCGGCGCGGAAACATGATGGCAGGGCCCAAGCCCTGCCCACCCCTGAAAGCGGCTCGCCGAGCGCCGAACCAGGGGACGCCCCTGTTTATACAGGGACTTGGAGGGGTGTGTTGTCCCTCCTATCTTCTAACGATTCAGTTTAACCATCCTTCCCTCCATGGCCGCGCTACTGTGGTACTCGAATACTCACGTATAAACCATACGCTACGGTTCTCAGTTCCTCGCGCCTTGCCCTGAAGTAAAATCTGGTCATGCTGAACCATTACATGCAGCCAATATAGCACATACTATGAAAATTCTTTCCAGTTCAGGAAGCTTTTCTCGCGGTAGAGGCCTTCAATATCCAGAGTGAAAGGAATGTCTCTGTGGCGTAGAAAATCGGCAATGGAACGGAGGGGAAGTCCGACTGCGGCAAGATAATCCCCCTGAAGTCTCTGAATGAATTGTCGGCCTTTTCCCTGTATGGAGTAGGCCCCTGCTTTGTCCAGAGCTTCTTCTGTTGCGACATAGTGGTCTATCTCATCCTGATCGATACGGCACATTTGGATATCGATCCGCTCCACGGAGATCTCCGTCGTCTGATCACGCGTATCGATCAGGGAAATCGCGGTCCAGATATGGTGTTGCCCACCCTGCAATCGGTGCAGAATTTTTTTGGCGTCCTCCGGGCCTGAGGGTTTTCCAATCTTTCCGTTTGCATCTTCAATGAGTGTATCGCTGCCGATGACAATGCTGTCTGGAAAAGCGGGTTTTACCGACTCGGCTTTTCCTGTCGCAAATGAAATGGCATCTTCTTTTGCAGAATATGCAGGATTCCAATGTTCTTCAAAGTCGGGGTCCACACTCTTGAAAGGAATGCCAAGGAGGGCCAGAATTTCTTTTCTGCGAATGGAGGTGGAGGCCAGAACAATACGCGGACCGGCTCTCATCCTAGAATCGCGTCGGCACAGATCAATTTTTTTCTGAGGAAGGGACTGAGAAGGGTTTCGATATCCTCCAGGCTGTTGACGCGAACGATCTTTGCGCGCAGGCTCCGTGCACCTGGAAATCCCCGGCAGTACCAGCCCAGGTGTTTTCTCAAGCCGACAAATCGAGAGACGCCACAAGTTTTCTGGAAAATTTTCGCATGTTCAAGGGCAATACCAAACCTTTCCTCCAGGGAGACCGGAGTATCGGATGACATGAGGCTTGTCTCTTGGTCTGCGTCCAGATCTGTTGTATTGAACCTCCGCCGGAGTTCTTCTATATTCCGAAAAATCCACGGATTTCCCAGAGCGGCGCGCCCGATGAGAACGCCATCGACGCCCGACTGACGGATCTTAAAAACTGCGTCGTTCAATGAGAGGATATCGCCATTCCCCATGATCAGCGTGCCCGAGCCATGGGCCGTCTCGACCGCTTCTGAGATTGCGTCCCAATCGGCGTCTCCCCGGTACCTTTGCATCAGCGTCCGACCATGAATCGATATTGCGGCGGGGCTTTCCTCAAGGAGATGTTGGACCCATTCCCGAATGACAACCTGATCAATGCCCAGCCTTGTTTTGAGTGAGACGGGGAGGGGAAGGCGGGGGGAGAGAGGATCCCGTTGCGCATAAAATGCACCCATCTTGTTCAGGCGAAAGTGGGCGTACCAATCGGCTACTTTTGGGTGACGTTTTAGAATAGAAAGAGGGCCCCCATCGGCCCATGCGGCGATTCCTCTGCGGGTCTCCTGAAGGATTGCCCTGGCACGAGGAGGGTCCTTAATAAGTCCCGCCCCGCATCCTCTCGCGGAAACCTTTTTTGCGGGACACCCCATGTTAATATCAATTCCATCAAAGCCCAATTCGCAGATGAGCTGGGCAACATAAAAAAAAGCCTCCGGTTCTGCGCCGTAAATCTGAGCAATGACGGGGCGTTCGATTTCACTGTAGAGTAATTGCCGGAGTTCACTCTCTGCGCCATGGCAGATTCCTTCTACAGAGGCAAACTCCGTAATGGTGAGATCCGGCTTTCCGTAGGTCGCTGCAATGCGTCTGAAACTGGCATCGGTCACGCCGTCCATCGGTGCAAGGCCAACGATGGGCCGGGGAAGGGTATTCCAGAAATTAACCAAGGGTGTCCTACTCGTGGATATCACAATAGATAGAGAAACTTATATAACATAAAGATTGTCCGGAACCAAGCCTATTCACGATGGGACAAAATCGGTGGAAATGTAATTTCATTCATAGTATGATGTTGTCTTCAAAAAGAATAACTCTAAATTTTTAGGACAGTGATAATGGATGCTTTTGTTTTGTTCAGGGGAAGTCGGGAGGGTGCGCAAGGGGGAGAGGTTCCCAGAGTGCTTTTTCCGTTGGAGGGTCGTCCTCTTTTTTTATATGTTCTGAAGGCGCTTGACTCGGTCCGGGGCATCGAGCAGATAGTTGTGATCGGACCGCAGAAGATGATCATGGCGGCGATAGAAAGATCGCTCCCGGATGTGCTCTTTGAAAAAAAAATAGTGGTGCTGAATGAGAAAGCCGGTCTTTTTGAAAATGTGCAGCAGGTGCATGAAGGATCGGTGCCCGTCGGACAGGAGATGACGGACCTGAGCGTGTTGCGTCAACCCGCTCCCCCGGCACTTTTTCTCCCCGCAGAGATACCCTTGGTAACCACTGAAGAGATCGAAGCCTTTCTCTCCGCAGCAGATTTGTCTGAATATGAGTCTTGTCTGGGTGTGGCAAGGGAAGAGACCTTGGAATTGTTTCATCCACAGGGAGAAAAGCCCGGATTCAAATTAAAAGGAAAGTCTGTAAAAGGAGAGGTTTATCGAATGACCCACCTTCATCTTGTCCGACCTGACCACTCAAAGGGTGTGGAGACCCTCCAGAAGTTTTATAATGACCCGCTTGCGCCGATTCCCGGTGACCGGACTTGTTCTTTAAGAAAATTCATCGATTATTCTGCATCGAAAATGACAGGGCCTGAGAGATCCGTAGCGTTAAAAACACAATTAAAACTGGTTGAAACGACCCCAGGCGGGGGGGCGGTCAAGGTGGATGATGATGAATCCTATCAAATTGTGTCGCTTCGCTTCAGGGAGTGGCAGTCTTCTCTGATGCCGAAAAAGGAAGGTGAAGAGGAGATCTCGATCTGTCCTCTATCCGGACATATTTGTAAGGAGGGCCAATTTCAGGGAGTGATTGAGTCGGAATAAGGGAAAACTCCGGTCCTGAACCGAAAAGATCAGTCTTTTTTAGATGAAAATCTTGGAAGGTCCCGGATGGAAATCATTCCAATCAGATCCCGGATAGAGAGTATTCCAACGATTTCTTTTTCCTCTCTGACGGCAAGATGGCGAATTCCCTGAAGGGCCATCTTCTCTGTTGCTTCCAGAACCGAACGAGAGATGTCGATATCGACAATCGGCGTGTTCATGATTGCCCCGACGGGGATATCCGATGCCGAGAGGTTGAATCCGATGATTTTTCGTGTCAGATCTGTTTCGGTGACAATTCCGCTATACTGTCTGCCCTCAGAGACCAGAAGAGAGCCTATCTTGCTTCCGGTCATCTTTTGAGCCGCTTCTCGGCATGAGGCAGATCCACTGATCGACTGGATGTGCCGTCGGGTCAGGACGGACAGTGGATTGTAGATATCTTCCATTTTATTCAAAGTACTGTTTTGATCAGAATAAAAGTGCTGGACAATGTCTCGAACCGAAACTAGGCCGATGATTCTGCCTTCTTCCGAAATCGCCAGATGTCTGATCCCATTTAAATGCATCAGGTGGTTTGCTTCGACCATGGACTTTTCAATGTCAATTTCCAGGATGGGTGAGTGCATGATGTCGCGAGCAGGCATGTCATAAGGTATTTTTTTTGTTAAAACCTTTCGGCTCAGGTCACTGTCTGTCACGATGCCGATATACCGTCCGTTTTCCTCGATAAAGAGGGAGCCAATTTTCCAGAGACGCATTTCCTCTGCGACCTTGAGTATTGTCGTGGCAGGGGAAGTTGACTTGATCTCCCGAGAGGCCAGTTCACTGAGTGTCATAGGCTTTTCCTCATGTCCAAGGATGGTGACGTGTGGGATGATAACTGATTGATTTCGTTCTGTCAATGTGTGATCGATAGGACAAAAAGTTTAAAAATACTTGACATCATTACGTTATCTCCGATAATATCGGCCCGGTTATTTGTTCGTCCCCATCGTCTAGCCAGGCCTAGGACACCGCCCTTTCACGGCGGTAACTGGGGTTCAAATCCCCATGGGGACGCCAAAAAAAGTAAATTATGATCTTTTATACTACGAATAAGGCCCTGCCAGCGGAGCCGAGTAAAGCGAGTTTACTCACCTCATTTCGAAATTTCATCTGATCCGCCCTCATTTCCACAAAATCTAACCGAATTAGGATTTCAATCCCTTTTTTATTGTCTTATAATGGCCTTACTGGGTTTACAATAAAATAGGAGTATTGATATCAAGAAAGTCGCCTTTTTAGCGATTCTGCTGGGCCTGTTAGTTGTCAATGATGTCTCTGCCTTCATGGGGCTCTCTACAGAAGGCGCCAGTTTGAAATTGAATGACATCGGCTCAGTCGGGAGAGTGATGAACGGTCTTAGCCTGAGCCTTGGAAATCCTCTATTTGATTCAGATGCGCTTTATGGTAAACACGATGATGGAGTGGACGGTATTTCAAGTTCGTTTGCACCGGCATCACGTCTATTCAAGGGAATATCGATTAATTTCTCCGGGGAATTTTCAAAAGAAGGAATCACCGGTCTGGCGCTTGGTCCCTATGCGGTATGGGGCGGCAATTTGGCGGGAATCTTTGTCGGGGCGGGTGTTGTGGTAAAAGATTTGGCCGGAATCGCGATTGGCGGTGTTCTCTTGGGTGATCGGGTCAATGGAATCGAAATCGGCCTTCTGATTCGTGTCGAGCAGAAAATCACCGGTCTGGCGATTTCGGTGTCGAACAGGACGAAACACTTGAGCGGTATTCAGATTGGTCTGGTGAACTATGCTGAAGTGCTTTATGGTGTTCAGATCGGCCTGATCAATTATGCCGGAAATAACCCTAAAGGACTAAAGTGGCTCCCTTTGATCAACGTCCATTTTTAAGGGGGTGCCCGGATGGAAAATAAACCGCGTGTAGAGATTTCTTATTGTACGCAGTGCCGTTGGTTATTACGGGCGGCCTGGTTGGCTCAGGAGCTACTGACAACTTTCGAGACTGAACTGGGAGAGGTTGCCTTGTGTCCTGCAAGCGGCGGGGCTTTCGAGATTCAGGTTGACGGCGTGGTGCTCTGGTCCCGAAAAGAACGTGGACGTTTTCCAGAATCCAAAGAGATCAAGCAATTGGTCCGGGATCGGATTTCTCCGGAGAAAAACCTTGGCCACTCAGAACCTGAAGTGGTTTGAAAGAGAGCTACTCCCCGACTCGAACAGATCGCCCCAGTCTCACCCGATAATGAACCATTTCTTCAAAAATTTTAGTAACTGTTCAGCGTGCCACTATTTTGCATCAGGGCAAGACGCGAGGAACACAGAACCGCAACGTAGGTGTCTCTACGTGAGGATTCGAGTACCACAGTAACGCCGCCATGAAGAAAAAGAGGGGTGTGCTGAATAGTTACAACGCTTCCCGAATATGCTATCATTCCCTCCTATGAAGATTGATCGAAGGCTGTTATTTTTATCGGTCCTTGCGGTTGGTCTCTGCCTTGCTTCCCTCCAAGGGTTATCCGGTGAGATGCTTCCTCAGAAGCAAGTTGATCCGTCTGCAAGGGAGGAATGCGCGGTTTGCCACAAGGGTCCTTTCCGGCACCAGATTGATGACTCACGCGGCCCGTGGTGTGTCAATTGTCATAAGTTACACAATGTTGGCCACCGCTTGGGGCTGGAGACCTATTTCAATCGATTTGTCCGTGTTTCCCATGAGGGGGAAAGGCCGCTTAAGAGGCAGGAGGTCATTGCGCAACTTATGGTTCTCATCCCGGCCGGAGAATTTATCATGGGCGAAGACTTTTCAAAAAAGAGTCTCGGCCCGCGGCATACCGTCACGCTGGCCTCTTACTATATCGACCAGTATCATGTGACCAATGCGCATTATAAACAGTTTGTCGATGCAGACGGTCGCATGCCTCCGCCGCATTGGTTCGGTCCGACGCCTCCTTTGTCCAAACTCAATCATCCGGTTACATTTGTGAGTTGGTTCGATGCCGATGACTATTGCAGGTGGGAAGGGAAACGTCTGCCAACCGAGGCGGAATGGGAGAAGGCCGCGCGGGGGATAGACGGGAGGATGTTCCCATGGGGGAAGAAGTATTTGAAAAAGCGGGCCAATGTTACCCCAGAAGGATTCAAGGATACGACGCCGGTCAATGCGCTTCCTGAAGGTGTGAGTCCTTACGGTGTTTTTGACATGGCAGGAAATGTTTTTCAGTGGACCTCGGACTGGTTTCTTCCTTATCCGGGGAACAAGGTTCCCCATCCAAACTTCGGGGAAACCTTGAAGGTCTTGCGTGGCGGATCTTTTTTTGATTGTAGTTTTTATAAGTGCGGGATTTCATTTCAGACCTACAACCGGATTTCTTTGATGAAGCAGACGAAGTCGATCTCAGCCGGATTTAGGTGTGTGAGTGAAGCGAAACTATAAGAGAGGGATGTTAAGCAGTGAGAAGGAACCTGATCAATTCAATTCTTTTGTTGAGCCTGATCCTTGGCTTCAGCGCAAAAGCTTACGCGAGGGAATGGACCCTTTTTGTGAAAGACGACCTGTTCCTGCATTATTATGATCAGGAGAATATGAAAACGACGCCTAAAAAGATCCTTCAGGTGCTCATTAAGGTGGTTCCAAAGTCGCAGAAAGGAAAAGATCTTCTTCTTGCCGTTCGCAAAGAGAAGATGTTTCTGATGGGCGGATATGAGGACTATGCCTATACCGTCACAGCACTTGAAATTAACTGCCCGGACAAGATGAAGGCTGTTCTGGAAAGCAGTGATTTTAATCATAAAGGTCATGTTCTTGATACGGTGAGAGATCCTCTTTCTACATTGAGAAGAAGATGGATCCAGATCGACTCGGATTCGTATCCCGAGTCTTTCTATCATAAGGCACTCTGTAAAAAGCTGGGTGAATCCCAGAATTGAGAAACCCCTGTAAAAAAGGTAGAGAGAGAACTTGTTCCTGAATCGTATTCTCCGCGCACTGCAACTTGAGGACGCGGTCTATGAAGAGCTGGCTTCAGATCCCGCACCCCTCGCCCAGAGTATCCTGCTGGTGGCTCTTTCAAGTCTTTCGGTCGGGGTCGGGGGGAGTGGTGGGCATTCTGAAAATATACTTCCAGGAACGATCACCTTCTTGATTGCATGGACACTTTCGGTAATCATTATATATATTATCGGGATGAAGGTTTTTCCGGGTCAGGCAAGACACAAGAGCATTCTTCCTTTATTGCGAACGACCGGATTTGCCAGTTCCCCCGGCCTTGTTCGTCTCCTGGGCTTTCCCCCGGCGACCTCGGCGATTGTGGCTGTTGGCGCGTCTCTCTGGATGTTTGGGGCAATGGTGATTGCCGTCCGCCATACATTCCAATACCAAAGCATCCAGCAGTCGCTCCGGGTCTGTGTATTCGGCTGGATTGTCTATCTTGTCATCATCATACTGCGTTGATTATCCTCCCTATTAATTGGGCTTGACTTGTCTCTAATTTCTTGATACGGTGATCTTGGCTTTGTTTCATTGAGTTTAGGAGGTACGGATTACCGCAGAGACTTTTACACATTGTCCTGCGGTTTTTTTTTGATACCTTAGAAGACTGAAGTAAAGCAACATATAAATAAAAGGAGAAAAGTAGCATGCCAAAAGGTACAGTGAAATGGTTTAACGGCAGCAAGGGTTTCGGATTCATCTCGCAGGAAGATGGCGAGGATGTCTTCGTTCATTTTTCAGCCATTCAGGATGATGGCTTTAAATCGCTCGATGAAGGCCAGGAGGTTGAGTTCGAAATCACCCAGGGTCCCAAAGGTGCTCAGGCATCGAATGTCGTTAAGCTGTAATTCACTTAACACACATTAAAAAAGCCTCCCGATGATACGTCGGGGGGCTTTTTTAATGGTGGTTCAAGCCCGACATGATGTCTGCTTGAAGCCGGGTCGTTCCTTTGGTTGACACCCACCATCCTATCCGTTAAAATCCCTGACTATGTCTTTCGAATTTCTTTCCAAAAAGGTGTTCTTCATTCTTGTTTCCGTTCTTCTGATGGCCTGCCAAAAGAGTGAGCACGTGGTCGAGGTGAGGGAGGGGCTTTCCGCCCTTCCTGTCCCTCCCGCTGTTTCTCCATCTCCAGTCCAGTTTGCTCCCGTTGCACCGCATGCTCCCCCACGGGGCGGCACTTCATTCATGGAGAAACTGGAAGGTTTTAAAAAGAAGCTGGATAAAGATCCAAAAGATGTCGAGGCCCTTATCTTTATGGCCAATGCAAATTTCGATATTCAGCGTTTTGAGAAGGCTCAGGTCTTCTATCTTAGGGCACTTGAGGTTGATCCGGACAATCCTCACATCCGAACAGACCTCGCTTCGACATATCGCCATATGGGAGATTCGGACAAGGCAATCGTGGAGCTGGACCATGTGATCCAGGCGCATCCGAATCATGAAATCGCGCTCTACAATATGGGAATTATATTACTCAATGATAAAGAGGATGGTGCAGGGGCCGCGAAGACCTGGGAGCGATTGGTCCAACTCAACCCGCACGACCCGCTCTCGGATGAACTGAGAAAAAAGATTAGTGAAATTAAGGAAGGCAAGCTTAAAAAAATTGAACCGGAAAATCATCCAACCCCGTAAGAAAGGTCTGCTATGAAGTTTTTTTTAGATACCGCGAATATTAATGAGATTAAAGAAGCCGTTTCCTTAGGGTTGATCGATGGAGTCACGACAAACCCTTCTTTGGTTGCGAGAGAAAAGCGGGATTTCAAAGGTTTGATCAAAGAAATTACTCAGATTGTAGATGGTCCGATCTCTGCGGAGGTTGTTGCTACCGATGAAGAGGGGATGTTTACGGAAGGGATGGACCTCTCGAAGATTCATCAAAATATTGTTGTGAAGGTCCCCATGACGCCGGAGGGCTTGAAGGCCACCCGCCGTTTCGTGAAAGAGGGCGTCCGGGTCAATGTCACACTTGTTTTTTCGGCCGCCCAGGCTCTTCTTGCCGCCAAGGCGGGTGCCAGCTACTGCAGCCCCTTTATTGGCCGACTCGATGATATCGCGCAGGTCGGGATGGACCTCATTCAGCAGATCGTCACCATATACACAAACTACGCATTCAAGACTGAGATATTGGTTGCCAGTATACGAAACCCGGTCCACATTATCGAAGCCGCCCAGCTTGGTGCGGATGTGGCCACGATGCCGTTTTCGGTCATTCAAAAACTCTTTAAACACCCTCTGACCGATGCGGGGCTTGCAAAGTTCCTTTCCGACTGGGATCAGTCGAAACCTGTTTCATCCTGATTGTTCCTAATAGACTTCTCTGCCCCACTTCTTGGCATTTATCGATAGTTTTCAAACTGCAGGTCAATGTCGAAATCCTTTGACTTCAGGAGAGCCATGACCTCCTGAAGGTCGTCCTTGCTCTTTCCGGAGACGCGAAGGTGCTCTCCCTGGATTTGGGACTGAACCTTCAATTTACTGTCCCGAATCGCCTTTCCAACGGCCTTTGCCTTCTCCTGGGAGATGCCTTGTTGAAGCGTGATCTTCTGGCGGGCCGTTCCGCCAAGGGCCTGTTCAATTTTTTCATAGACCAGAGCCTTGAGAGAGATCCCGCGTTTGAGTAGTTTTGATTGGAGGATATCGTTTACGGCCTTGAGTTTGAATTCATCTGAAGATGAGATAATGAGTACTTTTTCATTCTCCAGCTTGACCTCACTCTTTGTACCCTTTAAATCAAAACGCTGCCGAAGTTCTTTGGTCGTTGTTTCGACCGCATTCTTCACTTCCTGAATATCAACCTTGGAAACAACATCAAACGAACTCGTACTCGCCATTTATATCTCCTTTACGATTAGATTAAGGTTCTTAGGGAAGCTCTTAATAAGTCATGAATTATTTTTTCAGGGCTAAAATGTCCCGTTTCTGCGTTGAAAATCTTAAAAATAGCGGGTTATGGCTTCACGAGAACCATCCTCCTTAATCAGAATTTCCTGAAAAGTACAATGAGTTTATCGAACTTGTCAACCGGCTGTTTCCCATGGCTTGCGTTAGTTTTACTCCCCCCGGGGTTTTCTAATCATGTCGCCTTCGACGTTGAACTTTTGTGACTCTGGCCTTGTGTAGAGTTCAATCCATTCGCTTGGGATGACCTTGAAGATAAATCGGGGCCGAAAGGTCATGATGATGGCGGGGAGGAGGATGACGGCGGAAAAGGCGCTGGTCAGCATCGCGATGGGCATGAGGATGCCTTCCATGTGGAGGTAGTAACCGGGAAAGGCGACCAGTGCTGTGCCGGCGGCAAATGCGATCGCGATCAGAAGAATGGCCTTGCCAGCCGATCTCAAGGTGACATCCAGAACCTTCTCCAGATGTCGGTTCATCGAGAGTTCTTCCCGCAGACGGTAGAGAATGTAAATGGAATAGTCGGCCCCCATCCCGACGGCCATGGCGGAAACGGCGGCAGTGGATATCCCGAGAGGGATTCCGACCAGACCCATGAATCCAAAATTCCAAAGGACGGCAATGACCAGAGGAACCAGGACGATCAGACCGGCAACGAAGGAACGAAAAATCAAAGAAACGAGGATAAAACAAATTGTAATCATCTGGGCGATATTGAGAAGTTTTCCGTGGATCACAACCTCATTGAGGGCAAGGGTAACCGGAACCGTTCCGGCCAGCGACAGGGTCACGTCCGGCGGAAAATGCTCTACCTTGTATTGATCAATTGTCTTGATCAGCTCCTGACCGAGTTGTGTTGAATCCGATTTTAAAAAGGTGGTGATGACGGCTTTCTGAAATGAAACATCGGCCATCCGTTTAAAGTCTTCCGGGCTTCCGGAGACCGAATAAAGGAAGAGAAATTGTGCGGCCTCTTCCCGGCTTTCAGGGACCTGTTCCGCCTTTGGATCATCGCCATAAAAGGAACGTCGCATCCGCTTTACATAATCAACGTAGGATTCAGTGCGTCCCACTAAAGGATTTTCTTTAAGCCGGATTTGAAGCCCTTCTATGGCCCGCATGACCGCGGGTTCCTTCAGACCACCTGAGGAGGGTGTGGTCACGAGGATATTTAAGGTCGACGTCCCCCCGAACTTCTGATTCAGTACCTGATCGTCCTTGCGGAGTGTGGTCCCCTCAAAGAAAAGACCACGAAGGCTGTTTGCAAAATCGATCCGGCCAACGAATATGAAGGGGATGAGAAGCATCAAGACCCCTCCAACCAGGACCCAACGTTGTTCCGGGCCGTGTGCCCAGCGTCCGAACATGGAAAGAAGTCGGTCGGATAGCCCTTTCCGAAGGACGGTCTCCAACTCGTCTCCACTCGGCGGGGGGATCAAGGAGCGAAGGGCCGGGACGAAGGTCATTTCAAGGAGGAGGGCGCTGACGACGCCGAAGGCCGTCATGAGTCCGAAGGAACGAAAGGCTGCCAATTCAAAAGTGATTAACGAAGCAAAACTCGCCGCGGCGACGAGACCGGCCGTCAGGACAACTGGGGCCATCTTCGATGTTGCCGCGACGGCCGCCGCCCTTTGGGCCGGGATCGGGATATCCATTCCGATGGCATAATCAAGTTCTTCATAAAAGCGGCGAAGAATCTGGACGGAGTGCCCTGCCGCCATCGCCACGATCAAAATCGGGGTGAGCCCCTTGGTCCAAAGGTCGAGTTTCATCCCCACCAGGCTGATCAGCCCCATTGCCCAGATGACACTCAGGATCGCGGTGAAGGAGGGAATCAGCATCCCCTGAAATGTCCTGAAGGAGAGGTAGTGGATGAGCATTATCAGGGCGAAAGCGACCGGAAAGACCCATTGGTTCATCAGAAAGGTATCTTTCTCCAGGTAGGCGAGCGAAATAGGTAAACCGCCGAGATGGATACGGGTGTCGGCATCTTCCTCCCGCTCAATAATGCCTTGGAGTCTTTCATGAATTGCCGAATCACTTAAAGGTTCATCCAGATCTTCCCCGGCAATCTCGCGACTCTTGAGAGCCGCTTCTTTATCCTGAACATCGATAATAATGGCGGCGGCCGTGGCATCAGACGAAACGAGAGATCCGACATAGAGCGGGTTGGAGAAGACCCGTTCCCTCACCGCCTCAGATTCAGCCTGAGTGGTGGGGACCGTTGGCATCAGGCGGTCGACATCAAAGCCTTGTTCATTGAAACGGAGATGTTTCACTCTTCGCGAGGCGATGCTGAGTACATTGTCGGAGTACACTCCCGGGATCGTTTTTACCTCTTGAGTGATGCGATCAATCTTCGCAAGATGGCGGGGTGTAAAGATTGATCCATCCTGTGCGACGATCCCGATGACAATGACGCGTCCGCCGCCAAAGCGTTGCTCAATCTCGTTGTTGGTCTTGATAAAAGGGTGATCCTGAGGGAGGATTTGTTTCGGATCGATCTCTGTCTCGATGGAACCGATCTGGACGATAGAGAGCAGGGTAATCACTCCGATCAGGCCCATGACCGTGTAGGCATGGTTTACAACAAATTCAAAGTATTTTCGCCCCATCGGTGAAGATTCCTAATCGCGGTGAGTGCTGCATACGCTTTGTTAAAACAAGGGGGTTCGACGTTTCAGAGAATACCATTTTGGGAGTTCCAGCGCAATAATTCCGGGCTGGAGTCACCTCTCACTTTTGGGACAGGGATCTCGAATTTACTGATTGATTATTGAGGAGTACTCCAGTAAATTGGGGGTATGGAATTGTTTCACCTTTCGCGTATGGAGGAGGAGTCATGCAGATGAAGAAGATACTCGTTGCAACAGACTTTTCGCCTTTTTCGGAGCGGGCCCTTGATTACGCAGTGGGTATGGCGGTAGAATTCGATGCCGACCTTCTTCTCGTTCATGTTATTGAGTCTTTAAATTACAGTTTGACCGATACCATGACCGTGGTTGGACATGAGAAAGCCCTTTCGGTGACGGCAACGGCCCTGCTTGAAAATCTCGTGAAGCAACTCAGCGAAAAAACCAGATCAGTCGGGTCTTTTCTGGTAAGCGGGACCCCTTATCGCGAGATTATTAAAAAATCAAAGGAAGAGGATGTAGATTTGATTATTGTTGGAACGCATGGTCGTACAGGCGTCGAGCATTTGTTGCTGGGGAGTGTGGCAGAAAAGGTGATTCGCCTTGCAACTTGTCCGGTCCTGACGGTTCCCGCGTCATGATGGAACGTTTACAAAAGGTTCTTGCCAGGGCAGGCATTGCCTCGAGACGCCATTCCGAGGTGTTTATCGAGGAAGGCCGGGTTCGGGTCAACGGCACGACTGTCACATCACTTGGCACAAAAGTAGATCCCGAAAAGGATCATATCAAGGTAGACGGAAAGCGGATTACGATTGAATCAAAGAAGGTTTACCTAGTTTTAAATAAACCGATCGGATGTATCACCTCTCTGAGTGATCCTGAAGGACGTCCAACCGTAATGGATCTTATCCCTGCGATGAAAGAGCGGATCTATCCGGTGGGTCGCCTGGATTATGATACGGAAGGACTTCTCCTCTTGACCAATGACGGCGCGCTTGCCTGTGCCTTGATGCATCCCGGCAGCCGGATCGAAAAAATATACAAGGTGAAGGTCAAAGGCCGTCTGACAGATGAGGGGAGAAGGCGACTGGAGCAGGGCGGCATGTCTATTGCTGGAGAGAAGACCGCCCCATGCCAGGTCCGTACCCTTCGCGAAACAGCGCAAAACAATTGGATCGAAATTATCCTCCATGAGGGGAAAAAAAGACAGATCCGAATGATGATGAAAAAAGTGGGCCATCCTGTAATCCGATTAAAAAGAGTCGGGTACGCCTTTTTAAAAATCGGGGATCTGGCCCCCGGAAAATATCGACATCTCCATACGGAAGAAATCGGTCTTCTCAAGAAATGGACTAAGGAAGTGATTGGGTGAGATGGAAAAGCTTACTTTAACAAATAGCGATGAAATCCTAAGGGTATTATCATCTATCTCTTTAAAAGGTGAAGGTTTTGTGACAGATTGCCTTGTTGGGGAAGTCATGGATGCGGGAATAAATGAACCCGATCACTTTACCGCTTCAGGGAGTGATCCAAATGCCTATTACGATGGGAAGCCGAACGCGTGGGCAAATTACCAAGTCCGGCAGAGCAAGAAGGTCTTCATGGTCTATGGGCGCCCCAACAAGGCCCGTCGCTTTCATATTGCGGATACCCCATGAGCATTTACCTGGGCATTGGGGTTTTATTGGGTTTATTAAAGAAGGTTTGACAATCGATTTAAGAGTGTGGTAGAACTACCTTGTAGTTAACCACGAGTTAACCTGTTCTTTCCAAAATAATCTCCATAATTT
>LWDU01032019.1_pt2 | contig 94141 bp, 78 predicted proteins | sample 727161 | NCBI WGS metagenome assembly LWDU01 (sample SAMN04566230, study PRJNA314399) | hydrothermal vent metagenome | isolation source: deep sea hydrothermal plume seawater | place: Mexico: Gulf of California, Guaymas Basin | collected 2004-07-11 | reverse complement strand
CAGCAAATGCAACACTAAATGGAAGTATGGATTTGCCTGTAATGTTCAACCAAAATAGCACTTTCATCACTAATGTTAGCAATGTCATCGCATATGCTTCATGGGGTTCAAATGATGGCTCGTGGAATGCGAACCATCTGCCTAACAGTGGCTACGATACTGCAGATTCGGGATGGGGTACTGGCTCGAAATATTGGAACTCTGGTCTACCAGCATTGGGCTCTACAGAATCATTTGATTGGAACCAGCAAACTTCTGTGAAACGAAATGGTAATGCAGCACTGGAAGGGGCTTTATTGCGCAAAAACTGTGATAGTGATTCGGCAGAACAGACCAATGGATTACTGGCAGAGTATTTCGATAATACTGGGATTACATTCAATACCAGTTTAATGCCTAATCTCTCAAATCGGGCTGCCGACTTCATTCGAATAGATTCCGAATTGGATTATACTTCAATGCAGAGCACTTGGCCTGGATTGGATGACCGTTTCAAAGAGCATTTCTCTGTTCGTCATAGCGGCTATCTAAATATTCCAGAATCAGGAAATTGGTCTTTCCATCTTGGTAGTGACGATGGCTCAAAATTATGGTTAGATGGAGTGGAAACAATCGACAATCAAGCAATTCATCCTCATGTCGAAGTCTCTTCCAATGCGACATGGTATGCGGCTGGTTTACACCCAATTAGAATAGAGATGTTTGAAGCAAGTGGTTGGGCCGGACTTGACCTCTCTTGGACAGGGCCCAATATGAGCAGAGCAATTGTCGCTGAACAATATTTAACAGTAGGAAATGGTAGTTTTCCAGCCCAATCTAATTTGGTTCATTATTGGCAATTCGAGGATGGTAGTGGTACCACAATCAATGATTCTGTGGGTACAGCAAATCTAACGATTCAAGGTAGTTCTGCTGGAAGCAATTGGGCCAATGGTATTGATGGTGGTGCCTATGATTTTGACGGAATCGACGAATTTGCTTCGGCAGATATTTCAGATTGGAGCGGTAATTTCAGTATCTCGATGTGGGTAAAAACCAGTAATAGTAGTCAAGACCAGTATTCTTCTGTAATCGCAGTAAGTAATACAGCAGGCGATAAAGCATCATTCCAGATTCAACAAAACGGAAATGGAATTTGGCAACTCCGAAATAATAACACGAATGATTTCGGCGATGTGAGGGGAGAGGCATGGAGCAACCTTGCTTTTACTTTCTCAAATGGCACAGTGCAGCAATATCTAGACGGGTTATTGGTTAGAACAGTAGCATATGGAAATGATAGCATCGATGATATTCAATTATTCAAAATGGGGGTAAATCGAGCTGGTAATACCTACCACCGAGGCCTCATCGATGAGGTGATGGTGTGGAATAGCACTCTTAGTAGTGAGCAGATTCTCGCAGCCAATCGCAGAATGATTGCTGACTGCGAGCAATATAGTCAAGCCGACAATGCCACAGCCTTCGTACAACAGGATTTTGATTTTGATAATTCATTGATGGGCCATGCATGGATAATTTATGGATATGGTCAAAAATCAGGCTGGGTGAATGGAGATTACAAGATAATCGTCGAGGCTTACGCAGAAAATGGCAGCCTACTATCAAGTAACATCAGTAGCGCTCAAACATTTACATCAACTTGGAATTCCAAAACTATGCGCTTTAGGCCAAACCAAGATGCCGCTAATTTCAGCATCAGAATGGAGGCAGTTATTGAGCAAGGAACTTACAATGGTAGTTTCTACTTTGAAACAATGAATCTAAGAGCGATTAGGCCCCATATGGATTGGCTGGATGGAAGCATAGCGGAAACTGCGGTATCAACAGGAGGACGTTCATTCAATTGGGGTAGCACATACGGTCAATCTCTAATTGCAGATTTACTAGAAGATGGAGTATCAGGTGTGAAAGGCTATGTCTACGAACCTTACCTTACTGCAGTTGCTTATCCGAGTGTCATGACAACAGCCTATACATGGCAAATCCATTGATGAGTTGGATGGGAGTCGCAGTTGGGGATCCGAAGATGGCGGCTTTTGCAGATATTCTTCACGATGCTAATCTTACTGACATTAGAGAGAATGGAACGCCGACTCAAGGCCGAACAACTGGCTTAGAAGTCATCATCGAAAACCTTGGTCTTGCAATGGGTAATGGTACATTGGAAGTTAGGGAGAGACAAGGAAATGCATTAGTCGGTAGCATCAACCTCAGTTTGGCAGCTGGAGATCAAAGCGGTTCAAGAATTAAGGCAGAAGTTCCAATCACCCCAAAACGTTCTGGCTATACTGAATTTGTAGTTAGATGGGTCAATGCAACAGGTTCCTATGAACGCCTCAAAGATAACAATGTGATAATCATCAATCTACTAGTCAATGAACCCCCAGGTGTTAGTCAGGCATCATGTCAGTCGAATATTGTCTATCGTGGAAGTTCATTCACTTGTAGTGCCATAGTAGGTGATGATGTAGGGGTTATCTCAACCGATATCGGCTGGAGAATCAGAATAGATGATGAAAATTATACAAATATTTCTTGGGCGACTGCAGGCACTAGTGATAACACAACTTGGTGGACTGGAATTAGCATTCCCGCAGATTCACCTTTGGGTTGGATAGAATTACATGTTATTTCATATGATAACTTAGGCTTTGCATCGGCTACATTTGTGGCTGAAAACATATCTGAAGTAGTAGATGCACTGGCCACTTGGAATGGCCCGCACATCGAAGGTGTTGACTCTACAGACTGGGCTGGGGTAACAACACTTTCAGCATTTGGAAATGGGCTTGCTCGTGGGCAAGTCTCCAGAATGAAGGCCTGCGTACTTGATGCGGACCATGATTCAACATTACAAGCACCAATATTCAACAGCAGTATTGGAATTATCTCAAATTTAACTTTAGTGAACACAAGTACTCCCAGCCTTACTTGTTATCAAGCAAATATCAGCATTGAAAACGGAGTGGCGCTGGGGCCCCATCAAATCTCAATAACAACTGAAGAAGGTAGCAACGCTAGGAGTATTACGTTGGCTAACCTTGATCCTGAACCAATTATGGATTTGAGAAATGCTGACAACCAAAGTATCGAATTCTCAAGTGGCGGCATTGGGGAATCAATTTGGCTAACCATCAATGACGCAGATGACCCAGATGGTAGTGCATATGGAGACTTATTGGTCAAATGGCCGGGGCATGTGGACAAGGCTGTTGCATTCGAAATAGAATCAGGTGAACATGGAGTGCTGATTGCAATGCCATATCCAAATGAAGCCTTGGAGCAAAACCAACTCACTGTTGAATTGACCTTGAGAGCAGCCCATTCATCCTATGTTGAGACAAGTCATTCTTGGTCAGTTCTACTTTCCTCACCTACTTCCTCTGGAATAATTCTTTGTGATGTTGAAGGAAATCAAGTTGACTGGTTGATTCGAGGCCATCCGGTAATTGCAAGTATGCCCATTTTCAGTCAACGACCAATTGCTTCAGCAAGTGCAAGTCTTGCCCAAACTGGTTGGACGGTATCTGCAAGCCAATTAGATGAGAGCGACTTCAGTGGACTATGCTTTCCCTCGCAATCCTCATCCCATCTTCTAAGATTCAGAGTGGTAGCAGATTCATCTTTCATGAAAGGTGAAGCAACTTTGACCATGACCTTCAGAGACCTTGATGGCTTAATGGTTCAGGAAAGCCTACACCTTAGCATTAAACATGCCATACCGAGTATTGAATTAACTTCTGAAGATGAAGTTGATGCTGGTCAAAACATCAATATTCAAGCATTCGTAACCGATCTTGATAGCGTTGAGGGAACCTCTTGTACTATCAGTATCACTGATTCACTCAACCAATCAGTCTTCACCCATTCAAAGCAAGTGACTGCTATTAATGACAATGAGGGAATTGTAGAATATACTTATCCAACTCCGAAGAAAAATAGCAGCCAAAACATTCCTCCTTGGCAAGTATCCATTCAATGTACTGATTCTCAGGGAGATACCGGTCAAGCAGAATTAAACCATTCAATAACCGCAATTCCAATTCCACCTTGTACTGAAAACTGTGAAAACGAAGCCCCAGTTGAACAGAAGGCAGCATCCGGTTTTTCAACTCAGAAAACCATCATTGCTGCAGGAGGGGGCATTGCAATACTCTCAGGTATAGCACTAGCATTCATCGCAGGCAAAAAGAAAGAACAAGAACTTGAAGAAGACCCTTGGTCAGAAAAGTTACTTCAGCGGCCAACGGAGATGTCTGAAGAGGAATTAGAAAACCATCATCAAGTATTGGAAGAGCATGAAGAGAGCGAGTTTTCGGATATTATCGAAGATATAATTTGAGCACTCCAACGCGAAAGCCTTTCATGGTGGAAGGACTCGCAAGGTCTGAGCAAGATGGCAACAGGATATGTACTAATCAATGTCAAGCCAGGAATGGAATTTCAGGCCTTTCAAGAAATAAAAGTAATGGAAAATGTAGTTGATGCTACAATTCTATTCGGAGATTATGATATTCTCGTAAAAATTGAGGCAGCAGACATGGGTACTATAGCGCGCACCGTTGTTGACCAAATCCGACAAGTGGAAGGGGTCTCTGATACCAAAACCTTAGCAGGCGCAGAACTCTAATTTAGACAAGTAAAACACAGTTGTTATTTTTTTAATTTCAGGATTTTCCTAAACGCACGACTGCGCCAATATGGCAAAAACGACCCTCGAAATTTAACAATTAGGGCATTATGTGGAGCAGTACAACGTTTTTCTTGCGAAACGTTTATCCCTTTAACGTTAAGGTGGCAAAATTGGAGGTAGATAACTATGGCAGATAAAAAGTACTTCGTTCTGATGAAGGGCGGAGCAGATACAGGCCAGGTCTTCGCTAGCCGTCAACCACGTGGCGCGGCATTGAAGGCTGCAACCCGAGGAGCACAAGACATTCGGCTGCGCGAGCGCGGCACAAAGAGGGTCCATGTGTTTAAGGGCTGGACCCAGATGGTAGACAAGCCGGCAAATGGACCAGCTTGGTTGCCCGATAGGGTCAAGAAGGCCAATGTCAAGAAAGTCGGAATCGAGCACCTCTGAGTGTTCATTCTGGTCTTCTGACTGAGTTTGATACGGATAACCACATCCGAATACGGCGGCCGCCCAGATATTCTGGGCGGCTTTTTTTTAGTCACGTCCCGCCTAATATTGAAATATCATGCATTAGATAGTGAGAACATGAATTGGACAAAACCCCTTCTTTTTGGAGCAATAATTGCTGGTCTTGGCTTGCTTCTCCTAATCAGTGCAGGTACAAGTGCAGGACAAGATGAACTTCACATCGAAGATTATGTCTTATGGCAAGGAACATTTGCAGAGGATATTGTGCTAAGCGATTTTCATGAAGATAATGAATACAAGGTGTATATCAAACCTGGTGGAGAATACCAAAGTTTAAATTTTGAAAGTTCATCTGGAGAGCAGTATTTCAGAGCGGAAAATTTTGGTAATAAAGATGATGGGTGGATTGAGATTGGTTTCATAGAGATGGCCCAATGCCCATGTACCTTGAATCTAAATGCTAGCAACGAGGTGATAATAGTTGATAGTAATCAGAAAAGTGAAGATTCAGGTGCAATGGTTGATTCATTTTTCCTGTCTTATGCATCTGGATGTTGTTTGATTGGAATCGGCTCTTTGGTTTTCATCATTGAAAGTATCCGTACTAAAGAAAAATCTCAAGAGGTGGAAATCATCCAACATTAAGCACAATATTAGTTCCTGACCAACCCTAAGTGCGTAATTTCTTGCCAGTTATTTTGCGCCACACCATCTTCAGCGGATCGTAATAGCGGTCCGCTACACGTTCTTTGAGAGGAATAATTGCATTATCAGTGATGTTTATTCCTGCTGGACAAACATCAGTACAACACTTGGTGATATTGCAATAGCCGATGCCAAATTCATTTTTAATTTCAGGAATTCTATCCTCTTCATCCATTGGATGCATCTCAAAGTTAGCCAACCTAACCAAAGTTCTTGGACCACCGAACTCATCGAATTTTCGATATTCGCGTAGTACGTGGCAAGTATCCTGACAGATGAAACACTCGATACACATTCTGAACTCCTGAGCCCTCTTAGCCTCGAATTGGCTGAAATTCCAATCCATCTCTTCTGGACCTTTGATTGGAGCCACAGCCTTCGCCATCTCATAATTCCATGAGACATCAGTTACTAGGTCCTTCACGTGAGGGAAAGTTTGCATTGGTCGGACTGTGATGTTTGTGCCTTCGGGTGTTTCTTCGAGTAAGTCGCTCATCCTTGTCATGCACATCAAGCGTGGTTTACCGTTGATTTCAGCGCTGCAAGAGCCACACTTTCCGGCCTTACAATTCCAGCGGTTTGATAATTCGGGTTCTTGTTCGTATTGGACGCGGTGAACACAGTCCAGTAGAACCATTCCTTCGTCGAGTTCGAGGTCATAGGACTCAAGTTCCCCTTCACCTTCTTGGCCTCTGAAAATATCGATTGTGATTTTTTTTGCCATTTCACTCCTCCTCCTGCTTTTTTGCCTTTGAACGGTCAAGAAGTTTCTCTAATTCTGCTGGGGGTTGATTCAACTCTTCCTGACGGATTTTTACTTCTCCGTCCTGCATCCAGATGACATTGGTTGTGTGACTCCATTTGCCAGTGTCGGGTTCGGGGTGGTCCTCTCTAGTGTGTCCGCCTCTACTTTCGGTTCGAGTTAGAGCAGCCAAGGTGCAGGCTCTTGAGATATCTACCATGTTCTTCAGATCTAGGGCTTGATGCCAGCCACTATTGTAGACAGTAGAGTTTCCAGGATTTGCTGATATTGAGCGTATAGCAAACTCATCAAGGTCCTTCAGTGCTTTTTCCAATCCAGGGCCACTTCGAATGATGCCGACTTTTTCCTGCATCATGTCACGCATCGCTTCATAGATAATACCAGGGTTTTCTCCACCTTCTCGAGAGAGGGGTTCCATGATATCTCTACAGGCTGTTTCAACTTGTTCAGTGTCGAGTGCAGGTTGCTCCATCTCTGCAGCCGCTTTGGCCGCATATTCACCTGCTCTTTGACCAAATACGATGAGATCGGAAAGTGAATTTCCACCAAGTCGGTTAGCACCGTGTAATCCTGATGCGACTTCTCCAGCTGCATAGAGGCGAGAGACAGAGGATTCCTGAGTCTTAGGGTCAACCCTAACTCCTCCCATCACATAGTGGGCAGTAGGTCCAACTTCCATTGGCTCGAGGGTAATATCTACACCTGCTAGTTCCTTGAATTGGTGATACATGGATGGCAGTTTCGCCTTGATTTCTTCAGCAGAGCGTTGGGATGCGATGTCGAGGTATGCTCCACCGTGGGTTGAACCTCTTCCTTCTGCTACTTCCTTATTGATTGCCTTGGCCACAACATCTCTTGTTAGTAACTCTGGAGGTCTACGGACGCTGGCGATTTCTCCTGCGACGACTTGGCGCACCCATTCTGTGGATTCTTCTTCTGTTTCGGCATGGTCGCCTTTGAACATATCAGGGACATTGTCGAACATAAATCGCACACCTTCGCTATTCTTCAGCACGCCACCTTCTCCACGAACTCCTTCTGTTACGAGGATTCCACGCACACTTGGTGGCCAAACCATGCCGGTTGGATGGAATTGTACGAATTCCATGTCGATTAATTCAGCACCAGCCCATAGAGCAAGAGCATGGCCATCACCAGTATACTCCCAAGAACCTGAGCAGACCGACCAGCAACGGGTGATTCCGCCAGTTGCAAGAATAGTAGTCTTGGCTGAATATGCGTGTAATGCACCATCAACGCGGTCGTATGCTACGCAGCCAGTACAATTCCCATCACCATCCTGAAGTAGATGGCGGACGGTGTATTCCATGAAGATATCAAGACCAGAGTGTATCCCTTTCTCCTGAAGAGTTCTGATGATTTCTAGACCAGTAGAATCACCAACGTGGGCCAACCTTGGATAGGTGTGTCCTCCGAAATTGCGTTGATTGGTTAGACCACTTGGAGTACGGTCGAAAACGGCTCCCCATTGTTCAAGTTCACGAATTCGGTCTGGTGCTTCTTTGGCATGGATTTCCGCCATCTGCCAATTGTTGAGGTACTTCCCTCCCTTCATGGTGTCTTTGAAGTGGGTTTGCCAGTTATCGCGACTATCTGCATTAGCAAGAGCAGCAGCAGCCCCTCCTTCTGCCATAACGGTGTGCGCCTTGCCGAGCAAGGACTTGCAGATGATGGCGGTTCGAGCACCCTGACGTGCTGCTTCGATCGCAGCACGTAGTCCGGCCCCACCAGCACCGATAACGATAACATCGTATTCGTGATTTTCATAATCCACCATTTCAGACACCTCCGATTAAGACCAAGTCGCTCCAAACACCGCTGGTGCACATGTAGACATAGAAATCCGAAAACATGACCCAGAATAATGAGTAGATAGCCCATTTGTTGTGGTTCTTGTTCAGGCCAGAGCATGCAGTCCAGCACTTTTCTGCCACTTTACCACCGCCATTGCGGAAGCGGTTGCGGATTCCACCGATTAAGTGTCGGAAAGAATGGCAGCCAAGGGTGTAGCCCCCGAGTAGGACTACATTGAGTGCCAATACCAGAGTACCCACGCTGATTCCCATACCTGCATCATCGCCGCTATGAAATTGAGTTGCCATGTAGGCGTCATAAGAAAGGACGAAGAGATATGCTACTGCTAGGTACATGAAGTAGCGATGCAAGTTTTGGAAGAGGAATAACTTCCTCTCACCATTGTAATCTCCAAATGGTGTGCTAACTGCACAAGCAGCAGGGCTTGCGAAAAATGAGCGGTAGTATGCTTTGCGATAGTAGTAGCAAGTGCCGCGGAATCCTGCAGGAACAATTAGGATGAACATGGCGGGGCTCATCCACCAGAGAAACTCTGGGACCCATGACCCGAGGCCATCTTTACCAGGAATAATCAATGGAGAGAAAAGTGGTGAAAGAACATGGCTATCTTCAGATTCAATCGCATAGGTTTGACATTCGGTCATTACTCCTGCAGCAGCATCACATGCCGAGTTTCCAAAGTCGCTGAAGATCCAGAAGTCTGCCTCCATAAATCCGCGCCATGTTGCATAGACCATCATGATGCCAAGATAGGCAGCCATCGCCATCGGTGATGTCCACCAAGAATCTATTCTGTCAGTTTTACCAAGGCCTCTTGCCATCGGTAATTGTTTCGCATCAACCATCTATTGTCGACCCCACGGGGTCGGGCTGACTGCGTTGGCACTTTATTTTATCCAATAGCCCTAGACTTAGTTCACGACAGGCTTCCCCAATCGATTTCCGCTTCGACCATTTCAATTTCGTCAACATCCATCTGTGCCAACTGCAACTTTCCACTCAACTCATCGTTGACTGCATGCCAGTAAGAATAGGCTTCAATGACCCATATCCCCGATTCTCTGGTTCCATTGCCGCTGCCCTTTACTCCACCGAATGGTAAGTGTGCTTCTGCTCCAGTGGTCGAGTTATTGATTCCCGTCATTCCCGCTTTTATTCCGGATTTAAAGCGGTATGCTTCCAATCTATCATTGGTATAAATAGCACTGGATAGACCATATGGTGAGGCATTTGCTAAGTGTAATCCATGCTCAAAGTCACGGGCTTTGACGATTGTAATGGCGGGACCAAACAGCTCGTTCATGAAACAGTCCATATCTTCGGTGACATCTGTGTAAACGTGTGGCCACATGTAGACTCCTTCGTCAGCATTTCCAAGGAACCCTGATGGGGCAGATTGTGCAGTTATCCTACCTTCACCAAACAATTTAGTGGCGCCATCAGTATCACACATTTTGATAGTTTCAAGGAAATCATTTGCATATTTTTGAGAAAGCATTGGTCCATAGAGAACTTCGCCATCATGCATTGAATCTCCGATAACGGTATTCCTTACCTTCTCCATTAGCATCTCCATGAATTGATCATAGATGTCTTCGTGAAGAATTAGGTTGCCAAGACTAGTGCAGCGCTGACCGGCAGTTCCAAATCCAGACCAGTAGGCACCTTCAACCGCATTCTCCAAGTCCGCACTAGGCATAATGAGGAGAGGATTCTTACCGCCTAATTCAAGGCTGCAAGATACTAAGTTTCGCCCACATACTTCACCGATTGTCTTGCCGACTGCAGTGCTGCCGGTGAATGAAATCTTGTTGACTCTACCTTCATCGACCGCATCGACTAGATATTGGCCGGTAGTGCTACCCTTTCCGTGAACTAAATTGATTACACCATCTGGCAAACCTGCTTGGTGCATGATTCGAGCCAAGGCAAAGGAAAGCAGTGGCGCATCTTGGGGTGATTTCCAAACACAGGTATTTCCACACATGATAGCAGGAATCATTTTCCAAAATGGTACTGCAGCTGGGAAATTACAGGCGTTGATTATTCCACAAACACCCAAAGCGCGGCGGTAAGTGGATAATTCCTTATTTGGCAATTCTGAGTGCACAGTTTGACCATATAGACGGCGGCCCTCAGATTGGAAGAATAGGCAAGTATCAATTGCTTCTTGTACTGAGCCGGCTGATTCTTTCAGAGTTTTACCAATTTCTCTTGTTTCCAAGCGGACGATTTCATCTTTGTTTTCCATCAACAAGCGTCCCATGTTGCCGATAATTTGGCCACGGGTTGGAGCAGGCATTGATGACCAATCAGGGAAGGCAGCATGAGCAGCATCCAATGCAGCAGAAACATCATCTCTTGATGACAGTGGAAATTCTCCAAGTATATCGTTATGATTTGCTGGATTGGTCGAAGTAAAAGTAACTCCATCACTGGATGATGATAGTTGTCCGTTGATGATATTCCACCCCTTAATACAGGGTAATCCGCCGGGATTGTCATTATTTAGGATTTCAAGGGCGCTTGCAAGTACGTGTACCATAGGGCCGGCGACCGGCGGGGGGGAGATGAATGCTACGCTTCATCCACCTTTACGCTGATATGCCAACATAACATGGGCAACATCTCTATGTTGTCTAGCAATTTCCCTGAATCCGGCTCTTTCTGCCAGTAGAGTAACATCATCTGGGCTAAACCTTGCATGCTCGCTAAAGTGTTGGAAAGTATCCTCATCCAAAGGTGGTTCCTCTTCCTTTCTTGCCAAATAATCTGCAAAGGAATGACGGCACCAATCGAAGATGAAAAGACGTCCACCTGGGCGGATAAGTTTTGCAGCATTTTTCAATAGAGAGAATGGATTTGGCAATTCATGAAGGACCATACTACAATGGCCGACTTCAAATGTTCCATCGATGCTCGCTGACCACTCATCACTCGATAAATCTGCAGCCACAACTTCGGCGCCAATTTCAGCACCGGTTAGGCGTGCAGTTTCGAGCATGACTGGAACTAATTCCACTCCACACACTCCAACTTCAGGGTATCTTGCCTTCATCATCGTTAACCAACCTCCAGGGCCAGTACCCATATCCAAGGCTTTGGCGTTTGGAACTAAAGCCGGTGCAATCCATTTTGAGAAGAATTCCCAGTAATCTTCGTTAAATCGCCCAGCCTGTGTATCGACCATGACATCGTGAAAATTCTGAAAATTTCTGTGATGCGACCGCAAGTGGTCGAGGGTGTCCATGCTTCGTCGCAGAGCCGGAGACTATTGATTCTTGACCTGTTTTGCAGATTATTGATTGAAGGGGTTTTTTACCCTCGCCGACCTCGTAGGGCCGGCTGGGGTTCGAATATGGCTGCAAGGAAGGACAATTCAATAAATCTACGCGTCGCAAAAGCGATACCAAGCGATGTCGGTCATGGACGGGCTCGAATATCTGGTGATAATACTCTTGGCTTGAAACCTGGAGACATTGTCGAAATAAAAGGCGAAAAACGTTCTACTGCAGCTATGTATTGGCGTGCACGCCAAGAAGATTCCGGCATGGATATTGTACGAATAGATGGTATAATCCGCAAAAACGCAGGAGTAAGCCTAGGTGACAAGGTTTCAGTTTGCAAGGTTGAAGGCAAAGCATGCACTAAATTGGTTCTCTCACCAGTAATGGCGAATAAGCAGAAGGTCAAATTTGGTCCTGGAATTGAGGGATTTGCTCGGCGTGGATTGAACAAGCGTCCAGTGGTTGCCGGAGATCGAATTTTTATTCCTGGAATGACCCTATTTGCTGAGGCCTTGCCATTTGCAATCCTTCAAACTACACCCAAAGGAATTGTCCAAGTCAATGGCGATACTGAGATAATAATCAAGGATGAATCGATTGACGAGGAAGACGTCGGTGCATCTTCGGGGATTACTTACGAGGATATCGGTGGAATTGGGGACCAGTTACTCAAAGTTAGAGAAATGATTGAATTACCACTTAAGCACCCTGAGTTATTCCGAAGGTTGGGCATTGACCCACCAAAGGGAGTTCTTCTTCATGGTCCCCCTGGCACTGGTAAGACCATGATTGCTAAGGCGGTCGCCACTGAAACTAATGCCCACTTCACCGCTATCAATGGCCCCGAAGTCATTAGCAAGTATTACGGAGAATCAGAAAAACAATTACGAGAAATCTTTGATGAGGCAGCAAATAATGCTCCTGCAATTGTATTTATTGATGAAATTGATTCAATTTGCCCCAAAAGAGAAGATGTTTCGGGTGAGGTTGAACGCCGCGTCGTCGCTCAAATGTTGACCTTGATGGATGGAATGCAAGGGCGGGATAATGTCATTGTCATAGCAGCGACTAATCGCCGTGATGCAATCGACCCTGCTCTACGCAGACCTGGCCGCTTTGACCGAGAAATTGAGATAGGCGTGCCAGACCGTTATGGGCGCCAAGAAATTATGGAAGTTCACACCCGTGGAATGCCAATTAGTGATGATTATGATATTGATTGGGTACTGGATAATTCATACGGTTTCGTCGGTGCAGACCTAGCCGCCTTGGTTCGGGAATCAGCTATGAAAGCACTGCGCCGCTATTTGCCAGAAATTGATTTGGATGAAGAGGTCATTCCACCAGAAGTGTTGGAGAAGATGGAGGTGAAGATGGAGGATTTCAAGATAGCAATCCGAGAAATAGAACCATCTGCATTACGAGAAATTTATGTTGAGATACCAGAAATCTCTTGGGAGGAGGTTGGAGGACTTGAAGAAATCAAAGAACGCTTGAAAGAAAGTGTAGAATGGCCATTAACCAAACCGGAACTGTTTGAGCACTTCGGAATAAAACCGCCACGAGGAATCGTCCTATTCGGTGCTCCAGGAACTGGAAAAACGATGTTAGCGAAAGCAATCGCCAATGAAGCAAAGGCCAACTTCATCTCAATCAAGGGTCCAGAATTGATATCAAAATGGGTTGGAGAATCAGAGAGGGCAATTCGTGAGATTTTCAAGAAGGCAAAGCAGGCGGCACCTTCGATTATTTTCCTCGATGAATTTGAAAGCATTGCTCACATGAGGTCAGGTGGCTCAGGTGGTGAAGGAAGTGATGTTGCCAATCGTGTGGTCAACCAATTATTGGCTAGTATGGATGGAATAGAATCCTTGGAAGGAGTCATCGTCGTGGCAGCCACTAACCGACCGGAGATGATAGATCCAGCATTACTGCGCAGTGGCCGCTTTGAGAGGGTTCTACATGTGCCGCCACCTGATGAACAAGCCAGAAGAGTAATCGCAGAGATTCATACAGCAAAGATGCCATTAGGTAAATCGGTAGACTTGGATACTCAATTCAAGGGACTAGATGGATTTACTGGCGCAGATATCGAAGCAATTTGCAGAGAAGCAGGTTTGATAGCCATGCGAGCCAATAAGAAGACGGTAACTGGAGCCCATTTCAAGGAAGCAGTTTCACGAGTACGCCCAACGGTTACTGCTGATATGATGGAATACTATACAAAAATGGAAACAATGCTTGTCAGTGGCCTTTCTAACATCAAGCGAGATAAGGATTCTAATCGTGGATTTGAAACGGTTTGAGCCTGGTTATCTTAATGCCCGTAGGCAAAGCCTTCATGGTGCTGTGTTATGACCACCCCCCCGTAGGGGGGGAGTAAATGGGCTCAAGTTTCGGACATGAATTACTTGGGCGCAAAGTCGTTGACTTGGCTGGCGATAGTCTCGGAATTCTCGTAGACTTGGAGATAGACCGCCCCACAGGTGCTGTACTCGCCATGTTTGTTCGTCTTGAAGAGAATCTCGACCCGAGTAGATTACCTTGGGATATGGATGAAAATTTGATGCGGGTGCCGGTTGAGGAGGTTGACAGAGTAGCAACAAGCGTACATCTGAAGCGTTAAAGAGGTGAATCAACGACCGACCAAGGTCGGGGAACCTTCTAAACCGAGCGAAGTACGTGGAGCAACCAGTTAACAGGAGACAAGGGGGGAATTGAGATGGCGAAGATGGGACGAAAGATGCGAAGAGGTCTACTTCTGGCTGGATTCTATGGCACTTTATTGCTCTTGATTGGAGTTGTTCTGTCCTCTTATATCCAAACTGGAAACCGTTCGCAGTTGTCCGCTTATGACGATGATTGGAATGACATATCAGCCTTCCGAGAAGATATCAATGATATGGGTATAACGACCCGTTCGGTGGTTAGCAGTCCACTCCTCCTCAATGATATCGATGACCCCGGCAATGCTACTTTCGTTATCAGCGGAGTAGAGAGGGATACTTTCAGCATGCCACATTTCGGTGAATCAGGGTTCATTGAAATCGAGGAAGCTGATGGATACAGCACTTCTGAAATCGAAGCCATCGTTGATTTCTACAAGGCAAATGGCACTGTAATAGTCCTTGAGGACTTCGGATTCGCCAGCGGCTTGGCTGAAGCATTTGGTTGGAAATTCGATGGCCACCAGATGTATGATTCCTTATACGAACCTACACTTAATTCTTCTTTTGTTTGGACTTGTCTACAGGAAGAAGCCTGTGGAATGAAGAATACCACTGTTGACAATGCTTCACATAAGGCCCACCCAGTGTGGGACGGAGCCCACCCTTGTGCCTTGGTGGATGGCCGTTCTACAGCACCAAATGAAGCCGGACTTTGTTCTCACCATTGGCAAGCTGGCGCAATTAACTACAATTCATCTTACCAATTATTGTTGAATGGTCCAACTATCATGGAAAATGGTTCAAGTCGTTCAAAACTTGGAGTTTCACATACTATCGCAGTCACTTCAAAGGATGCATCAATCGATGTAAATCGCGATGGAGAGGTTAATGTTGGGCAGGAACTCAATGAAGAAACACCGGATAGGGCGGCCAGTATCGAAGGAAATTTCGTTGTTGGCGTTGAGATCTGCGAAAGTAGATGTGAACACGCAGGAGAAGGTATGGAAGGACGGATTATTTTCATTGCAGACGGCTCATTACTTTCCAATGCGATGTATGATTATGAGGGTTATAATCGAGGAGATTACACTGATGGCAAGACTCCAAAGGTTGCAATGCCGGCTAACGACAATCGCAAATGGGCACTCGATGTCATTGCCCTTGCCTTATTGACAGATGAAAATGGTACATTGGAAGCAAGTGACAGCGCTTTAGTGATTTTCGATGAAAGCCGCCATCCACAGAATGCATTTTTTGCAGAATCCTATAACCTTATTTATTGGATTTTAGTTTATTTCACAGGTGAGTCGATGGCTATGTTATTGCTCTTCATGGGCTTGTTCGTCGCCTTCGAGGCTGTAGTTATTAAGAAGAAGGACCCAGAGCCTTGGAGGCATGTTTTCAGTATTATTTACTATGGATTTGGTGATGCTAGACGTTACAGTTTCTACGCTAAATCAAACAAGATAAAACAGGTATTCTTGTCAAGAGTGAGAAATAACAATGCTTTGACTAGAGAAGAATTCGATGCCATGCCGGCGACAGAGTTACAACAGATGATTTCTGACCCTATATTGATTAAATTCGTCTTTGAAAACCGTGACTATTCGTTGGAACAATTGGTGACTATCGTAAAACGAATCAAAGCGTGGGGGAGGGCTTGAAATGTGGACTCGTAAGGCGTCATTCACCTTCGTTGGAGGTATTGCTCTTCTTTTGGTTGGGATGATGATTGCGAATCACCAATTGATGATTTTCGGCCTCGCATTAATCGCCTTCATAACCGTTAATTCATGGCTAGCCGGGCATGGAGATGTCGAAGTTTCACGTTCTTTGTCAGCCGATAACTTGTACAAAGGTGATGATCTCTATGTGGAATTGGTTGTGACTAACCGCTCAATGCGTAGAACTCAAATGTTGGAAGTATACGATAACGTTCCTCATGAAATGAAGTTACGTTCAGGTTTGAACGCAATGCGCTTGAACCTTGGACCGGGAGAGACTGCTCGGATTCGCTATTCCCTACGCTGCCCTCTGCGTGGCCACTTCTCTTTGGGACCTGTAAGCCTTCGATTCCGCAACACCTTCAATTTATTCATGGAGGAGATGTATATTCCTCATCATTCAGACATGATTGTCTTCCCACAAGTTGCAGAAATTGAAGAAGCCTTTGTGAAATCCAATACACCGAAGATGTACACCGGTGCTACTACTCTTCGAAACGCTGGGCCTGGTACTGAGTTCTACGCTCTAAGAGAATATGTCCCTGGTGACCCATTCAAGATGATTAATTGGAAAGCAAGTGCCAAGACAGGAGATGGCACTCTAATCGTTAATGACACCTGTAGAGATGCGGTAACAGATGTCTACATCATATTGGATAGTAGAGACGTTAGCCGAATTGGCACGGTATTGAAAAACCCACTTGAGAACAATACCATCGCTGCTGCTTCATTAGCTAGTTTCTTCCTCAAACGTCGTGATTCAGTTGCATTGGCTATTTATGATGATAAGTTATCTTACTTACAACCGGATACTGGAGATAAACAATATTTCAAGATTCTAAGTAGTCTTGCAGGGGTTGCACCAAAGGGTAACATGCCTTTGCAGGCGGTCACAAATTCAATCGCTCCACGTTTCAGTCGTGGCTCTCCAGTTTTCATTCTCTCTAGTTGTGAGGGAGATGGCACTGTACCTCATGCTCTGCGTGATTTGGTAGGTCGAAGCCACGAAGTGGTCATTCTTTCACCATCCAGTGTGGATTTCGAGCGCTTAGTCAGTCGGATTCCAAGGATGAGTTATGAAGTTCTAAAGATTGAGAGGCAAAATCGGATGACCTCGTTGGCTGGCTTTGGTGCAACGGTTATCGATTGGATGCCAGATATGGAATTATCACAGGCTTTACTACAAGCCAGAGGATTCTGAGGGGGTGAATGATATGGCAGATGAGGTCACAAGGCAAGTGGAAGGAGTTAGAACTCTCCACCTACGAAACCTGCGTAAGACTTGGCAAATACTTGCATTGCAGGTGATTGCAACCGTAGCCCTTGTTTGGATGTATCTTGAGGTTATTGACACCTATATCATCGGCCACCTTGACCATACTTTGGTGCTCAACCAACTCGATTTGTACATCAAGTCTGGAACCAAAGATAACTATGAAATTCCATTAGCCGATTGGATGACTGGACTTGGTTCAGATGGAATGTCGAGAGTTTACATGCCCATTGCATTGGGATTGATTCTTGGAGGAGGAATGGCCTTCCTCTCATTCCAACCACCTCAAAGACAGCAGAGAATAAAATTCTGGGTGATAGTAGCCTTGATTGCTCTCTTAGTTGGCCGTTTGCTAGCCTCTTGGCTATTCGGCATGTTGTTTAGTTGGGAATGGAGAGTGCCTACTCAATCTGAGTTTAATTTCCTGATTTGGCCAATTTCAATGCTAGCAACTATCTTGGTACTTGGATTCTATTTGCTTCCTGTCATCATGGGATGTAAGGGAATTTGGGGATTATCTCGTAGGGGTGTAGCATGGGCAATGGGATTCACCTTGTTTTTCTTGGCAATCCATGCAATTTTGACATTCCCACTGATTTACAACGTGTTAGGAAGTGCGGGCGCTTACATCCCACGCTTCGATGCTCAAGTTGGTGAGCCCACAATTTGGGGAATGATTACACCAGAACAAGGGAGTTTAATCTTAATCGCAATTTTAATGCTCGTCTTCCAAGAGAGTGCCTTTGGAGTAATCGGCTACATGGAGTATGCATTCCGCTTGCCTGAATCCTGTAAGAAGGACCCAGAATATGTGACTCAAATGGATAACCTCCTCAACCACCACCTTTACCACACAGTTTTCTTCTTAGGAATAACCGGCCTATCTACTATGGTTGCCCTTGGATTCCACACTATCTTGCTTGACCAAGTTGCAAATTTAACGGGTAGTCAATGGGCGATGCAGGTGTCAGAATCGATTGAATTGAAGTTGACATATGGGTTGGTAATTTCTGCTTTACTATTCCTTAGTGTATTGGCTGCATTACGCTATGTTATCCCATGGCAACGCTTGTCTGGACTTGTAGAACACTTGACCAGTCGTCAAAAAGTTTAGGCGTGTTTTTGTATAAACCTACCAAGCCCTTCTGCTAGGATTAACACAACTAAGGGTAGAACACAAATGCTCAATATCCATGTTAATGAGTCCGGCCACTGGTTTTGTTGGAATAACCAACGGCTCAACATTATTGCTGAGGCTATTATGAACAGCATTCCAAACCGTTCTTTCCACATCGGAAAGGCCTTTGCTTCTTTATTCAAGCAAACACCTCAGAGTTCAAGGTCCGCCAAATCGCTCTCCAAGTCAGAAAGCATGTCTTCATCGACAAGTGGATTTACGGTTGGCTCGTTAGCCATTTCACCACGATGTTTCCATTGTGCATCAAGACGCGCTAATTCCTGTTCAATCCAGGCTCTTTGATCTGCTTCTCCAGTGCTTTCAATAATTTCACTCGCCTCTACCATGGCCTTTGGAACTAATTCAGTTTCAGTTTCTGGATTATCTTCTGGAGGTGGTAAATCGGTCCATAATTCTTCCACCTCTTCATTTTCTGAAACTGGTTGATGCTGGCTTTCACTGATAATATCAGTGCTTTCAAGGGGTTGAGTCAATTCGATAATCGCATCTTCTGCAACCTCAACATGTGGCGCCTCCCCTCCAGCTTCCCAAGGTAGCATACCACTTCTTTGGAAATCCCATAGTGGTCCATTTGGATCTTCACCGGTCAATCCGGTTGCTTCGATTTGAGAGACTAATTCTTCAAGAACTTGGGTTGTAGTCTCCAATCTAACTGCAGCCCCAGCATCTCTCTGATCTGCCTCAAGGTAAATTTCATCAAGAGCCATTTGAATTAGGCGCCGAGCCTTTCTAGCGATGAGAGGTAGTGATTCTGGGCGATTGCAACTTAACAGGAGGCTTTCTACCTCTTCGATTGGTGCTCCAAGGCCTTGTAACTGGTCGAGAACTTGGCGTAGGCGGCGCAGCATAGTGATTGATTGCTCATAGTCTTCGAGCATTCGCTCAAGGTCAAGGACAACGTGCTGTACGGTTTCAGCCAATCTGTTTTCCAACCTCTGCTTGACCGACCAATTTGTCAATCCCCTGACTGTGCCAGCGGTATGCGGAGATTGACGTTCGAGAATATCCATCACTTCATTCGACAAGAGGTAGCGAGGTGTACGAGAGACCTCTTCAACGGTGAATTGAATCAATTGTAGGCCGCGCTCTACGGCTCTATCGAGTAGAGTTACGCTATATCCCATAGTACGTGCATGTTCGAGTCTTTCCAAAACTGGACCCAAGGCTTCGATTCCGGATTCATCTCCCATCAAGGCCCTTGCCAGAGGTTCTTCAGATAGACGGGCTCGAATCTTTTCTGCTTCGGCGATATCTGCTAATGCGTCTTCATGGGCTCCTGATAATTCTCTTGCACGCTTGATGAGATGAGCTAATTCACCTTCTTTTTCGCCCCGGTTTGCTGCCAAATCACCCAGTTCACGAAGTAGGCTTTGGCGCTCACCCATCAAATCGCGTAATTCTACTTGAAGGTGGTTAGATTTCGCTCCAACTTCATCTCTTTCGCTCAGAGTCTCCTTCAACATTTTACGGACTTCATGAGTTTCTGATTCAACAGTGGATAATTCTTCACGGGCGCGGCTAAGCCTCCGTTCAATTTCGTCAGTATCTGTGGCTGAAACTCGGTGGCGGTCTGAAAGTGCTGAAACTTGATCGGCCAGCATTCTACTTCGTCTTTCGTCATTCTCGATATCATCCCGTAAGCGGGTTAATTTCTCTGAATTTGCTTCGACTTCAGCAGACAAGTGGGCTTCTTTGGTGCTTAGTTCGGCCACATCATTGCGCAATTGTGAACGGCTACCAGAATCGCCAAGCGCTAATGCCAATTCAGATGCCCTTTGTTCCAATTGGTGTTCCAATGCCGCAACTCTCTTTGACAAACGTGAAGCGCGGTCTGAAACTTCCTCTGAGTTTTCATCTGCACTTCGCTTGGCTGCTGCTGATTCATCTAATGAAATATTGAGCCCTTCTATTCTCTCATGTAGTTCATCACAACGGTCATTGGCAAGTCTCAATTCATCTCGAAGCCATTCCGCTGATTGTACTGACTCTTCCAATTTTTCTTTCAAGCGAGCAGTTTGGATTCGTTTCTCATCGAGTTCAGTTTCTAACTTGGCTGCCCGTTCTCCTTGGTGTCTTGATACGGGTAATAGAACAGCCGTTTCACTTTCAACTGGTTTTAGACTAGCCTCACCTGCTGCTTTATGTTCGATTAATTTGAATCCAACACGGCTTATGTCCAATGATTCCAAACCAGCCTCAAAGCCCCACATCCTAGCCATTCTTTCCCTCAGAGTTTGTTGCCGGCTGTCGCTTCTTGTTCGGCAAGTGGCAAGGGCAGAGATGAAGCCATTGAGACTGAAGTCGCTCAGGCCACCTGCAATTGCTCCGGCAATCTCACTACGTTCGATTCTGCGTAGGGTGGCGTCAAACCCAGGAGTAGTTGCAGCAAAAACTGCCGCTTGTAAATCATCACTTCTACTCCGAATGGTGACTGGCATTCCTTGTCTAATAATAACCTCATGTTTTTCACCAGGCCCTTCAATCAGCAGATATCCATCCACTTTTTCCTCAAGACCAGTTCTCAACATAGTAATCATTGAATCAACACCAGATTTTCCGGCTCGCATCAAGAATCCCTCGGGAAGAATCTCTGGAGCGATCATCGGTTCAGGTGCTAAGTCAACCATTGCTGCTGCATTGGCGATGAGGTGTTGATGGTCTGCATTTGGAGTAGTCCAAAGACCGAGGGTTGCAGAACCAGCATTGGCCAATAATAAGACTCCACTATCAAGCCATAATACTAGCCTGTCAAATCCCTTTAGGGATAATGAATCTTGCATGGAAGATATTCCCGAAAGGCCCTCGGTTGATTTGATTGCCATTTGTTCGGCTTCTGCAGGTAATTCACCAGCATCTGCGATAATAACTCCATCTTCAAATGCAAAGGCACCAATTACTTCGGGCCTGAGCGCTAACTCTTGAACTATCATCGAAAGGTCTCTTGAACTGAGGTCTACACATTCTCTACCGGTTATTCCGAAGGCAGCAAGATCTCGTCGGTCAACAATCGCCTGAGGAATTCTCTTCACCACCGCCGCGAATTGTTCTCTCGTCCATTCTAATGCTGCAGACCTCAAGCGGCGGTCATGGGCTATTCTACGAAGCAAAGAGGCCGCTGCTGAACCGACAACAACTTCATCCTTATTTTCTGAAGAACAAAGCCATCCAACAACCTTTGAACCACTAATCAGTTGATGCCCGATGGCCTTCTTGGACCTTGCTGCTGACCAAGTTACTACTCCATATTCGAATGGCATATCAGCCATGTCGAGGGCAGCCTCGAAATCCCCTTTCGGGCTTTTTCCACTTGGTAATTCAAACATTAATTCACCTCAAATCAATTCTTTCATTGTAGGACGGCTACGCCCAACTTCATGTCGTAGCCTGCCCAGTGCACTTTCTCTATTGCAGACGATAACTAAGGATGCACCAGCTGCCATGCTTGCGATACCAACTCTTCCATCAGAGCCAGTAGCCCAGACTTGATCGATTGAACCAATTCCAGCATCCTTGCTCAATTCATTGGCTTGTCTTAGAGCCAAAGGAATTTCAGAGGAGAAAACGTTCTCATCTTGGTCTTCAACTAGACTTGCCCGCATTCGCCCATGTTCATCCACAACCGACGCTCCCCGGACCCCGGGAATTCGATTCAATGAGGCCAATAACCGTCGTAGCATGTGCACCCTTGAAGGGGGACAGGTTGCAATCGGCTTCTTGAGGTTGTTGTTGTCCTAGTCCTGTAAGGACTATTTGCAGACCATTCTCAACTTTCCAACTGAGGTATTGATTAAATCCAACTTTGAATACAATTAGAGAGTAAGAAATAGTGCTTTATTGGATAGTTCAATTAGGCCAAACCAACGACCATTAATTATTTTGATTTAATCAATTGAAATTTTAATAATCCCTATTAGCATTTTTAATAGTAAAATAGACTGATAACCTCTCCGCCATCCTCAAGGCTAAGTGGCGCTTGAGCAGACCATGTCCGCTCCACTTCAGGTTCCATCCTGCAGCAGGTGCGAACGTCCTTCGGTCTTACATCAGAGGTATTCAGGGCGTTCATTTTGTAATACACACCTTATCGATAGTGTTCACAAGAGATTCGCCAAAGAATTGCGTCGTCAATTGGATTTACCAAAAAGTGGTAAGACCACCACAATTCTGGTTGCAATCAGTGGCGGAAAAGACTCAGCAATTCTGCTAGATAGATTGGTAAAGATTCTTGGTCAACGTCGAGATGTTGTTCTCATCGCCGGCTGTGTCGATGAAGGAATAGATGGCTATCGCTCACCCTCGATGGAATGTGCTATCGAACTAGCAGAAAAGAATAATGTGGAGTTTGTTTCAATTTCTTATCCAGAATTAGGATTTGAAAGGATGGACGAAGTGGTGCAAAAGATGCCATTAATTGGAAAGAAGCATTCTCATGTCAAAGGTATGGCGCCCTGTTCATTTTGTGGAGTTTTCCGCCGTCAAGGATTGAACTATTTGGCTGAGAAAATTGGTGCAGATGTGATGGCCTTAGGTCATAACCTCGATGATATGGCCCAAACTGTGCTAATGAATATGCAAAAAGGCGACTTGGAAAGAACCCTCCGCCTTGCCCCACATACTTCCAATCCCATTGATGGCTTGCCACCTAGAATCGTACCAATGCGCTGGATTCCCGAACAGGAAATTCACGCCGCTGCGATGGCTCTTGACTTACCCTTTTTCCATGATGAATGCCCATATTCCCCAGGTGCATTGAGACAGAGGAATCGAGACATGGTTGCGAGGTTGGAAGAAGATGTTCCAGGTTCACGCCACGGATTGGTCCATATGGTCGACGCTATCAAAGAATTGGAAAGTAAAACCTCAGAGAATGTTCGACCAGCAACCCCCACGCCTTGCCCGCTTTGCAGTGCTCCAACGAGTGGAGATATTTGCAAAGGCTGTGAGTTTATTCAAATGTTAAAAGAAGTATCAGAGTAAATTATCTACTAAGGCTTCCATATCTTGAGTTCGTCCACAATAATGACATCGAAGACTTAGCGGTTCATGAGTTGCAACTTTCAAACGGTGATCAAGAGGTTCACGGGCTCCTAGGGAGGCGCAATTATTGAAGCAACAACTGATGACATTCACTACTTCTTCGCCAAGATTTACGACCCGCTTTTCTGCCACATTGTAAGCACGAATGATGGCAACACTGGCATGTGGAGCAATCAAAGCCAATCTGTCAAGTTCTGATTGAGTCAATTCTCTATCTTCAACTTTGACAATATCTTTACCACCCATTTTTCCAGATGGGACATTCATCACCAGTGAGACGGGGGTCGCCATCTCACCGTCTAATCCCAGCATTTTCAGTACTAAAAGGGCTTTTCCAGCGGGAATATGGTCAAGAACAGTACCATTATTGATGGCAGTAACTCTTCTCATTGCAGTTTCTGGAGCGGACATTACAATTCACCTTCTGGGATTTCAACATCAAGCAATTTACACAGTAATGCCATTCTGGTAACAACACCATTGAATGCTTGCTCGAAGTATCTAGCGTGGCGGGTCTTGTCAACATCGGGAGTGATTTCATCCACCCTTGGCAGTGGGTGCATAACAATCATATTCTCCTTGGCTTCATTAAGATCTGATGCTTGCAATTTGAACGAGCCGCTGACCTTTCGATATTCTTCTTCATCAGGAAACCTTTCTTTCTGAATCCTTGTCATGTACAGGACGTCGGCATTGTTGATACTCCCAAATAGATCATCAGTTTCAGTTATCTTTGCACCTAGAGCCTCAAGGTCTGAAACGATATCAGCAGGCATTCTTAGGCCCTCTGGGCTAACGAATACAAGGTCGCAATTGAAGCGATGTAATGCATGAGCAAGACTGTGAACCGTTCTTCCATAGCGTAAATCTCCAGCAAGTACAATATTCAATCGTTCAAGTCCTCCATGAGCTTGTTTGATAGTAAATAGGTCCAACATAGTTTGTGTTGGGTGGTGACCAGCGCCGTCGCCACCGTTGGCGATTGGAACTTCTGCAGAATCTGCTGCATATTGTGCTGCTCCTTGGCGTGGATGGCGTAGAGCGATAATGTCGGTATAACCATCGACCATTCTGATTGTATCATACAAGGTTTCTCCTTTGATTACGGATGAAGATGCGACCGCGCCCAAATTCACAACATCGCCGCCCAGTCGTTTCATTGCGGTCTCAAATGACATCCTTGTTCGGGTGCTAGGTTCAAAGAAAAGATTCCCCAAAATCTTGCCTTGTAGGAGTGGTAGATATTTCTCTCCACGGGCTACAGGAAGTAACTTTTCAGCAGCTTCCAAAACCTCGTTAATCTCGTCATTGCTTAGGTCGTCCATGGTGATTAGACTCGTCAACTCAACCCCTCTTCGACATTGTTCAGCGAAGCACTTCCTTGAACATTACTGATGCGATGCTTCGCATGCTTTGATGAATATGAGCCATCTCGGCGTCCTTGATGATGATCTCCCGAACCCCTTTGCGGGTCTCATTTTGTGGCGGAGGCAGCGATTTACCCGCTTTTTACCGCCAATCGGCAGAGGGTGGTTGTGTAACTTCGCTTTCTCTAGCTGCACATATCCATGTTACTGTCAATAAGAGGTTCGGGGATGACATTCGTCTTTCATATTCTAAGACCGAAATAGTAGATGATTTCGAAGATTTGCAGCATGAATTAGTGAGGGAAGCAATGCGTATTACTGGAGTCACATCAGGGGTTGAGATAACAACCATTGCCGATATCCCTTCACGCGGAACCGGATTAGGCTCTTCGAGTGCAGTTACCGTTGGATTACTCAATGCTCTACATTCATTTGCTGGCAATCAAGTTTCACCAGAGGAGTTGGCCGAACAAGCCTGCAAAATAGAAATCGATGTATTGGGTCAGCCAATAGGCCGTCAAGATCAGTATGGTTGTGCGATGGGCGGAATTAACCATATCAAATTCTTGCCTGATGATTCGGTTGAAGTTGAAGCCTTGGAAATAAGCAAAGACACGATTAGTAAAATGGAAGATGAATTCACCTTACTTTACACTGGATTAACGCGTTCAGCGGATTCAGTATTGAAAGAACAGAGTGAGAATACTTCAGAAAAGATATCTCAACTTCAATTAATGTGCGCCCAAGCAAAGACTGCAAAGACATTATTACAAAATGGAGATTTAGAAGGATTAGGAAAATTACTCCACGAGGGTTGGATGTTGAAAAAGCAGTTATCGAGTTCTGTTAGTATTCCAGAAATTGATTCTTTGTATCAAACAATCCGCGATTGTGGGGCCACTGGAGGGAAATTACTCGGAGCAGGAGGTGGAGGATTCATTCTATTCCATGGCTCATTGGACGTTAGGCAAAGAATTGCCCAAGCATTACCGGATAATCAGATGCTTCCACTAAAGGTAGAAAGAAATTCAACAAGGATCATTTTCGATTCAAGCAACTTGGAGTGATTTGATGCGCAATGCCATCATAATTATACTCACTTTGTTGTTTTCAACAAGTATCGTCCCACAGGTAGTTCTCCAGCCAAGTAGGACAATTGCGGATTCTGAATCTTCAATTGGAACATGGGGAGTATCAATCAACCCAACACAGGGCCAATGTATGGCAAAAATATCATCGGCGTGGAGCCCCACATCAAACTGGATTTTCGCAGAAGAAAATCAATTCACAGACATTGACGCTGGAACAGTTCGACTGGAAGTAGATTGTGAGGATGGCAGTTTCAACCACACTTCAGCAATTCAGCCAGATATCGGCAATTCTACCGAGGTTCTTTTGGAACATTCATGGAATGGAACATTAGTCAATATTAGTGGTGCTAATTCTCTGTCTTGGTGGAATCAAAATGGTTCTATCGATTCAGATACTGATTCTGTAGAGACTCTACTCAATGAATCAGGCTGGCTTCTTATTTCCAATGATTATGGGCAACTCTTGACTTCAGAGATGAACTCATCAGTTGCTGATGTTGGCTTCAACAACATTTCATTCGAAACTTCGATAGCTGATTTAGTTCGGATCATCCACAAAAACAGCGGATATATCATCTATGCACAAGCAAATGACGGTTGGCTAAATTCTTCTATACCATTGCTTGATGCGGGAGAAGAATGGTCTGTAACCCTCAATAACCAACAAAGCATCATTACCGAAAGTCTTGGAAATTGGCTCAACAATACAACATCATCTGCAAATAAAGGCCAAGCAATATTGGAATTTATGGAAGCACCACTGCCAGGTTCTGATTTTGAAATAGATTGGAGCGCTCAACATTTGTTTGGTACAGGCATGGGTTCGACTTTGCTACCAAGTTGGGGATTGCCACTTGAAACACAAATCGACCTTTATTTGCAAGGTGACGAATCGGCATTCACCGATTTGCTCAACAGCAGTTCTTGGTTCGAAAGCCTCGACGGCCTTTGCTGTTCACTGGATGGAGTTGACCTTAACTCCCCTCAAGGGATTAGTGTCGAGGGATTTATCGAAAATGACGGTAGTTGGGGTTGGTATGAGAATGGAAGCCTTGCAGCCCAAAGAAATTACGTTCCACATGCCTTGTTGACTTTGATACTCAATGACGATGCACGACAATCCACGCCAATCCAAGTTCGCCTGCCTTCCACTTGGGAGTATCGCTCATCTTCAGATGAATCATGGGTTTCTGGAAGCCCGAATAATTTTACTATTAGCAGAGATTTGAGTGGACTATCAGGAGGATTCATCATTAGCATTGGTGAGAACACAGCCCCACAAGTCAGTACTCAATTGGCTGGATATCAAGCATGGGACCTACCAATCAATGTCACTTCAAGTTCAAGCGATCATGGTTTAGGTAGTCTTGATTGCATTTGGGAATTTATTGCAGAAGACAATATTTCTCATCAATTCAGTCAGTCTAATTTCATTCTAAATGCTTCTGAAATTAGCGGTTGGCAATCTGGGCAACAAGTGAATTTCATCCATACTTGTAGTGATTATTACGAAATTGAAGCAAGTGAAGAAGGAAATATTGTCCTTGACGGAGACCTACCGTGGGTTCAGAATTCAACATCTAATGTCAGTTGCGATGGGGCTAATATTGCAGTTGTTGATATCATGCAGTGTGATGAAATCGCAGTTGTTGCAGGAGAACGAATCTACCTTCAAACTGCAGCAATTGACAACACCAGTTCCACTTCTGTGCATTGGTTCAGCAACAAGAGTAAAGGTTGGAATGAAGCAGGTGCTTTGGCCAGCATAGTATTTCATCAAGGTACTGAAGTTAACCAAGTGGGAATGTCGGTTGAAGAAAGGCAAGGTCAAAGGAATACTTCTCATCATTCACTAACTATTGAAGTCAAGGATGGGGTTGGGCACCTTGTCAAAAAAACATGGAATGTAGAGGTCCTCGATGGTACAGGACCCATCATTAAACCTAGATTATGGATAGAAGATGTTGGCTTGGTGACACCATCAAATCAACCTAGGACAGGGGAGAATCTTTGGCTGAACATTTCAGAATCTTTTGATGATATCTCGGCTGCTGCAAATGTGATTTACACTATTTCATTGGATGATGAAATTATATCAGAAAGGGCTGGAGTCAGTTTTGCTAGCGCCATAAACACCAGTTTACCCGAAATGCCCGTTGGCAATCACCGAATTCTCATCGAGGCAACAGATGAAGCAGGAAATGTTGGAAAATACAACTTGGATATCCAGATACACCCCCTTGATATCGTCGCCCTGAAAGTATTGGATGTTCAACACCCAGATGATGGAGTCCGTCCAGGTGCTTATGAAATAGTCATCAAAGTAGTCAACGAAGGCTCAAGAGGAGGTTGGATGAGAGTGTGTATTGGCTCGGATTGTGTAGAGAGGATGATGCCAACTGCTACACCATATGGCCCAGGAGAGGATGAGATAATTCTGATCTGGAATGCTGATGACGATGAGGTTTTGGAATTAACAGTGGAGTGGGAAAATACCGCTGGGGAATGGGAATCATACGCCATAATAACTGGAGTCACTGCAGATGAGCCGTGGACTACTATCGAGACATTTGCTTTCTGGATATTTGCAATTGTTTTGGGTGGAATAGTCATAATCATGATGCGTAAGGCAAATCCCTGATTTTAGACGCGCCTTCGCAAGCGCTCCATCAGGTCATCAGCCTTACCTAATGCTTCCAAACACCCTTGCCAATCACTCAAGCCATGCGCAGATTCAGCATCTCCAACACTGGCCTCACAGTCTCGACGTTGTTCATCACCGACCTTGATTCCTGATGCTTCCAACTGATTGCGTAGGATTCGCCATTCATCCTTTACGAATTGAAGCAATTCCTCAGCCTCTTCATCCGATTCAGTTTCACTGTCGAGGTCATCAACCAATCTCTTCAACAATGTTGCAGCATGGCTCCATTGTTTTTCATCGGCTGCCGAACTCAGTTCATCCCAACGTGCTTTCCATTCTTCAGCATCAGGACGGTTTGCCCATTTTGCGCTCAACTTTTTCTTTTGGCGACGAGCCCTTCGAACATCTTCCATGGCTTCTCTCTCGCTGCTAATGTCTCTAACAACGCTATCTGATAAGCCCCGCGCAAGGGCGTGACTACCCTTTGACAAGGCTGTGGTTGCTGCACTCATTCGCTCATTCCATAGACTGGTATCGAGTCCATCAACCCCCTCCAAGATTCGCTCTGCTTCTTTGACTGCTTCCTCTGCATTTTCCACTGCTTCTCCAATGGCCTCTACTTGTTCAGGGATTGTTATTGCAAATTCGTAGGCTAATTTTGGCTTCTCGGCATCCAATTTCTCTTGTGACTCCTTGAGAATCTCTTTGAGATGGAGTGACTGTTCTCCATCCAGTCCTGAAATCAGGTTTTTTGCCTTGATTATTGCCTTGTCGGCTTTTGCCCACCATTCGATAACTTCTCCTGCTCTAATCTTGGCTTGACGATAGAGCATCTCACCTTCTCGTAGGCTGCCAAGTTCTACTTCGCGGTCGCCTTGTACTAAAGCTGAGCGTGGCCTTGCGGCAGTAGGTGCGATATTTTCTGCTTCCTCAACCGCTGCATAGGCATCATCCTTGATGGCTTCAACATCTTCTGACATTGCTAAGGTACGTTCGATATCATCCAATGCTTCGTGGATTAGTTTCAAGCCAAGGTCGGGGTCAATATGGCCTTCTTCTCCAGCGGTTGTGATTAGAGATGATGCCTGATCTACTACGACACCCTCCGATTTTAATTGTAATAAGCGAGTTTGGGCGTGGTCTAAACTTTTCTTGAATTCTTTGCGCAGTTCACGTTTATCATCACCACCAACGCTGTCTGATATTACCAAATAGAGCCCGAGGCCGACTAAGCCGAGGTCAATCCAGAGGATGGAGCCTACAGGTGGCTCAACAACGAATAATGATAGAGACATTACTAAGCCAAGCCCACCCATTACGGCTCGATAGCGAATAATCTCCCAACCTGCTTTCAGGCGTTGACGAGATTCTCGATACAGTAAGTAGGCAATGCCCATACAGCCAATCCCTCCAATCATGGGGCCGAGTGAATCATTGATGGTCCATGTCCCGATAACCATCAACGGCAGCCAGAGGACTGCAGTCGCACCTCCAACCCTTGAGTTTGTTAAGGCTCCATCATCCATTAAGTCCTGAATGAAAAAGGCCCAAGTTAACATCAAGAGGGCAGGGCCAAGTTCTGGCAAGAGGGCGCTTGTCCCTGCCACCGAGGCCATTAATTTTGGAATCATCATCCACAAAGTCGCAAGAAGAATCATCATGACGCCAATATTGTTGAGTTTATCCAAGCGAGCAAATTGCTCGGCTTTACGAGCCTCCATTCGCTCCTCAAATGAGATATCTGAGGCCATCATGTCGACTGCCATCCTCTTGATAGGGATGATGCTTACTATGGCTTGAGTTTGAAATCAATCTAATTCTAAGACCAATTTTACCCGCGGGTCTTCGAGGTTTATCGATGCAGGTAAGCCCATGTCAATCGCTACCCCATCGACATTTGCAATGAGTCCCGATGATATCAAGAAATTTCCAACCGGTTGTTCGTGTGCTCTTGGCCAACCTGCAGCCTTGCCCCATACCTTGGCCTTCACAGCACTAGGGTGAATCCCTACTTTCTTAGCAGCATTATACATCAACCAGCAATTCCCATCCATCATATGTTTGCCTGATATAGCGTCATATTCACCTTCAAATGGAATGACGTTGTAAAATGATAACCACTCTTTTCGCCTCTCTTCAGGATTGGAGGTGCCATTATCTACTAACCAATCAAAATTTGAGCTATCTGCTGCATCCATCGGTTGGCTTTCTAACCCCAACCGCAACATCAAACTTTGAAGAGCCCTTACTGCAGGATGCCTTGGATTCTTTTCTGCTAAACTACGGCGAATTTGTCGGGCACTCAAAGCCATTCCATTATCGATCATCAATAACGCTCTTGCTATATCTCCCATCAACCATTTCTCCACATTATTTCTATGAATCCAATATTCAAGTCTATCAAGGGCCTCTATTGATTGACCGCAAATCCGCATTCTGGCTATATCTCCGAGCAGGAATTTTCGCCCAATGGCATCATTACGGTGTTTGATATTTGACCAAGGTATCCATTTTAACCAGCGTTGCAGTAAATCTTTATTTAACTTAGCAAGTGGGTCAACAGAGCACATTGGAATCATTGATTCCGGGAATTCGATAAGTTCAGGGTCCATAATTTCGCCAATCCATTCTAGATGCATTGCTTGTTGCGACTCCCCCCGCATTCTTGCTAGTCGAGGGTTTGCTTCATGGAAGTCTCTCTGAATGATAGATGCAGCGGCAAGAATCAACCTTGCTTCCTTCGACTCACCACCCTTCAGTGCCAGCACTGAAAGGGCCAACTGTTCAGCCCTATCCCAATTGCCAATTGTTGCCATAAGTAACATCTCATCTTTTGCTCTGCGCACCGAAGTTAAGCCACTCGGGCCTTGGGCTTGATGTTCCCATCGATTGATTATCATTTGCCAATCGCCTTTAGCAATCAATTTGTTCAACGGTGTCTGCTGCAGGAAAATGACATCTTCCCAAGCGGCCATTTCCTTTCTTTCACTACCGACTGAGGCATCGAAATGGGTTTTGTCGAGGACACCTTTCATTTCTCTACTCATCAACCAAACAGTCAAGAAAGCCAGTTGCCCACCTGCTGCCATCATCCAGGTTAATTGTTCCATGGCGTCTTTTTCAAAGATTAGACAAACGGAATTTTCCCAAGGTCCGCAGGCCGCACCTTGTGGTAAAAAGATAGAATCCCAGAAGGTGATTAGAGCGAGGAATAACAGGAAGATAGATTGGCCGGCAAAGGCAGAGAAACAGAAATTCAGAACCTTGGCCTGCTGCCGCTTTTCAGCACGCAGCATACGACTCTCTGCTACCTTAATTCCGCCCTTTCCACAGATGTCAGAAATACCCAAGAACAAAATCTTTGCAACATCGAAAACAAAGGCGATTCCAATGATTGCTACATTTAGCAATAAGAACAGAAGTACAGCAGTCACCATTGGTATCCTGATTTCATCCACTGGAATGTAAGAAAACAACTCGATAGCGATGAAACCTATTATTCCACCTTCCTCCATAACAATAGCTTGTTCGGTATATTCAGGAAGTCCAAGTACTTGTTGAGAATGGGTTAAGAATCCAGGGCGGAAAGTAATGATGGCTAAGGTAATTAATGTGTTAATCGCAGTTATTGGCATTGAAAATGCAGCAATCGCCACCAAAAAAGCAACGGCTTGCTTACTTGGGGAAGGTGTTGAAGGGTGCAATTGACTTGGTTTACCTTGAGACATCAGCCAACTTGAACGCAACAAAGGTAACCAACTTGAGCCAAGTACTCGCCCATAAGCAATAATTGCTGGCAACATAGCAACAAATAGAATTGTTGAAGTCAAATTAGTATTAGACATTCCAACCATTTTGCTAAGTACCAAATGGAGGAGGGCAATCATTAGGACCCACAGAATTCCAATGATGACAATCATACCTTTTCGTATGACGCCCTCTTCTTGCATGGTTGCCCTTTGAGAAGACTTTGAGGGTGAAATTTGAGCGAATAATGCAAAGGCAGTAGATGCTAATGCAGGTACCAAAATTAACAACAATGCAAGACCGAGATTATAGGAGTAATAGCCATCATACAAGCCGAACCAAGCGAGTAATAACTCTAGAATAATGATACAAACGCCGACTAGAGATAGAATGTACATTCTAACTCCGATGCGGGAACGTGGGTGTGATAATAGTTCAGCAGCATCTTTTCGAGTACGAGTTACAGTATGAACCTCGTATTCAAAATCATCCACCTTAAACGCTACTTGTAAGTCAACAAGTGATTTTGTAACCCAAAATCTCATCAATAACCATGAAATAACCGAAGCCAAAATCGGTGACAATAATGCAACAGCCGGGTAGTCCCCGATGATGCTCATTGCCACCATGAAGGGGCGTAGCCCCTTTGGGGTTCATCTCCTTTTCGTGAAGAACAACTTTTGAACTTCATGTTATTCCCTTGAGTTTATTCACCATTAACGATGAACGGAGTTGCTGCTTTAGATGTAATTTCTTCACAGATGTCAGCGATGAATTGACTTAATGGTACATTATTGACTTGTGCACCATCACGCGCTCTTATCGAAACACAATCAGACGCAGCCTCTTCTTCACCAAGAATCAGCATGTAGGCAGGCTGCATTTTACGGTGGGTGCGAATTTTCTTTCCAATGGTATTGTCAGAGGTATCACTCTCAACACGAATACCTGCATCTTTCAAAGCAGCATGAACTTTAGCGGCATATTCTTTTTGCCGCTCTGAAATAGTAATGATGTGCACCTGAGTTGGCGATAACCAAGTTGGGAACTTTCCAGCAAAGTGTTCAATCAAAACTCCAACGAAACGCTCCATCGAGCCAAACGGAGCCCGATGAATCATCACCGGACGGTGACTTTCCCCATCAGCACCTTGGTATGTCAGGTCAAAACGCTCTGGTAAATTATAGTCAACCTGCACGGTTCCCAACTGCCATTCACGACCGATGACATCCTTCACAACGAAGTCAACCTTTGGACCATAAAATGCGGCTTCTCCCTCTTCTTCAGTGAATGGAACTCCTAAAGATGATGCTGCGGCAATACAGGCTGCTTCTGCTTTATCCCAGCCTTCTGAGGTTCCAACGTACTTGTCAGAAGCAGGATCACGCAAACCTACGCGAACTCGATAATCGTCCATTCCAAGAACACCAAATATAATCTGAACCAATTCGATACAGCCTAATACTTCCTTGGCAATTTGCTCTTCAGTCACGAATAGGTGAGCATCATCTTGAGTAAAGCCGCGAACCCTTGTCATACCGGAAATCTCACCCGATTGCTCCCAGCGATATACGGTGCCAAACTCAGCCAAGCGTAGTGGCAAATCACGATAAGAGCGCAATTGTGAAGCATAAATCTGAGTATGATGTGGACAATTCATCGGCTTCAATAAATAACCATCAATATCACCGTCATTCATCATATTAGACAAATCAGAACATGAACAACCATCTTCAGAGAGTTTCTTCAATAAATCCCTTTCAATAACAGGAGGGTACTGTGATTCTTGATAATATGGAAAATGCCCTGATGTCCTATACAAGTCTAATTTACCGATATGTGGAGTGAATACCTGATGATATCCCTGTCTTTTGAGTTCCTTGGAGATGAAATCTTGTAACTCTTGACGTATGACAGCCCCACGAGGTGTCCACAGAATCAGTCCTTGACCTACCTTCTCTGAGATATGGAATAACTGTAAATCCTTACCCAATTTACGGTGGTCTCTCCTCTTTGCTTCTTCCAAATTCCGAAGGTGTTCCTTCAATTGATGCTTATCCGGGAACACTGTTCCATATATTCGAATCAAAGAAGCATTGTTTTGGTCACCACGCCAATATGCAGTGCTGATACTCAGTAATTTAACGTTCATCAACTTAGCAGTTGATGGAACGTGGGGACCAAGGCACAAATCATAGAAATCACCTTGGCGATAAATGGTAGAACCAGCGCCATCCTCGAGTTTATCATTGATAATTTCCAATTTGTATGGATTTGCTTGGAACAAAGTTTGCAACTCAGCACTCTCTTCTCTTTCGATTGTTAGATTTCCTCTAGCAAGTGATTGCATCTTCTTTTCAATGGCCTTCAAATCACTCTCATCAATTGCCTCCATGGCAAAATCATAGTAAAAGCCAGAGTCGATTGCAGGGCCGATAGTAGGTAAGGCCCCAGGGTATAGTTCAGTTACAGCCTGAGCCAGAAGGTGTGCTGCAGAATGCCTCAAAATATGCATGCCTGCATCAGAATCTGCAAGGATTCCCTCGACATTACAATCTTCATGTAATTCAGTAGAGAAATCGGATTCAACATCGTTGATAGTAGCACCAAGACAACCGTGTTTTTTCCCTAATATATCGAAAACAACTTCACCAGCAGTGATGCCTATGGCATATTCGTTGATGGCTCCGTCTGGGAGTGTAACTGCAATCATTCCCATGTTGTTCAAGATGGGCGAGGTGGGTGGGGGTCATGACTTTGATGGGGTGGCAAATACATTATTTTCTCAAATTCGTTTAATATAATAATAAGTAACTTCTATTCATTACCTAATATCTAGGTATTCACTTCAATTATTGCCAACGTGTCCATTCTTCATGACTGTATTCTCTATACCAATCATAACCACTATGCTCAAGCCATTCATAGCCATCTGTGGCAATGATGCCACTGAGTGATGATTCAGGAGTTGTTGCCTCCATCATATCGCTCTGATCAATATCTGGAACAATCTTAGGAACTTGTGAGAATTTCACTTCGAGGTTCGACCTTATTCTCTCAAGCCTCAATGCTTGGTGAGGACCAATCATCCTCCACATCAGTGACCATTCATAGGCTTGAGAAATATCTGCTAATTCCTCTTCAGAACGTGCCGTGAATAAGCGGTCTTCAAATCTTCGAGTTCGCCCATTTCGAGTAATAAGTCCAGTACCAATCCAAAGTGCTAATGGAATGCCTCCCAACATCCCCATGATATCCCAAGCTCCTAGTCCAATGTTCGTGCCTGGCACAACAATTTCGAATGAATCAACAGGTTGGCTTTTGGAGGAGAACGGGTCGGTACCCATTCTCAATTCATCTGTATCCGCCCAACCGTCATTATCATCATCAGTATCGGCGTTATCACCTTCACCATCACCATCACTGTCCTTGCATTCCTTAGAATCTTTAGGAAATTCATCTTCTTCGTCTAAGCAGCCATCACTGTCGAAGTCCCCTGGATTAGCCTTCATCGGCAAAGGATCGGTACTGTCGTTGTAGCCATCATTGTCAAAATCATTCAGGTATAGATCAGAATTATCACCAATACCATCCTCATCCTCATCAGCCCACTCGCTGCCATCAAAGGGAAATAAGTCAGCCATACTACCATGGATATTATCTCCCCAACCATCACCATCGTAATCGGTACATTGGGAGAAGTCGCGTGGAAATGCATCCGGATTTGTGCCGTTGGGGTTTCCATCCATTGGCTAGCATCGCTTGGAAAAGCATCTGCTTGCAACCCAGATGTGTTATCTCCCCAACCATCGCCATCACTATCTAGCCATTGAGTTGGATTGAATACGAATGCGTCGGGATAGTTTCCGCCGGGGTTGTCGCCCATGCCATCACTATCGCTATCGAACCATTGAGTTTCATCTGCAGGGAATTTATCTGGATTATTTCCCCTTTCATTATCGCCGTATCCATCACCATCTTCATCAGACCATTGACTGCTATCAGTGGGGAATTTATCGGGGTTTTCTCCACTTTGGTCATCACCAAACCCATCTCTGTCTACATCCAAATGCTGAGTGCTATCGGCAGGAAGGTCATCTCCTGCATCGGACCAACCATCTCCATCAAAATCAGGACAACCAAATTGGTCTTCATCACTGTTTCCAAACTCTTTTGCACAGCCATCAGATTCCCAACCATTTGGATTATCACCATAACCATCTTCATCATAGTCTGCCCATTGGCTATCATCATCAGTGAATGCATCCGCACCATCATCGGTAGTCCACTCTTCTTGCGCATCCGACCAGCCATCACCATCGGAATCAAGGCAGCCATGGCGGTCCTCATCTGAGGAGCCACTTTCTTGTGGACAATCATCAACATCATCATCGACGCTACCTTGGTCTGCATAGCCATCTTCGTCAGTATCATTCCATGAATAACGGTTGTTTGGAAAGGCATCTCCATTATCTGAATAACCATCTCTGTCGTAGTCTTTACATCCATATTCATTGAAATGTGAATTACCGGGAGTTGTAGGACAGGCATCAGGTCGGAATCCAATTAGGTTATCACCATAACCATCACCATCTAAATCCGAAGTCTGAGTAATTTCAAATGGCAAGTCATCATTGCGCCATGCGAATCCATCACCATCCATATCCTCGCCCAATATCCAAAACCCGTCGCTATTGGAGAGTGTGATATTTTGGCGATGATCCCAACTCAAGCGTGCACCATTATTAGCCACACCTTCAATCTGAATAGCATCCATCCATTCTCCGTCGCTCTTCATACGGGCCATGAATAGTACGGTTTCTGTTCCTCCAATAACTGGTGAGCCATCGAATGGATTGACTATTTCGGTATCTCCTATCATCAGGAAGGTATCATTTGCTGCTAATTCTAAAGTAGTGATAATCGAAGATGTAGAGAAAATTTTGTGAAACCGGTCTGAATGGTCTACTTCTCTAACTTGAATGAAAATACCATCACCAGCCAAAGTGCTGCCGCCTAATGATATGCCAGAGACAAAACTCCCAACAAGGACATAGGAGCCATTTCTCAAGAATTGAACACTCTGAATCATTTCGTTGCCATTTGCACCAAAGTACTCTAAGTGTAATATTTCGCCACCTCCACTGAATGATGCGAGATAATATCCATTACCCATTGTATCTGAATTCGTAATGCTGAAGTCATCAATTTGTAATTTACAATTTGATGAAGTTGTGGTTCTACAGAAATCGCCAGCGATTAGAACTGTGCCATTATTTTCAACTGTTATCGTATCAACGTTAGTGTGCTCACCATAACCTCCTCGATTGGATTGAAAGGCCTTGTGCCAACGGGGGTTGCCATTGGAATCCACCGAGAAAATAAATCCACCTTCATTACTAGCTGTTGCTTTTGAAAAACTCATATTTGAATAACTGAAACTATCATTGAAATAACCTGCAATGTACATACTTCCTTGCGAATCGGTATCCATTCCTGCTACAACTGGAGTGGTTGGAGTTGCAGATAACCACAATATTTGTCCATTAGAATCAAAAAATCCCAATAATAAATTTTGGTTTCCAATGGTAGTAGTTGTATTTCCCACCCTCAATTCAATATCTTCAGCGCAATTATTTGTCTCACCAGAAAAGGCTACCTTTACCATAGGAGTTAAACTGATTCGGTCGATAATAATATCACAACTACTTGCACTAAATGGTTTGACCCAAACTAATCCAGTTGTCATATTATATCTGCCAATAAATGAGGAATAATATGTTGCATCACCTTCTATGAAATCACTACCAACATAGATGTCACCGAGGTGAGTTCCAACGAAAACCAAGTCGCCTTGGGGGGCATTGAGAACATCATGAATCGATATATCGCCGATGAATAAGTCATCATAGAGGTCTTGGTCGACAACATAGCCAAAACTCTGACCTGGGTTTTGTTGCATGCCACCGCCACCGCCACCGTCGCCGGGTCCAGCCATGGCTAAGGGGAGTGATGCTAGCATCAATGAGGTCAGCAGAACCGCAAACATCTTCTTCATAGTTATCAGACGGGGATGGCGTCCCCAATATATGACTTCAATCCTTGATAATCCAACATCGTTGCTATCTCAATGTATAACTGGGATGCGTACTATATGCACTTTGGCTTGAATTAGAATAAATCACAGTCGCTGAGGTGCCGGCCCAGTTTGCATCTTGAAATCATTCATACCCATTTCCTGATACAATCCTGGCATCTTTCCAGTAGTGGAGAAGATATACAGTGCCGCAACAGCAACTTGCTCCGCAGCACTCGACCACATGATTAGAATTACCATGGCAATGGCGCCAACTATTGCACCAATGTACCATAATGGTCCTAGCGCAATAGACAAACCCACGCCGATTACAACTATGATTAAACCAAAGAAAGCAGTAATTATTCCGATTCCCATTCCTGAAGTAACATTCTCTCCCCATGTCTTCATGAACATCTGCTTGGATTTCTTCATACTCTCGCCAACACCGATACCCTCAATGACCATCAATGGGATAACGAAGAAGGACATAATCCACCAAATTGTGGCGCCAATAATTTGCAAAATCATTACCAAGACTGCCCCTCCACCTTTCTGTTCTCTGGCTGCTTGTTTCAGTGCCTTAAGCAATAGTCCAACTGTTCCTGCGATGATTCCCCACATGATAATCAAGTGAATTCGCTTGAATGCAGCACCAAAGCCATCAACGAATTTGGGGTCTCCACCATTGAGGCGGATGTAGGCATTTGCTACGATTGCACTATTCCAGAATGTGACGATAATGGAGATTCCCATGTAGCCTGCAAATACGAATCCCATGTAGGCAGGGGTCATTTTACCTTCTTCAGTACGAGCCCAGCCCATGTTCAAAAATTCAGGTAATCCCATGGCGACCATAGCACCGAGTGCCATTATTCCACTGAGGAAAACATAGACCATCAACTCAGGGTCTTTCTTTACTACTGCCATGCTCAATTTGCTCATTTTCCAACCGCGGCCGATTGTATCAAAGAATCCCATATCTAGAGCCGAGAAGGGCATCATTGACCTACTTTCCGCAAAATAATGGTTTTATTTTAGGAGTTTTGAACTAAAGTGCCTGCATGGTAATCAGCGACAGCTCGCTCAATTTCTTTGCGAGTATTCATTACGAACGGACCATATCTTGCAATCGGCTCATCAAGAGCCGGCCCAGCCAATAATAAGCAACGACCAGTTCCACTCAGTGCAACCTTGGAACCAGCAGATAGAATGACAAATCCCCCATCCTCAACTTCTTCTCCCGCCACCTCAAGTTTTCCATCAAAAACAAAAACCATTGCGTTCAAGTCCGAAGAAATATCTTGAATTAATTCGGCATCCTGCAGCGAAATATCGAGGTAGGTTATTGGAATCATGGTATCGATGACAGCCTTTACTCCCAACGATTCACCTGCAACAACAACAACACGTACCCCTTCGCTCTCGGCAATTGGAATTTGTGATGCAGAGATATCTTGATAGCGCGGTGCCATCATCTTGTGCTTTGCAGGTAGATTAACCCAAATCTGGAAGCCATGGATTAAACCTCCATCGCGTAAAAACTCTTCAGATGGTAATTCACTGTGAATCACCCCACTACCCGCTGTCATCCATTGAACATCACCAGGCCCAAGGCTTCCCGAATTTCCGGCGCTGTCACGGTGTTCCATATTTCCATTCAGAAGATATGTTACGGTTTCAAAGCCTCGGTGAGGATGACTTGGAGCACCTATTGCTTCACCTGGGCCCCAAGTGGTTGGGCCCATTTCATCTAGTAGGAGAAACGGACTCATCTCTGCTCCCATGACCGCTGGGCGACGCACTTCAAAACCCCCTCCTTCCAATACACGACGGGTTGGTATCCTCATTGCTATGCTACGCATTAGTTGGGCTTTCAGAGCAACTTATTTCAACTTCACTTTGCAATAACATGTGCGCAAATAGTAATTTGATTGAAACTACCATTTCTCTATTGAGTGCATCAAAGCATTGAATAGTTAATTTGGAAAATAGGTCAACTCATCACCTTCGTGCCATTGGTCGTACTTGATCATAGATGAAATAAACAATTCACTTTGCAAGATTCCATCCATCCACCTCTTCACATTTGGAATATCTTGTTGTTCAAACCAACCTCTATCGGTATTGGCAAATTGTCTGATGAATGGAACCAAAACTAAGTCAGCAATACTTAACCCATTTCCCATCAGAAATCCACCATCCAATCGCTGATTAAATGAATTTAAAATTTCAAGGCATTTATTTCGATGAAATTCCATAGAGGTAACATCATCAAAACGGTCTGGATATTTGTAGCGATCGAGATTTCCCTTGAACTCATTATCATTCAATTCGACAAGTTCTTGCCAATCACCAATAAGCATATCTTCACCTATACACCAAAGCATAATATCCATACTTTCTTCTAATATCTCACCATTTGGTAACACCAATACAGGGACAGTCCCTTTCGGTGAATATTCCAATAATGAAAGAGGCCTATCTCTTAACACGACTTCGCGTAATTCTACAATAGAATTGGAATGGAGTAAGGCCAATCTAGCCCTGATTGCATATGGGCAACGTCGAAAACTGTATAGAATTGGAAGGCTCACCATTCCAACTCCACATTGAGAGAATCAGTGGACTTCACCACCCTGTCCGGTTTAGGTTCAGGCTCAGGTTCCTTCCAAGCATCATCCCAAGCATCATAATCAGCTTTTGGTTGAGTCTTTTCAGGCTCAGGCTGTTCGACTTCTTCAGACACAGGCTCAACTTCAGACACAGGCTCAGCATTTTCTTCAACATTTGGTTGAGTGCCTCCAATAACAAAAGAGCTTCGAGTTTCTACAACTTGTTGATGTTGCACTCTCTCTTTTTCAGTAATGCTGCCATATACCTCAGCAGGTGCTTCATCAGCACCAAAGAATTCTCCTGGGCTAACCTTTGGTGCATCTTCATCATACATTGGAATGGCAGATGTTTCTGTTTCGATTGAAGAAAGTGAATCAATCTTTTCAATTACTTGAGTTTCTATCTCTTCAACAACAGGCTCACTACCGATTGCCATCAATGCATCCATTGGAATCACATTTGGATTAACTTCAGGAGGAGTTTCAGGCTCACTACTGATTGCCATCAATGCATCCATTGGAATCACATTTGGATTAACTTCAGGAGGAGTTTCAGGCAGACTAGCGGGGGGAGCCGCAGGAGGGCCTGATGGTGGTGCCATTAGAGGTTCAGCAGGCAGACTAGCGGGGGGAGCCGCAGGAGGGCCTGATGGTGGTGCCATTAGAGGTTCAGAAGGTGGGCCGGCAGGAGGCCCACTTGGAATTGCAGCGGGTGGCCCAGCAGGAGGCCCAGCAGGTGGCCCAGCAGGAGGCCCACTTGGAATTGCGGCAGGCGGGCCGGCAGGCGGTCCAGCAGGTGGCCCTACTGTCATCTCTCCAAAAGCATCCGCCAAACGGTTGCTTATGCTCTGAGCGATCGGGTCATCTTCTTGCATGCTAACGCCATATAGCCATCGAAGGTCCATACTTCAATGAATTGGCAACGCGAGCAGAGGAAGCGAGTGATTCATCAAGTGGTTTCGCACAGGCGCCATCATGCTCATCGCGGTGTTGGTCAACCCTGATGCCGGACTTGGGGGTAAACTCGGCTTCAAAGGTAGTGATGGTCGAGCAAAAGAAGCCCGAGCTGCGGGAGCAGAAGACCGCGCAGGACCAAGGATGATTGAATGCCTTGAACGCCTTCAGGTTTTACTCGAACAAAGGTCCTTAGAAATCGATTTCACCACCATTGAAGGGCGCATGGGTTCCGATTGGTTTGGTTCAATTAACCATCAGATTATCCACGAAACTGGAGTTGAAACCATTGCACAGGACACCATTGATGCAATAGGACTTATGAGCCATGCAGACCTCATATTGTATGCGGGGGGAGATGGAACCACACGCGATATAATTTATGCATTAGATGGAAAAAAAACCCCAATAGTGGGCGTTCCTGGGGGCGTGAAAATGCATTCAGGATGCTTCGCTGCAACTCCTCGAGCAGCCGCAGAAGTTGTCTGCGCATTTGTTACTGGAGAATTGATGTTGTCCTCAACAGAAGTGATGGATTTAGACGAGGAGGTCTATGCTCAGGGAATCTGGAGAGTACGAATGTATGGAGAGGCGATGACCCCTTCATCACCACGTTGGATGCAAGGCGCCAAGGAGGCTGTCGAGTCAGCATCTGAGGAAGAAACGATTCAAGCATTAGCAGAGCACATTCAAGACCTTAGAACGGAAAACCCTGAGTTGATGATTATTTGGGGGTCTGGCGGAACTCTGAGAACCATGGCGGAACTCAATAATTTTGAGCCGACTTTATTGGGGATTGACATTACAATAGGGGATGTGATTTACAAAGATCTCAATGAACAACAAATTCTCAAACATCTGAATGAAGAACATCAATGCTTGTTATTGTTGAGCCCAATGGGGGGGCAGGGATTTTTGATTGGCCGCGGCAATCTACAACTTTCACCTGAAGTGCTTCGCAAAATTGGTTTGGATAATATTCTGGGAGTAGCGACTTCAGCAAAATTGCTTAGTTTGAATTCATTAAGAATAGACACTGGAGATAGAACGTTAGATGAAGAGTTCATCGAGAGAAAATACCTGAAACTCTTGCAAGGTTATCGAACTACGAGGATAATGCGAGTTGCAGAAGACTGAACCTACTGTTTTGTAGCTGCTTGTAGCAGGCCTAAAAATGGCGGACTTGGCCGCCCCGGTCTCGACTTGAATTCCGGATGATATTGGGTTGCAACAAAGAATGGGTGTTCAGCCAATTCAAAGATTTCACATCTCTGTCCACTCTCATCCTTGCCAACAAATTTCAAACCTCTTGCCTCAATATCCTCGATGAATGCCGGATTCACTTCGTAGCGATGGCGATGCCTTTCGTCGACATGACTAACCCCTGAGTAAAGAGTTCGAGTAGCACATTCATCAACCTGGAAAAGAGTTGGTCTACTTCCAAGGCGCATCGTTCCACCAAGGTGAGTTTTAGAAATCTCGGGCATAAAGACGACCACAGGGTGACTTGTGGATTCATCGAATTCGGTGGAGTTTGCCCCTTCCCACCCGAGTACATTTCGACAAAACTCGATGACAGCAGTCTGTAGGCCAAGGCAGATTCCGAGGTAAGGAGTATTGCTTTCACGGGCATATTTTGCAGCCAATATTTTACCCTCAACCCCACGGTCACCAAAGCCACCAGGGACAAGAACACCGTCTGCTTGGGAGAGCAACTTCCATGCTTCAGCATGATTGCTCTCATCTTTTCCTTCGCTAATATGCTCAAGGTCTGAGGCTTCGATCCAGTCTATTACCAACTTGCGCCCTACCTCAAAAGAAGAATGCTGTAAGGCCTTGATGACAGATAGATAGGAATCTGATAATCCAGTATATTTTCCGACCATCGCGATATGAACATCTCCACTTAAATTGTCGACACGGTCAGCCATCGCTTTCCAGTCATCCAGTAGAGTCCTTGAATCAGGAATGGCAAAACCAAGTTTTTGAGACAACATCTCACTCACTCCTTGTTCTTCTAGCAAAAGTGGAACACGGTAAATGTTAGAGACATCGTGTGCTGAAAGGACTGCCTCGGGTGAGACATGACAGAATAGGGCTAATTTCTCCCGCACATCATCTTCTAATGGGCGCTCGCTTCGACAAACTAGCATGTCTGGGGTAATACCCAAGCCGCGTAATTCTTTGACAGTATGTTGAGTCGGCTTGGTTTTCTGTTCACCGACCACGCCGATTACTGGAACTAATGAAACATGAACAAAGCAGCAGTTCTCTGGCCCTACTCTGAATTGGAATTGACGTAATGCTTCGACGAATGGTGCCGATTCGATATCGCCAACTGTGCCGCCGAGTTCGATGACGCAAACGTCAGGTTCCTCTCCACTACCATCTGCGGGGCGATGAGCAACATCTTCGATCCAGTCTTGAACAGTATCTGTTATGTGTGGAATTACTTGTACAGTTTTTCCTAAGTAATCACCACGCCGTTCTGCTTCGAGGACCTTGGCGTAGACTTTTCCAGTAGTCAAGTTGTTATCTCTTGTCAAGCAGACATCGAGAAAGCGCTCATAGTTTCCAAGATCGAGGTCCACTTCTCCACCATCGTCGAGAACGAATACTTCGCCGTGTTCAAAGGGTGACATTGTGCCGGCATCGGTATTGAGGTAAGGATCAATCTTGATCGCAGTTGGTCGTAGGCCAGCGCTCTTTAGCAAAACCCCTAAACTGGACGCAGTGACACCTTTTCCGATGCCGCTTAGAACTCCTCCCGAGACAATGACGTACTTCATATCACATCAACGGGATATGGAGCCGGCGTGTTCCGTACATCAAGATTCTTATGAATTGAATGAATAATGTCTGATTAGATGTTGAATAAGTTGTATTGACATCAGGGTATTATTATGGCAGCATCATTATTTTCAAATAGGGTCGAGCATATTCATTCAATGACAAAAAGGGACTCATTGGGGTTGATGTCTTTGAGGTCATCTCATACTGATTACCATAGAAAAGGAATAATTGAACTTATTAGTAGTAGAATTGGAACAAAAATTAATTCAAAAGAAGAGCGCACCCTCTTCATCAATCCCAACTCTGTACCTCGTGAAAATTTAGTTTGCATTCCGATGTCTTTATTGCCACGCATTACCAATAATGATTGTTGGATTGTTTTATCAGATGAGCACTCTGCTAAGTCTGCTTCCTCTCTTTTCTCGACTCTACCCAAACAAAATACTGGGTCAAAGGTAGTGATAACTCGAATCGTCCAACGCCTTTTCCCTCTCCGAATAACATTCAATGGTGGGCCTAACTCTTTTTTGTCAAAAGTACTTGGTTCGACGATAATTCCTCCTGTTCCATCGTGAATAATGAAACGACCTGTTTCAGATTTTGAAGCCACTTTTACCCAATGACTACTTTTGTTCCTTTTGACTAATTTTTCTTCAATCCAATGGTAGTTAAGACAACCATCAATTTCCGTGATAATCTTTTTTGAGCCTACTTTTGCGGTTATTGTATCAACATTTGGCATCGGAATTGCTTGCCCAACAATTTCTGCGGGACCAACTGCAATGCTTCTGATTGTTGAAGAGGGCATATCTTGGATGTTATGGATAACTTTCCAATCATGATAAGATTTGAAAGCCCAGGAAATATTGAAGGTGATTGAAAAAATCACAAAAAAATACTTCAATACAAATTCCACAGGTTCAGATGTTTGGCCGCTGGCTCGAAATAAGATGAATGAAGAAAGTAGAATTGAAAAACAAACATAAGAGATTGCTCCAAGGCTATAGAGAGTTGTAGATGCTGGTTGAGGAGTACCAATTAATTGTGGATGTTCGGGAATTAAATCCTCTTCAGGGCCACCATGCCACGGGTTTTTAAGAAAAACCTCCGATTTTGGAGGGGGGAGGATCCAATCATAATCATCATTCTTACGACTTTTATCAGTTTCTTTTACCTCTCCATCAGTGACGCTAATTATTCTCCTAGGTTGTTTACACTCACGTAATTTAGCTAAATCTTGCGACAAGGATGAGGGTGTGCTTAACATTAGTAATATACTACCAATCACCGCTAAAGTCAAAGCCCAACCGTATTCATCATTAGTATTTTCAAGGCCAGCACCAACCGTATTTGGAACATAGAATTTTGGCGTTTCAAAGGTCTTCAAGTAAATAGCCAAGGCTAGAATGAAACAGATTGGGGCCATCGCCCAAGAAAGCCATCCAATCCATGTATATGGAAGAGTAAATTGGAAAAACCCATGGTTCAATTGGTCTGAATGAAATTGTGAAGATTCAGTTTTTTCATTTTGCTCAGTCAAAATCGAGCACCACCTTTCCACATTCTCCTGATAACATCAAGCGAATTGCAGTTTTGAATGCTTTTGGTGGAAAGCGATGTGTTAGAACATCGTGGATTTTGAGTTCTCCTTCAACCATCAATTCTTGCATGGTATCCCAAGTCGCCCACATTCGACGACCGTTGATTCCTTTGACATGTAAATATCTGAAAACGATATCATTGATTGGAACCTTTGGCTCACTGCCGTAGACTCCCAAGATGTTGAGGTATCCTCCCATTCTAGTTGTTTTTATGGCATTGGCTAAGGCTGCTGATGAACCACTAAATTCACAGGAGTTGTCAACACCTGTTCCACCTGTTGCTTCAAAAATTGCTGCTTGAACATCATCATCCTTTCCTAATACTAGGTCGGCACCGAGTTTTCTTGCGAGATCCATTCGATATTTATTATCCCAATCTATGGCGATAATATTGCTAGCACCCATTTGGCGAGCCACGTCAACAGCAAAGAGCCCAATAGGGCCTAAGCCATGTATTGCAATTGTTGAATCCTTTACCGGCCCTCCAGTCAAAGTATGAATGGCATTGCCAAGAGGGTCTTGCATTGATGCATGCCTGGGTTCTAAACCGTGAGGGTTATGCCTTGCTGAGGATGCGAGAATGGTGAAATACGGGGCGAAAGCACCGTTGGAATGGACTCCAAAAATAGAACCATTCTCGCAGATATGAGCATTCCCTTCTTCACACCGAGGACAATCCCAATCGGCCAAATGACATTCTACTGAGATGAAATCACCAACTTTGTGGCTATTGACTGCTGAACCAACGGCTACTACATGGCCACAAGTTTCGTGCCCAGTAATGGTGCCTAGTGGGACTTCTGATTTTGCCCAATCATCCCATTTCCAAATATGAAGGTCGGTTCCACAGATGCTAGTAGATAGGGTTTTGACCAGCACTTCTTTTGCTTCGGGAGAAGGTATAGGATGCTCGATTAAATCGAATCCATCCTCTTCAGGACGCACCTTGGTCCATGCTAACATGGTTTCAGGTATAGTGCCCATGTCTCTTGCAATTTGGTCAAGGTCTTCTATGTTTGGAATGGTTCATATAGGGCCCCATGTTCCCGTACTATACAACCGATGGTTAAGCAGTGGTGATTTAATGTCAGATAAGGGTGAAGACTGGGAAGAGGCGATGCTGAACAAGATGGCAGAGATGTTCAAGCAAATGGGTCTTGAAGTCGATATTTCCACTCTACGCGGCATGATGAGCCAATTCCAAAAGAAGTTTGAAGAAATGGGATTTGACCCAGAAAAGATAGCCAAAGATGGAATCAACCTTAACTTCGATATGTCTAGTCTAAAGGATATGCTAGGTGGTGGGGGAAACCTCAACGACATGCTTTCCAACCTTGGCTTCGATGTCAAGGTAGATGCGAAACCCGCAGAGGTGGCTGTGCCAACAGAAGACGATGGCGAGGCAGCCTTGAAAGGACTTCCAGAGCCTGAAATCTATTTAGATGGTTGGGAGATGTTCATCACCGTCGATTGTACTAAACAAGTTGAACTTGAAGAAGGGCAGATGGAATTGGAATTAGTCGAGAAAGGCAGTCTGCTCGAAGTCCTAAAAACAACACAGGCTTCTCCAGTAGCGAGAATTGAACTACCTCATGCCTGTGATGAACTGGTAGGATGGTCGTTGAATAATGGCATCCTCGATGTTACTCTAAAATTAACTCCACCTGGTGCAGATTTCGATGAGGATGATGAAGAAAGTGATGATGACGATGATGAAATTGTCGAAGTTCCTGATGTAAGTATTGACCTCTCTGATGATGATGAAGGCGAAGATGGTGGAATACCGATTTTCTAAATAAAAAATGAAGGTGAAAAAAATGGGAAAAGTAATTGGAATAGATCTTGGAACGACAAATAGCTGTGTTGCAACACTTGAGGGTGGCGAACCAGTGGTGATTGCAAATGCAGAGGGAGCGAGAACAACTCCCAGCGTAGTTGCATTCGCTAAAGATGGTAGCGAGAGAATGATTGGAGTAGTGGCAAAGCGTCAAGCAGTAACTAACTCAGCCCGCACTTTCCTATCTGTAAAGAGACATATGGGCAGTGATTGGAAAGAGAGTGTTGATGACACGGAATATACCCCCCAAGAAATCAGTGCAATGATTCTTCAAAAGTTGAAGGCTGATGCTGAAGCATATCTTGGAGAAGAGGTCACTCAAGCAGTAGTAACCTGTCCTGCATACTTTACAGATGCACAACGCAAGGCAACCAAGGATGCAGGCCGAATTGCAGGGCTTGAAGTCCTCCGCATAATCAACGAGCCAACCGCAGCCGCATTAGCATATGGTGTTGACAAATCTGATGACCAAACAATTCTAGTTTACGACCTAGGTGGTGGAACATTCGATGTATCTATCTTGGAGATTTATGAAGTTGATGGCCAACCTCAAATTGAAGTTAAGGCAACTAATGGAAATAATAAACTCGGTGGCGACGACTTCGATGAGAAGTTGATGAACCACTTGGTTGGTGATTTCAAGAAAAATACCGGGATCGACCTCTCCAAAGATGTGCAAGCTATGAGCCGCCTTCGTGAGGCTGCTGAAAAAGCCAAGATAGAACTTAGCGGAACAATGCAAAGCCAAGTCAATCTGCCATTCATCACCATGAAGGATGGAAATCCAGAGCACTTGGATATCACTATAACTCGTGCAAAATTCGATGAACTAACAGCCGATTTGGTAAAGAAAACCATGACTCCAACAAAGAAGGCCATGAAGGATGCAGGAATCTCCAAGGGAGAAGTCGACAAGGTATTGCTAGTCGGTGGTTCAACCCGTATTCCAGCTGTTCAAGAAGCCATTGAGAAGGAGGTCGGAAAGGCACCATTCAAGGGTATCAATCCTGATGAAGCAGTTGCAGTTGGTGCAGCCCTTCAAGCAGGAATCATCGTTGGAGACCAGGACGTTTCAGACATCCTTTTACTCGATGTAACTCCACTAACTTTGGGAATTGAGACACTTGGTGGCGTCATGACAACTATGATCGAGCGCAACACTACAATTCCAAGCCGTAGGTCAGAGACCTACTCGACTGCAGCAGATAACCAACCTGCTGTAGAAATCCATGTGCTCCAAGGTGAGCGTGAATTCGCAAAAGACAACATAACACTCGGGCAATTCCATTTGGTTGGAATCCCAGCAGCACCCCGTGGTATGCCGCAAATCGAGGTTACTTTCGATATAGATGCAAATGGAATCGTCAGCGTTAGTGCCAAAGATTTGGGAACAGGAAAAGAACAATCGATTAAGATTGAATCAGCAACTAGCCTGAGTGAAGATGAAATCCAAGAGAAAATCTCTGAGGCTGAAGCAAATGCTGAGGAAGACCAACTCCGCAAGGCCAAGATCGAACTTCGCAACATGGCAGACCAGATTGTCTACCAGACTCGCCGTACTCTAGACGAAAGTGGTGACAAATTGGAAGATGATGACACTGCTCCAGTAAAGGAGAAGTTAGAGGAGTTGGAGAAATTGGTAATGGATGAAGAAGGCAAGCCATTCGAACTAGATGATATTGATGAGGCATCAATTCAGGCCAAGGTCAAGGAAGTCGAAGAAGCAATGCATGCAATTTCTGCAAAACTCTACGAGGCAGCAGCAGCTGAAATGGCCGCACAAGAAGCAGATGGTGGCGATTCTGAAGGTCAATCCTCTGATGATGGCGTGGTCGATGCAGACTTCGAAGTAGTCGATGAAGATTGAGATTTCCAAACATCAAGATTCAAGCATAAAGGTTGATTGGGTGGGGTTGTCAAGATGGCTACCTCAGATGATACCAGCATTCTCGAAGAGACCGAAAGGAGCAGCGGTAGAGCTGCGCTTCGCAAAAATGTTCAGGCCGCAATGGCCTTGGCGGGAGCGGTACGTTCTACTCTTGGTCCAAAGGGTTTGGATAAACTTCTTCTCGATGATGAGGGGCGAATTCAAGTCACTAATGATGGAGTAACTGTGCTGGAGGCGGCTAAAGTTCAGCATCCAACAGCACGGATGTTGATTTCCAGTAGTAGCACCCAAGACAGAGTTGCCCGTGATGGAACAACTAGTACTGTTCTGATAACTGCCGAAATGTTGCAGAATGCTTGGGACTTGGTCAATCAAGGAGTTCACCCAACTGTGATTGCTGCGGGATACAGGCTTGCTGAAAGCCAATCTCAGATAATTCTTGAAGAGATTTCTCAAAATCTCAAAAGTGAAAAAGAGATTTTGCAGGCTACCCAAACTTGTCTTGCAGGTAAGGGCGAATCATCTCTACAAGGTACACTTTCAGTATTGGCAGTCGAGGCAGCAGCAGCGATTGCAGAACAAGGTGAAGATGGAATCAAAGCAGACCCGACAAGAATCAAAGTCTTGGCTAATAAGGGTGGTCAATCTAGTGATACTCATTTGGTAAATGGAATCGTCATCGCCAAACGCCCTGCTCATCCAGAGATGGAAGAGAGTCTTGAAGGTGGAAAGATCTTGGTCATCGATGGTGCCCTTGAAAGACGACAAATGGTAATGGATGCAAAACTCAAGATAACCTCCTCTGGAATGCTCCAAGCATTCAGGGATAAGGAGCATGAAATGCTGAAAGAGTCGGTTGATGCAGTTGAGGCATTGGGAGTGGATATTCTCGCGGTCAAGGACGGAATCGACGACTATGCTCGCTCGATGTTGGAAGCCAAAGGGATAACCGCTTATCGGAGAGTAGAGCGCAATGACCTTGAACAAATTTGTATCACAACTGGCGCAACCATGGTCCATTCGGCTAATACTGCGAGTGCAAAGGACCTCGGCTCTTTCAACAGTAGTAGACAGGAGTTGTGGAGTGATACTTCACATTGGATATTAGAAGGTTCAACCAACAAAGGGCAGACTTTGATCACTAGAGGTAGTAGCGAAGAAATGCTAGAGGAAGTTGAGCGTTGTTTCGCTGATGCATTAGGTGTTGCCTGTCAATTACATGAAGAGCCAAAATTGCTTCCAGGTGGAGGAGCAACTCAAGTTGCTTTAGCTCGCAGACTGCGAAGATATGCCGAGACTATACCAGGTCGCGAACAATTGGCAGTAGAGGCATTCGCTGATGCTTTGGAAGTCATCCCTCGTGCTTTGGCAGAGAACGCTGGTTTGGACTCACTTGGCAACCTCTTAGAATTGACTGCAGCACAGAGTAATGCCGAGAATGATTGGCTTGGGCTTGACCTCCGAAATGGAACCATTTCTGATATGGATGAAGTTGGCATCAGAGAGCCATTGCGAATCAGTCGCCAAGCCATCAAAGGAGCCACCGATTCTGCCATCGCAGTATTGCGAATTGATGATATTCTATGGGCCAAGCAAGATGCACAAGTTCCAGATGAAGTCCAACAGAGATTGGATGAACAATATGGTTGAAAAGAAAGGGGTTGACCATTCTCTTAGTTATCGTATCCATGGCTTCAATGATTGGTGCTTCTGCCTTCTTTGACATGCGCGGAGTGTTCTGATTACTGTTTAGTAATCATGTGGTGTAATGCACGCACGTGAATTCCTGTTGCGCCATGTGCAACCATTTTGTTGGTCTTGGCTCCCCATGCAGTTCCAGCGATATCCAAGTGGGCCCAAGGAATCTGCTTTGCATCTTCATCATCGCTCTGTTTCTGAACGAATTGCTTGAGGAAAGCTGCGGCACCATTGGAGCCACCCCAGCGGGTTGGACCGATGTTTTGTAGGTCAGCAATCTTACTGCTTTTCATTTCTTTTTCAAAGGCCGGAAGCAGAGGCATCTGCCAGATTAATTCTCCACAGGCATCTCCAGATACCCGTAGGCGCTTTGCTAAATCATCATCATTTGACCACATTCCAGTAGCCTCATGTCCCAGTGCAACAACAATTGCTCCTGTGAGGGTTGCAAGGTCGACAATCCATGATGGATTATATTCTCCAGCCTTCCATAGTCCATCTGCAAGAACTAGTCTACCTTCCGCATCGGTGTTCAATACCTCGATGGTCTTACCTGATAGTGTTGTGATTATGTCCCCAGGGCGTTGTGCATTTGAGGAAGGCATATTTTCTGCCATGCAGGAAATAGCGATGATACGCTTTTCATGACCGCTGGCCCACAATGCCTGCATTAGTCCAAAGACGGTAGCAGAACCATGCATATCGTACTTCATTTCGTCCATACTTGAACTTGGCTTAATTGAGATTCCACCGGTATCGAAAGTGATTCCCTTGCCGACAATCACTGGAGGCTGATTTCCCGCATCAGGATTCAAATCGAAAATTACCATGCATGGTTTGCGGTCGCTTCCCATTCCAACTGCGCATAGTCCACCCATGCCGAGTTCTACTGCTGCCTCGTATGAGATAATCTTGACATCGACATTACTCTTTTCTTTGGCCCAATTATTGGCTTCTTGTGCATAGGCCATTGGGTAGAGGTGGTTAGGTGGAGCATTTCCTAGGTCTCTGGCTAAGTGAACTCCTGTTGCTACTTGAGTAGCAGTTCCAGTAGCAGTTATCAGCAGGTCGATATTTTCTGTTGCCACTTGAGCGTGGAGAACCAAGTCCTCATCCTCATCATCGTCATCCTTTGTTTTGTATTTATCATAGGAGTAATCGCGAAGAATTGCCCCTTCTAAGTAGGCGGCTGCTTGGCTTGAATTCATACAACTTAAGCGAGCGGTAAATTCGCATCCATGTTGCTTTCCTCGCTTTGCCACCAAAGAGGCTCCAGCATTTCGGGCAGCATCATCATCAAAATCTGCGGATTTACCTAGGCCGACAAGAATAACTTTTCCTTCGAGGTTATGAATGGTTAGGGAACTACCTTCTTTAGCTCTGAAATCACCAGCATCAATGACATGTTCAATCATGTTCAAGAGATTTCTATGAACTCCAAAGTGGTCGAAACCTTCGCTGCTGCATTCATCCTCAAACATAGGTAAAACCAAGGTGCCAGCTACATTTCCATATCCATCTACCTTGACTTCCATTCTCTCAACCAGTTTAGGCGAGTAGGATTGGCTTTGTCAAGCCTCGCCTTCAAACATTTGTCCTGCCTAGCCACCATGCCGCTGCTAACATCGCAAAAATCATGCTAAATGGGTCAAACATTCCCCACCCCCCCAACCAATTTTCATCCTCAACTTGTTCTGCAAAGGATACATCCTCCGAGCCTATGGTCTCAAATACAACCTGACTGACATCAATAACTCTTTTTTGATATATCAGCATGAATGTACCTCCATCGCTAATTTCATCTGGCCTGTTGAATTCAATATCTGTAGAATTACTAGCATTGACAGAAAAAATCTCTCCAAGCATGACCCCTTCACCCTTTCCAAAAGAAAAACTGCGGTTTCCATCGATTATAGTGTTATTAAATTCATTATTTTCAGCGAAGTTCATTTCTGAAAGATTGATATCTTCTGGGAACCACCAAAGGGAAGCATTTGAGGTGGTTGAGAGGCCATCATTAACAACAGTTGCAGAAATGCTAGAATCACTTAAGGTAAAATCTGAGACATTCAATCTGGCTCGCCAAAAATAGACATTGGAAATTAGATATTTCATCACATCTAATTCGACTGATAGACGGTCACTCAGACTTTGGGCTGTACCAGGCAAGAATTGTTCATCATCGGTCTCGAAGGTGAAAGTGGGGAATCCCATGACACCGTAGCCATAATCGCGACTTGTTCCGTGAGTCGGGTAGATTCCGGCGTTGGCATTTTGGACAGGTAGGTCGGCATCGATATCAGAATGAATGGTGTCTGCGATGTGGGTAAAAAGTTCCCAGTCGCTAGGCATATCGCCGGTAAAACCCCATGGGAATGCGAGGATCCATGTTCCTGTGTGCATTGTTACGTAGAGGTCGGCATTGCTAGCGAATTCTTTCATGTATTCGGCATTGTTTCGAGTTTCAGGTTCACTGAATGGTCCGCTACCACTTCGGGTTTCCTCGGTTGTCCAGTGGTGGTCATAGTTGCGGTTGAGGTCGACAGCGTTGGTATTCCAACGGTTATCGATATCATTGCCGTCGGCATTGAGTAGAATCATGATGTGTAATTCTGTATTCTGCAGAACTCCGATGGTTTCTTCATCACCTGCAACAAATCCTTCTACGTAGTATTCTGCAACCAAGAAGGCTAATTCGGTACCAAGGTGTTCATTGCCGTGGTGGCCACCATCGATGTAGACAACATCTTTTGGACTTCCATCGACTTTAGTTTCCACAGAGTAGTCGGTTATTTGCAAAACCCATTGGTTTTTACCAAGTACTGTTGTGCCAGCACTGACCACTTTTACCACTTCAGGGTAGTCGTCATTCCATTGCATAATATCATAGGTCAAAGTTGCCCAAGAATGGTACCAATGTTCTTGCACAATATCGGGTTGTTGAGCCTCTGAAATTGGGGCCGTAAAGGGTGCGAGAACCAGCATAGCCAGAAGTATGTAGGTCCGCATCAAACCCTGCTGAGCCTTGCCATTCATCAATCATCCTCTATCATGAGTCACCTTCAAAACCTGATTTGAGCCGCAAGAGCCGTGTCAGACCAACTTGCCCATGGCCGCCATGTCTATCTTGACTATACCGGCTTCCATCCGCAAATTGAAGATGTTGCCACTTGGATGCTGGATTTGCTTCTTGATGCTGCAAAGGAATCGGGCGTGAAGGTGGTTCATTCCCACGTTGAACCATTTGATGGTGTTGAATCCCCTGCCGGCTTTGCAGCAGTGGTTTTAATCGACGAGAGCCATATCACCGCACATTCCTATGAAGAAAAAGGTTGGTTGGCGATTGATGCTTTCACCTGTGGAGAACATGACCCAAATGATATTGCTGATAGGTTGCACATGTCCTTGCAGTATTCATGTCCAAATTTGCAATTGAAAGGTCGACGTTGTGTTGGTAGATTTCTAAATTGAGGTGTGATGATGCGCCGATTCATCGATGAAAACCTACATCATTTCAATGCTGGTGAGTTGCAGCGCTGTGCTGCTTCACTCGATTCATTTCTCAAGCAAGGCGGGAAGTTAATGATTACATTAGCAGGTGCAATGTCAACTGCGCGAATCGGCATCTTACTTGGCCCAGCAATTCGTGCTGGCTTGGTTCACGCCATCTCCTGTACGGGTGCTAATCTCGAAGAAGACCTGTTTAGAGTAGTTGCACCCGATTCTTACCCTGATATCGATTGGAGAAATCTTTCAGCAGAAGAAGAAGCCAATTTACAAAATAGAGTTACTGATACTTGTATTCCTGAAGAAGAAGCGATTCGAAAAGTAGGGGCACAGTTGCTGAAGGTTTGGAATGAATCAACTTTGGATAAACCGCCTCATAAGTATCTCTATGAAGTATTACCAGAATCAGAATCTAGTTGGCTTTGTGCAGCCAGAGAGATGAATATACCAATTTTCACTCCTGCTTGGGCAGATAGTACTCTAGGTAATATCTTTAGTGCTTATTTAATCGATGGAAGTATTGAATCTTCATCGATAATTCGCAATGACCTTGACCGAATGAAGGACTTGGCAGAATGGTATCAAAACCAAAACAACGCAATTGGATTTCTACAAGTAGGAGGCGGTATTGCTGGTGATTACCCAATCTGTGTTGTACCAATGCTACGCCAAGACCTCGGATTAGCAGTACCAATGTGGGCTTGGTTCGCCCAAATTTCAGAATCTCGTTCTTCATTCGGTGGTTATTCAGGAGCACCGCCTAATGAAAAAATATCTTGGGGGAAAATAGGGGTTGATACTCCACGTTTTGTAATAGAATCAGATGCAACCATCGTACTACCGATGATTCTGCAATACCTACTAGACGGGCAATGACTGGAAATAATCACACTCAATCAGAGGTCGCTCTTTTCCATTGCGAGTGGGGGAATGCCAGCGCCCTTCTTGACGAGCATGAATGTGGCAGGCTAAGACCTTAGTTGCTAACATTGCAGCAGTGAATTGGGTCAATGGACTATCCTTTCCTGGTACGATCTCATTAACATCAGAGGAGATAATCTTAGCACTTGGGTTGGCGAATAATACTTCAATGGCCTCAACAGCATGCCACATTTGCAAACCACCAGCAACCGGTGTGCCAGTATCTGGAACCAATGCCCCATCCATGCCATCGATGTCGATACTGAGATGAACTGGACCTGTTATCGATGAAAGAACCGCCAGTAATTCTTGCCAAACCTTTGTTCCATCACACGGGCTCATCAAATCACGGGCAAAAAAAGTCTGAACTCGAGAATCATTCTCGATGACTTCAGCTTCTTCTCGACTATATGCTCGAACACCAATCTGAATCAAGCGACCTACGCCCATTTCGAGGGTACGCGCAGCCGCACATGCATGCGACCATTTTTCTCCACCCAATTGAGAACGCAGATCAGCATGGGCATCGATTTGAACTATTGTTATTTCAGAAAGCGAGGTTGATTGAGCCTGCATGACAGTTGGTAAAATACCATGTTCCCCTCCCAAAACAATTGGAAAGCAATCACCTACAAACCATGGTTGGAGGTATGTTGTCATCGAATCTAATTGCGCTAACAACGAATTTCCAAAGCCACCCCACTCTTTAGCGGTATGAATAGAAACTCCAGCCGGCAAGTCTTCAGAAAGCAGCGAATCATATATTTCAACTTGAGCAGATGCAGCGATACAAGCAGCAGGACCTTTGGCTGTACCTTCGCCATAAGAAGTAGTCAATTCATACGGCAGGGAAAGAATCACAACATCGACTTCAGGAATGCTTTCGCTCAAACCGAGAAAGTTACCCTCGACATATCCGTCCGCCATCGGCTTGGCGCGCCGTTGCGCGAATATCAAAGCGACTATTGAAACAAAACAGGGCAAAAAGAAGGTTGCGCGCAGGATTATTGATATACTACGGAGTACAGATAGAATTACTGCGCAGCAAGAGAAATCGTGGCAACCGTAAGGAGTCAGCGCAAACACAAGAGGGGCTAAAGATGGGAATGTCATTACATGAATTAACACAGGCAATCAGACAACATATTGATTCAGAGATGGAATCCGATGTTGCATCAGGAATGGCCGAGCACGCCCTTGGCTTCTTCGGCTTCTATGAGAGAATTATTGACAATGCTCTTGAACCCACCGACCGAAACCTGTTCTACATGTTCCAAGATTACAATCTTCTAACTACCGAATCAGAGGAAACAACACTCTGGGATGGCCGTGAATGGAGAATCCATTATTGGCGCTTCAAGCCAGAACTGCGCGAGAAAGTGCAAGCCTACATGGATCGCAACAAACCCGAAATCAAGGTTGACCCATTCGCCGACGTCTATGGAGATATCGGAGAGGTTGTATGGAATAGGGATGATGACCAACCTGTCAACCCTAATGCATTCACCAATGAACGTTGGTGAGACACACAGTATACCGAAGCCGTTGAATAGGTCGCTCTTGCATGGAATCCCATGCTCAAACGGCAGTTAAGCCTAGTACTAGTTACTATTTTCCTTCTTTCCTCAGTAGTACCGATGGTGTCTGCACAAAGTCAAGTTCCTGGATATAATATTGAAACTGCATGGGTATCCGATACTTCTAATCAACAGGTACATGCTTACCACTTTGCATTTGATAATGCAATTAATTCGACAACAATTGAATTTTCAACAGATATTACCCATACTGATGAAGATGGAAACCTCCTGAACACAACTCAAGCAACATCAACAGCGGGTTTGACTTTCATTGATGACAGAACCTTAGAAGTTATTCTACCGGATAGAGTTTCATTTGCTGATACGATAACGATAGAAGCAGGCTGGGCGGGACTTGAATCAACAAACTTGACTAGAATCATCAAAGCAACTGTATGGAACCAACCTATCGCTGACCATGAAGTAACCATAACAACAAATTGGAACCTAAATCACACTTATGAGGATGAGAATGGCTCACAACGTTACTTACTACTATTCAATGGCAGAGGTTGGCAAGAGCGAGCAGGAAATACTCTTAGCGCTTGGGAATTAGGAGATGGCAGTATAACCATTAGAGAAGTTGGTGAAAACGAAACCACTTGGATTAACTTGACCTTGGAGGAGATTTGGAGAAATGAGACATCAATTGATGGTGAATTACGCTCTCAATACTTTGATGCTCATGGTTGGGGAGACCTTGTTGTCGTTCAATCAGATTCAGAAATGGATGAAATGAGAATTACAGGTCAAGTGTCAGCAGCCCACTTCAACCGCAGTACGGTGGACGGGATAGTTTCAGAAAGAACTGAACTTGAAGCAACAGGAATTCTCAATGGAACAAATGTCGATGACGATAGCGAATTATGGATTAATGGCACAGTATCTCTATTATTCTTTGAGCGCTGGGAAGTTGATGGCGAAATAAAACACGACTTAAATCGCTTTGAAGGTTATGCTGACATGGAAATGAAAGATGGCGAAAGCCAATTTAACATCGACATCTCAAATATTGAATCATATGAAGAGTGGCAAGATGGAGTGCGAATTGGACAAAGTGAATCTCTCGCTGGCACGGGAACTTTTGGTTTTGCTGGCGAAGATGATGATGGAGGAGATATAGTTGTTAATGGCACGGTTTATTCTCTAATAGAAAAAAGTGAAAATGGCCTAGTAACAGATAGATATCTGCATTTAGATGGTACATTTAGCGGTGATGCAGATGGCTCATTTGGGGTAATTAACCAGATTGAGGCTAGCGGCAATTGGCAAAATGACAACGGCTCTGAATATCCTGTAAACATCATTTTAGAGGAAAGTTGGTTCAATCTAAGCGCTGCAGTTGGTACTAATGCCTTTCAGAACCATAACAAAACTTGGAATTATGAAGTTCCAAACATAGACTGGGAGAATCAAACCATATATCGGAAGTGGGAATCAACTGGCCTTGACAACGATCGAGGAGATGAATACCCCGAAAACTCTCCTGAAGAAGTTCCCGTTGAGCCTCCAGAGACCGAAGACGGACTGGGGGAAGTCAACATAAGTCGTGAAACAGGCATCGTGCCAGTGCCACTATTGCCTGGGGATAGAGTATCATTATTGGGTAGTGATATTGTCTATCTTGACATCGAAGCAACCAGCCTAACTCAGATCACCAAAGACGGCCACATTCTCAATACAACGGCTTGGATTGGAAGCTATTGGAATACAAATGACAGTATTACAGATTCATTAGCATCAGGTTCCATCGTCAATGAAGGCCCATTGGCAGGGCTATTAGCAACAGTGTCCCGCCAACTTACTCTGCCTGCAGTTAATGATATTCCAGCAACTTTCACTGAAGTTCAGAGTCTTGAGAGAATTATTTACCCAAGCATCGTAGCATCAAATGAAAACAACCCACCCCAGATTGTCTCAATTGGCTTAGTTGGAAGTTTGGTCAATGAGGATGGAGTGCCAGCCCACCTTGAAGTAGTTATTTCTGACCCAGACTGGAATGTTGTAGAAGTTGTTGCTAACTTAAGCAGCCTTGGAATGTCAGCTCAAGTCCAACTTAATGATAAGGGCGGGGATGGTGACCAAACTATCCACGATGATATCTGGACAACATCAGTTTCAGTGCTCGGCGCAGAACATGGAGAGGTAGAAATCAGCGTCACTGCGACTGACATTTGGGGAGAGAGCGACACTGGAGTGGGTTCCTTGGAAGTACACAACCAAGCGCCCCGCCTTCTAACTTGGACCCATGTGCCTTCACTTACTTTTAGAGGTGAAGTAATCATTGTCAATGCAGAAGCATATGACCTCAATGGAGTAACACGAGTTGCCATCGATCTACGAGATGAAGGGGGAGAATTAGCAGATTTACAATTCAATAGTGTGGTTGGAAACTGGGCAGGGGAAATTGAAATCCCATCTGTAATGGAACCCGGCGAACAATCTCTAGATATTTACCTCGAAGATGATGATGGCGCCTCAAAGACAGTATCCTCAACTCAGGCATCAGGTAGCCATTTCATCAGTAGTGCTGACGATAAAGATATCAAAATTATGATTCTAAACCAAGGTCCAGTCATCCAAGTGATGGCATTGGAGCCTGAAGAAATTCAAGAAGTATTGAATGATGGAGATGAAGTAACTTACACACTGACCATTCAAGTTAGCGACCCTGATGGGGTTCGCTGGGTGAAAGCCGACATTGGAGACCTTGCACCGGTGGGCTCGGCTATTTCTTGGGTTATCATGAAGGATAATGGTCAGGATGGAGATGTGACAGCAGGAGATGGGATTTTCAGTGTTCAATTCGATAGTCGAAGAGGATTACCAACAGGTGCTTTTCCGATTACATTCAAGGCTCAAGATGATTTTGAAATGGAATCTATTAATGACGAATACGTTCTCAAAGTAGTTGAAGAAGAACAGAATACATTGGACCCTGATGGTGTGTTTGGTGCCTTGGATAATTCAGTAGTCATCATCTCTGTAATCGGTATGATTGTTGTTATTGGAGCAGTTATTGCATTGCTATCATTTGTAAAAAAGCGCAAAGAAAACAAGGATAATCCATGGTCTGGCAAAAAACAAGGAGAAGATCCTTGGGGTAATCAGTAATCACCACATCTGTTCACGCGATAGGCACTCGCAACATTAGATTAGTATCGATAAATGGCTTGAATGGTGCGAGCGCCGAGATTTGAACTCGGGTTCAAGCGTTGGCAACGCTCGGTGATAACCACTACACTACGCTCGCAATGCAAGCAGGGCCATCCGTCATGGGTATGAAAGATTGTCGTTTGCCATTCCTGCATAACAACGTGGGGAAAGGAATACAACCTAAAACACCCCGATGTACTCTATGGGCGAACAACGCATCATCTACGTGGGTCACAAAGCAAGACACCTCTACATCCGCGCTGTGGTGATGGCAATGGAAGGTGGCGAACGAGATGTTGTTCTCATCGCTCGCGGCGCTTGTATCCGCAACGCCGTCGATGTTGCAGAGATGTGCCGCCGACGTTTTGGCTATGTTGCAGAAGGTCTTCCTGAAAACATGAGTATTGTTGGTATAGAATCGGAGACTGAAGAAGTAGAGCGTGAGGATGGACGAACGAGTAATGTCAGCGTTTTGAAAATCAATTTAGTTGGCGAAGGAGAGATACCTCCACGTGAAGAAGAGTAATCATAATTCATTGACAAGATTTTGAATCAAGTCTCTAGTTTTCCGGTATGAATTAAGGCCTTGGCCAAATGGGTCATCAAGCCCCCAGTCTAAGTCAGCCTTCAGTGCAGGGCATGTTTCCTCAACCCCACAACCCATTGAGATAACCATATCCCAATCATTTAGGGAGGTTAAATCGAGTAGGTCAGAAGATTGCCTTGATACATCGATACCGAGTTCGGCCATGACTTCAACTGCTTTTGCAGCAACTCCAGAACCAGGGCTTGTACCAGCACTAGCAGTTTCATGGCCCGCTCCTCTGGCAAATCCTTCAGCCATTTGACTGCGGCAGGTATTGCCAACGCATACGAATAATATTCTCATCAAATAGTCTGTGTTCTCGACATGCTATGAAGGATATGCAAATGACCTATCTTCTTCTGGGGTTGCCATGTTCCCACCGCGTAGCAGCGTTTGGCGAGGAATAATTTTCACTTCGATTCTATTTGTAGTTGATTTTGTCTTACACATTATTTTCGCAGCGAATGGTTGGGATATCGCCTTCAAAGTAATTGCAATAGAATTGGCAATATTGAGCATTTGCTTCGCTCCTATTGCCTTGTTATTTGGTGGACCAACCAATCATGAAGATGGATTGGAAGTTATTCAAATTGGCACTTGGTTCGCTGTACCGTTGACTGTGGGCTATTTCTGGGCCGTCAACGGCATGACTTGGAGCATCTGGTTAATTGGAACCATGGTCTTTCCACTGCTCAGTAGAACTCTCTGGTATCGATGGGAACGTGGCTTCTCGTTGCTTCTGTATTCGCCTTTGATTGACGATGATGAGTGAGCGAGCATTGAAAGACAGCCTACGGGTCGAATGCTTCGATGTCGGATTCCCCAGTATCCCACCATAGCCCAGACAAGCCTTCGGAAGCTGCTGATACGGCAGAGCCCGCAAGCCCTCAACAACAAAAGCAAATGGAGGCTCAATTCCAGCAGATGAAACGTCAAATGGCGATGAAGAAAATTGCTGAAGATATCAAGCACAAGATAATGGTGCTTTCTGGAAAAGGCGGAGTTGGAAAGTCAACTGTTGCTACTGGACTAGCAATATCTCTTGCTGACCAAGGACTTGCGGTTGGCTTAATGGATATTGATATCACAGGCCCAAATATTCCAAAGATGATGGGACTAACTGGTCAGAGATTACATGTTGAGGATGGTCGTATCTATCCCAATATTGGACACGGTGGAGTGAAAGTCATCTCGATGGCTTTCTTACTCGAGGATGAAGATACTCCTGTTGTATGGCGTGGACCTATTAAGTTGGGAGCAATTCAGCAATTCATTGCTGATGTTGAATGGGGTAAACTTGACCATTTGATTATCGACTTCCCTCCTGGAACCAGCGATGAACCATTGACTGTGGCTCAGAGTCTGCCTGATATCGATGGAATTGTTATTGTCACTACTCCTCAGGAAGTCGCACTGCTCGATTCTAGGAAGTCCATTTCCTTTGCTAAAACTCTCAATGTTCCAGTTCTTGGTGTGGTGGAAAACATGAGTGGGTATACGATTAGAGGGAGTGCCGAACCTAACTCCTCAATGACTGTCAAAGGACCTTCAGGGGTTGATATCGATGTGGATGTAGATGCTGAAGGAAATTGGTCAGCAACACTTGATATCTTCAAAGTTGGAGGAGGAAAAACTACGGCTGAGAAGTTGAACGTTCCATTCCTCGGGGCGCTTCCGTTCGATCCAGGGGTAGTTCGTGGTGGCGATGATGGTGTTCACCGAATTATTGCTGAACCAAAAGGTGAGAGTGCCAAGGCCTTTGAAATAGTAGTTGAATCGATAACTTCACAATTGGGTGGAGAAGAAGAAGATACTCTGAGAATCATCTGAGGCGATTGGATGACTGAGATACCAAAACTGCTCGAACTTGAGCGCACTGAGCAGACCGCCATCTTGCGTTGGAAAGATGGTACAGAACACAATGTATCGTGGAATGATATACGGTTTTTTTGCCCTTGTGCGAAGTGTTCACCAAATCGTGATGATGAAGAGAGTGCCTTGGCACTTCGAGCCTCTGTTGATTCTTTTATTGATGAAAGACCGATGGTAATTCCAATCGGCAGATATGCATTGACATTTGAGTGGAGCCAAGGTTGTAGTAGCGGGATTCATCGCTTTGAACGCTTATGGGAAATCGGTGAAGGAATAGACCCTGACCACGGCAAACCGTACTCTCATGGAGCATGGTGAACCGCACTTGTATTGCAGGCGTTCTGCACCACATTGAAACACTGTCAACTAGCCAAGTGGGCTTGAGAGCGTATGACTTCGGGAATCTACCTGACATGGATAACCATGGCATTGGCAGGTGGAGTCATCCTAATTCCTCTGTTCAAACCTCCTTGGGCGAAGGTAAATTTACGCGCTTTCAATGATATGTTTAGGAGATATTGGCTGCATATTTTATTGGTATTTTCAATCTATTTTTGGAAAGATACTTTCGATAGCCTTGACCGTATTTTCATGGCAAATACCCAACTGGAAATGACTGGATTTGTGTATGCCCTCGAAGGCGATATGGTGCTTTGGGTGCAGCAATTTTTTGAGGCTGAATGGTTAACAATTTCTTTGACTCATTTCTATGTTTCAGGCTACTTAATGGTTGTATATATCTCGATAGTTTATTTCTGTTATTTCAATGACCGTCATATGGCTGACCGAATTTCCTTGACAGTTTTCTTCATTTATGTCCTTTCGGTGCCTTTTTATCTATTTTTCAATGTTAGAGTTACGGGTGACCACATTCCTGCCATGGAAACTCTCGCTTACGATTTAACACCGGAAATCAATGATTGGTTTGAGAGGATTGATCCTTTTACTAATGGCATGCCATCTTTACACATCGGTATTCCCTTCGGAGTTTGGTTATGTTTGGTGCGTTGGGATGAAGACAACCGATGGATGAAATATCGCAGATTTATTTTTGGATATATTATAGTGACTGCCTTTGCAATCGTCTATTTGGGAATTCATTGGTTTGTTGATATCATCGGTGGAATGTTCGTTGCAGCAGTTGCCATTAAGTTGACTCAACGTTACAATACAGCAGTTTGGGCGGTGTTGGATGAACGTACCTTGAACGCCAGATTGGCGACGATAGTCACGCGCCCTCAAAGGGTAAAATGGTGGATAACCACACGCTCGCAGCGCTTGTGGAAGTCTTTACGCCACCCTTCCAGCCATGTAACTGGTTGGACGATAATCATGGTATTCTTGCTAACTACATCGGTTATTGTTTGGGATATGACTCACCGTGATTTGCCGGTAACTGGAGTTCAGGCTCCAGCAGAAGCAGTCGCTGCGGATGGTTGGTTGATTAATCTCGATGACCGCGGTGATGAAGGAATCGTCTTGGTAGTAGTAAAATTGGCTACACCTGATGAACTCAAGGTGATTAGACATCCCGAATTAACTCTGAATTCAAGTTACGATGTAGCAGGTAATCTTGTTGTTGTATCTAATCAAACGGAATTATGGGTGCAAGATCTTTCCAACCTTGCTGCCGAACCAAAGGTGATTGAAGTTAATTCTCCTTCCTTTGTGAAATTGGCTGAGACCGGCCTTGGAGAATCAATCGTAGTATTAGTTGAGTCGGGAAATCTTAGAGGAATAACTCCAGAAGGGGATTCAATTATTATGCCAAAACCCCCAATAAGTGCTGCGAAAGTAGTTAATATTGCTGTGGATGAAAATAAATTGGCTGTCATCTATGAAGATAATACAACTTTGGTCAGATTAGGACAAGTTGGAGTTCATGGTTTCGTTGATTTTTGGTTGAATAGTACAGCGGCTCCTGAGGAAGACGCAACCCTTGCAAGTTGGGGTTATGTTGTTGACATCGAAAATGCAACGGTTGTTGACTTGGAAATTAATGGACAATGGTTGGTGGCTACGGTAAACGTTACTGCAACTGACAGACTAATCTTACTAGATATTGAGACTGGAGAAAGCCGCTTACTTGCCGACCCTAAGTACCCTGCTCACGACCCTTCTGTTGGGTTTGGAGTTGTAGCATGGGCTTCTCAATGGCACCTGAATCCCATTCAACCCAGTGAGCAATTCGTCGATCACGAAATATGGTATTTCGACCTTTCAAGAAATCTTACTGAGCATTTGACTGAAGACCTAATTGACCAACGTAATCCTCAAGTCAGCGAAGATCACATTGTTTGGCAAGTTGTAGAAGATGGAAAAGTAATCGCCACCAAAGTCCATAGACGAGATGTAGAACTACAACCATATTCTTCAACCGCCCTTCAACTTGCAACATTAATCCTGATTCCATTAGTTTGTTTCCATATTTGGAAGGGCAACCGTGAGGCATTTGAAAAGGCATCAACTAGTAATAGCGAGCATTCTCATCAAAGCAACGTGAGCGCTTGATGCTGTCTCTGAAGGGACAATAATTTGGTTGGCTGCTTCTCCTACTTTTATTCTTTCAAGAACATCCAAAAGATATGATGGATGAATCATATACATGGTTGAACATGGGCAAACCATGGGGTCAAGGCATTCAACAGTCTTGTCTGGATAAGCAGCATTAAGGCGCTTTACCATGTTTATTTCAGTACCAACACCAATGTACGAACCGCTCGGTGCATCCTCAACATAGCGTCGGATATACTCGGTTGAACCAACAGCATCAGCAGCCTCGGCAACTTGTCGTGGGCATTCAGGATGAACAACCACCAAGGCATCAGGGATTTTCTCTCGCAATTCTGAAATTTGCAAGGTTGTGAAACGGCGATGAACGCTACAGTAGCCATGCCAGAGAATTATTCGTGAGGATTCCAAGCCCTTCCAATCAGCCTCAGTATCTGGGTTCCAAACGGCCATTTCATCTTCACTAATTTTCATGGATAAGCCGGTATTACGACCAAGGTGTTGGTCGGGGAAAAACAGTACCTTTCCATTCTCTCCTGCTCTTTCAAAGGCCCATTCAAGAACTCCTTTGGCATTGGAAGAAGTGCATACTGCTCCGCCATGATCACCCACGAAGGCTTTCAGTTCAGCGCTTGAATTCATGTAAGTGACTGGAATCAAACATGATTCACCGGTTTCAGCAGGAGCAGTGGGGTCATCTCTGTCAGCAGGGTCGATTAAACCTAATTCATCGATTAATTCATCCCAACAATCCATAACTTGCTCAAGATTTGCCATATCGGCCATCGAACAACCTGCTCGCAAATTAGGTAGGCTAACGATTTGGGAATCACTGGTCAGAATATCGGCTGATTCAGCCATGAAATGAACTCCGCAGAATACGATATTCTTTGCTTTGCTCTCACTGGCCATTTTTGCTAGAAGAAAGGAATCACCCAATAGGTCAGCATGGGCAACGATGCTATCACGCTGATAGTGATGACCAAGGATGAGCAACTTATCGCCCATTTCTTGCTTTATTTCCTGAATACGTGAATGCACCGACTCATCGCTCATGGCGGAGGTGGATTGGATATCACAAACAGCCAGTTCCATCGATTAAACCCGTAATGGCAATGCCTTTGAAGCCATCTATCTCCAGCAGAATCACAGGAGGGCAGGCAATGCTATGGCAAGATGAAGGAATGATCCACATTGGAGCCGAGGCTGAGGTACGTATTGGGCGTTGGTTAGGCTTACCTGCTATCAAGAAAACTCGTATCCCTAGAACTTGGCGTCATCCAGACCTCGATAAACGCTTGACAAAGCGTCGACTAGATGTTGAATGTAAAATTCTCAATAAATTATTGAAAGAAAATATTGCTGCACCTAGGATATTGGAATTAAACAAAGATGAGATGACAATGATAATTTCAAAAATTGAAGGAAGCCCATTAATCGAATCATTACAAGCAGGAATAGTTGATGAAAATGTTTTCTTTCAACTTGGAAAAATAATAAGAAACTTTCATGAAATTGGCATTTCTCACGGCGACATTTCGACAAATAATATTCTTTGGCAAGCTGGAAGCGAACCTACTCTAATCGACTTTGGACTTTCAAAAAACACCATCGAAGTCGAGGACTTCGGTATTGACCTACATGTTTTGGAGGAAATTCTTAGTGCTAGTCATCCTGAATATGAAGGTGCAATGGAGCAGGTAGAGGCGGGATACCTTTCTCAATCACCTGATGATGTCATCGATATTCCAGCCGGGCTTTTACCGACTGCAAATGAAGTTATCAAGCGGCTACAAGATATTAGGACTCGGGTTCGGTATCACGATTAGATTGCTTGTTCTGCTGCAATCCATCCGAGTAGGGCCAATAATGGCCCAAATACAGAAGTCGAAATTGCATAGAGTAGTGCAGTGCTTATCCGCCCATCTTTCCAAAGGTTGATTGTATCAATACTGAATGTTGACAATGTAGTGAATGCTCCTAGAACTCCAACTCCAAGAAACATCACCATTTCTTTGCTTATCGCTTCGCTACTGGCAGCCGCCCCCATTAAAGAACCCAGCAATAATGAGCCAACTAAATTGACAGTTAGAGTCCCCCATGGCATTTGTTCTGTAGATAGCCAATTTCCAATTAAATAGCGTAGAACTGCCCCAAGCGCGCCGCCCACTGCAACGTAAAGGAGAACCTTGGCGTCCATGTTGCTGGGCTGGGCATCCGCTGCATCATACTACCGACAAAAAAAAGGCCGACACCCCCCACCCTCGGAGTATGGTTACCCCACTCTTGTTCCTAACTTCCAACCAAGGGAAACTGGCAGAAGCCAAACAACACCTTGAACCACTGGGTTTTGATGTGCAACAATTTCTAATCGATGGCAAGGTTCCAGCAATTACTGAACCACAAGCAGACAGCCTAGAAGAAGTAGCCAAGGCGAAGATGCAACAGGCTGTTGCTCTATTGTTTTCTCAAGAAATTGAGGCGGCGATTATGATTGAAGATGCAGGATTATTCATTGATGCCTTGAATGGTTTTCCGGGGGTTTATTCAGCCTACACTCTGAAATCTATTGGCTGTCATGGAATTCTAAATATCCTTACAACTGAAAGAGTTGCACGATTTGAAGCAGTTGCAATGTTATGGGATGGGGAGAACACAATCACTGGTAAAGGAATCTGTAGTGGTCAAATCTCAACTGAAATGGTAGAGGGTTCTGGATTTGGTTTCGACCCTATTTTCATTCCTGATGATTTAGAAGATGGTACATCCACAGGCGGGGTGCCCTTTGGTGGCATTGAGTTATCATTGAAACAGGCTTTCAGTCACCGTCGAAAGGCGCTTGATGACTTGATATCAAAGATGAGAATTTGAAAAGGCCAACGCGCCGTCATTGTCAAAGGCGCGCCACCTCTGCAAGGAGCGGTAGCGATGGGTAGCGGTCTGAAACTTTTGCTTGCCTTTTCTACATTGGGAACGTTTGGATTCTACATGGCAAGAGTTAGTGTGATGACAGAGGCTGCTCAATGGGGATTTATTGGGGCCCTACTTGGGCAGGCATTTGTATTCATTATTTTACCAGGAAAACAAAAGAAAACTGTTGTTAGAAGAACTGCAGCAGCAGCCAATGTAGCGGAAGAAGAAGCATTGGCTGAAGAAGATAAGATTGACATTCCAGATCCAGTAACTATGGACCCGCTCGATGGTGCCACCTTGAAGCAGCGGAAGATGGCAAAAATTAAGGCAATTCAAAGTGCTGCTGAAGAGGAAGAGGATGAAGAAGTTCAAGAAATTTCTGTTGATGAAATCGAGGAAATTGATGACCTTCATATCGCTGAAGAATACGTTGTTGAAATCGATGCAGAATCAATTGAAGAGGCTAAAATTGAGGATGCAGTTTCAGAGCGCCGCCGCCACCATGCAGAAATTCGCAAGCGTATCGAAATGCGCCGTCGTGAACAGATGGCAGAAGTGCGTGCTTCAGCAGCAAAAATGTGGGATAATAAATCTGGTGAAGATTTGGCAGCCATCGTTAGTAATGAAGGCCATGGATTGACAATTCTTGATGAGCCCGATGAAGTTGAATCAGGCCATCCGTATGGGGCGACATTCATCCGTTTAGATGATACAAGAGTACTCAAGGTTAGGGTTGCACTTGATGATGGATTCAAGACTGCAGAATTAGAAGAGGAAGAAAATGAACTCCCACCTCTCCTCCTACCGGATGGTACTACATTGCCATTACCCAGTGGATTACCATTACCGCCTCTTCCCGTGATAGGTGGATTACCATTACCCCCTCCTCCCATGGTAGGTGGATTGCCTCCACCTCCGGCACTAAACAGTCAGAACAAATTAGCCGCTCTGAGAGATGAAATTGCTTAATTTCACTTGCCTTTCCAGTTTGGAGTAGTTCTAGTTCCATTAAGGAATGCTTCAACTCCAATTTCCTTGTCTTCAGTATCGAATAGTTGAGCAAATTCCTCCGCTTCGAGCACCACCCCTTCTGAGATTGGCAATTCAAGAGATGCCCTTACAACCTTCTTTGCAACTTTCAAAGTATGAGGAGATTTACTGGCAATTATTCTTGCCAGTTTCAAGGTTGCTTCAAGTAATTCTTCGGGCTCATATACATGATTGACTAAGCCGATTCTAAGTGCTTCATTTGCAGAAATCATTTCTCCGCTAAGCACCAATTCTAGCGTTTTGCCATAGCCAATCAAATGGCCTAATCTTTGGGTTCCTCCACCACCAGGAATTAATCCAAGGGTGATTTCAGGGGTGCCGAACTTTGAACGTGAACTGGCCATTCGAATGTCACATGAACATGCAACTTCCAGCCCTCCTCCAAGAGCAAACCCGTCAACCATGGCGATGGTGGGTTTGGAAAGATTCCAGATTTTCTCCCAAGCATTATGTTTGAATGACTGACGAATGTCATTGGATTTCTTGCCTGTAAATTCACTGATATCAGCACCCGCAACAAAGGCATTTGGCTTCGCTCTTTTTCCTTCTTCAGGCTGTAATGGTTCGGCTCCCTTGATGATTACCAATTTGATTTGATTTTGGTTTTCAGCCCAATTACACATTGCTTTTAGTCCTGACATAACATCATCATTTAGCGCATTTAATTTATTAGGGCGGTTAATGCAAACTAGTGCAATAACGCCTTTTCCATCATTTTCATCATCAACTTGGATTTCTTCGATGATAATAACCTCACTAACTGGGGGGGCTGCCATGTTTGGGCGTGTGGGTTGGACTTGAATATCTAATCGCATAATCTTGTTGTTTTTGTTGATAGGTTTGAGCAAGAGATGAAGAATGAGTGGTGGCTGGCAGGGGCGGGTGTCGAGTTGTTTGATACAGCAGATCGGGAATTGTTGGTTAGGGTTGCCGATGTTGGTAAGAGATTTGGTGACTTTGTAGCATTGCATCCACTAAATGTCAAAGTATATTCCGGAGAATTCTTTGGAGTATTTGGTCCAAATGGGGCCGGAAAATCAACTTTTATTAAACTATTAACAGGTCAACTAAAACCTACGATGGGCCAAGTCGAAGTGCTTGGCATCGATGTTATTCAAGATCCTCAAATGGTCAAAGCTAACATTGGAATTGTCCCCGAATCTGAATCACCACCATCATATTTAACACCGGTAGAATTTCTTCAATTCGTAGCAAGGTTACGTGGACTCGATGATACGGAAAAGCACATCAATTACTGGATTGATTGGTTTGGAATTACCGATAAGAGAGATACGATGTGCAAGGATTTGTCAAAGGGTCAGCGTCAAAAGGTGATGTTGGCGAGCGCCTTCATCCATGAACCAAGGGTGCTCTTCCTTGACGAACCATTTGCCAACCTCGACCCGATATACCAACGTAAATGCCGCACTCATTTATTGGATATGGTTGCTAATGGTGGCACGATTTTCATGTGTAGCCACGTACTTGAAGTTGCAGAGAGGCTGTGTACAAGATTGGCAATAATTGACCATGGACGTGTTCTCGCTGCTGGTACTATTTCGGAATTGAAATCTAATTCTGATGAAAACTTGGAAGATGTTTTCATTCGCCTTGTTGGCCACTCGATTGAAGAATCCGTATCTGAGGAGGAGTGAAAGTGGCCGGTCTTGGGACCTCAGACGCTGGTCGTCGCTATCAGCCAGCGACCCTTTCCTCCGCTTTTGGTATTACATTCAAAATGATGTTTAGAGAAGAATGGAGGCAGAATGTTGACTTCGCCAAAAAGAGACATATTCTGATGTTTCCTGCTTTATTGGCAATTGTGACCATGGTTCTAATCGTCGGGATTAAGTTTCTCGTAGGAGAAGGGGTTGCGGATGTTGAAGGTCTTGAAGACCAGCGCCGTGCTTTTACTTGGGATGAACTGAAATTCGCTCTTCATCTTCCTCTTTTCATGTTCAGTTTAGGGATGGGTTCTTTCGCTTTTCTGGGTAGAGTAATGGTCAGTCAACGGAGTTCTGGGCTGAATTATTTACTCGCTTCGCCGGCGCTACAACCCATACCGCAATCCACTAACCATTTCGCATATTGGGTAAAGGAAGTTTGTTTCTATCTGATGCTAATTTTGATGCCAGTTTCAGTCGGAATGTCTTTGGGTATTCTTCTTGAAGTCTTTTTTGAACTCGAAACTCCACTCCTTTGGACCTCGATTCCAATCACTATGTTTGCCATGGGATTAACTTTGGCTGAGGGTTTAGCAGTCTCATTTCTGGCCAGTGCATTATGGACTCGCGGAAAATCTTGGTCACGAATTGTACCATTTTTAGCAGTGCTTGCTGGAGTATTTGTTCTGGGTGGTTGGGTTGATTTTGACAGTTTTATTCTTGGTTATTCATTTCAGTTGAATCATTCTCTATGGATTGGATTATTAGCGGTCCTTTTGATTCCGGTCTTGGCATGGCTTGGAGCGATATCGGTGGCTGATGACTTTGAACAACAAGTATCTGAGCGTAAAGAATTGCTATCGCCAATTTACTCCCGTTTGTCTTTCCTTGGCAATGGCACTCTGCGCTTGTTGGTGGCAAAAGAATTTGTTGACTTGATTCGCAGTGGTACGATTAAGAAGATGATAATTTCCTACACAGTTCCGCTGTTGGTATTACTAGCATTGGCTTGGTTAGTTGACTTTACTGATTCCCCGATTCCAGTGAACTTGCTTACTTACGCCCCCTTTCTCGGATTCTTTGGTTTTAATTTCTATTCATGGTTAACCGGAATTGATTCCCCTGAATTTATGAACGGCATCCCTGCGACAGTACCGCAATTGATTCGAGCAAAAGTGGTGACTTATTTCTTGACAACAACTTGGATAAGTATTCTATTCTTGATCCTAATGGCTTGGAAATTGGATTCTTTTGCGATGTTACCGGTAGCCTTGATAGTTATGATTGCAAATAGTATTTACATCGTTTGTTTGACTGCATTCTTAATGGGATTGCGGCCCAATAAGGCCATTTTTGATGCTTCCATTATGATTTGGTTTTGGGTTGGAACCGTTATTCCATTACTCGTGCTTTTCTTGCTTTCCTTTTCACAAGGCGATACTTCATTCTACGATAATTGGGTTACTCAAGTTGGTCAAAATGGGTTAGATGCCGAGGCGGTTGCTTTTGATAATGAGAGGATGCAAAAGGGTTTCACTGGTATTCTGACCATCTCAGTACTTCTGATTGGTGGAGGTTGGTTTTTGATGAAGTTACTCGATAGGCGATGGAAGCATGCTCCATTCAACAACTGAGCCGGTTGATTGATTGCTATTGGGCGCTTCGACTTTGTTGATGGGCTTGGTTATCGCGGTAGTTGGAATGCCAGGTTGCGGCAAAGGAGAATTGGCAAACGTTGTTGCTGATGCCGGATATCCTGTATTTTCGATGGGCGATATGATTCGGGCCGAAGTGGAGAGCCAAGGCATAGAAGGAGATCCGCATGTGTTTGGCAGAGTTGCTCAAGAAATGAGGGATGAATTTGGATATGGAGTGTTGGCAACAAAACTTGTCCCTGAAGTCGAAAAATCTCTCTCTACATATCCTCTAGTATTAATTGAAGGAATGAGAGGGGTTGATGAGCGAGAGGTATTTGTGCAGGCATGGCAATCAAACTTCCAAGTTGTAGCAATTGAGGCCGCGGTTGATATTAGATTTGACAGAATTACACAACGAGGACGGGCTGAGGATGGCAACCGTGCTTCCTTCGATATCAGAGACCAGAGGGAATCTGGGTGGGGTGTTGAAAAATTGATTTTAAGTGCTGAACACCATCTCACAAATGAATCTAGTCTGGGGGAATTCCAGAATGCAGCAAAACACTGGCTGGAAAGCATTTTTCCGGTACACTGAAAGCCTAAAGGATAGGTATGAAGCAACCTCAATGTCAACCAAAGGTTATAGTGGGTTTGAAGTCGTGCTTCTCCCTGCCTATAGCAGGGGCAACTCATCATGGCCAGAAAGAAAGGGGGCAAGGGCGGTGGCAGAAAGCGCCGCGGCGGCAAAGCGCAGGTAACATATGATGAATTGGATAAGTATCCTGTACTGCCTCCACACGCCTTTGCGCGCATCGTTCGTGATAAGAGAACCTTGAACATCATTTACCAGATTATCGAACCTCCTTTGAATAAGAAGGAACAAGAAATTCTGGATGAATTGATTAGCATCTTCGTTAGAGCATTAACTGCAAATATCGCAGATATAGATGCCGACGCTCCTGCTTATTTACGTACTGCGATGGATAAAATCATCAAAGCATATGGAATGAAGGTTAACAAGAAAACTAAGTCTAAGATTTTCTATTACTTGAGGCGTGATATGATTGGCTATGGTCGAATGGACGTGCTGATGAATGATTCAAATGTTGAAGACGTATCTTGTGATGGCACCGGAGTTCCAATTTTCGCATATCACCGGAAGTTCGAATCTGTTGAAACTACTTGTTCATGGGATACCGATGAGGAACTTGAATCCTATGTTATCAAGTTAGCACAACGTTGTGGAAAGCATATTTCAGTTGCTGAACCACTTCTGGATGCTACGCTGATGGATGGTTCAAGAATTGTATTGAAGTTGGGTCGTGAGATATCAACTCGTGGTTCCTGTTTTTGTATTCGTCGTTTCAAGGAGGACCCGTTCTCTCCTTGCGATATTATCGCCTTCAGGACGATGTCATCTTTGATGGTTGCATATCTTTGGATAGCATTCCAAAATGAAGTTCCAATGCTATTCGTGGGTGGAACAGCATCTGGAAAAACTACCACTCTTAATGCAATGTGTATTTTCATACCATGGCAGATGAAAATTGTTAGTATTGAGTCAACCCGCGAAGTTAACATTCCGCAACCAAACTGGGTTCCCGGATTAACTAGACAAGGATTCGGTGGAGAATCGAAAGAAGGAGAAATCGGAGAATTCGAGTTGCTAAAAGCCGCTCTTCGTGAACGGCCTGAGTATATCATTGTGGGTGAAATCCGTGGTGCAGAGGCATATGTTCTGTTCCAAGCGATGGCAACTGGGCACTGTGCATATTCAACAGTCCACGCTGATTCGGTTCCCTCATTAGTTCACAGATTGGAAAATAAACCAATTGATATCCCGCGTGTTCTTCTTCCTTCTCTAGAAGCATGTGTTATTCAGATTCAAACTAGAATAAATGGACAACGTGTTCGACGTTCGAAACAAATCGTTGAGATTGTAGGAATTGATCCTAATTCAATGGAAATCATAACCAATGAAGTATTCCGCTGGGATGTTTCTGTGGATGATTTCAAATTCAGTGGAAAATCCTATGTTCTGGAGAAGATAATGGTCAAAATAAACTTCAGTCAAGACGAGATGCGAAGGGAATTACGCACACGTAAGCGGATTCTTGAATGGATGGTGTTGAATGATATTCGAAAAGCCGACCAAGTTTCACAAATAGTAACAGAATATTACGTCAGACCACATGAAATTCTTGCTCGGGTCGATGGATTACGCTGACCATAGGGAAGGGAAAGAGCATGGAACTCACAGGCTGGCAGAAAATCTGTCACAGAATAATCGGTAAACCGATTAAGAAAAGGGCCCGTGCTGATAAGCAATTATGTAAAACTCTAGAACAGGCAGCAATCCCTCTAATGCCTGAAGTATATATGGCGACAAATATAGTCACTTCAATTGCGGTATTCTTAGTATGTATTGGAGTTATTGTCATTGTCTTTTTCCCAGGTATTGGAGTCATCTCCTTGTATGAATCGATGCCTAACCCAGAGACTGAAACTCCGTGTAAAATTTGGGAATATTGGAACCCCGATAAGGCTGCAGCTGGAAAAATGGCAGGACTCCCAGGAAATGGTTGCCCCGATTATGAGACATTGGTATTCCCAGGTTATCTAACAATTTTGATTCCAGTATTTTTTGGCTTCCTCATCCCATATGGGGCTTTCAAATATTTCAAGGGCGGAGCAAAACGAGAGGCTAAGGCGCGTTCGATGGCCTTGGAGAAGTTTTTGCCTTATGCTGCATCGTATACTGCTGCAATGTCGGCTGCTAACGCAACTCCGCAAAAAATGTTCAGATCATTGGCAATGAATGAAGATATTTACGGCGACATTGCTTATGATGCTTCGATGATATATCGAGATATTACATTACTCGGATTTGATTTGCTGACAGCAATTAAGATGTCGGTTAATCGTGCAGCCTCACCTTGGTTAACAGAGTTCTTTCAAGGAATGGTTGGTACCTTGACTTCTGGAGGAAATTTGAAACTATACTTCCTCAATCGTGCTGAATTCTATATGCGAGAAAATCGAATACGTTTGCAAGTATTCCTTGAGACTCTCGCAATGTTAGCAGAATCTTATGTTGTGGTAGCAGTAGCAATGCCTCTGTTCCTAATCGTCATGTTGGTCATCATGTTCTGGGTATCAGGTTCAGGTTCACAAATGAGTGAGAGTTTCCTTTATACAATCATTATGGGAGTAATTCCAGCGATACACGTTGCATATGCGCTCTTAGTTTGGACGATGAGTAAAGAACAAGATATGTGAATAAGGGAGGTGATGAATTGGCGAGAAAAAAGGATAAAATCAAGGTTGACCTTGAACTTCCCAAGTCCGATACAACATTGATGAAACTCTATGGAATTCTCGGAGTCTGTATGATTCTAGGAATTTCAAGCATTATTTTCTGGTTCATTAATTCACCTTTTCTGCCAACTCCAAATGGGCAGCCAATGTTCGTAAATCTTGCCTGTAGCTGGGACCCAACCAAACATCCAGATATGGGAGATAACGAATCCTGTTCTTTGCTGCATGATGAATCTCAAACATCGACATATGTTGCGCCCAAAGCATGGCCAAAATTCTATTCAAAAGGTCAGCGTTTCATTGCTCCCGGATTGATGCAGGAGGATAGAGGCAATTTTACGGGTGAATTACTGCAACCATTCACTTGGAATTGTGTAGCAAAAGCCGACGAAGCAATTCCCTTTACTCTTCAATTATGGGATTATGAAGGACGGGTTTTGGCTGAAAGTCATGGCTTTGCCAATGGAGGAAAATGTCAGTTAAAACATGACCACGTTGAACCAGGAGAACAGTATTCTATCGTTGCTTATTCAGATGACTCAGGTTTGATGAAGTTGCGACCAATGGAATTCAGTATTAGCATCGAAACTTATGATGGAATCCCTGAAAATATGAACAATGCATCCCTTTGGGTAGGTCCGGAAGTTAATTTGGGTATCACAACCTTTAGGCCTACACTTTTCCTTAATTTCTTTGGAGTAGGAATATTCGTAGCCTTTTTCCCAGCTTCATATTATTGGGATGGTGTAAAAAATAGAATCAATTCAAAGGAGGAGAAGTTCCCTGACTTCTTACGTGATTTAGCAGAATATTGGAAGGGTGGTTTGTCGATGAACGTGGCAGTTCAAACTTTGGCCAATTCGGAATATGGGCCACTAAACCCAGAAGTTCAAAAGATGGCCAACCAATTATCTTGGGGCGTAGCATTTGGTGATGTCATATTGTTATTCGCAGATAGTGTAGGCACACCACTCGTCAAGCGAGCAATTTCACTAATTGCTGAAGCCAATAAAGCAGGAGGAAAAATCTCTGACATATTGGTGACTGCAGCAAATGATAGTAGAGAAATAAAGTTCTTGGAAGGTGAAAGAAAGAGAGCGATTTCATCCTATATTGCTGTTATTTGGGTATCCTACATGGTTTTCCTTGGTGTTATTGTAGTTCTGGGTAAAGTCTTCATTCCTGCGATTGCATCTTCAAATTCAGAAGGTGATGGAGATGATGCTGCTGAAGGTGACGACGACGAAGAAGAAGGCGAAGGCGGTGGAGCACAACTTGGAAACATGACGATTCGTGCCATTGACCCATTATTTTTCTTGATGGTCTTCTACTACGGCGTCACTCTACAGGCAGTTGGTAATGGAGTAATGGCTGGGCTGATGGCGACGGGGAGATTCAGTTCAGGGATGAAACACGCAGGTATGATGATAGTTCTAGCTTTGTTTGCATTCAATTTCGTGGTATTCTCACCCGAATTGATTGGAATTCAGCAAGCCCCTCCCATCGATGTTAGGGCTGGTACATTTGACCCGCCATCTCGGACTGCAAACACTATGCCAGAAGTGTCTGGATTGGCAATTAATCCCATATCTCCTTCTGATTCTTCAAATTTATCTGCGACATATGCTTATTTTGATGCGGATGGACATGGGGAGTCATCATCAAAAATTCAATGGTTCAAAGATGGAGCCTTACAAGTGATGTATAATGGTCAGAAGACTATTCCTTCAAGTGCAACCTCAGTTGGAGATGAATGGTATTTCAGTGTTACACCGCATGACGGATTGGATTACGGCAATAAAGTTAGCATGGTAGACCCGGTTACGGTGGTGGCATGAAGTCTCTGGTTAAGCCAGAAGATGAAGCACAAATCCACGTGCTGGAAATGCTAACTTTGTTTTGGTTATTCTTCATGTCAGCAATATTCATCCTAAAAATACAGGTTCCAGACCCTCCTTCAATTGCTGTTGATGCAACTCTTGAATCATCAGCTGAGGACTCCATTCGCATGGCTAAAGTAAGTAATCCAGTGAATAGTAGTGCTGCTGACTCGAGATTAGCAGAGTTATTGGCTGAAAAGGACTTAGATTCTGCATGCGACCTTATTTTATCTGGGCTGGGGGCTACTGTTGATGGAAGATGTTGGTTAGCGATGGATGGTTCAGCCTCGGAAGTTCATGGACCTTCGACCTATCCCTTAGGAAGAACTGAAACGGTTCATTCGATGTTTGTGGAAAACGATAATTTGTGGACTATTTCAGTTGATGTTTGGCATCGAGGAGGAGGAACATCATGAGGGCCAATAGAATGACTCGACAAGACCCAGAATCTTCAGAGGCAGCACAAATGTTGTTGGCTGCTGGAATGGTACTTCTGATGTCTCTTCTTTCAATGGCAGTGTATGGAGTAAAATTGGCAGGACTTGGTACTCCTTATGATTCAGGAGCAGATGAATTACTCGATGTTAGTCGAGAATTGCAACTAAATTTCGCGCCGTTGATGGAGGAGAGGACTCAGATAAGAATCGATGCGGGAATGGATTGGCTTGATGCCGCTGAGAGTGCCCTTCAGTCTGCTCATGATGATTACCTTCATCATGGCGAATTAAGAGGTGTCGAAATTAAAATGTTGGAAATGGCGGTTAGTAACAATAGCGGAGTGTTGACGATTTCTGTAGAGGCTGGTTTGTCAGATTCACATGCTATGTTGGAATTGCCATTGAGTATGGAATTTACTCCATCAAGTTGAGTTCTTCACTTGATACTCTTATTCCACTCAAGGTCTAACCAATGCTCAATCCTATCTACGGGGTCGGCAATAGTTGTAGGGTCCATAGTATCCCATTGTTTCATTCTGCCCAAGTCAATCGCCCCATTTTGAATGGCTCGAATCCTGTCAAAGGCTGCTAAGTAGCGGTCTGCTTTCCTCCATGAGTGTGCATCTCGTTCCTTGAGCATCGAGATATGCGTCTCTTCAACTTCCACAATCATGATGAAACCAATTGCAATCCCACCTTGCTCCCGCCATTCTTCCAACCAACGGTTATCCGGCATCAGATGAACACCCTCGATGATTAGGTCAATCCCCTCTCTGCGTGCTCGGGCAATCGTCGCATCGATTCCAGCTTCAACAACTCCACAGGAATCCTTCCAATCAAGAACTGGGTCTCCTGCTTCACCTCGAGTGAAGGATGAACGGTGTAAGCGTGGAATACCTCGTTCAGGATCACATGACCTCATAACTTCCCGAATAGCATCAGTTGATATGATTCGGGCAAAACCGAGGCGCTTTGCTGCGTCTATTGAGATAGTTGATTTACCAACTCCAGATGCACCGGCAATCAGCACCAATCTAGGTTGTTTTTGGCGGAGCCCTGAGACCACAGATGCATGCATTCCAACCTTGTCTACCATACGCCTCAACTTCGCCTGTTCAACCGGCCTATCAAATCCACCGTTGGAAATGCTACGCCGACAGACCTTTGATGGCGAATCATTTGGGCCGAGATATGAGCGAAGACAAGCAAATGCTAGTAGACGGAGAATGGTGTGTAGCAGTAAGTGGAAACAGCATGGATGTATGCAACCCTGCAACTGGTGAAATAATCGCCAATGTACCCCATGCTTCAGCAGAAGATGCAGATAGAGCAGTTGCAGCCTCCAAGGCAGCATTGGCATCAAAAGAATGGGCATTGATGGACCCAGCACAGCGAGGTCGCATTCTCAACAAAATGGCTGCAGCCACATATGCGGCATCCAAAGATTTAGCAAAATTAGAATCTCAAAATAACGGCAAGACTTTCCGCGAAGCATTAGGAGAAATCCGCTATGGCGCATGGACCTTGGAATATTTTGCAGGTTGGGCAGACAAGGTAGAAGGCCAAACAATCCCAGTACCAGGAAACCGATTCAATTACACTTTGAGGCAGCCTTTGGGAGTAACTGCCCATATTATTCCATGGAATTTCCCACTTCAACTTGCCATTCGCTCTTTTGCTCCGGCATTGGCATCTGGATGTACGGTTATCGCTAAGCCAGCCTCTCTAACTCCACTTTCTCTTCTTGAGTGGGCAAGAGTCATCGAAGATTGTGGATTACCCAGTGGAGTTTTCCAAGTGATTACAGGACCAGGAGGAGAAATCGGTGATGCATTAGCAGGCTCAAGCGGAGTTGATGGCATCGTCTTAACCGGTGGAGTGTCAACAGGTAAAGCTGTAATGAAAAAGGCTGCAGAAAATCTAACGCCAGTTACTCTTGAACTCGGAGGTAAGGGTTGTAATGTTGTATTCCCAGATGCTAATTTAAAGTTCTGCGCAAAGGCAGTTTGTTTTGGAATCTTCATGAATGCAGGTCAAATGTGTTGGGCAGGTTCAAGGCTAATTGTACATGAAGAAGTAGCAGAAGAATTGACCTCGATGATTGTCGAAGAAGTAGCCAAGTGGAAGGTTGGTCCCGGGCTTAGTGAAGGAGTTAGAATCGGCAGCATGGTATCCAAGGCCCACCGCCAAAGTGTCCTCGATTTACTTGAAAAAGGCTTGAATGAAGGAGGAGAACTGGTTTGTGGAGGTGGATGTCCAGATGGAGAATTAGAGAACGGGGCTTTCATGGAGGCAACAATCGTCAAAGGAGTTGGAATAGATGATACTCTCTTCAAGGAGGAATTATTTGGGCCGGTCTTAGCAATTTCAACCTTCAATGAAGATAAAGAGGCACTTGCTATGGCAAATAACACCGAATTCGGATTGCTCAATGGAATCTGGACTCAGAACCTTTCACGGGCTCACAAATTCGCCCGTGATATTAATTCAGGCATGATTTCAATCAATGAATATCCAATCACCTTCCCTCAAACTGCTTTCACCGGTTGGAAGAGCAGTGGAATTGGTGTCGAGCAATCGGCAGAAGCAATGAAGTTCTATACACGGGTCAAGAATGTGAATGTTAACTTGGGATGATTTAATGGCGATTGAAACCACTTTCAAAGAATCAGTAGCGATCATAAAGATGACAGGTAAAACAGCTTCAAACTCATTCTCAAGAACTGCTATTAAAGAAATTGCAGAAGCAATCGATGCTTCATTGAACAACCAAAAAATCAGAGGAATAGTCATCACAGGAGAGGGCAAGTTTTTCTCTGCAGGCGCTGATATCAAGGGTTTCAAAAAATATATCGAAGATGAAACAATAACAGATTTCATTCATGACCTAACTGGGAAATTACATCCTCTTATTCTCAGAATGAGGCGCTCACCGAAGATATTGGTCGCAGCAATTAATGGAGCAGCAGCAGGAGGAGGTTTGGGATTAGCACTTGCTTGTGATGCAAGAGTTGCAGGACCAAACGCAAAATTAGCAGCCTCGTATGCAGGAATCGGCCTTTCTCCCGATGGCGGAACCACTTGGCTATTGCCAAGACTTGTGGGCGATCAAGTGAGTCGTAGATTTTTCTTGGAAAACCAAATTTGGGGACCCAAAGAAGCACAAGGCTATGGCGCAGTTGACCATTATGTATCAGAGGAAGAATTTATTCCAAAAGCCATCAAAATAGCAGCAACATGGTCACAGTGGGGCAGTCATACAAGAGAGGCAACGAAGCACCTCATCGACGTTCAGTCGAGCCAAGAACTAGAGGTCCATCTCAATCATGAGCGCTTGTTGATTGAAGCAGCGGGCACAACCGCTGATTTTCGAGAAGGCGTTGATGCTTTTCTCAATAAACGCCCAGCGAATTTTGAATAATTTGTGGACGATGAATCCTTAAAAGAAGGTTCATAAAAACTCTACGAGTATTCCATTTTACCGATTATAGAATCAAATGATACAGTCCCAAAATTATGGCTATCATCTGAAGCCAATGGGTCGGGATTATCACCTTCTAGGAAAAAGCGACCCCCATCTATGGACTTTATTCTCTTGACGATTTTCACATTTTTTTTAAGGGGATGGAAGACAAGAACTACATCACCCTCTTTCAAACTTTCATCAACACTGAATTTGATGATATCTCCTGGCTTGAGAGTGGGAAGCATACTGTCGCCGTGAATGACGACTTTAACCATGCATACCAACTCACGAGGCGCGGACCCAAGCATCATCTCTGCCCTTGGCTGTCCAGAACATGTGATGAATCGCTTCGATGGCATCCATCAGTTCTTGGGCGTGTACTGCAGAAACTTCTACCTTGCAGGCGCTGCACAATTTTGCTGCTTTCCAGAAGGTATCGTGTAGATTAGGAATGGATTCCAAGTGTTGTGGCTTGAAGAAATCGGTCCAAAGGACGAGTAACTCATCTTTGCACTTCTGTGCTTCTTTTTCTTTTATTGTGGCATAGCGGCTCATGGTGTTGATGTAGGCGGCCATTGCACCTGAGTCATCAGGGTAAGTTAGGTCGAGCATTTTATTGGTCATCGATTGAACTGCTTCGCCAGCAATTCTAGCGCTAGCAGGGTCGTAAACCCCACAGGGTCCATCGCAGTGAGCAAAGGCGTTGAGTATTTCTTCAGAGGTCATCGACTTGGCGAATGAGCGCCCACATATCAATTTGTGTACATCTAAGGCGTGGGTTTCAATAGGCAAGGCGTCAAAGCCCTTGATATGGGATTTGATGACGCCGTCTCAATTTGCCCCAGTTGCGGTTTTAACATTGGGCTATTCATACCGGGAATGCCCTGTCCACATTGTGGGGAGACTCTCCTATAGGTTGCGCTCTATTGGCGAACCACTTTCCCAGTCATAGATACCTTTGCCAGTCTTTTTGCCAAGTGCGCCATCTGATACTAATTTTTGGAGTAGCGGATGTGGAGCATAGGAATCATCGTTGAATGATTTCTGAAGATTGAGCAAAATATCTCTACGAACATCCAAGCCTACCAAGTCCGTCAATTCTAAAGGTCCCATCGGATGTCTGTATCCTAGAACCATGGCAGTATCGATATCTTTGGCGCTGGCAACGCCATCTGCCAACATACGAATTGCCTCATTGCCTAATACGACTCCAAGCCTAGAAGTTGCAAAACCGGGGATATTCTTGACAAGAATTGTTGTTTTATTCATTGCTGCACCAGCCGCTTGAGCGACATCGATTGCCTCTTGCGAAGTTTTCTCGTGTTGAACCAATTCGAGCAATTTCATTAACGGCACAGGATTGAAGAAATGCATGCCTATCACGCGTGATGGGTCTCCAACTGCAGAAGCGATTTTTTCAATTGAAATACTTGAGGTATTTGTACCAAGAATTGCATGTGCTGGAGAATATTTATCGAGATCGTTGAAGATAGTCTTTTTCAGTTCAATAACCTCTGGTACAGCCTCGATTACCAAGTCAGCGTTTTCTACCGCAAGTTTTAGTTCATTATGGAATGAAAGATTTGCCGACCATTCAGCCTTTTGCTCAGGGCTGGTTTTGCCACGGGCTATTCCCTTTTCCCAAAATGCATTGATTGTTGCTCTTCCCCTCTCTAGACCTTCTGGAAATGCATCAAAGAGATTAGTTTTCCAACCGGCTTGGGCGCAAATTTGAGCAATCCCTGCGCCCATCGTTCCAGCCCCGATGATTGCCACGGTTTCGATATCCATATTACTCGCCGGGCGTTGCTTGTTGATGACGTTTCTCGCTCTGGGCAAGTGCAACTCCACCTGCGATTAGGACGAATGCAGCAACCAAACTCCACCCAAGTTTCTCATCGAGCAGCCACCAGCCTGTGATTATGCCAAATGGTGGGACGAGGTAGACATAGAGAGCCGCTTTTCCAGCTCCAATGACTTTGATTCCATTTGCAAACCAAACATATGCGATTACGGTTGAGAATATTGCTAAGAAAACAGCTGCCCACCATGCTTGAGCACTGATGCTGGGAATTCCTGATTGGAAAGTTTCCCAACCAGCCCAAGGAGTAAGGAAAAGGAAACCTGCGACAGAAGCCCACACTGTGAGAATCAGGGGGGTCATTGCTTGTTCAGCATCGGATGTAGGGTTTGTCATGGCTTTTTTCATCATGATAGATGCTGTAGCCCAAGCCAAGGCTGCAGTTGCGATGAAGGCATCTCCAAGCATTCTTGAAGAGGCTGGAATGTCGACATTTGGCGAGTAAAGAAATAACATCAAGACTCCTGAAAAACCCATAATTATCCCAATTCCTAGCCTGGGATTCATTTTTTCGGAAAGAAGAGGGATGGCCAATAATGCGGTGAATAGTGGATTGAGCGTTATCATCAATGATGCATCACCAGCGGCTGTGTATTTCATTCCGAACATGAATAGTGCTTGGTAGACAGTGGTTGAAAAGAAACCAATCAACAGGATAATCTTCCATTGCTGTTTTGTTGGTAAATGTAATTCATCTTTGATTTTCAACCAGACGAAAAAACAAGCCAAGGCTATACAGTATCGTAGCCAAGCTGCTGTGATTGGTGGCATTTCCAAGGCCATGATTCGACCGGCTGCCCAACTTGCTCCCCATATTGCCGCTACTGTAAGAAGTTGCAGATGCACGAAAAAATGCTTCTGCATGCGATGGGGCTGTTATATCTAGGATATCAAGTGAATGCGCCTTCAGGTGCTTCTTCTACCCCATTCAATACTGCTGCTACCAACACAGCATCACCATAATCTGCATAATCTACTAGGATGTAATTTGGTAACATTCCATGTTCTTCGAGACAGAGTTGAGAATGCCGCCAGAGTGAAGCGAACTGATTGACCAATTGTGCATCTGCCTCACTTGAAATCGGGTCGGTAATATAATGAGCAATCTGCAACATGCTTGCCGACCCATTTCCTCTACTGTTTTCACAATCAAATTCAGAGTCTGATTGGTAGGAGAAAGCGGTCATCCTAGTTTCATCATGCTCATCTAACCACCAATCATAGCCTTGGTTCTCACTATCTGCCATCACAACAAGTCGGGTATTTGCGAACACCATTTCACCGAGGGTTGGCCATAGTTCCTGTTTTGAGAATAAGTATGGACTTAGGTCTGAATTGTTGAATTCTCCGTACATTGTGGTTGCATCCACATAATTTTCAAATGCTAGAGTTATAACTTCATATGGGTTGTTTTCAAGAAAATCTGCCACCTCTTCTAGTTGATTTTGTGCCCTCTCTCCTCCACTTTGTAGACATGGATGAATGATTAGGTCCCAATCTCCATGGCAGACCCAAACTTCGTCATTATAGTCGTAAACATCCATGTTAATATATCGAATTCCACGTTCTAATTGAGTGCTGATATTTGCAAGTTGATTTTCAGCAATATTGTTGAAGCCACTTTCGGGATTTGCATGAGAGTTATGTGTTGCAGGATAAACAACATCATCAAAATTCCTAGTGCAAAGGATGGAATATCCATTACAGGCAAATGTATCGTTAGGATTTGTAGGGTCAGTATTCAATTCTAATTCAAAGCCGTCAATCCAGCCATCACCATCGCTATCGTTGAGGCGTGGGTCAAGGGGTGCAATTCCGGAATAATTACCTATTAACGTGGCAACAAATAGTTGGCCATTTAGATTTGATATAGTTGAGACCTCGGATAACAATAAAGCATCATTTGACAATCTAGAATCTACATGCTTGTTGAAATCATATGACCAGACACCTTCATTAGTTGAAAACCACCATTCGTTAGCAGCGCTTCTTGTTAATGCTGACAATTCTCCTCTATCTTCTTCGAATAAAGAATTAGAATCCAAGATATTATCCTCTGAAAAGTGATGGATCATCGTATTTCCTCTGCTGCCCATAACTGCTCCTTCATTTTCTTGGTCAGCCAATAAGTTGGAGAATGGAACTTCAGTTGAAGGGTCGCTAAAGGGCCCGACTTTCCAGTTTGAATATGGCTGATTATCCAATAGGTCGAGGGTCTTGACGTGAATCAGTGCTGAATCTACGGCAACCCAAACTCCTTCTCCAGAAAACTCGATTGCTTGAAAATCACTACCCAAGTCTTCGATGAAGTCAGAAGCATCCCACTGAGAAATTAAAGTTCCATCTGATGATAGTTCCAGCACTCCTAATCGATTTGTTGATGTCAAAAAAGCCAACCTTGTTGTTCCTGATGCTTCCGGTAATAGTGTCAAGTCATCAATTTTCCCAGTGACTAGAAGTTCAGGCTCACTTGTTGCATTTCCATCAATTAAAGTTTCAATAATTGACAAACCAGTTGAGTCTGCCACCGCTAACCAACCATGTTGTGCTCCTTCATGAAGTAGTAAATGGTTCACTTCCGTAAAGCCTATTCTATTTCCTTCACTGAATTGGATACCTTCAGAATCACCTAACCAATAACTCCCAGAACTGTGTGTAGCGATACTGCTTGCCGTGCTAGGCATTATCAAAGTTTTATTTCGCAGTGAAATATATTTGCCAGATGTGTTGATAAGAAATGTTCCGCCAATTGCAGAATCTGCATTTATTAGCCATTCATCTCGTGCAGTTAAAAGGCCATTGAAGCCGTCCATATCTAAGTCATTTACACCATCTAAGAAATTGAGTGGATCCATTTGCCAGGCTAATTCCACTCCATCGGGAATACCGTCTAGGTCGCTATCTGCCAGTAGGGGGTCGAGGCCTTCTCTCCAAAGCCCGTCTATTTCGACCAGCCATGAGGCTGGTGCACCAAACCATATTTCGGTACTAGAATTTAATTCTTCATCTTCTTCTAATTGGCCATTTGCATTCGTATCTACGCCGTCTTGGTCGACATCTGTATCCGAGGCGATTAGAGGTGAGAAGTCGAGACATAGCCCATCATCACCCCTTGTGCCATTTGCCATTTGACGAGTGCAAAGAATGATTTCCATACCATCCGGAATGCCATCTCCATCGCTATCAGAGTTTTGTGGGTTGAGGGTCACCCCTCTTGCCAATACAGTTTCAATATCGCATGTCTCGATGCTCAAGGGCCAACAGAACTCTTGCAAATTAGTTAGTCCATCATGGTCTGGGTCTGCATTTGAATCGATTAGATTGTAATCAAGGCCAACGAGTTTGCTTGTTCTACCATCTGGTGAAGTAACTTTTGGGTCACCCGAGTATTCTAATTCCCATGTATCAGGCATGCCATCATTGTCTGTATCGAGGCTTTCTTCAGGCTCAAAACCCCAAGAGATGAGGCCATATCCTGCAGTAGTGATGAGTAGACCAATTCCAATCACTAAGGCTATCTGAAGACCCCTTGATGAGTCGGGCCCATCCATATCCATCATTCGTGGGATGGTGGTTTCTGACATGTGCCTCGTATAGCCACAGGTGGTGATTGAATTGAGTCTATTGCCTACGGGACCATTCAGCAAGGGCAAGTTCTAGTAACCTCTGACGTGGCAATGGAGATTCTGGCAAGGCATCCATTGGCGCATATTCCTTAATTCCCTCTATCAATTGAACATAGAGGCCGAAGGCTGCAATATCCTCTTCAAAGGGGGCATTTAACCCAAGTTTTCGCAGGCCTGCACAGGTATCGCTGGACCATATTGGGTAGACTAGGGTGGTAAAATGAAGCCATTCAGAGAGGCGCCGTAAATCAATTCCATCAATGCTTAGTAAGCTTTCGATAAGTGAAACATCAGGATAATTGATGATATTCAGAACCGAGAGAATTTCTTGAACAACTTCCACAGGGAGAGCGAGTGGTGTTGCTGAACTCCATTGGTCAATTTGCTGAAGATGCTCAAAACATAATTCCCCTTCTATTTGGAATAACAACTCTACGTATTTTTCATCATCAGTTGCATCCAATAATTCAGAAAATTGCTGGTAAAATTCTTCACAACCTTCTACGTCAATGCCGTACAAGGCAACAGGTATCATGAAATCACGCCTTTATTTGGCCGATTCCTGATTCTATCATCATTCGAGTAGGAGCACGGTGTTCGACCCACTCTTGTTTGAATAATTCCTTCAGGTCTTCTTCGTCTTGGGATGTTGGTAGAAATTCAGAGGTGTAGTTTGCCCATTTTTCGTCGGAGCCTTCGAATGCATTCCCGTCTACCATGTAGCGCTTGTTGGCATAGTCTCCGATGTCGCGGTTGAAGTTTTCATGAGCAACGTAAAGCGGCGGTGTACCTTCAGGTAATAATCCATTCATTTTATCAACTTCTGCAACTATTTCATCATGATAGTGCTGACGACTTTCCTCATTGAGACTTGTTTTGAAAACTTCTTGTCCAGATTCGAGTTTAGCACGCTCATCCCAGCGTCCTTTGATTCCCCAAACATAAGCCCATTCTGCAGCACTGCTTGAATCGGTACCGAATAGGTCGTGGGCTGTGGAAACCCATTTGTTGAAATATCGCTGTAGCATATCTAAGGGGATTACTCCTGCCTTGATTATTCGGCGTAGCCCATTGGCTCCAGTTCCAAGATGGAATGATTCTTCTTTCAGCATTGGGCCCATACTAGCAGCCAGCGGTTTGAAACTGGAAGTTGATAGCATCCCAAGTTGAAACTTTCCATCTCGGTCCACAAACATGGTGTAACAGAAGAAATCTAGCCAATGAGGCATTGGTCTGTTGAAGGCACCGAGAAGTCGGCTACCCTCTTGGGCATTTCTTTCCAATAACTTCTGGGCCTCACGGGCTCCCTGTTGTCCGAAATAGGTCATGAGTAAGTAGCACATTTGCCAACCGTGGCGTTGTTCTTCTGCCATAATACGAGCTGCTGCATAGCGGTCGTAATCGCTTGGCGCACTTTCTAGCAGGTGCTTTTGTTGTTCGACACTTGCGAATTCTGTATCACCTTGAACAGTAATCATGCTTAGTAGGCCATCTCGAATGTTTTGGTGAGGGATTTGTAATGAGCGTTCCCACTTCTTTCTACCCTCATAGTCTCCGAATTCAATGACTTCACCAGCACGTTCCCAATCAAATTTAATCGATAAATCAAAGTCGCCAATCCAAGCAGGGTCGAAACCGACCATTTTCTGCCAATCTCCAAAGTTGTCTACCCATTCATCAAAGGTCGTCGGTAACTCGCCCATGATTCTCGGAGATGCTCTTCCTCCTTGAATGATGCCCGAACATGTACGGGCTATCGTTTGCGGATTTCAGCGGCAAATTCATTCATTATTTTACTTGACATACTTTGTAAAATTTCATTAAATGTTGATTTTGAGATATTGAGTATTTCTGACATATTGCTTTGGCTGATTCGTCTTGGTTTGTCAAAGTAGCCTTCTGCTAAGGCTAATTCGAAGACTTGTCGTTGCCTTTCAGTCAGTAATGATTCACCCTCTTTTGACTTAATGCTGAGAATTTTATGAGGTATTTGGTCTTCATTCAGTTCTTCAATTAAATTCCGCGCATTATTTTGGTCACATTCAATGCTCCATTCAACCCAGCCATCTCGAATTTCAAAAGGTGTTTTTGGAGTTAATCCAATTTTCCTTAATGCTTTTAGAAAGCCCCCCCCACCTTTAGCAATCTCAACTCTAAATCGAATCCCACTTTTTGATTGTTCCAAGACAATGACGTTCATTATAGAGTCCAATGAATTGATGCTAGTATGAACTGTTGAAGTATCGCGACAACGGATTGTTGCAGTTGCACTTCCTCGACCTTTTCCTAATCAAGGCGTGTGCATTCAGGTCAATGAATGTGTTTCAGTTACCAGTAAAGTTTGCAACTCGCTTTTCTACGTAGGCTGCAATTCCTTCTTTGGCATCGCTACTGTTGAAGAGTGAGGCTTGGAGTTCTCTCTCAAGGGCTAAGTGGTACTCGAATGGAATCTCTGGACCAGTTTGGCAACTGCGCTTGATATTTCCAACAGCCTTGACAGCCTTGTTAGGGAGGGTGAATTGACTGCACCAGTCAAGGCAGTCAGTACGGAATTGGTCTGCATCCCCCTCAAAGATGTGGTTGATGAGGTTCATATTTTCACCATCCTCGAAAGAGAGTAGTTGTCCTGTAACCATGAATTCCAGTGCTTTTGCCTTACCGATAAGGCGTGTTAAGCGAGCGGTTCCACCAGTTCCAGCGAGAACACCCAAGTTGATTTCGGGCAGTCCAAGTTTACCTGCATTCTTGCGAGCGATACGAATATCTGCTGCCATTGCTATTTCCAAACCGCCACCTACTGCGTGACCGTTCAAGCAGCAAACTACCAACTTGGAAGTTTGTTCTAAGCGGGATAATGTTTCATTTGCGTGAAGACAGAAATTGTATTTGAATCCAGGTGTGACACTGTTGAGCATCTGGATGGATGCACCAGCGGAGAAGAACTTGGAGCCGTGTCCAGTGAACATGATGACAGTTACACTGTCGTTGAATCTCGCCTTTACGACTGCTGTATCGATATCGCACATCATTTCGTGAGTGTAGGTATTTGGCCCTTGGCCATCTCCTTCTAGTGGTGCTCCTGCAGAATCTGAAGCCAATTCAATGACTGCGATTCCATTTTCAGTGACTGCATAGTTTACGAGGTGGTTGGGCATTGACTCGAATTTCAGGTTGTATTGGTTGTCCATGTCCTCGGCGAGATGCGATGTATTCAAGAACCAATCGCATAGAAAGACAAGGCTTACAGACTACCTTTCCTTCCAAGTAGCATGGCGATTAGGATATCTGGATTGAAGCGCGGATATGGAAAGATACGTGTTTTGGATTCTTTGGATATGAATGTGGATGAGGGCAGTATCTACGGCTTACTAGGGCCATCTGGATGTGGGAAAACCACTTTACTGAATGTAATACTCGGGTTTTTAATTCCAGAAAAAGGTGAAATCAATGTTCTTGACACTAATGCACACATTCCAGGCTCAGATGTTGGCTATGCCCCCCAAGAATTGGCTCTTTATTTGGATTTGAATATCTCAGAGACGTTGACGTTTCATGGCCGTTTACATGAAATGTCTAAACAAAAAATTGAAGAGAGAGGGAAATGGCTGAAATCATTTCTTGACTTGCCAGATTTTTCAAGGATAGTTGGCAAATTATCAGGAGGAGAAAAACGCCGTGTTTCCCTCGCTGTAGCACTTTTACATGAACCGCGTTTACTTTTACTCGATGAGCCAACGGTTGGAGTTGACCCTGAATTAAGAGCCCGAATTTGGCAACATCTTCGGACTATTGCTGATCATGGTACGACCATAGTTTTGACAACTCACTATATTGATGAAGCGGGCAAGGCCGACCGAGTTGGTCTGATGCGTGATGGCAGATTACTCGCCGAAGAGGGTCCTCTTGAATTAATGGATGAACACGATTCTAATTCCTTAGAGGATGTTTTCCTAACCTTGTGCAAGCGAGAGGTGGTAGCATGAACTGGAACCGAATTGGGGCAATTGCCTCTCGCAAGTTTGCATCTATTCGAAGAGACCACAGGATGTTTGCTTTTATCATAATGATGCCGGCTATTCAGATTCTATTATTTGGGTTTGCCATCGGAGCATCACCTACTAATCTGGATGTAATTACCGTAGGGGAGCATCCAATTTTTTCTGAACTTGAGGAATCAGAACTTTTGGTTACGCATAATTATTCGGATTTACAAGCCGCAAAAGAACAAGTCGAAAACGGTGAAGCATGGGCAGTTATTGAATCAAATGGAAGTTCTTTGACAATACATTTCGACGCCTCGAATCAGCAGATAATGCAGACAATAATCAATGAGGTTAGAACTGCATTACAACAGTCTGCACCGAGTTTATCCCTCAAAATTGCAGAACCGATTCATGGTGAATCCGAATCCGAATTTATAGATTTCTTGGCTCCTGGAATTATGGTATTAGTGTGCTTTATGTTTTCAATCATTTTGACTACAATGGCCTTTGTGGGGGAGAGAAATGATGGCACACTTGACCGTCTATTTGCTGCCGGAGTTCAACCATCTGAGGTATTGATTGGGCACCTTGCAGCCTTTTCATTCATTATTGTGGGCCAAGTTTCAGTAGTGATTGGAATTGCAGTTATGGTATTTGATATCCCAATGCATGGCTCATTATTGCTGTTATTTAGCCTTGGGTTATTACTTGGATGGGCAGCAATGTGTCTTGGATTATTCTTATCCACAAAGGCCAAAAGTGAATTTCAAGCATTGCAGTTGGTATTGCCGATTATTTTCCCAGTGCTCTTGTTGTCGGGGATTTTATGGCCTGTTGAAGCCTTGCCATTTGGACTGAAAGAATTCAGCATGTTATTGCCTACAACATGGGCAGCAGAATCATTCCGCTCTATCATGATGCGAGGTTGGGGTCTTTCAAATCCATTGATTTGGAAATCATTTATCATTGTTTTTGCATTTGGTGCAGTCGCCCTAATTGCAGCCGCAAAGTCCCTCAAGGTTCGTTCATGAAGTGGGATTGTCTTCTGTAAAACTGGCTTTCCCACCACTCTTACGAACTTCATCCCAACGCTTTCCCACTGCAATTGCGGCTTCACTCTGTTGCCATCTATCGTGTTTCAAATCTTTTCTGAAAGGTAGTTTTCTGAATTTTCTACCATCTTTACTAACTTCTCGAGATAGCATCGCTTTTCCAAATGTAGAATAGACCATATTTCTCCAAATACTTCCACGGAATATTCTTTCGATAAATTTGAGGCCGTCTTTCTTTTTCTTCTGGTCTTTCATCCATTTAGAACAAACTCTCTTCATTCCTTTGTCGCCGATTCGATTCATCAAAAAGCGGTTTGCCACTGAAGTTTTTATCAGAGGGAGGAGAATCTTCCGAACTTGTTTATCGTAATCTTGACCTCCCAAGATATCCTGAGCTGCAAGAACTCCGCTGGTTATCGCATACCTCATTCCAAAACCCCACATGAAATCCTGCATACCGCCTGCTTCTCCAACGTAATATCTCCCATCTACTTTGTAATTATCATTGATTGTGAAATCTCCTTTTCCGCCGACCCTTTTGATGGGTTGCATGTCTAGGTCAGGGTAGTGTTGTTGGTACCAAGCGACTGTCTCGTTTAGGAAGCGCTCAGACTTGGATTGCTTTCTCCATAGGCAGGTGCAAATTAATCCTATTCCATCAATTACGATTAGGTAAGCATAGGCTCCGGGTGCCAGTTTGTCATTGAGATGAAGTGAAACATGGTCGGGGAAACTAGTTTTGAAAACCTCCCCATATGCAATTGCAGAAGTACCCTTAGGGCCGCTTGCAATTATTGTGCAATCTTCAGACTTAACTCTTGATTTATAGTGGATATTTACTCCTGCTGCTAGGGCTTGACGTTTGAGTCCTTGGTCGATTGTATGTTCTGCTGTGCCTCTTTCTACTACTCTAAAGGCAACTTTGGGGCCGTATGCTTGAGTGATTACATCATCTGGATGAATAATATCTACTTCTTTGAAAGGAGTTGCTTTGAATTCATCAGGGTTGATTCCCCATTCTCTCATTTCATCGAGGAAATCGGTATCCGAACTCCAATTTTCTAACCCTTGGAAGTCACCGTCGAAGCGGGCACCTGAATCGGCTCTAATGTCGTGAACGTGTACTTCTTTTCCTGCTTTAGCGAGAAGGATAGATGCCGAAAGACCGGATAACCCGGCTCCCATAATTTGCACCACATCCTCCTGCATCA
>LWDU01040740.1_pt1 | contig 94273 bp, 93 predicted proteins | sample 727161 | NCBI WGS metagenome assembly LWDU01 (sample SAMN04566230, study PRJNA314399) | hydrothermal vent metagenome | isolation source: deep sea hydrothermal plume seawater | place: Mexico: Gulf of California, Guaymas Basin | collected 2004-07-11 | reverse complement strand
CTCAGGTGGCGAGAAGCTTCGAAACGACCAAGTTTCGTACTTCCGTCATCGAACAATTAAGACCGGCGTCGGCCCATCCAATTCCTTTGGAGTTCACCTCGGTCAGCCCTTGGGGTCGCTGGAAATGTCGATACCAAACGCATTGGAATCGGGCTGAGTGTCTAGTCCGCCGTTGGGCAATACCAACTAATTTACGGTCAGACAAAATGACTTCTCCTGGTCCAATTCCGTCGAAGCACCAGCTTCCGGTGCCCACAAGATTGGCCTTATGGGTGCCCGCGTTTAGACCTAGATCAACGAAAGCCGCCGCGATGGTCTCACCTAGCCAATGAAAGGATCGACTCAAATCGTCTGACCACAAGGGGTCGTTACGGGGCAACGTAACATCGATCCAGGTCGACTCCCGTGGATCGAGCCAGACGATGCCTCCTCCGCTCTGGCGTCGGGTGGTGGTTTCGCACATCTGTGGGTCGCGCCCTCTTGATCCCAACACGAGGGCGGGTTCGTTGAACTCAAGAATGGAGATCCTCCGTCGACCATCAACGGGGACGGGGCGATGGTGAAGTGCCGGTGCCCCAGCGTGCCATGTTTCTACAACCCATTCTCGGGTTGAGTTCATGCCGAGAGCGACAAACGGTTCGGGAGGTAAATATCCCACTCCGGCGGGACACCTCTTCGCAACCCTGCGGCTACGGCTATGTGTTCGGGAGCGTGTGGAACACGTCGCAACCGAAATTGTGAATGCTCCGGCAAGGTGTCGCCCTTTGCCGCATTGCAGGTTCGACAACAGGCCACAACGTTCTCCCAGGTATGTTCCCCACCTTTGCTTCGCGGGTGAACATGATCAATGCACTCCGCCCGTCGCCCGCAGTATTGGCAAAGATAGAGGTCGCGCGCGAATACTGCCTTGCGGTGCAGTGGCGCACGTCGCCGATAGGGAGCACCGACCTTGTACCGAAGACGAGCTATCGACGGGGCAAAGATCTCAAGTTTTTCGGAGCGCAACACACGTTGACTTGCGTGAAGAACTTCTGCCTTGTCGGCCAACACCAGAAGAAGGGCTCTTCGCACGGAAAGAATTGACAGAGGCCGATATCCAACATCTAAAACCAAAGTTCGTTCAGCAAGGACCGAGCCTCGGTCTGCGCTCATGGCTTCACGGACCTCCAGGTTCGACACCATTCCAACCAAGCGACTATGTCTTTCGGCTGCCGGTCTTTCTCCATGGAACCATCGGCGCCGTACATAGTGACCATACGGAAGTGGAGGAAATCTTCGGCGGGAAGCGGTAGGAACGGCGCTCGTCGCCACCAACGTGAGGGAGCCATACGGCAGAAGGTTGAAAGAGCAACCACCCACAACTTGGGCCGCGCTGCAACGGCGCTCGTTGCAGCGAAAAACAATCGAAGACCACCCGACTTCCCGGCCACAACGGCAATCCTAATCAGATCGATCTCGTTCGGGCATCAATACCAAGACTTCGAAAACCAACAACGGCAGCGCCCACTAGTGGGGCCTCCGCTCCTAAGCCGACCGGTGAAATCTTGACTCCGCGAGAAAAATCCAGATGACAACGCTCAAAAAGTTCCATATTTGCGGCATCAAAAAATTCGTCTCCAAAGCCAAGAGCAACCGAACCACCGATAAGTACATGTTCCAAATCAAGCAAAGTCACGGCGGAGGCGACTGCCCGTCCCACCAACATGCCGGCCCGTCTTCTTTCCTGTGCGCCTGCCGTGCTGGGATCGGCGCCGAGCCTGCGACTGATAGCCGGTCCAGAAGCTTCGGCTTCCAGACACCCCCGCGAGCCACAAGCGCAATCAGCTCCCTCTGGCTCCACGATTACATGGCCAATATGACCTGCGTTCCCGTCGCCACCATCCAACAAGCGTCCATCGACAAATACCCCCCCGCCAATTCCTGTCGAGACCACCATCGCTAAAAAATTGGAAAAGTTTCTCCCTGCCCCGAACCAGGCTTCCCCTAAAGCCAAGGCCTTTGCATCATTGTCGATATGCACATCCATGCCTAAACCTTCACGAAGCCGCTCGCGAAGCGGAAATTCTCGCCATGCCGGGATATTTAGCGGAGATACAGCCTCACCACTTCCGACCATGGGACCGCCGCACCCGACCCCACACACGACTACTTCGGTATTGCTACCGAGAACATCATTAGCCAACTCCAATAAGGTCGCGAACAAATCGTCGCTTCGGGAAGTCTGAGCGGTGGGAACCTGCTTCTTGGCGACGACATCGCCATCATCAGTGACTAGGCCCGCGGCAAACTTCGTGCCCCCAACATCAAGTGCGAGAGCGACATTGGAGGGGATGGCCTCAATCAGAGGTCATCCCGTCGCATTCGATTTCGCATTCGTTCAGACAATCCACCGATGTTGGCTCGGATCTGGCCGCTACGAACTTGACCAGTGACTTTTTGAAAGCCCGCCTTGCCCATTTTTCGCAGGTTGCGTTCGATAACGACGGCGCAAGCAAAGATCGCTAAAAAGGCCACGAAAGCTAGACCAAAATGGACTTGCAGGGCAGCTACAACCCCAACCAAACCCATAACACCAACTATCACCGCCCATTTAATGTTGCGAAGTGCGTGACGATAAAGGGTCGTTTCGCTGACTTCTCGAGCAAACTCGGGGTCCGAGTCGTAAAACTCCTTCTCTATCTGATGAAGGATGCGCTGTTCGTCGTCAGAGAGCGGCACGAGGTCTTCCGTTCGTCGGTTCTTCCAGTCTAGGACGAGCCTCACTCCAGATTGACATCATCACTGTCATCAATCATTCATCCCCTCGTTTTTTCGCGGAAGACCAGGGCCGATTGCAGCCTCACCGTACCGTTCTCGTATGCGGTCCATGGCCGCAGAAAGCTGTCCCCAAGCCGGGTCACTTAATTCTTCGCCAACAAGAGTTAGTTGCTGCGGGCCCGGTGCGCCAAGTCTGCTCAAACCCACTCCCAGCAATCGGACGCCTTCTGCGAGGTCGAGTTGGTCCAACATCTCAATAGCCGTTTCTGAAATCACCGGGAGGATGTCAACAGCTTCGCTAAGAGTCACCGATCTCGTCAGGTACCGCATGTCAGGGCGTCTGATTTTTAAGTGGACAGTTCGCCCGGCTAATCCTTTTCTCCTAGCGCGAGTGGAAACCGCATCTGAAAGTCGAATAATTTCGCTCACCAAGTGACTTCGATCGAAAACGTCCTGCGCGAATGTCTCCTCATGACTAATTGACTTACTTTTTCTTTTGGAATGAACCCGTCGATGGTCGATGCCTCGACTGAGTTCTGACAAATGCATTCCGTGAGATGTTCCAAGAGTTTCGACTAAGACGTCTTCTGGCACCAATGCCAGTTCCCCAACGGTCGAGATCCCTAGCGCCTTTAACTTGGCGAACGTCACAGACCCAACACCCCAGAGGGCTTCCACCGGGTGCGCCTGCAAAAATGAGGTCTCTTCTTGAGGAGGCACGAGGTAAACACCCAGACCAGGTTGAACTCCACGGCGGGTGGCCTTGGGCTTTGCTGCTTCCGAAGCGAGTTTTGCCAACAATTTGGACCTAGCGACACCGACCGAACAATCCAGTCCTACTCCCACATAGACATCGTTTCGAAGCTGCCAGGCGATCGTTTCGGAACTGCCGAACAGTTTGTGAGCTCCACTGATATCGAGAAAGGCTTCGTCTAGAGCAATTGGCTCTATGTGCGGGGTAACGGAGTCAAAGATTTCGTGCACCTGTTTCGAAACTTCTCGATATCGCGAGAAGTTGGAACGGACGAACACAGCGTCTGGGCATAGTTTCCTTGCTAACACGCTGGACATAGCTGACCTGACCCCCATGGAGCGCGCTTCGTAGCTCGCCGAGGCAACAACTCCTCGCTCGGATTCTCCTCCGACAATGACGGCTTTACCTATTAGAGAGGGGTCAGTTTGGCGTTCCACCTCAACGTAGAAGGCATCCATGTCCACGTGAAGAATCGGTAAGTCACCCATAAACCCAACTAACCAAGGTAGAAGAGGAACATTTGGGAGGAAACAAACTCTGTCATTTAGAGACGCTGAACTCGAAGATCATCTAAGTCAACCCCATCAATCCGGTACCTAAATTCATGACCCTCTTCGACTTCACCGTGCAGGTAGTCAAGCAACGGTTCCCTGAGCCACAGCTGTTGGCCCGTCAATAGCTGCGTCAATTGAGTTCTAGGGATCCATTCAGCAGCTATAACAATCTCGTCTGGGTCCTCAATCGTGATCACGCCGGCGTACCCGGCTGCTAAATGAACTTCAACCCGCAACAACCAGTTCATGTCATGGGCTTCCGCTGAAACGGTGTAAACCGGCCCAGTCCACTCATCAACGACTAGCCCAGTTTCTTCTGTGACTTCTCGAGTAAGGCCTTCCAGCACTGTTTCGCCTTCATCGATGACGCCTCCTGGGGTGCTCCAATCGCTACGGCCACCGCGCCGCTGATTGTGCACCATCAGGATCCGGTCCGCGTCGCAAACTATCCCACCACCGACAGCCCAGTTTCGCACCTCCGCAGTTTGCCATTCATACCTGCGTCACGGCGACATACGAATACGATGCTTTGGTGGCCCACGGACGAGAACCTTTCCTACGAACAACATCTGGGCATGACAACTCACAGTCCCCGACGGCTTTACCATCGGTGTTGGCAAGGGTTCTTGCCTTTTCAGCGGTGATACTCGCGAGTCTTTGTGGTGGCCTGATGGGGTTCGCTCTAGGCCGGCTGCAGTGGGGCGACGACTTAAACGTATGGGTAATCGTCGCCGGGGCCGCAGGCTCAGCGCTAGCCGCAGCGGGTGTCGCTGTCGTGTGCGTACTAGTACTTCGGGCCATGTCGGAATGGACTGATGTCGCTTCGGTAAAAGCGCGGCGACGTTGAGTAACTCACTTCCGTCGTCTGAGGAACTAAAAGAACTTCTCGATCTTGCCGTAGATCTTTCAGGTCAAGCAGGCAAAGTGCATTTTCGGAGACACACGGGCGGCGTCGATTCCAAATCAACCGCCACCGACCCCGTTACCCAAGTCGATCGCGACGCCGAGCGGATAATCACTGCCGGCATAGGCCGCGCCCGACCCGACGACGGAATACTTGGGGAAGAGGGAACCGACACGCAAGGCAATTCAGGGTTTCGATGGGTGATCGACCCACTTGATGGCACTGTGAATTACCTGTACGGCTTTCCCAGCCATTCAGTGTCGATCGCAGTGGAACTCGATGGTGTGCCGATCATTGGAGTTGTTTATGACACAGCTCACGATGAAATGTTTGTGGCGCAAATTGAAGGCGCTACGACGAAAAATGGTGACGACGTCCAAGTGACTTCATGTCAAGACTTATCCATCGCGTTAATCGGAACCGGGTTTGGCTATGACTCAGATCTCCGTAAGCAACAAGCGTTGATTCTTGCCGAGTTCCTCCCGCTAGTACGCGATATTCGCCGGGCAGGTTCGTGCGCTATCGATCTTTGCTCCGTTGCTAGTGGACGCCTCGACGGGTTTTATGAAACTGGGGTGCAGTGGTGGGATGTCGCGGCGGGTGTTGCGATCGTGCGATCAGCGGGCGGTATCGCTGTCTACGAGCCACTCCACAAGCGGGTTATAGCGTCTGGACCTCTCCTCTGGGAACAACTCTGCGGCACCGTAAATGAAGCAGAAATCGCAGTTGGTCCCCAAAAGGCTCCCCCATCGGCCAATATCTAGGGTGTGAGCATCCGAATCTTAACGATCGAAGACGACCAGCGAATCCGTACCGCCGTTCGATTTGCACTTGAAGATGAAGGCTGGAGCGTCCTAGAAGCAGAAACTGGCGAGCAAGCACTGGAATATTTCAACTCCACTATTCCTGATCTGGTTCTCGTCGATATCGGCCTGCCAGGCATAGACGGCTTTGAAGTCTGTCGTGCTCTCAGACGAAGCAGCGATGTCCCGATAATTATGGTCACGGCCAGGGATGGCACTAGCGACGTGGTCGCAGGCCTAGAAGCCGGAGCAGATGATTACGTAACCAAGCCAATCGCACCTAAGGAATTGTCAGCTCGCATTCGCGCACTTTTGCGACGAGTCCGATCTGAGGACAAGGCTGCCGCGCCGAGAAGCATCGGCGATCTGGACATAATTCCTGATGAGGGCGTTGTCCGTAAGAGCGGCGATGAAATTCATCTCACCAAGACCGAGTTCCATCTCTTGTGCGAACTTTCCGACCACTTAGGGAAAGTTCTCAGCCGCGAACACTTACTGGAACAAGTTTGGGGTTACGACTACTTCGGTGACGGTCGGTTAGTCGACGTCCACGTTCGTCGTCTGCGAACCAAAATCGAAACCGACCCCGCTCGCCCTCGCCATGTAGTGACCGTGCGAGGCATGGGCTACAAGCTGCAACCGTAGTGACGAAATACCGCGGCCTGTTATGGCGCCGTTTACCGCTCCGCGCCCGTGTAATCGGGGCCTTCACTCTCGGCGCTGCGGTGGCTGCCTTAGTGCTCATCATCATCACTTACGGCTTATCTCGACAATCGATGCTCCGCCAACGCGAGGAGTCATCGGAGCGTCAGTTCTTCGCCAATGCTCGACAGGTACAGAGTTCGCTACGAGCTGAGGACCCCGATTTCGCTCAGCTACTGGAGTCATTGCCAAGCCTTAGCGGAAGTCGGTCGATTATTCGCACCGGTGATGAGACCTGGACATCCCTGTCTCTCACGCCGAACGACCTACCATCCGAGTTTGTTGTAGCCGTCGTTGAGGCCCGCGATGCGCGGTCATTGAGGTACCGACTCAATGATGAGCCAGTATTAGCGTTCGGTCTCCAACTTCGCCCAGGAGGGGCATCGGCTCTGGACGAAGTCGCTTATTTTGAGTTGGTTCCATTCGTGGAGGTGGAAAACACCTTAGAGAGTCTGGCACTGATCTTGTTGGTCGGCGGTGCTCTTACAGTGCTTGTGGGAGTGGGGATAGGCCTTTGGGCGAGCGGTGGGCTCCTGAGGCCTCTCACTGAAATTTCTCATGCCGCTACCTCGATCGCTCAAGGGCGTTTCGACACTCGACTTGAGGAGGTGCGCGATCCAGATCTTGCTGCCCTAGTGAATTCCTTCAACGAAATGGCCGCTGCCATGGAGGATCGCATTACTCGCGATGCACGTTTCGCCTCTGACGTCAGTCACGAACTTCGTTCTCCGTTGATGACGCTTCGCGCCTCCATTGATGTGATGCAACACCGCCGAGAAGAACTTTCCGATCGAACAAAACAAGCACTTGACCTCCTAAATGATGAAGTTGCTCGATTCGAGCATCTGGTTCAAGACCTGCTTGATCTTTCAAGATCAGATTCAGGACCAATGGAAAACGATCTCGTCAACATTGAAGAGTTGGTGAAAGCGACTTTGAAACGTACCGAAGATGATGCTTCGCTCGAGATAATCGGGACAGCGCGAGGCGCATTAGTGATGGGTGACAAAAGACGGTTAGCCCAAGTGCTGGACAACCTTCTGCGTAACGCTCAAAAATACGGTGGCGGTGTCACCCGGATAACTGTTGCATCAAATGGCGGAAAAATTGAGATCGCAGTTGAGGACTCAGGGCCAGGGGTGGCGCCATCTGAACGATCTTTAGTGTTTGAAAGATTCACTCGAGGCGCTGCTGCTCGGAAACGAGGCGCAGGGGACGGTGCCGGACTTGGCTTAGCTCTCGTTGACGAGCATGCTCGTCGACACGGTGGAAGCGCACGCGTCGAGGGCAAATCAGACGGCCAGCCCGGGGCACGTTTCGTTATCACTCTTCCCAGAGCAGGCAGGCGATGACAGCGAATTCGAAGCGCTCCACCTTCACTGGCTTAACAATGGTCTTGGTAACTCTCGTTGGTTGTGGCCTTAGATCTGATAGCGAGCCGACCGCTCTTTCCGTCCCCAGGGATGTGTTTCCATCAGAGGTAGCCGAGACAAACGAAACTCCCTTGCTTCCCAACGCAACACTGCATCCAGTTTATTTTCTGCGCGACGACGTATTGGTTGAAATCCAACGGCCGCTACCGCCTCCTGTCTTCCTTGACGCGCCATTAAACAACCTCCTTGAGGGCCCGACGGAAACGGAGGCCGAGAGCGGGTTCGTATCAGCGATACCTGCCGGCACCGAAGTGGTGGATGTTGCGCTGATGCGCAACAACACCATTTCCATTCATCTCAACCAAACGTTTTTCGAAATTGAAGGTGCGCAAAGAATTCGCGCCTCTGCCCAATTGGTATTCACTGCGTCGGCACTGACCAATGACACTCAGGGAGTGGTCTTCTTTTTGGAAGGAGAACCCGTTCAGCTTCCCAATGGAGAGGGGTCGATAGAAGAAGTTCTAGAAGGACGCCTCCCAGCACCCCTCACTATCAACGATTACTCCGCTCTCGCCCCAGTTACGTTTAAGGAATAGTCATTCCTTGAGCGCGGCGTGTCCTAGTCGCCGACGTCGACGAGCTTGAGCCACGCCTCTCGTAGCAGCCACCAACATCAGCATCGCTGGGAAAACCTCTAGGCGTCCAAAAACCATCAAAGCCATGAGAACCGTTCTGCCCGCTCGTGGAAAGACAAGAAAATTGTTTGTAGGGCCTGCATCCCCAAGAGCTGGGCCGGCGTTGCCGAGAGCTGATATGGCTCCGCTGAATCCTGTGACAGGGTCCACGCCGAGCCCTGTTAGGACTACCCCACCGGCAACAATCAAACCCAAATAAAGCAGAACGAACCCCACTACCTTCGCCGCCACTTGCTCTTCAATAGTTGTCTGACCCAGGCGAATCGGAACCACCGCCCTGGGGTGTCGTGCTCGCACCAGCTCTCTGAACGCATATCGAAACACGACCTGTAGTCGGAGTACCTTCATTCCGCCGGCAGTTGAGCCACTCATGCCGCCAACGACCATGAGAACAAGAAGAATGACTTGAGCAGCAGGCATCCATGCGATGTAGTCAGACGTGCCAAAGCCTGTGCTCGTCCCTAAAGAAACCGCATAGAAGAGCGACTCTCTGATGTTTTGCAGCCACCCCAATTCTCCCGCATTAACCCATATCAACAATCCAAACGCCGAAAAGATCAACCACAAATACCAACGAATTTCAGATACTCGCCGATAAGCACCGATTCCCCCGGTCACCGCGTGCCAATGAGTGGAAAAGTTCGCTCCGCAATAGAGCATTCCGAGAATCAGTACCACTTCCACAGCGAAAGAATCGAAGTGGGAAATGGAATCTCCGTAGGGCGAGTAGCCACCTGTTGCAACAGTGGTAAACGCGTGGCTTACGGCGTCATAAATTGACATTCCAACTGCGGAAAGCGCTACAGCAATCAGCAAGGTTACTCCGCCATATAACAGCCATAAACGTCTTGCGGTATCTCGCACGCGAAGCGAAAGTCGATCGACTGTCGGGCCGGGCGCCTCGCTCGCTATCAGCTCAAGCCCGCCTATCCCTAGCGCTGGGAGGACCGCCACGGCCAACACGATGAGCCCCATACCTCCGAACCACTGAATCATGCTGCGGAAGAAGAGGACCCCCTGTGGAATCGAACCAAAATCGGACAGGATCGTCGACCCAGTGCACGTAAATCCCGAGACAGACTCAAACAACGCATCGTCAAACCGGGCCCAAGGGATTACGCCAGTTAGTAGAAAGGGCATCGCTCCAGCTACGGAAACAGCTAGCCAGCTCCATGCCACTGAAGCAAAAGCGAGAGCGGAATCAGATGAAGGCGAAACACCAGAGCCAAAAAACAATCCAGCGCCCACAAAGGCGGTAATGATCGCTGACCAAAAAAGACCTCCGAAGCCGCCACCCCCATCCGCGAGAGCCACGGCAGCCGAAATAGCCATTGCCGAGGCGATAGCGATCAATGCGGCACCTGCCACGCGAACCGGGGTCACAGCTACCCGTCTCATCGAACCACCACTTCGCGCTTAGTCATGCGCCAGCGCCGCAATGCACTTTGTGCGGGTTCGCCTACGGCTCCGAGTGCCACGAGAACCGGAGTAACCGAAATTCGTCCAATCACCATCAGAAGCGCTGCGGACAGATGTCCGATGGGGCCCACCGCCTGAAGGTGTCCTTGGGGGCCAAAGTCTCCAAATGCCACGCCCACGTTCGACATCACTGAAACTGCAAAGGTGAATGCTCCTTCGATGTCTAGGCCATCTGCGCTGAACACCAGGACTGTGGGGACTAAAAGCATCGTCGCGAGGAACAATTCGCCAATAATGCGGGCAAGCGCCGTCTCACCTATTGAGGACCGGCCGAGGTGAATTTTTTCGACCGCCGTTGGATGAACGCTGCGTCGTAACTCGCGGCCAATGTATTGCCCGAGGACCATGAACCGCATCACTTTGAAGCCACCCGCTACTGACGCAGACATCCCGCCCACAACCATCAAGACGAGCAGCAACGCCTCCCCGCCGAAAGAAACGCTGGCTAAATCTCCGGCAAGGTGACCAGTTGTAGAAATCGATGACACAGCGAAGAAGGTGGCGTATCGAATGGTGGTTGCCGTGGGTAGACCGTCGGACCAAGCAAGCACAGCAAGTGTGACGATCGCAATTAATCCTAAATAGACCCGAAACTCCACACTTCGAACGAAACGGTGGAGATCACCTCGACGCATTGCCCTAAAGATCAGGGGGAGGCTGATACCAGCGACGAACATGCCAAAAATGGCGACCCATTCAATAGGTCCCGAATTGAATGAACCTATCGAGCCCAACCGAGTGGAGAAGCCCCCGGAAGAGATAGTTGTCAAAGAATGCACGACACTGTCGACGAAGGGCATTCCCGCTAACAAAAATGCGATGGCGAGTAGTCCCGTCAATGCGACATAAAGGGTGACAAGCCGTGCCATGGTTGAGCCACTCCGGGGCGCTAAACGCCTAGCTGAGCGAGTTGCGACTCCCCCATCAGCGTCGAGTCCCCCGACTCCCAAGTGCGGCAGCACTCGCACCAGCACAATGATGATTGCCGCCGCCGAGAGCCACTGACCAAACGCTCGAAATAGCAACATGCCTAAAGAAAGCATTTCAGGATTGATAGTCGATGCATTAGTACCTGTGATGGTCGCTGCAGCTTCGACTAGAGCCACATCTAATTGGTTCGTCACACCGGTGGCCAGGTGCGCCGCGGTCACCGCCACTAGCGCTGCAGCAGCGCCGCACACAACAGCGGTGAACAACCGAGAAATCGGCAAACTTGAAGGGAACCTTGAAATGCGGACCACCAAAAGTCCGGCAACTTCGACCGCGGCTCCGGTGATAAACAGCGCTAAATAGTCGGAGCCTCCGTCTAAGAAGTCAGCTAGAGAGCAGATCAGAAACAACGGTGCGCTGAGAACCCACACGGCACCGATGGTCACTCCAACAGCCGATTCTATCTTTCCTCTAGAAAGTGCCTGAATAAATGTTCCCGACCAGGACAAAAGTTTTGCTGTGAACCGATGCGCTACACCTGGAACCGGTGCTCGCAGGGGAGGCCTTGGTGTCACCCGAAGGCCTGCTTCACCTCATCCACAAGGTGCGGTTTCGCAAATACGATCACATGATCACGGGCACGCAGAATGCTGCGGCCGCGAGCTATCTGCGCATTGCCGTCGCGCACGATGGCCGCAAGGAGCACGTTGCTGGAGAGACCGAGATCTCGAACGGCTGCTCCGTCAGCCGGAGCTTCGGGTGCCACCTCAAACTCTACGACCTCAACGTCGCCTTCTAGAAAGGTCGCCACATCTGCTACATCCCCGCGGACGTAACGCAAAACGCTGTTAGCGCTTGCAGTCCGAGGTGACAGTGCCGCGTCAATCCCAACTTGCTCTAGCAGAGGCAGCAAACTGAGTCTGTGCACCACGGCAATTGTCTCCGGGGCTCCCATCGATTTCGCATACAAGCAGGCGAGGACATTCGCGTCATCTTGCCCTGTCGACGCAACCACAGCATCGAAATCGCCAACTCGTTCCGAAGAGAGAAGGTCGGTGTCTGTTATATCCCCCTCGAAAATCAAGCAACCTGGCAACTTCTCTGCCAGCCTCTCACAGCGTTCCTTTCGCACTTCGATAATGGCGACCTCGACTCCCCTGTCAATCAGTCGCTTCGCTAAGAGCTCAGCTGTTCGGCCGCCGCCTAAGAGCACCACTCGTTTGACTTCTGTTCGGTGTAGGCCAAGTAAACCCATTAGCTCACGACGACCTCTGCGAAGGCACACCACCCGGAGTAAATCGTGTGATTGCAGAACGGTCTCCTCACGAATAACGTGACTTTCTGCGTCCCGAACGATTTCACCGAAGATGAAGTCCCATTCCGGATCGTAAGAGGAACCAATTTCACCTATAGAGCGACCCACAACAGGGGCATCGTCGGCCAATCGCGCACCGACTAATAGAACTTCCCCTCCAGCCATTTCATGCAGATCGCTTGCGCCTCGGTAGAGCAACAGTTCCTGTATCGCTCCGGCGGTCTGCTCGTCGGGGTCCAAGACGAGGTCGACGCCCATTGCATCACGAATCTTGCGACCGGCAGGTCCTCGTAATTCAGGGTCATCGATGCGCGCGACAGTCGAAAGTGCTTCTTCCCCACGTGCTTGTCTCGCCTGAAGACAGACGAGCAAATTTGTCTTGTAGCTCTGCGTTACTGCGACCAGGACCTCAGTCTTTTCTACCTCTGCTTCGTTCAAAGTGCTGGGGTTAGTCGCATCTCCAGTGACAGTGAGAATGTCGTTATCTCGCTCGAGTCGCATCAAAGGATCCCGCAGCTCATCAATGACGACTACATCGTTCCCCTCACGTGATAGCCGCGCCGCCACGTAGCTACCCACCTCTCCGGCACCGACCACGAGGATTCTCACGGTGTCAACGGTACCGCCCTAGTTCGGCGCTGAGAACATACCGGGGCTAGCTAATTAACTCACTGGGTCGAGACGGTAACTTATTTGAATGGCAGTAGTGGTCTCAATCGATGCAGGCACAACAGGTGTTAGGTCGTTTGCTCTCAACGAGAACGGCGAACAGGTCGCTCTCTCGTATAAGGAATTCCGTCAGCATTACCCCAGGCCCGGTTGGGTAGAACACGACGCAGCGGAAATTTGGGGTTCCGTTCAAAGCACTCTCTCAGAGCTTATGAGCGTCCTCGACGAACCAGTGGCGGCGGTGGGCATAGCTAATCAGCGAGAGACCATAGTGGCTTGGAGTCGTATTTCGAATGAGCCCTTATGTAACGCGATTGTCTGGCAGGACCTTCGGACATCGGATCGATGTGACCAACTTTTAGACGCTGGCAAATCAGATCAAATCCGCAAAACCACCGGGCTTGTCATTAACCCATACTTCAGTGGGACAAAGATCGAATGGTTAATAAAGAACCACTCTGTAGAGGTGAGCCCGGATCTGGCCTTCGGCACAATAGACAGTTGGCTTATATGGAAGCTGAGTGGAGGCTCAACGCACGCAACAGATGTGACGAATGCATCGAGAACACTTCTCTATGACATCAATCAGGCATGTTGGTCTCAAGAACTCTGCGAATTATTCGGAGTGCCTGCGTCGAGCTTGCCTGAAATTCGACCTTCCTCAGGGCGCTTCGCCATGACTGCAGATACCACGGCGTTGGGTGCTGGGGTTCCGATCAGTGGCGTCGCCGGAGACCAGCAGTCCGCGCTCTTTGGTCAGGCTTGCTTGGAGCCGGGCATGACAAAAAATACCTACGGGACCGGGTCCTTTGTGTTGATGAACGTAGGCACGACGTGCCCTGACCCAGTCGAAGGTTTGCTTACAACGGTTGCATGGGATCTCGGCGCCGGGCCCGTTTTCGCTCTCGAAGGATCAGTGTTTGTGACCGGCGCTGCTATCCAATGGCTCCGAGACGGCCTAGGAGTTATCGGCGACGCCTCTGAAATAAGTCATTTGGCGCAGTCAGCGGTCACCACTGGTGGTGTTTTTTTCGTCCCAGCTTTTGCTGGTCTAGGAAGTCCTTGGTGGGATCCGCGCGCTCGAGGAACAATTATTGGAATAACGGGAGGCACCGGGCGAGCGGAATTGGCCCTGGCGGTCGTGGAGGCAATGGCATTCCAAACACGCGATGTGGTTGAGGCCATGACACAAGCAGGTGGAATGCCAATAACTGAGATGCGCGTCGACGGAGGAGCGGCAGTTATGGACTTGCTTCTACAAATTCAGGCGGATCAGCTTGGTGTACGCGTTGCCAGACCGATGATTACCGAAACAACTGCTCGGGGAGCAGCGATGCTCGCGGGTCTCGCCGAGGGGATTTGGACGGATACGCAAGAAATTAGTGCCACCTGGCGACTTGATCAGGCGTTCGAACCTCGTGACAACCAAAGTGATTCTGATGCCATGCACCAGAATTGGTTACGAGCAGTTGCCCGGTCGCGAAATTGGGCGATTTAGTAGTCGGTTAAATCGGTTTTCCGATCAACTGAGCCTTTGTAGACCTGTCCCGAGTTGCGTTATCGCCTGGCGAATACGTTGCTCATTCTCGACAAGAGCGAAACGGACGTAACCTTCACCGCCAGGACCAAACCCGATTCCGGGCGAAAGCGCAACATTTGTCGTCTCCACAAGATGAGTACAGAACCCGACTGAACCCATCTCTCGATACGCGTCGGGGATGGGGGCCCAAACGAACATTGTCCCTTTGGGCGGTTCGATGTCCCATCCGATCCGTTCGAGTCCTCTAATGAGACTGTCACGCCGCGATTGGTAAATCTGATTTACCTCCGCTGGAAAGTCAGAATGCTCGTTCATGACAACCGTTGCCGCGATTTGGATCGGTTGAAAAATGCCGTAGTCGAGGTAGCTCTTCAATTTTGCTAGGGCGCCAACAACTTCACTATTTCCTAGACAGAAGGCAACCCTCCATCCCGCCATTGAGAACGATTTAGTCAAACTATAGAACTCAACCGCGACCTCTTTGGCCCCTTCAGCTTGCAGAATCGATGGAGGTTGATACCCGTCGAAACCTAAATCCGCGTATGCGAAATCATGCACTAAGACGACGTCGCGCTCACGCGCAAAATCGACAACTCGTTGCATAAAAGACAAGTCGACACATGTTGTGGTCGGGTTGTGGGGAAACGAAAGGACGATAACTCGAGGGCGCGGCCAGGAGTACTCAAACCGTTCCACGAGTGACTCGAAGAAGTCCTCGCCTGTCGCCAACGGCACTTCGCGGACATTTGCTCCGGTAAACAGCGGTCCGAATATGTGGATGGGGTAGGAAGGTGCTGGGACTAAACACGCGTCGCCGGGAGCGAGCAACGTCCACATCAGATGAGAAAAACCTTCCTTTGCGCCGATCGTATTAATGATTTCCGTTTCAGGGTCTAACGAGACATCCCATTTGCGTGCGTACAAATCGGCCACTGCTTGGCGAAGCTTGGGAATGCCCCGACTAGCCGAATACCGATGGTTGCGGTCATTCTCGGCTGCTTCGCTCAGTTTCTCAACCGCAGCTCGCGGCGAAGGTATGTCGGGATTTCCAAATCCCAGATCGATCACGTCGACCCCAGCCCGCCGCCTCTCGATTTTTAAGGAATCGATAACCGTAAACACATATGGCGGCAAGTCACTTATGCGTCTGAACTCCACGATGTTTGAGAGTACCGAGCGCTAGGGCGTCAATCCGAACACCTAGTCCAAAAATACCGGGAATTTAACGAGGAAGGCAGCGGGACAAATCCCGTGGACTCGAGTTCGGGACGAGAAATCAGCTAATGCTCTAGTTGCGCCTGGAGATCATCAAGAGCAGCGTGAGCGATTCGTCCTTCGGCACGACGTTTCACAAAACCTGGGAGCGGAATAGCAAGTTCGAGAGCGAGTTCGTAGACGACTTCGGTCTGTCTGGGCTCATCAAGCACGCTCTCAAAGCTGTAGCTGCCATCAAGGCGTTTAACGATGTCACCGGTCACCAGTTCCCAGCGGATTGCTAAGGGAGCATCAGAGTGGTCATATGCGAGCGAATACCTAGCGCTCCTACCCATGGCCGCCACTCGAAAGGTGGCCTCCGTAACTCGGCCCTCATCATCTCGATTTTCTATAGCTACCTCTTTGAGGTCGCTGACCCAAGTTCCGTAACCTTCGATGTCAGACACGAGTGCATGACAGTCTTTCAGTTCAGCATTGATGACACGAGAGACGCTCAGCTTGTCGATCATCAGTGGCCTCCCATCTTCGCACTACCTTCATTCTGCCACGCTGAAGCTCTCAGACGGAGTCGGAGGTGCGAGGTGGGAATGACCCGTATCGGCCTGCCCATACGCTGGCCAGTCCAAAAACGAATGTAGGTGCCAAAATCGCAAATGCGATCTCCGTATAAATCCGCAAACCGGACGCAACGAGTGCCGCTGTTAGCTGAGTAAGGACAGAGGCAATCAAGACTTTCCGGACAACCGGTGGCGAGGATCCCTGAAGAAGAAACAGTCCGGCGACACTTATCTCTTCGGCCCGGCTCCGTCTTATTCCTAACGCGAAAGCGATCGCTAGAAGTAGTACTCCAAGAGCGAACATTACGACGGAGACGATAACCACAGCTACTCCAAAGAGGTCCAGCCGGACGACTCCTGCCAAAAGAACCAGAAGAAAGACGGCCGTTGATTGCCAAGCGGCAGCGATGAGGCGCTTACCCTTGATAGCACTCTGAGCTGGCCCGTCGTCATTCACGACAACGCCCTCTCTAGGCGTTGCGCTAAAAGATCATACGACAGCTCGCTTGTCACGCGATTTCGACTCGCTTTCGACATCCGATCAGCGACGTCGGGGTTCCCTAGGATCGAGCGGAGGGCCTCGGCCACGTTGTCAGAGTTATTTGGATCCTCAACCACGAGACCGCTCACCCCGTCGGTGACCGCCTCGTGGGCGCCGCCGGAGAGTCCCGCTACCTGCGGCACTCCACATGCGGCTGCTTCTAGAAACACGATGCCGAAGCCTTCTTGTTCAAGACCACCCCAACGATTCCGGCACGGCATCGAGAAAACGTCCGCGATTCCAAAAACTGCTGCAAGATCGGACTCGCTGACGCGGCCAAGAAACTTGACTGGGAAATCCAACTTCCGCGCGATTCGCGCTAGACGCTTTGCGTCACGTCCCGAACCTGCGATGGCAAGTTGAATGCCGGGGAACTCGTCTCGCAGACTGGCGACCGCTTCAATGGTGCGGTCGAACCCCTTTCGAGGCACGAGACGACTGAGGCTGAGAACTAGGGGACCTTGATCCAAGCCGAACCGAAGGCGATGCGTTCGTTGCCCGTTGGTATCTAGAGGAGAAAATCGGACAGCGTCGACACCTGGGGGTACCTCAATTGTTTTTATCGCCCGACCAGCGGACTTAGAAGCCTCGAGAGCAGGGTAGCCGCCGGCAGAAATAATAAATTCTGCCCCCCGGAGAACGCGGCCCAACAAATTGCGAGCCAGTGGTAAACGTCGCGGAACAGTGACTTCTGCTCCGTGAACGACCACCGCGTAGGGCAACCCGAGTGACGGACCTAGATGACCTAAGGGCAAAGCTGGGTCCAATATCACCAGTTCAGCGTCGATGTCTCGGGCAAGGTTTCGGATTCGGGAAGCTAACGCTCGAGTTGGAAGTAGCACTTTGCTTCGGTCACGAACAATACGGTGATGTTGCTCCGAGTCAAAAGACATAGATGATGGGTATTCGGGTGTGAGAACCGTCACCCTGTCTCCGGGAAGACGGCGCCACAACTCCCAGAGATAATTCTGAATCCCACCCACTTTGGGCGGATAATCATTAGTGACCAATAGGTGACGCTTCATCGAATATCCAGTGCAGGTAAAATTTTCCAAGCCCCCAATTCCGAGGCAACCCACCCATCGGAGTCATCTCGAAGGAGAGAGTCCCTCGACCTGTTTTCAACGAGGTCTGTTTTACCCAACCGACACGCAGCCCATATCGCGTGACTTCGAACCAGCGGCGAGGGCGAATCAAGAGAGGCTTCTATGACTCGATCGACCTCTGGGTCACCCGGGTTTCCGACGTTGCCCAATACCACGAGTGCATTGCGGCGCAGATATTCGGGACGACGCCTCGGGATATACCAATGTCCATACGTTGCCATTAGTTTTTCATCAGAACTGTCAAGCAGTTCGACAAGATCGACATCTGATTCTCTTTGCAGTGCTGTTATAGCAACCGGTTGCGGCTCTTCATTTTTTGGACATACAACCTGACAATCATCACAACCATAAAGGCGGTTTCCAAGTGCGATTCGATGATGTCGCGGAAAGATTCCTTTGGCTTGAAGAAGCCATGCTAGGCACCGGTTCGCGTCCAGCACCCCGAAATTGTTGATAGCACCCGTAGGGCATTCAACGCTGCAGCGACTGCAGGCACCGCACTCGTCCACAACCCTGAGTGAATCTTCTTGAATCACTGCGTTTGTGACAACAGAACCTATGACTGTCCACGAACCAAGCTGTGGATGTATGAGCATGGTGTTGCGTCCTAGCCATCCAAGGCCAGACTTGCTGGCGACCGCTCGGTCCACAAGCCTGTTGTCATCCATCACCACCTCAGCATGTGCCCCAAAAGTTTCAAGATGAGCGGCGATCGCTTCCAAACCTTCCCGCAGCAACCCGTATTCGTCGGATGACACATATGCAGCTACGGACCCAGCGGCGCGAGTTGTTTGGTTGTGAGCGACTTGACGCGTTTGCTGGGCTGAGGCCGGTGGGGGTTGGTAACGACGGATGCCCACAAGAACGCTCCGCGCTCCTTTGAACAATTGTGAGGGGTCCGTTGCTCGCTCTGCATTCCCGTACGTAAAGGTCATACCGGCATGAAGCCCACGGGCTTTTCTGTCTTCAATGGCTTGGCGAGCGTCAACGATTGGTTCGACACCGGTGACCGCTAAGTCATCTAGGCCAGCGGTCATTCCGATTTTTTTTAACTCTTCAAGACTGGGACCCCATGCCACAAGATGTTCAGACATAAATCCATCACCGCATCGCTGACGCTATTTAGAACTACGTTTTGGAAAAGTTACCGCCCAGATTCGCATTCGACAGACTTGCGCAGCTTCAAGCTCGGCACCAGACCGGCCTCACCCAGCGCGCGTAGCGCTCTGACCTCAGATAATTCCACTACCACCGAGCTATCTTCAGACCTACATAAATAGGTAACCAAACAGTCATTGCATACATCAGTGGCGCTTAGGTCGCACATATCACAATCGATGAGTATCGAGTCTGAATGAGCAGACACGCTCGTTTGGAAGTCGCCGGTAATACCATCGTTAATCATTAGCCCTGCCCTGTCTCTCGTTACTGAGGCAAGCTAAAACAGGGGAGGGACAGCTACCGCTCATAAGGCCTAACGGCTGCTACGCGACAGGTACTCTTCACTGCGAGGTTAATAATGTTCGGCGACAACGCAGACATTTGGGTGGGTCGACAATATGGCCCCTACAGCATTACCGAACTCCTGGGTCGTGGAACCGTCGCCAACGTGTACCGCGCTGGATTACGCGATGGCAGCGAAGTCGCGCTCAAGGTTCTAACCCCTTTCGCAGAAGCTCGGGGAGAAATTCGCGGCTTGTTCGAGCAAGAGTACGAACTGATGGCTCGCATAGAACATCCCAACGTTTTGAGGGTGATGCAGGCTGGTGTGATCGCTGGTACTCACTACATAGAGATTGAGCCCATTGACGGTGAGACCGTTTGGGAGCACGTTCAGTCCCAAAAGGCAATCGACTTGGGCAAGGCAATCGCGATAATCCAGCAAATGTGTTCAGCGCTCGATCACGTACACGAACATCGCATCGTGCACCGCGATGTCAAGCCATCGAACATTATGTTGGACGAGAAACAGAACCGTGCCGTCCTTTTCGATTTTGGCCTGGCTCACGACCTAGACGGGCCGGGCCCACCCGAGGGTCGGGTTTTTGGATCTCCAATGTTTCTCGCTCCAGAACAGGCGCTCGGGAATTTGGTTGACGGACGAACCGACCTTTACAGCCTGGGGGTGACTCTCTACCGACTGGTAGTGGGAGCTGCTCCTTTCTACGGTGAGCGCAACGAACTTCTACATGCACACGTGAAGCTCCCTCCGCCTCACCCTCGCGATGCCGGCGTAGCAGATGATTTGGCCGAGATTGTCGTGCGAGCAATGTCGAAAGACCCTGAGGATCGATTTCAGAGCGGAGCAGATTTTGCGGCTGCGTTGGCAACTATAGAAATGCCGGTGCCTAGTACTCGAAAGCGCGGACTTTTGAAGCGGATAGCTGGCCGATCCTGAACCTCGAAGCGGTGCTGAGAACAGAACACCACTATCGAACACTTGTTCGCTATATTCGTATAGGTGTTCCAGCAATCGCTAGATGGCCTCGGCACTCCCCTTTATGAGGTTACGTTTTGTGTGCTCGATTTCGAAACAACAGGCGGGCGTCGCGACAGCGACATGATCACTGAGGTTGGGGCCGTCAAATATAGGTGCGGCGAACAACTAGGGACCTTTCAGACGCTCATCGACCCGGGAAGAGCGATACCACCTCAAATCACGGTGCTGACCGGGATCACCAGTGCGATGGTTTACCGTGCTCCGAAAATCGAACATGTCCTTCCAACCCTTTTGGAATTCATTGGAAATTCAGTCATTGTCGGACACAACGTCGGATTTGACCTTGCCTTTTTGAATGCCGCCCTGCAACGCTCAGGCAGAGATCATTGGGGAGGCTCCCACGTAGACACTCTCTCGTTAGCTCGTCGTTTGATTCGAGATGAAGTTCCCAACCACAAACTCGGCACTTTGGCGAAATATTTTCGGCTAGCCCACCAGCCAAGTCATCGCGCCCTCGATGATGCGCAAGCAACAGCCGATCTGCTTCACCTTCTTCTGGAGCGGGCATCTGCCTTAGGAGTGATGGGGCTTGACGACCTCCAGGAGTTGCCAAAAATTCAACGCCATCCTCAAGCAACAAAGCTGCGTCTCACCGAAGACCTTCCGCGTTCCCCGGGGGTATACCGCTTTATCGACAAACGGGGAGAGGTGCTGTACGTCGGCAAAGCAACAAATCTTCGAGCGCGAGTTCGGTCCTACTTTTCTAGTGACCGGCGACGCAAAGTCGACCAACTACTTCGTGAAACTCAGCGAATTGACTACACGTTGTGTCGCGCTCCGCTACAAGCCGAAGTACTGGAAGTTCGTCTCATCCATCAGCTCCGGCCACGCTTCAACCGGCGCTCAAAAAATTGGCCAAAATACGCTTATATAAAACTGACGCTCGGAGAGCGTTTCCCTCGGCTTTCTATCGTCAGCGAATGCCGTGACGACGGAGCGTTCTACCTTGGGCCGGTCTCATCTCGCCGGATAGCAAGAGACATCGTCGACGCCATAGAGAGCGTGATGCCTTTGCGGCGCTGCACTCAGCGCGTCACTCGCCGAAATATCGCGGGACCATGCGTTGCCGCACAAATCGGGGCGAGCGTTTGTCCATGCTCTGGGGAGGTAAGCGAGGAGTCCTACAGCGCGATCGTCGAAGATGTTCTAGCTGCTCTGAACAGCCAACCCGAACGACTCCTTGAACCTCTTAGAGATCGAATGATTGACCTTTCCTGCCAGCAGCGTTTCGAGGAGGCCGCAGAAATGCGCCGACGCGCATCGGCCTTGTCAACTGCGCTTCGGCGCAAGTATCAGCTTGACAGCATCCGTTCCACCGGGCGTCTAGTGGTGGAACTGCCTGGAGTCGGAGTGACCATGCTTGAGAGAGGCCGCCTTGCAGAAGAGTGGAGCGAGCATGAGGCAAGCGATGTCCCCCATGGTCGCCCAACAGACGTCGCTCACAAAGACGAGGTCGACGAATTGTGGTGCGTCGCCAACTGGCTAAACACGCAGGCGGACAAGTTGCGTCTTGTGCATTGTGACCAGCCTTTGTCGTCTCGATATCCCTACCTTGATGACTTTCAAGTACGCAATAACCAAACCGCAAGGCAAGCTTCCTGAGTCATCAAGCATTCGGGCGACGGTCCAAAAACTTCACACCATGTCCGTACCTCTCGATGAGTTCTAGCTCGTCAACTTCGTAAACCATGGTCCAACGTCGATCGTTACTTTCGAATTTTACGGCAGCCATCACAAACCGATTTCCCGGTTGGATGGCCACCACCGTGCCCGCCTCGCCTACCAAATGCTGGCGACTCTCATCCGATGTGGCAGTTAAACGGACAACGTCCCCGACCCCAAAAGGTAGAGATTGTCCTATAACCATGATTAATCAGCAATCTCGTTACTTAGGTCGACCACAGCGGTGATTTGGGTTGCGGCACGCCCATTGGTCATTGCTTCTTTGGCTGCATCTACACCAGATGCAAAATCGTCGACAACTCCAGCTACAAGAAGGCCCGCCGCTGCGTTGACGGCGACGATATCGGCTCGTGGCCCAGTGTCACTGCCTGAAAAGAGTTCCTGCATGATCCGCACATTTTCTTCAGGGCTTCCTCCCTGAATTTCTGCTCTGTTAACTCGACGAATCCCGACAGATTCGGGATCAAATAGAGAATCGCCCACCACCTCGCCATCACGAACCTCGTAAATACGTGTCAAGTCGGTAGTGGTGATTTCATCGAGGCGGTCACCTCCATGTACGACTAATGCGTGTTCGCTACCTCGCGCTGCGAGGACTCCCGCAACTCTAGGTGCCATCGTAGGGTCGCTAACTCCCACCACTTGCCGACGCACACCTCCCGGGTGTGAGAGCGGACCGAGAAAGTTGAATGTCGTTGGAACTCCAAGTTCAGAGCGAACCGGACCTACAAATCTCATCGCTGGATGAAATGTCTTAGCGAAAGCGAAACCAAGATCGATCTCTTCAACGCAACGAGCGACCCCTGCTCCCTCAAGCTCGATAGCAAGACCCAATGCGGTCAATGTGTCGAATGATCCGCTACTCGATGATGCGGCTACCGAGCCGTGTTTACACACAACAGCTCCTGCGGCTGATGCAACAAAACATGCCATCGTCGAAACACTCAACGCGTGTTTCCGACGAGACGGGGCTCCCCCGCTTCCCACTATGTCGATCGTTCCAGCAGGAAGATCCAAGGGTGCTGCAGCGTCCATCATCGCTTCAACGAGACCAGTGAGTTCCAAAACCGAGCCTCCCTTCATCCCCAATGCCACGATGAACCCTGCTACCTGCGCATCAGAAGCTTCGCCTCGGAGTATCGAACCAAGAGCCGCTCGAGAGGCGGCTGGTGTCAAGTCAACTCCAGCGACTAAGTCACTGAGAACACCGGGCCAGCCGCCGTGCGCATCTAACGTGTCATCGACCTCTACGGCGTTATTGTCCTTGATCACTATTCGGACTCTATCGTCCAGAGGATTCTTCAGTTTCGCGAACCGAGTTCACGTTGGGAACGCTGTCGAGCTGCAGCGCGCCGGCGCCTGCGGATAATGCTCCGCCGTTCGCGTTGAGTAGCTCCACCCCAGACACCATCTTTTTCTCGCACTGTGATCGCATACTCCAGGCATGGTTGCGCCACGGGACAGTGTCCACAAATCTTCTTCGCTAAGTCAGCGTCGTCGTTCTCATCTTCTGGAAAAAAAACGGAAGCATCAATTCCGCGACATGCTGCTACTTGTTGCCATCCCTTCGATCCTGGAACGAACGAAAGTGGGCTCTGACGGGCGTCGCTGATCGCGGCGGTGCGATTCAAATGCAAGACTGGGGTAGGGGCTGGTTCGCTGATGCTCATCTCAATCAGGATTCTTTCCCATCCGCCCTCAGGTTGTCCAGGCTAATTAAGCGTTCGCTCACCTAATAGAAGGAAAAAGGCATTGCGGAGAGATTTTTTGTTCTTCGGTCAGCGAATAAACCGCAATTCGTGGCTAACTGGTGCATTTTTCTCACTTTCCGTGGTCTTGGTTGTTGGTCTGGTAATTGGGAGTTTCGTAGACGAGAACAGCGAGAGTTCTCTTTTCATAACAGCCGCTCTTTCCGTTGGCTTGATACTCGGCGGGTTCATCGCAGCATGGCAAGCACCGCGAGCACACATTGCCCACGGCACGCTCACCGCTAGCCCGGCGTTGATGTTCGCAGTAGTGGCCCAATGCATCAGATTGGCGCGTGGAGTACGTTCGGTGACTTGGTTGAGTGTGATCTTCATCTGTTTGCTGGCGGTGTCTCTCGCCACTCTCGGCGGAGTCCTTGGCGGCCGCTGGGCTCCTAAGCGCGGATCATTATTTGAGTAAACACAAGCTTTCCGCGTCAGGTCCCACAGGCGGCGATACAGTGAGACTGGCGGTGAGTTGGCTGGGTGACCGCAGTTCGTCTCGCCTTCAGAGATGAGGCAAATTGAGGAAGGTCGGGACTCCGCAGGGCAGGGCGCTGGCAGATAACCAGGCGTCGCGAGACGACGGAAAGTGCAGCAGAGAATAGACCGCCGATGGGCTAGTTCCGCTAGTCACAGGCAAGGCTGAAACGGTGCGGTAAGAGCGCACCAGCGTGCAAGGTGACTTGCACGGCTTGTAAACCCCACCCGGAGCAAGGTCAAGCAGGAATCAGGTGGCCCGCCTCAAGATTCCGGGTAGACCGCTGAGATGGATGGTCACCCACGTGACTTTCGTCACTGGACAGAATCCCGCCTACAGGCCGACTCACCGCCACGAACAACCAGACTCTTTGCAGTTGAAGCTGGGGCCACAAGTACCCTCAAGCGGTGTGGCTGAAAATTTTCTGGGCGTCGATTGGGTCGAAGCTCTTGATCTCGGCGCCGTAACTGTTCTCACGGGCGCTGATCGAGGCAAATACCCGCACGGGAATTCGTTATTGGTGCAGGGAACACACCAAAACGTTCTCATCGATCCCTCTTTAACTGTGGCGGAGCGAGGGCTATCTTTCCCGGTAGATCACGCTCTTCTGTCCCACGTCCATGAAGATCACTTGCCTGGTCTGAGTCGATTGCCAGGAGTACCAGTCCACTGCCACGAGGCAGATGCGATTGGACTCACCTCACTAGATGGCTTGATGACCATGTATGGAATGCCCGCCGACATGGAGAAGGAGTTCCGTCAAGAAATCCTCGATGACTTTTATTATGCACCGCAACTTGAATTCTCGACGTTTTCCGACTCCGAGGTCTTCGATCTCGGCGGAGTCGAAATTGAAGTAGTTCATACTCCCGGACATACCCGAGGGCATTGCGTCTTCGTGATTCCTCAAGCTCGGACCGCTTACCTTGGCGATATTGAGTTGTCAGGATTTGGCCCCTATTACTTCGACGAATGGTCATCTCTTGATGAATTTGAAAAATCCATTGAGCGGTGTCGATCGCTCGACGCTGATCATTTTGTAACTTTTCACCACAAATGGGTGATCTCCGGCCGCGAACAATTCCTCGCCATGTTGGGGGATTTCGCGAATGTGATCGTTAACCGCGAGTTGTCCATGCTTGAGTTCTTAGGAGAACCTCGATCATTGGACGAGTGCGCTGCTCATCGATTTGTGTATCGCCCCCATGTCGAAATGAAGTTTGTGGATCACGTCGAACTCCGCTCTGCTCGACTCCACTTGGATCGAATGGTAGGAGATAGTCGAGTGACCCAAATGCCGGATGGGAAGTTCCGATCTCGGTGACGTCAGCCAAGGCCGCCTTCGTGTAAATGAGCTGTCTCGTTGAATGCGGTTATGACGGGTCGACCGTCTCGTACCACTATTTTCGTTATTTGTGCCTGCGCCACATTCAAGCGCCAAGAAATTTGTTCAGATACACCTAACGCCCATGCGATTGTCGACTTGATCGGCGAAACGTGCGTGAATACGGCCACTCTTAGTTCTTCGGCCTCGGAGATTATTTCCTCACACGCTGCCGCAACCCGTTGGTCTAACTCGATAAGCGATTCCCCGCCCGGAGGAGAAAATGAAGGATCCGCTCTCCAAGCTGCCCATTGGTCAGGTGTGATATCGGCTACTGGACGCGAGTCCCATTCGCCATAATCAAGTTCAATCCAACGCTCGTCTATACGGGGAATTTGGCCTAATGGTTCAGCTGTTTGGAGGGCCCTCTGAAGTGGCGACGAAATCACGCGATCCACAGGACCCAACGCTTTCGCTATCCGTCCAGCTTGTTTTCGTCCTTGCTCATCAAGCGGATTGTCGACTCTGCCCTGTAAAAGCCCGGTGGCGTTGGCCACAGTTCTTCCATGTCGAACGATGAACAGCATTAGTAATTCTTGGTCTGAGGGTCGGTTATTTCCCTGTCAAGGCGACCAGTTCGAATAAACAGTCGCCGTCGAACAGAACTGGTTAGACCCATCCGGCGCCAAGCCCAGCAAAGAGCAACAAAACCGAGACACTCCAACAACAGAACAAGATTGAATGAGCGAGCGGATGCAGGTATCGAAGCACCTGCAAAAGACCGGCCAGTAACCGGCCACCAGAAGATTTGAGTGTTCATCCATGCGCCGTCGAACACCAGGTGCCAGAACATACCTATTGGAAGCGCTAAGACGAGTCGACGCTTGTGCCGGCGTCCAATAGTGCCGAGCATAAAGATCGACATCAACACAATCGGAGCTAAAAGTGTGTGCGGCACCCAAGTATTGCCCAACACACCGCCGACCAAATCAGGTAACAGGGAGCCGAAGATGACGAGGCGATGATCTATGGCAGGGTCACGGAAGGTGAACCACATCGCTACGAGCGCTGTGCCGACAAACCACAAGAACATCAGGGAGACCGTTACCGAATAAGAAGTGCGCCGCACTCTGGACATTCCGAAGGCTCATTACTTGGCAACCTTCGGATTCGATCAATTTCAACGGCTGAGATCCCCAAAAAACAGGCCCCGCAGGATGAGCCAACGAGCCGACCTACGGCGGTGTGGTCCCCCATCCTGTTGCGGTTGCGGTCGTAAAGCGCTACCAAATCTTCTCCAGCGTGTTCTTCAAGTTGGGCTCTTTCTGTGTTTACTGCTCGCTGTTCGACTTCAATTTCGGCTTGAGCCACGGCCAACTGCTCTTCGAGATCACGCAGCGTTTCGCCGCCAACGCTACGTTGCGCTTCAATTCCAGCTTCTTCAAGAGCGAATGGTTCAATTTGTTCCATTACCTCAATGATTTGGTCTTCCAGGACTGCTTGGCGACGCGAGATGGACTCAATTTCGCTCTGCATGGCAACTGCATCTTTTGGTGAGGTGATCTCGCCGCCGTACAGCGCACTAGTTGATTTTGCAATTTTGTCTTCTAAACCCTGAACTTCCGCTTCCCGATCTATCTGACTTCGCCTGAGAACTTTCAACTCAATCATTACCGTGTCGAGTTGTTCTCCTAGCCGCACTTCTTCGCCTTGAACCTCCGTGATTTGCTGGTGCTCTGGGAGCGTCGCATAGCGATGAGAAAGCTGAGAGAGCCGGGTATCTAGCTCCTGAAGTTGTACTAACACCTCAAGCTCGCTCAATGCTGCCTCCTTAAAGACATCAAATCTTGACCCTCAACGTCTTCCGGTTCTATCACGCACGGCAACTATCAAGTCCCATTCTCGTTTTCTTCCGAGGGAACAGTAGTGGTAGTCACCGGGTCACGGCCGGGCACTAACGCGCAATTCAGGTATTCATCTCTATGAACGCCAACGTTGGAAAGTTCAGTAATTCGACAGTTCGCCTCCGGATGTGCCACAAAGCTGCCCGAGTTATGGTCCACTTCCACCATTGAACATGGCAAGTCAAACTGCATCGCTGCGCGATCCTGATCTAGCTGTATGTCCACTGCACACATCTCGTCCGACAAGTACAAAAGTTGCGAGGTTCGTTGAGGTGGAGGTGGTTGACCAAACGACAAGATTTCTTGGTCTTGCAAAACACGCGTCATGTATGCCGCCCAAACGCGTGCAGGAATCCATCCACCTGTCCCATCTCGACCTTGAATGTCAGTCATAGCCACTTTTTCTTCAGGATGCCCCATCCAAACCGAAGTGCTCAGGTGAGGTGTGAAACCCACGTACCAGGCATCAGTGAAATCCTGCGACGTGCCAGTCTTGCCGGCAGACGGTTGGCCACTCTCAAGACGCGCTCTGCGCCCTGTCCCAGCAATAACATTCTGCTCCAGGGCGTCTGTTACCCATGCCGCGGTAGTTGATTTGATCGCTCGGCGGCCTCTCGGCACGTGCTGGTACAGCACCGACCCTGACGCATCTTCGATCTTACTTATGTAGTACGGCTCCATTCGGAGACCATCATTGGCTATAGCGGCATAGGCCACCGCTTGTTCAAGGGGTGTGACTTCTTGTGCCCCAAGCGACAACGAAAGGTAGGGGCGGAAGGAATTTTCGGCGTCGCGCCCCACAAGCCTATTTGCTACGTCCACGACGTTTTCTAGGCCAGTTCGTAATCCCAGACGTACGAATGCGCAGTTAGAACTTTTCAACACAGCGAATTGGACAGTGCCCACCTTTCCTTCGCTCTCATTGAAGTTGTCGACCTCGTAGTCCACGTTGGGTGGGTTAGGAAACGTACAGGGTCCTTTCCCGCTAATAGAGTCGAATGGAAATAATCCTGCTTTTTCGATCGCAGCTGCCAGGACGTAGGTCTTGAATGAGGAGCCGGGCTGTCGTCTTCCTTGCGTGACAAGGTTGAATTGGAATTCAGCGAATTCGGGGCCGCCGATAAATGCTCGCACCGCACCGCTGGAGGGGTCCACTGAAGCCATGGCAACTTCGAAGTCGCGGGTGCCTTCAGGCATCACCTCTCGCACAGCTTCTTCCATCTGTCGTTGAAGAGTCGCGTCGAACGTGGTCCAGACTCGAAGACCCCCGTTGTAAACCTTTGCGAATCTTTCTTGGTACGTCTCCCCTAACGCCCGGTGCTTCAAGAGTGCTTCAGTAACTTCGTCAAGGAAATAATCTCGTCGGAGGGTTTCGTCGGTTCGTTGCGGGCTTCTGTTTCGGTCAGGAAGACCGCGTTCTTCAAACCGCTTGCGTACCTCAGCATCAATGATGCCCGCATCCTCTGCGCTCTGGAGTGACATGCTCCGACGTTTACCGACAACCTCTGTGTCGTCGAAACCATCGTAGATTCCGGGACTTCTGATGAGGCCAGCCAAAAACGCCGCATCGCCGACGTCAAGTTCTCCAACGTCCTTCCCAAAATACGTTTCAGATGCAGCCTGAAGGCCGTAGGCACCGTTCCCAAAATAGATCTCATTGAGGTAGAATTCGAGAATTTCTTGCTTGGTGAACTCTTCCTCAAGTCGCGCAGCTAACACGGCTTCACGAATTTTTCGGCTAAAAGAGCTTTCATTCCCAACGATCCGTAATTTCACAATCTGTTGCGTGATCGTCGAACCACCTTGAGTGATTCCGCCACTCGTGACGTTTTGAATCATTGCTCGGGAAATAGCGCGAATGTCCACTCCGTTGTGTAGCCAGAATTTGTTGTCTTCGACAGCTAACAATGTGGCGAGCACTTCTTCTGGCACTTGGCCTATGTTGACCAACTCCCGATCGATGTCGTAACGCAAGATTCCTATTTCATTGCCGTCACTTCCATAGACCTCGGTTCGCTGAGCCCCCGGCGAAAGATTTAGGGCGACATCAATTCGTTCTCGCTCCACCGCGAACAACGCTTCTTTGCTGTGTGGTGCGATTGCCATGCCAACGCTTGTCAATAAAACGGCGCATGCGATCACCATCACAAGGAGAACAGGGAGACGTAGAAGGCGTCGAAAGGAGCGCACCATTTCCCCGAAGGTACCGGCCACCGAGACTCAGAAAGCGTCGCTCACGAAATCCCCGTTGTCATTTACACCTATTTGTAAGCAATCATGGAGTTGTGTCTAAGTCGCTAACTGATGCTTCTTCTTTGGATCCGACTCGAACTTGGGTGATTGACGGGGGTCCCCAGATTCCGTCGCTCCCCGCTGAGACGTCGCCATCTCTGGTGATCGCCGCTGATATTGGCTACCAGCACGCTTTAGCTCTGGGATTATCGGTAGATGTTGTCGTAGGGGATTTCGATTCACTTGCTCCAGACAACCTCCACGAAAACGATGCTGGCGTACTAGTTCAGCGACATCCTCAGGACAAAGATGCGAGCGATCTTGCTCTCGCCTTGCGATTCGCTTGGACCGCGGGGGCAACAAGTGTCGACGTCCTCACCGGAGGGGAAGGAAGACTCGATCATTTACTTGTCGGATTAATGCTCATTGCCAACGAGGAAAATATTGGGCACCGGATTGTCACTCACTGCGGACCTAGTCGCGCTGTGGCATTGCAACCAGGCAAACCTTTCGATTTAGAAGCTACAGCGGGCTCGTGGTTGACTCTCCTCGCGTTAGACAGCGACTCATGTGCATCTACGAGCGGATTGCGCTGGAATCTCGCTGCCACCGATAAAGTCGCTCCGTTCAGCAGTCTGGGACTCAGTAACGAAGTGCTCCAAAGCCCAGAAATCACAGTGCACCGAGGTGTGCTTTTGGTAGTGGTCACTTCCCGCGATGGATAAAACATTTCTTCGATTTGGTGTGACTGTTTGCACTGTAGCTCTCGTTGCCCTTTTCGGTGGGGGTTGTGCAACTACTGCGCAGACTGCGACCACGATACGACTGTTAACTCACGAAGAGTTTCACTTGCCGCAGGAGGCAATTGACGACTTCACAGTCCGCACAGGGATTGAAGTGCTTGTATTCATGGAAAAAGACACGACTGCTATGGTCGATCTGCTTGAGAAAACAGCCGCGAGTCCAGTCGCAGACGTCGTTCTGGGGATCGATAGTCTCGAACGTCGGAGAGTCACAGAAAACAGACTTGTCGAGCCCTATCGTCCAATCGCGATAGACCGCCTCGATCCTTCGTTATTACTCCAAGATGAAATGCTGACGCCGATAAGTCAGTTAGCAGCCTGTTTGAATCGATCAAAATCTCGATACGACTCAGCTCCACGTCGCGTAGATCAATTGCCTGAACCGGGTGACACGCCGCTACGACCACCCGAAAAGATCGATGACCTTGCAGATCCCCGACATGCTGCAACCGCTGTAATTCCAGATCCGCTATCGAGCCGGCTGGGTCTTTATTTCTTGGTAGCGATGGAACGCCTTCATCCAGAAAACGTCGAAGGTGTAACTCCCTGGCCAAAGGTCGTCGATGCGATGCTCCGCTGGGGAGTCGAAATCGCTCCGAGTTGGGAAGAGGCTTGGTTTAGCCGTTTTCAACCTTCAGCTGGCTCAGAGAGTACCGACACCCGTTCACTGACTTGGGGCTCTTCGGGGATGCCCGCCGTTACTGTGCGATTTCTTCCCGAACTTCCAGATGAGGTAGACGTCGCCGTCATCGATAGCGGGTGTGTAAAGATTGTCAACTACGCGGGAGTAGTTAGTAACACACCTGACCGAAGAAACGCTGGTCGACTTGTCGACACCCTCATTGAACCCCTCTTTCAGTACGGAGTTCCCGATCGCTACGGGAGCCGCCCCACAAGAACTGACATCGTTCGCACAGACGCTTGGAAGCGGTTCGGTGTCGACGTGACCGCTATCCCCATAGATGAATGGCGAATTGGGCCGCTTTGGGAAGTGTGGCTAATGACTTGGAAACAAATCGTGGATTCGGTCGCAAGCGGTGAGGAGCCATTACCACCAGTTGTTGAGGTGACTTTGCCCGCGGAGTGACCTCCACATCACGGCGAACTTATCGGTCGTTGTCAGGGGTCTGGCCGTAGTCGTGCCATGGGCGATCCCTATCAGCGACAGCATCGCGAACGTTTCCTGAGTTAATTTGCGATACCCATTTTTGTGCTTCAGGAGTGTGGCGGGCGATGCCATCAAAGAACGTCCCCAACATCTGGGAAGTGCGAAGGCCCATGTTCTCGAAAGCCTGGTTAATGAGCAGCTTATTGAGCGCAAGTTGATTCGCCGGGATGTTGATAAAGCGACGCGCCTCGGTTTCCGCTGCGGCCGACAAATCCCGTGGGTCACAGACATGTGAGACTAAACCTATGCGGAACGCGGTTTCAGCATCGATTGGGCGTCCCGTTAGCAAGAATTGTTTCGCATGTTCGAGGCCAATGCGGTGCACCCACATCATGGTGGTCGGTGTTCCATATATACGACTGGGTGCGTAACCGATCTGTGCATTACTAGCCATGAAGAGAAGGTCCGCGCAAAGTATTAGGTCGGTAGCTCCTCCAAGAGCCCATCCTGAGATTTCACCAATAACGGGTTTGGGGCACTCCCAGATCTTCATGAAGCGACGCACATTTGCTGCCATTGATTGGTAGTCCGCTACGGGATCCCAAATTTCTCCTTCTTCGCGAGCTGCATTCGCTATGAATTCGTCAAGGTCGTACCCAGCGGAGATGTTGTTTCCCGCTCCTCTCAGAACAATCGACGCAACATCGCTTGCAGATGTGGCTTGTTCGACGCCATCTGCTACTCCTTGGATGACCTCAACAGTGAGCGTATTCAACCGCTCTGGTCGATTGATTGTGATGAGCGCCACACCATCACGCTCTTCATACAGCACCGATTCAGTCAATGGATCAGCCTCCGGTCTCGGATACCAGTTGCCGTAGAATAGTGGACGCTGTCTATCGGCGACACCCGTTCAGATTGATCTGATTCGGCCATCGATCTTCTAAAAAGGACCGGCCATGCTTGACACCATTACCCTCGGGGCAAAAACAGGGTTACGCGTACCTCAGCTATGTCTTGGCACCATGAACTTCGGCGAACCGGGCAGAGGCCACCAAGGGGATTGGACTTTGGGAGTCGACGACGCTCGACCGATTTTTGAAGCTGCCATTGAATCGGGACTTTTTTACTTCGACACCGCTGATATTTATGGTGTGGGAGCTTGTGAGGAAGTGGTGGGACAGCTTTTAGGCGAGTTGTTACAACGCGACGAATACGTCATCAATACCAAGGTCGCGATGCCTATGGGTCGCGGGGCCAACCAAGGAGGACTTTCCAGAAAACACATTATGGAGGGCGTTGATAATTCACTCCGTCGTCTAGGGCTTGACTACGTAGATCAACTCATTATCCATCGCCACCCACATGGCATCAGAGGGGCAGCCTCCACCCCTATTGAAGAAACCCTTGAAGCACTTAACGATGTCGTCAAAGCAGGCAAGGCTCTCCATATCGGTGCTTCTTCGATGTTCGCTTGGCAATTCGCTGAATTGCAGTTGACTGCTCGTATCAATGGCTGGACAGAATTCGTCAGTATGCAAAACCATTACAACCTCATTTACCGCGAAGAAGAACGCGAAATGAATCCTTATTGTCTCAGCACTGGAGTTGCTCTACAGCCCTGGTCTCCGTTGGCGCGCGGAATCTTGGCAGGCGCATATCGGGGCAGTCTTGACGGTGGGACCACAGACCGTTCGACAGGTCAAGACCGCACGCGAACCGAATCACTTTACCGAGGCGAAATGGATTTCGAAATCGCCGATCGGGTCATCGCACTTGCAGACGAACGCGGCTGTCGGCCGGCCCAGATAGCTATTGCATGGCTGTTGTCGAAACCAGGGGTTACCTCCCCGGTCGTAGGTGTGTCACGTGTTGAACAGTTACAACAACTCGTTGAAGCTTGCAGCATCAAGCTTTCACCTCAAGAAATTGGTCACCTGGAAGAGCTATATCGTCCGGTCGATAACTTGCTAACCATCGGTACCTCTTAGACAGACAATAAAGACACGGGTCTGAAACGCCAGACTGTCAGCGCGGCGTCAGGGCAGACGGGGTGCCAAACTGGCGTCATGGTCTGGATCATCGTCATCATGTTGTTCTCCTTAGGTGTTATCAGGTGGCTTCGACACACCGAAGACACAGCGCGGAGCCAAATGACAGGGATGCCTATCGAAGACCGAGAAGATCCACCTTGGAAACAACGCTTCGAAAAACCTTGGAGCTAGACCCTCCGGAGATAGCTGTAAACGTCGCAGAGTCGCGCATCCGTTTCGCTCATTGAGAGCACTAGGGCTAGCCTCCTATCTCAGTGAGGCCGAGGCTCAGTAACGGAATAGACCTCGGGACCGAGGGGGTTTGGTGTGAAAGCAGCAGTTCTTAATGAAATTCCAGGTGAACTTGAGATAACCGAAGTCGGGATCGACAAACCCGGACCTCGTGAAGTTCTTATTCAAACCACAGCGGCCGGCCTTTGTCACAGCGACCTCCACTTCATGGAAGGTAAGTACCCGTATATGACACCCGCTGTGCTCGGCCACGAGTCGGCAGGTGTTGTGCAAGCAGTCGGATCCGATGTCACGTATGTGCAGCCCGGGGATCACGTCATCACGTGCCTTTCCGTGTTTTGTGGTCACTGCTCGTACTGCATCGAGGGTCGCTTGTCTCTGTGCTCGAACAAAGATTTAGAGTGCAACCGGGGCCCTAACGAAACTCCTCGCCTAACGATCGATGGCGCTCCTGCATGGCAATTCCTCAATCTCTCATCATTCGCAGAGCAGATGTTGGTTCATGAGCACGCCATAGTGAAGATCCGAGAAGACATGCCTCTCGATCGTGCTTCCCTCATCGGCTGTGGAGTAATGACTGGTGTCGGGGCGGTGTTTCGAACCGCGCGGGTGGAGCCCGGAGAGACGGTTGCAGTGTTTGGCGCAGGCGGTATTGGTCTCGGTGCTATTCAGGGAGCACGAATTGCCGGTGCTGGCAGGATTATCGCCGTCGACATGCTCGACAACAAGCTTGAAATCGCACGGCAAATGGGCGCAACCGACACTGTGAATGCTGCCGACACTGACGCAGTCGGCGCGATTCACGAGATGACCAGCGGCGGTGTACACAAATCATTTGAGGCAGTGGGTCTAAAACAAACAGCGGAACAATCTTTCCAAAGTTTGCGCAACGGCGGCACAGCGACTGTGATCGGAATGATTCCTATTGGCACGAACGTAGAACTTCATGGCGTTGACTTCTTGATGGAGAAGAAAATTCAGGGGTCAAACATGGGGTCGAACCAGTTCCGCACGGACATGCCTCGCCTAGTTGACATGTACCTGGATGGAAGACTGATGCTCGACGAAATGGTGTCGGCTCGCATCAGCTTGGAGGAAATCAACCAAGGTTTCGAAGCTATGAAAGCCGGATCAGTTACTAGATCCGTGATCATGTTCAACTGAAGTAGACAGCAGGTCGTAGTCGCTACCAGTCATAAACGGTGTTCAAGACACCGCGTACCCGTCCTACCAGGGCGCAAGCATTAATGTTTTTTGCTCTGAACACGTTGATGGCTGCATCGTCGACTCTATCGACGGGTATTAAACCCTCGTGAACTGCACGGTCAATTGCATCAAACGCGGGACCGACATCTGCAAGGTTTCCTAAAACCAGCAAGTCGGCACCAGCTGCCAGCGACATGACAGCCGCTTCGTCAACGGTCCAATGGTCAGATATGGAACGCATGTTGAGTGAGTCGGTTACCACCAGTCCATCGAATTGTAAGTCGCTTCGCAAAAGACCATCAATGGCTGTCTTAGACAACGACGCGGGTAGGTCATCTGTTAAGCCCGGCACCACAATATGGCCAACCATGATCGCGGCTTTTTGAGAGGAAATAGCTTCGATAAAGGGGACAAGGTCGTTTTCGCGCAACTCCGCTAACGGTGGTCCTATAGAACGCCCCAAATGTGAATCGGAATCTGCCGATCCATGACCGGGGAAATGTTTAGCTACGGGCAGCACCCCACCGTCGCTCAACCCTTCAATCGTCGCCATTCCATAGTCGGCGACCAGCGATGGATCGTTAGAAAATGATCGGTCGCCGATCCCCGGCCCTGATCCGACGTCAAGGACAGGAGCAAAGTTGACATCGAAGCCCAGCTTAAGCATCTGTCCTGCGTGACGTTTCGCGCGTTGAGCAACTAATTCGAGTCGTTCATTTACCTGACGCGCCGCGCTTGGAAGGTTCGGCAAGACATCGCGGAGACGTTGCACCCGGCCACCTTCTTCATCAACTGCCATGAGTAGGGGGATTCGTCCTGCGAAATCCTGCAATTCGGTGATTCTGCGACCGATCCACGGGGTGGCGCCCCCTGAAAGCAGTATTCCTGCTATTTGGTGGTCACGTGACTCTTCGACTGCAGCTCCGAATTGGTTTTCTGTCATTGTTGGCAGGAGAAGTTGCCCGATTCGAACTGCCCTCGGGAGTTCCGTTACACAACCTCGATCAATTTCGTCGATCCACCTACCTGCCATGAGTTGTTTAACCGCAAGGCCAGATAGCCATCCTGGCGGGCGGTCATTTCCGGTGAAAATCCTTGGTCCGGGATCACCGACGGCCAGCTTCGTCCCATCGGCGAGTTCCAGCCATATCCCTAAAGCACCAGGGGCGCCGGCATATGCCCTTCGAACCCGATCGGTGATTGGGTCCCGCTCACCGAGGGGCGGAACGATGCGGGTACCTACCACTTCAACCGATCCATCAGCTGCGACAACCCAATACCCGATGCCTCCGGGGCCATTGACTACCGCTACGACCGTTGAATCAGGCGCCACGGTGTCCGATGTTTCTTCGGCGCTTGCCCTCGATAGTCCAAGGTTCGTCGCCGCAATCGCCACTCCAACTGTTATGGCAACAAAGCGCAAAACACTTCGCTCATGCGTTCGCTGAGCGGCGTGGCTAGCCACTGCCACTCTCAATACTGCGATCGATTTCTTCTGAAGAAGGAAGTTGGTGCGTTAGCAAAATATTTGCCGTTCCTGCACTGTCGACTTTGATAGGGAGTTCGAGACCGAGGTGACGGAGCAGGCAAAACGTTGCGTCTTTCGCTGGACAATAGAAAACTGTCACGTCAGCATTAATTCTGAGATCCTCTTCGTCTCCTATAAACAAATCGAAGTCTTGAGGCATTCGGGGTCCCTGAGCTCGGTACGAGCTATCGCTGACCACACGAGATTTATTCGCGTTCTCAATGGTGATGTCGAGAGCAAACGTCCCCTCTTCGTTGAATTCGTATCCCGTTGGGACCAACAACTCCAACGACAACTTGACTGTTCCGGGCGCTACAAGTGTTTGAGCGAAGATGACAGTTTCATCTGCCGCTTCGCGCGTAATCAGTGGCGCTGCTTGCAAATTTGTCAATTCAAGGGTCGAGACTTTTCCGGTCAGAATTTTCAAGGTACGGATACGGTGATTGTTTGTGTCGGCGATATAGAGAACATCGTTGGCGAGACTAAGCCCACTAGGTTCAGCAAGTTGAGCTGCTTGACCGTATCCGTCATTGAATCCCGGGAGCCCATTTCCTGCGACCAAGACGGAATTGCCTGTCTTAATATCGATTGCTTTGATTCGATGGTTGTAAGTGTCGGCTACGTAAAGTCTGTCATCCACAAGTTCAATGCCTATGGCATGTTGCAACTTGGTAGCTCCAACGACTCCAACCGCGTCGCCCCAGGAGAACAGTCCAGTACCTACAAGGGTGTGTAATTCACCACCATCGGTTAGTTCCACAGATCGAATAGCGCTTGCCTCGGGATCGGTGAACCACAAAGTGGAACCATCGGTCGAAAGACCCGAAGGCTGTGAAAGCGTGGCTAACAAACGCGGTCCGTCCTCTATGCCTTCGGCGCCGGTGCCAGCAAAAATATCAATCCAATCCGCTCGTCGTCCTTGTTCGGATGTATCGATGATCCAAAGTTGGTGGCGTCCCGCTCCGGCCACAAAAAGTTGATTACCGATTCGTTCTACGTCCCAAGGCGAGGCAATTGGTGTTGAGAGAGGCGGTCCTGGCACAACTCTATGAATCGGCGCACCAGTTCCCGCGAACATGCCAACAGTTCGCTCTGAGAGATCGACGACGCGTATCGCATGGTTTCCTCGATCTGCCACGTACAGAAACCTGCCATTCTCCGAAAGAGATAGGCCTTGAGGTTGATTGAAACGCGAGTCAACCCACGTTCCGTTCACCAAACCTGCCGTTCCGCCGCCCACAACGTCCAGAATTCGTCCGTCGAGTCCAGTGATGACAACGCGATGATGGCCGGAGTCAGCGATAAACAGTCGCTGGCTCTCAGGGTCGGCGAGTACTTTCCCCGGAAAACTCAATACGGTCGGGATTGGACCCGGGCTCTTTGCGATTAGATCCACTGGGCGTACATCAATGAGCCCCGCCGCTGTGTACTCCCGCGTCATTTGGTTGATAACCGGTTCGAAAAGCGGGTAGATGCCTTCCCCTGCGTGGACCCCCACGACTCGACCGAGAGGGTCAATTAGCACGAGAGTCGGCCACGCCTGCACCCGGTAGGACCTCCGCAAATATTCGTGGTCATCGTTCACCACTGGGTGCTTAATACCCAGCCTCTGTACGGCCTTCCCAACGGCTTCACTTGTTCGTTCGTGATCAAATTTGGCCCAATGAACCCCGACTACCGCAAGCGAATTAGGAAACTCTTCTTCGAGCCGGTGCAGATCAGGAATTACGTGTAAGCAATTGATGCATCCCTGCGTCCAGAAGTCGAGAATAATAATTTTTCCGCGCAGATCAGTGGCCAACGACAGCGGTCTCTCAACATTGAACCAGTCGAGACCATTGGGCACGTCAGGTGCTGCTACTTCTCCTTCATAGGTGAACTCAAGATCGCCGATGGGTTTCTGGCCGGTGGAGGTGACGGGAGAGAACGTTGACTCGGCCACCAAACTTTGGGCAGGATCATTACCACCTGCAGGGGACGCCGAGCCACAAGAAGCGACTAAGGCACCCGCCGCCAAGAATGCACCGGCGACCATCTGACGAGACATCACCTACCCAGTGTGCACGTCAGCCCTCTAAAAACCTGACCTTAAACAGTCAGACGGGAATCAATTACGCCGGTGTCAAATCCGGCGAGGTGAAGGCCACCATGAAATCGGGCGTGTTCAATCTTGAGGCAACGGTCCATCACCACGTCAAGTTCGTTCTCGATCGCTATGTTCGCGGCTTCAACGCTCCACAGTCCTAGTTGGGCCCAGAACGAGACAGCACCGACAGCAACGGCTTCCTCTGCTACTCCGGGTAAGTCTTCAGACCGGCGAAAGACATCGACCATATCGGGCGCTGCTGGTAGGTCCTGAAGCGTTGGATAGCAAGGCTGGCCCAAGATCTCGTCCGCCATTGGGTTCACAAAATAGATCTCGAAATCGGTGCTGGAGCTCAACAGATAGGTTGCAACGAAGTTGCTTGGTCGCGCTGGATTAGCCGATACCCCAACCATCGCGATGCTGTGGGTTCGTTTCAGTAAATCAAGTCGTCGGGTAGCTGTTGGTTCACTCCAACCGGGGATCGGTTCATGGGTCACAGTCACGATTCAGTCGCTTTCGATAGAGCTTGTTCAAGGTCCCAGATGATGTCGTCTAAATCTTCTAGTCCTACTGATAGTCGAACCATGTCGTCCGTAACTCCACTTGAACGCAACGCCTCGTCCGAGAGTTGCTGGTGCGTGGTGGATGCCGGATGGATCACAAGTGTGCGTGCATCTCCCACATTCGCTAGGTGACTGATGAGTTGCAGAGACTCAATGAATTTGGCACCGGCAGCTCTTCCGCCCTTGACTCCGAAGGTAAATATCGCACCGGGGCCTTTAGGTAGGTAGGCCTTCGCCAGGTCGTTGTACGGAGACTCCGCTAGGCCCGCATAGTTCACCCAGTTGACCGCATCGTGCTGGTCAAGATGTTCGGCAACAGCCTGTGCATTGGCTACGTGTGCGTCCATTCTGAAAGGAAGGGTTTCTATGCCCTGAAGAAGTAGAAATGCATTCATCGGAGACATAGATGCGCCGACATCGCGTAGCTGCTCAGCGCGCAACTTGGTACAAAACGCGTACTCTCCGAAGTTTTCCCAAAACTTCAGTCCGTTGTAACTTTCGACGGGTTCCGTCATTTCAGGAAAGCGTCCACTCCCCCAGTCGAAGCGGCCAGATTCGGTGACTACTCCTCCTATTGAGTTTCCATGACCCCCAATGAATTTTGTAGCTGAATGCAAAACAATGTCGGCACCGTGGTTAAGGGGTTGACATAGGTACGGGGTTGCGAATGTTCCATCTACGACAAGTGGAATATCGCTTGAATGCGCAACTGCACCGATAGCAGAAAGGTCCGGAATCGAACCCAAGGGATTGCCAACGATCTCCGTGTACAAAAACTTCGTGTTTTCGTCTATGGCTGCGGCGTAGGCGTCAGGGTTATCGCCATCAACAAACCGGGCTTCTACGCCGAACCGCCGGAGCGTCACATCAAAAAGCGTGTGCGTGCCGCCGTAGAGTGCGGAAGAAGTGACGAAATTATCGCCACTCCCAGCCAAAGCTGCTGCAGTCAAGAACTCCGCCGCCATACCAGACGCTGTGGCCACGGAACCGATTCCGCCTTCAAGACTGGCCATTCTTTCTTCAAACGCATTAATAGTGGGGTTGGAAATACGCGTGTAAATCGTGCCGTACTTCTGGAGAGCAAACTTGTCTGCCGCGTCTGCTGTGTCTTCAAAAACGAAACTTGTTGACTGGTAGATAGGCACAGCACGAGATCCCGTTGATGCGTCGGGTCTGCCTCCAGCGTGCAGTGCCCGTGTCCTAAATCCCCAAGTGCGGTCGTTCACAACTGTTGAGTGTAGATAAAGCGCTAGGTGGCGCGTTCGCTTACGTACTTTTGGGCGAGAGCAAGCGCCTCGGTAGGGTCGATTCCTGCTACTCCGATCATCCAGCAGGCGATAGGGGCGGCGATTCGCTCGGAGTCGTGAGCGGCAACGCCAGCAAGGTTCAGAAGTTTGTCGATGGTGTCCTCATCAGGGGTATCAAGACCGAGTTCATGGGCGAAGCCATCGAGCCAGTCTCGGGCGGAGGAATTTGCTTCAGACATCATTGTTGCTTTGGGGTCGCTGGATAATTTGGGGAAGATCGTAGGCTTCGACCCGGGGCGCAGCTTCGTTAAAGCGCTCGATGTCTACGAGGCACGTGTGCGCTGAAGGGCCTTGCGCCAGTTTGGATGTTCCTTTGTCTCGCGTGAGAACGTTTGGATTTCCGGCTCGACACATTCCCTCTGAATCTGGGTCATACCAGGCGCCTGTGGAGAGTTGAACAACCTCTGGCATTAGAGCGTCATCTAAGACTGCACCGGCGAGGCAGGCACCCCGCTCGTTGAAGACTCGGACGACGTCGCCGTCGACGATTCCTCTTTCTTGGGCAAGATCAGGATGAATGCGGACAGGTTCTCGTCCAGCTACTTTGGACCCAGCGCTGGGTTCAGTGTGGTCGTATTGGCTGTGCAGGCGCACGGTGGGCTGGTTCGATACGAGATGCAAGGGCCAATGTTCTGACCCTGCGCCTCCTAACCGTTCGTAAGGTTCCATCCAAGCTGGGTGCGGCGGACAATCTTCATACCCGTACTGTTCGATGGTTTCTGACCAAAGCTCGATTCGGCCACTTGGAGTACCCAACGGAAACTTCGCCGGGTCATCTCGAAAATCGGACAGAAGGACTTGTTTGTTTTCTCCCATCTCGCCCATGTCGGGATGACGGAGGTGTCCGGTTTCACAAAATTCTTGATAATTGGGTGCCCAGTCGTTCTCTACTCGGAACAATTCGTACAGAACTTCGACCCATTCATCTCCGGTACGGCCTTCAGTGAATCGGGCTTCAAGTCCTAATTGACTAGCCACCATCGCGAGGATTTCGTAGTCGTCGCGCGCGTCTCCGGGTGGGTCAACCGCTCGACCATGTGCGATAAGCATATTTTCTGCGCCGCCGATGTCGTTGCGTTCAAGTGGCGTCGATGAAGGAAACACAATGTCCGCTCGTTTAGCCGTCGGAGTCCAAAATGGTTCCTGAACCACGATCGTTTGAGGTCGCTGCCAAGCTCTGGATAGCTCACTCAGATTCTGATGGTGATGGAACGGGTTTCCGCCGGCCCACCACACCATTTTGATGTCAGGGAACTCGCCCGTTTCGCCATTAAAGTCATACCGTTCGCCTGGCTTATCCAACAATTCCCTAAATCTCGACACGGAGATCACTTGAGAGCCTTTTGGTCTCGGAGGTATTGGCATACCAGGTACTCGTTTGCGAACTTGGCCGGAACCAACGTTGCCTTGAGCTCCGAATGGAAAGGCGAGGCCACCACCGGGAAGTCCTACCTGGCCTAAAGCACATGCCAGGGCAGCTGCGGCCCAATAGGACTGTTCACCATGGTCGGCCCGTTGCACCGACAAACCAACGTTTATCAAGGTGCGTCGACTCGACATTTCGTTAGCTAATTCTCGTATTGCCTTTTCTTCGATTCCTGTGATTTTTGACGCCCACTCTGCCGATTTCGGTATTCCGTCGGTGTGCCCAATCACGTAATCAGCGAAGCGGTCCCATCCGTGAACATAGGTGTCGACAAAACTTCTATCTATTAGATCTGCGCAAATGAGGGTGTGGATTAGCCCCAGCATTAATGCGACGTCGGTACCTGGCCGAATGGGTTGCCAGCGTGGCTTGACGCCAGAGTGCACGTCGTCACGAAGTGGTCCGACGTTAAGAAACTCGGTTCCGTTTTGGTGTGCTTTCGTCATCCAGTCTTGGGTGTGATGGGTGCCTTGCCCTCCGTAGGTAACGTCGGTGTTGGAAAGTCGAAGCCCGCCAAAAGACACAAACAGATCGGTGTGCTTCGCAACCACTGACCAACTGGTGCCTTTGCCGATGGCAGCGTGGTATCTCATTCCCAAGAAATATGGCACGATCGCTTCAGCGGCCGAAGAAGAATAGGTGCCCCACACATCGGTGTAGCCGCCGTACATGCGCAACAATCTGAATAACAACGCGCTTGGAGCATGAACTCGGCCAGCGGATCCCCAGCCGTAGGACCCAGCAAACACTGAATCTGGTCCGTAATCGGCATGCATTCGCTTCAACTCACTCGAGGCGAGGCCAATTGCTTCATCCCACTCAACTTCAACGAAGGCTTCACTTCCGCGGAGCTCGTTGCGCGATCCGGGGCCGTCTTCGAGCCAGGAACGGCGAACAGCGGGACGCATAATACGAAGCTCGTTGCTGTGGAGGAACGCCTGTCCAATGAGCGAGGGGTGCGGGTCAAATTCGTGACCCCTTACAGCGACAATCTTGTTTCCGCGGGTGTCTACTCGATACGGACCGAAGTGTGTTCCCACCGCAGTGGTTTTGGTGTCAGTCATTTAAAAACTTTGCCTCCCACATCTATTGCGCTGGGTTCGAGTCCCCACGTTTTAGCGATCAATTCGAGACTCATGATGCGTTCTTCAATCCCGTAGGTGGCGCCATAAACGAAGAGTTCATTCGCTTGGGTTTGTTCGACAAGTTGGCTGAGGCCAGCAACAACTTGGTCTGCGGTTCCGTTAATCGCATTGCTCGGCATCGCTGCCGCTCGTTCCCATTCGGGATGTGAGATCGCTTCTTCAGGTGCACACAGCGGCAGAAACCGTCCAGTCCGCATCCCGTATTTCCTTAACCGACTTGGAGCGGCAAGTTTTTCTGCCTCCTCCCTGGTGCCGGCAGCAATTACTGATGCCGAAACAATGGTGTAGGGCTCATCCAGAATCGGTGACGGCCGGAAAGCTTCGCGGTACATCTGAACAGCTTCGAAGGTGCCTCCGGTGTCGAAGTGGTTTGCGAAAGTGAAGGGGAGGCCTAACACCCCTGACAATTGGGCGCTAAATCCGCTTGAGCCAAGAAGAATCACGTCCGGAGAGGAGGTAGCCACAGGAGTCGCTGAGAACTTGTTCCACAATCCGTGGTCAGTTCGTACGTCACCCAGCAGGCCCATCAAATCAATGAGATCGCGGGGAAAGTCTTCAACAGACAGGGCTGCGGCGGATCCTCGAATCACCGCCATGGTTTGACGGTCGCTGCCAGGTGCCCTGCCTATGCCCAAGTCGATACGGCCAGGATGCAGTGCCTCAAGGAGAGCGAATTGTTCCGCAATAACTAGTGGTGCGTGGTTGGGCAACATCACGCCGCCTGAGCCCACTTTAATTCGTTTAGTTGATGCCGCTACGTGAGCGATAAGTACTGCTGGCGAGGTGCTGGCCACGGTGTCCATGTTGTGATGCTCAGCCACCCAAAATCTGAAATATCCCAGTTCTTCAGCCCGTTGGGCGACGAGAGTCGCCTCGGTAAGGGCCTGTGAACTCGTAGCGTCACTGGCGACAGTCGCTAGATCGAGAACCGATAACGGTATGGAATCCACCACTAAAATCTACGCCCTAATAGTCTCAACAGCGAGTTGCAATGCCGCCAACGCAAAAGCGTGCATGTTGGCCACCCGGTCGTCGATTTCGGTCTGTAACTGAAGAGTCGTTTCCGACTTTCCGTTGCACGCCACCCACCCGAAGCCTGCTGGATCGCCATAGGGGTTTGCTGAAGGCCCGGTGGCACCAGTCTCGCCTATGCCCCAGTCCGCCTCGTACATCTGTTTCGCTCGATTCGCTTGCACCACAGCGAAAGCCTCAGTGGCGCCACGCAGGTTCGATGGCAACGGCTCGTTAGTCGCTAGAAGGTTCCTTCCAGCACTGGTGTAGACGATCATTCCTCCTTTGTAGAAATCGCTAGCGCCTGGGACGGCGACGAGTGCTGCGTTAATTAATCCCCCCGCTGCTGATTCCGAAACCGCAACCGATTCCTGCTGGGCCCGCAACGCCTCTGCGAGGTCCTTTCCGGCTTCGGTTAAGTCGCCAAATGTGATCAGCTTCATCCCAATGCTCCATCAATTGCTAGCTGAGCGATCGCATCAGCATCGAAGTTGAGGAAATCAGATAGAACCTCGAAGGTGTGTTCACCTAGAAGCGGTGCGGCTGCTCGGGGGCCATGATCGTATCCTTCGATGGAGTACTGGTGACCGGCGTATGGGACTCGACCCATCTCCGGGTGATCATGCCACCGATAAAATCCCAAGTGGTGGTACTGCGGATCTGCGAGTAGGTCGCTGCTTCGTGCCACCAAACCTGCTGGGACTCCTTGCGCCAAAAGCTTGGTTTCAAGATCGTGGCCGTCTAGTTCGGCAGTCCATTCGCTGATTCCTCTATCGAGAAGGTCATGGGCGTCGATTCGTCCCGACGTTGTCTCGAATCTTTTCTCTGCAGCCCATTGCGGCGTGCCCATAAGCGTTTGAAGTGCAACCCAATTTTCATCGCTTTGTACCGTGATCGCTATCCACCGGTCCTCTCCCTGAACCGGATACACACCTTGTGGTCCCATGTCGAGGTCGCGATTCCCTCTTCGGGTCGCTTTGCGATTATTCACTTGAAAATCGAGTAGTTCGGGTGCCATCAACTGCAGCCCGCATTCAAGCTGAGCTGCCTCGATTACACAACCATTGCCGGTTTGTCTCCGCCGGTCGATTGCTGCCAACACCGCTGGGGTGATGAACCGCGGGGAGATAGTGTCGGTATAGGCCAGGTATGGCCCATCGGGCGGAAGGTCCGGCCAGCCAACTACCTCGTAGTAGCCAGCAATTGCGGCAGCGTGATAGCCGTATCCAGCCAACGGTGAGAGCGGACCACCGCTGGCCAACAGCGAGGTGTGGACCACGATCGCTGATGGGTTCAACGAGTTGATGACCTCATCGCTTAAGCCCGCCCGGGAAAAAGCGCCAGGGCTCCAAGACTCAATGACAACGTCGGCCCATGCAATCAATTTTTGGGCGATTTCAATCCCGCTCTGATGCTTTAAATCGATGTCAATGCTCATCTTCGAAGTATTGAATGTCCCAAAAAAATGCGATCTGTTCTCACCAAAAATTCCGTCTTTAAAGGGGGCATTAACTCGAAGAGGGTCTAGGCGCCCACCGGACTCCACTCGCACCACCGTTGCCCCATGATCTGCTAACGCTTTCGCCGTGATCGGCCCTACTCCCACCCAACTAAAATCCGCGACTTTAAGTCCCTCTAACGGAAGTCCCGAAGCGCGAACGGTTCGCCTCTTCGGTGTCTGTTGGACGCCGTCCAGTTCGCTACGTATCTCTTCGTGGTGTTCATCTAAGTGTGGTGGTCGTCGGTGTCCTGCTAACCGTTGCCCATCGAAAGATAAGAAACCACCTGGGATTCGCTCATCTGTGAAACCTCTATTGTCAGCGGCTGTTCGCCAGAAACGCCGAAGTTCCAGATGGTCGAAGTTCAACAGATCTTGGACATCGTTGATGGGCGCCAAGGTCACGCCTAGCTCGAGGCCTCGACGCATGAGCACGTCACGTGGGTATCGCAGACATAAGGCGCTTACCGCGTCGAAGATGTCTGAAAATGTGTGACCGGTGTCCTCGCCGCTGAGGACTCTGTGATCCAGGGTGTCCCAGTCTTCGTCTAACCAACTTGGCTCAACCAGGTGTTCTTCGATCAACCAGGGGCCAAGAGCCTTGGCTGTGTCTCCTCTGCTCAACGCTATGAGCCATCCATCTGACGCTTCGATTCGAATCTGCAGCGGTATCTCAGTAAGACGGATCAGGGTTCCTGATCTGTGGACGTCAGCGCCCTGGATCGCGTGAGCCTCCATAGCGTTGAGCAAGGTCCAAGTCATGCATGCCTGCGCTGAAACAACGACGTACTGTCCTTCACCAGTTGTCAACATTCGAGAATGTGCGACTAGTCCCGCTACCGCTGATTCAGCTCCTGCGTGTCGCCAGACCTGAGGAATGGACGCCTTGACCGGCGGTCTCTGCCGTACGCCTTGCAAGTTCGTAGAACCGCCAAGTGATGCAATCGATAACTCGCTGCTGGAATCTTTTGCCCGAGGACCGTCGGCCCCAAAAGGGGTGACCATTACATGAACAATTCTCGGGTTGCGTTCACTAATTTGAGAACGGTCGAGGCCAGCATCGAAGGTCTGGCAAGGCGAACCAGACTCGTAAAGAAAGTCGGCGGTTTCGACGAGTCTCAAAAAGGTTTCTCGATCACTTTTGTCGTCGAAGTCAAGTTGTATGGATCGCTTATTCGACGCGTATGCCGAAAAGTGGAGACTGCGTAGATCTGAGGTGTCGTCATCACGAATGGGTTGCAGCGCTCGAGTTGGACAACCGTTGGGGGGCTCGACTTTGATGACATCTGCTCCTAATTCGGCCAGCATCCACGGGCCGATGTCGCCGCGGTGATCGGTGAGATCGATCACTCGAATACCTGCGAGGGGTCGCGTAGTGCTCAACTCTTCAGCACTTGTGCTGGCGGTGCTGGGATTGGTTGAATTCAATGAGCCCCTCCTTCACTAGCGACTCCAGACGATAGTTTGCCTTTATGGCAAAGGCCTCCCTGATGTTCGAGCGACTCACCGCTGATATCGAAAATCTGATTTCCGAACGCGCTCACCAGGCAGACGAAGTTCGTCGGCCGGATCCAGAAGTGATCGCGGCTCTGGCAAAAGCTGGCTTAATGAAGCTTTTGGTGCCACAGGAGTACAACGGCGATGAAGTTCATCCCGCTGATCTCATCGAATTCACGGCACAAGTAGCTCAGATACATGGATCTACCGCTTGGGTAGCGATGACCTGCAACGAGGAGGCCGAATTGGTTTCGGCTTACCTACCACCCGACACGTGTCGTCAAATTTGGCGTGATAGCCCTGAGCTAGTCATCGCTGGGTCGGGTGTACCTCGAGGACGCGCTATTCAGGCGCCCGGTGGATGGCGTATCAGTGGCCGATGGAATTTTGTTAGTGGCTGCACAGCCGCGAGTAAGTGGGTGTTAAACAACGTGGTCAAAGGGAGCTCACCGATCGAGCTCTGCTTTGCTGTGGTGGACGCCGACCCCCAATTCATCGAGGACACTTGGCACACCGTCGGCTTGAGAGGAACCGGCTCCAATGACGTTGTGCTTGAAGACTTCTTCGTGGATGAAGCTTGGTGTGGAGTCGTCCCGAACAATTCCTTGCCGCTTCCCGATTTACCGTTCTACCGGTTGCCATCTGCGTTGAGGTTTCCGTTTCCTAAGACAGGAGTTGCCTCCGGCTTAGCTCGCAGAGCCATAACCGATTTCAAGCTATTAGCAGGGGCGAAACAACCACTTAATTCAAAGCGTCCTCTTCATGAGCGACCTGACGCCGCTTCCGCTATCGCAAGGGCCGAGGCTCTGGCCGGAGCAGGACAATCGTGGGTGCATGAACAACTCGACTCGATATGGGAGGCAGCAAAAAACGGTCAGCCTGTTGATGTCAACCTTCACGCGCGAGTTCGCTTGGCGTGCTCTTGGTCGGTGCAGAACGCGATCAGTGCTATCCAACATTTGGTGGATGCGGCAGGAAGCACCGCCAATTTTGAAGCTTCAGGACTGATGGGTTTACTTGACGACGCTAGAGCTGTCGCTGGGCATTTTATGGTTGGTTCCTACCAGATCGACACGGCTGGCAGAGTGCTGCTCGGCCTCGAAGCTGGGGATCCAGCGTTCTAGCCTTGCGATAAATCGCTCGCACCGGCTTAACCCAAGCGAACAGCTACTCCTTCGAGTTCTGGAGACGACGGTAGGAACCGTTCGAATACCAGAGGATCGTGTCCAGGAACGATTACGCCATTGGAGCCGGCTAGGTACCGGAGGGTCTCCCACCCTTGGATCATTTTCGATAGGTCATCGACGATAGGAAAAGGGCGGCCCTCGTCCATGTTGGCCCAGTAATGGCTGGCATCTGAGGCAAGAACTACCACGCTGCTACCGGTGTCAATGCGAACTACTTGTAGACCTCGGGTGTGGCCGCCGATGTGGTGCAGCGTCAGCCCAGGTGAAAGTTCTGCATCTCCTGCATGGAACGTAACTCTTTCGGAGAAGACCCGATCCACGAAATCTTTGATGTGGCGGACATTGAAGGCGTGTCTATACGCCTTGTGGGTCATGTCGCGTCCAGTAGCGAAGGACATCTCGTCGTCCTGGACGTGGAATGTCGCGTTGGGGAACTGGTTTACTCCCCCAGCATGGTCATAGTGGAAGTGAGTCATGATCACATCCGACACGGTGTCGGAGTCCACACCTAATAACGCAACCCCTTCTGCTGCTGTTCGCAGCAGAGTTCGGTTGCGAGACTGAGCATCATCTTGTTCAAAGCCGGTGTCGACAACCCATTCTTGTCCACTGCTGCTGCGAATCAACCAAATGAAATAGTCCATGGGCATCGGCGCATTGTCATGTGGGTCTCCGCCAATAAAATGTTCGGCACGGACGGCGTCGCGTTCGGCGTACTTGATCGCGTGGACCTCGTAGTTAGTCACCGGACCCTCTCTGTTCAGCCACGTAAGGCTCAAAACCACGCTAGTGGCGCTGGTCGGCCTTTTCGGCCCTACGATGCGGATCATAATTTGGCCGAGGGGAACCAATGAGTTTCGAAATTAGCGAGTTGTATCGAAGAGACCTGCCACCCGCTGAGGCCCAATGGGGCGGCATTCCGGCGTTTAGTTTCGTCGGCGGGAACAACGATGAAGAAAACGTACCTGTTGCGGGCCTTACTGAGGCTGTCACCCGGGTACTTCAGCGCGAGGGACGGAAGCTGGCGGTGTACAACCTGGGAGGCAGTCCCCTAGGGCACGAAGACCTGCGCAGCTTTATTTGTCAGAAACTCGGGGTGAGGGCGTCCACCAACGTCGACCCCGACGAAGTTCTAATTACTTCAGGGTCATTGCAAGCTTTAGACCTTGTCAACGATTTGTTGTTGGTCCCGGGCGACAACGTGATCGTTGAAGAGGCAACTTATGGTGGGATGATCAGTCGGTTAACGCGTTTAGGTGCCGTGGTGCATGGTGTGAGTCTTGACCAGAGTGGCGTGCGACCTGATCACCTTGCCGAGCTTCTTGAACAATGTTCCTCCCAAGGACGTCCGGCTAAATACCTCTACACAATTCCAACGGTCCAAAACCCGACCGGTTCTTGCATGCCTGTGGAACGGCGGGTCGAGATTTTAGAGGCGATGGAGGGCCAGCAAACTGCCATCTTTGAGGATGATTGTTACGCCGATTTGCTGTGGGGCTGCGATCGGCCTCCCACTCTTTGGGAATTAGATGGTCCAAATCGACGGGTCATCTACTGCGGTTCTTTTTCGAAATCTATTGCCCCAGCCTTACGAGTTGGGTACATCGTCGCGGAGTCACCTGTGCTTCAGCAGATCCTTTCCTTAAAAACTGATGCCGGGTCCGGGGCGCTTGAACAGATGGTCGTTGCTGAGTATGCGAGTGCTCATTTTGACAAACACGCGGACCGTTTGACGTCTGTGTTGAAAGCTAAGGCTGAAGTTATGGGTGAAGCATTAGAACAACACTTTGGCGACTCGGTTCATTTTGAAATGCCACAGGGCGGAATCTTCATGTGGCTCACGTTCGCAGAAGGAGTCGATACCGCCACCTTTTCAACCCAAGCTGCTATGAGTGGGGTTGAATTCAATGCTGGCGCCGGGTGGTCAGTCGATCCTCATTGGGGTGCCAACAAGATGCGTCTCTGCTTTGGTAATCCCTCTGCAGAATCGATTCGAGAAGGGGTGCAGCGTTTAGCTCAAATCATGGACATGGCATCGGATGGTGGGCACTAATGCTGGCGGGCGTAGCGCACCCATCTACTTCCCTGAGTTGAGAGCATTATCCCACTCCATTGGTACGGATCCTTTCGGCCCTATCACTACGAGCCGGTTGCCATCAGGAGAGTTGTTCCGGTCGGCTAGCGCGCGCAGTTCCCAGTTTCGTCCAACCAGTTGAAACACCATGGCAACGTGAGGGGCTTCGGCAAGCCGGACGATACCTTTTACGCGCTGGATCTCTGGTGGCAAGTTCTCAACCAGAGCTTCGAGTGCGGCTCTCGGTATTGGTTGACTTGATTCATGGGTGCGCGACTCGAACTTTCCTACATGACTCGTAGGATCGCTTGTCCTCACTACTTCTCGACCGAAGAAGAGGTCAAGGTTCACCTCCGCATGGCTCGCATAAGCCAAGAGGGCATCGGGGTTCAACTTAGCCAACTCGGTTTTCGCGGCTGTCAAATTGTCGGCCAGGTCAATTTTGTTGAGCACGATTACGTCTGCTGCACCTATCTGGCTGACCACCGTTTGCCCAATGAGCGGATCTGCGATCTGTTCGCACAACCTAAATGCATCGGTCACAACGACAACAGCGTCGAGCGCTAAGCCCGGACCGTGCCCGTACGCGGCTACGGCTCCTGGGTCAGCTACGCCGCTTGCTTCAATCACCAAGCGAGTGGGTTTCGGACGAAAAGACGTTACAGATTCTAGTGCCGAGACGAAACCATCCACGAGAGAGCAACAGATGCATCCATTGGTCAAGCTGATGGTGTTGTCACTTCTCGAATCAATTAAGGATTGGTCGATGTTGATTTCTCCGAAGTCGTTCACCATTACGGCGACGCGTTCCGACGCTTGACGTAAAATGTGGTTAACGAGTGTTGTTTTTCCGGCCCCGAGGTACCCGCCAATGACAGATACCTCCATTAAGCCTTCAGAGGGCTGCATTGTTTGCCTTACGTCGAGCCAGCAACGTGCGGGGTGCCCCCCACGACGGTGCCCCACACGGGAATGTCTTTGAGTTCTTCAGGGCTCACTTCAAAAGGGTCTTTCTCCAGTACAGCAAAATCCGCGAGTTTGCCTGCTTCTAGAGACCCAATGTCATGATCCAACCTAAGTTGATGCGCAGCACCAAGAGTGCAGGCCTCAAGCGCTTTGGCGACACTTATTCGCTCCTCGGGGCCTAGGACTCTGCCAGAAGCGGTGAGGCGGTTGACAGCGCACCACGCCGTGTGCAGGTGACCCATCGGGGTGATGGGCGCGTCACTATGGACAGAAAATTTTACTCCTTCTCGCTGGGCAGTCGCGCATGCGTCCATCCGCGCCGCGCGCTCCTCTCCAACGGTGATGGAGGCGTGTTGGTCACCCCAGTGGAAAATGTGGTTGCTGAAAATATTTGCATTCATTCCGAGCGCGGCCATTTTTTTGTATTGGGCTGTCGTAGTCAGTTGGCAGTGTTGAACCGTATGCCGGTGGTCCCACCGAGGGTGCCGTTGCAGTGCTGTTTCAACGGCGTCGATGAAAACTTGTGCCGCCTCATCACCGTTGCAGTGGCAATGAACCGTAAGACCAGCTTCGTGGTATGAACTCACAATGTCGGCCAGTTGTTCGGGCGGGATCAGCCACAATCCATTTCCTGGGTGGCCCGGGGGCGGATTGACGTAGTGAGGCCATGAAATTCGCGCCGTGAAACCTTGGATGGATCCGTCAAGGACCAGTTTCACTATTCCAAACCGGAGCTTGGCCGTTTCTTCCTCGTCACGCAGCCGCACCGCGAGTGACACCATTGGATTTGAGTCTTTGTTTTCTGAACCGAAGTCAGAGTGTCCAACAGCCACCACTACTCGTGCGGGGTAACTGGGGTCATCTGTCGCTTGACGCCAAGCCTCGAGCTGGCCGTCCATCGCCAAGCGGGTGGTACCGAGATCGGCAATGGTTGTGACCCCACAGTTACGTGCTTCACGCGCATAGTTCCATTTCGCGTTGGGTGACATCATTGCAACCCCAATCGCGGCGAATCCGTCTTGAGCGAGTGACATAGCCGCAGGTTCCTGGAGTTCTCCGTTCGGTTCCCCGTCAGCGTCTTTAGCTACACCCGGCGTTGGGGTGTGGCGATCGATGCCGGATCGGCGCATCATCTCTGAGTTGACGGTCGCTAGATGCCCGCTCGCGTGGAACACGAAGATTGGTCGCGTGGTTGAAATTTGATCTAAATGTTTTGCGACGAGCCGCTCGCCTTTGAGGAAGATGGGGTCAAGCCCCCAAGCGACCAAAGTCTGGTCTGGGTCGTTGAGGTCTCGTTCACACTCCGCGAGTCGGTCAACTACCGACGCAATAGTTTGGCAACCCAACCAGGTGCGACCTGCCGGGTCGGCGCGGTCATAAAACCCGACGTAGGGGAATTCCCAAACAGCGCCGGCCATGACATGAGTGTGAGCTTCAACAAAACCTGGCATCAAAATGTGATCTTTGAACTGTTCACTAAGTTCATGATCACCCCATTGCGCGAGATCTTCGACTGTTCCCACACCAAGAATTCGGTCACCTCGTACGGCGATTGCCTGAGCGAAAGGCAACGCAGGGTTCATGGTGATGATCTTCTTGGCAGTAAAAATCTTCACACTTGCGTCACCCATAATCGAGCTCCTAAACCGTCGTCGCTGTCAATTTACCTTCGCTCCTGGAGGCCCAAAGACCGAGGAGACACATAGGGGTCAAGGCCTGTTCTGTAGGGTTCGCCTCTCCTAAATTCATAGTCCATAAGGCAATGTTTAATACTCGAAACCATGTGAGGGGTCGGTCAATCGTTCAAATTCAGGCAACTTAGTGGCTGATTCTGCTCTATCTAGGCAGCGCTTTTGCGATTCGACGTCAAGGAGTGACCTCGCGACTGCTAGAACCAATTCAAGCCAACGCAGTGGAGGGTGTCGTGCAGAACAACGACGAATTGAAATTACGATCAGCAGCTTGGTTTGACATTCCCGGTGATCCGTTAATGACTGCGCTCTATTTGGAACGTTACGTCAATTTCGGTTTGACGCGAGACGAACTGCAGTCGGGTAAACCAATCATTGGCATCGCCCAGACGGGTTCAGACCTCTCTCCCTGCAATCGACATCACCTGGAACTCGCGAAACGTGTCCGAGAGGGCATCAGAGAGGCCGGCGGAATTTGCTTTGAATTCCCTGTCCATCCAATTCAAGAAACAGGGAAACGACCGACAGCGGCACTTGACCGCAATTTGGCTTATCTCGGATTGGTTGAGATCCTTCAGGGATACCCGATTGACGGAGTTGTGCTCACTATCGGCTGCGACAAAACGACTCCTGCCTGCCTTATGGCCGCAGCAACAGTGAACATTCCGGCGATCGCCCTATCAGTCGGCCCAATGCTCAATGGTTGGCATCAAGGAGAACGGACCGGATCAGGAACGATCGTGTGGAAAGCGCGCGAGTTGCATGCGGCCGGTCAAATCGACGACGGAGAATTCGCCGACCTGGTTGCCTCCTCTGCTACGTCAACGGGCTACTGCTCGACAATGGGAACCGCAACGACCATGAACTCTCTCGCTGAGGTTCTTGGTATGCAGTTACCTGGCTCAGCCGCGATACCCGCTCCGTATCGCGAACGGGCCCAGGTCGCATACAAAACTGGTCTCCGTATTGTTGAAATGGTCCATGACGATGTGCGGCCCTCCAACATCATGACCCGAGAAGCATTCGAGAACGCGATTGTGGTCAATTCAGCTATTGGTGGATCGACTAACGCCCCGATTCATCTCAACGCGATTGCGCGACATCTCGATGTTCCGCTGAACAACAACGACTGGCAAGAACTCGGGTTACACATTCCTCTTCTCGTCAACATGCAACCAGCAGGCGAATATCTGGGTGAGGACTACTTTCATGCTGGCGGAGTCCCAGCGGTCGTCAAACGACTAATGGATTCTGGTTTGTTGCCTCACTCAGATGCGATGACGGTCAACGGCTCCACTATTGGGGCCAATTGCGCGACCGCCGAAGTTCTCGATTCCAAGGTGATATGGCCCGTCGAGGCTCCGCTCGTTGCAGACGCAGGATTTGTTCACCTGTCCGGAAATTTGTTCGATAGTGCAATCATGAAGACGAGTGTTATCGGCGAGGAATTCCGAGGCCGCTATTTATCTAACCCTGATGACCCTGATGCCTTCGAGGGCAGGGCGGTCGTTTTTGAAGGGCCAGAGGACTACCACAATCGGATTGATGACCCATCACTTGAAATTGATGAATATTCAATGCTCATTGTGCGCGGAACAGGTCCTATCGGATACCCCGGTGGCGCCGAAGTCGTAAACATGCAACCTCCTTCGGCGTTGTTAATCCGTGGAGTTCACTCTCTACCCTGCATCGGCGATGGGCGACAGTCAGGCACTTCGGGATCGCCATCGATTCTCAATGCAGCTCCCGAAGCAGCAGCCGGAGGCGGCTTGGCGATTCTTCGCACTGGGGATCGAATCAGGATTGATTTGAGGCTTGGTACGGCCGACATGCTGATTTCTGATGAGGAGCTGCACTCAAGGCGACAAGATCTCGAAGAAACAGGGGGCTTTGCGTTTCCTGAAAGCCATACTCCATGGCAGGAGATACAACGAAGCATGGTCGCGCAGTTCGACGAAGGAATGGTGCTTAAACCAGCTGTGAAATACCAGGACACCGCTCGCAGATTCGGTCCGCCACGAAACAACCACTAGAGGTCGCGTGTTCATCGCAGCAGTTTTCCTAATCATCGGCTTAGCCATTTTATTTAAGTCCGGAACTTGGCTCGTTGACGGTTCCGCTTCTTTGGCCCGATCTCTCAACCTGAGCCCGGTAGTGGTCGGGGCCGTGGTTTTGGGTTTCGGTACCTCCGCCCCTGAGCTGGTGGTGTCGACGATCGCTGCATGGAGGGGGAACCCTGCCCTTGGGGTCGGGAACATCGTGGGCTCCAACGTCGCCAATTTGAGTCTGATTTTGGGCTGCGCTGCCCTTATAACCACAGTGAAGCTGCCTCCTTCGGTCGTTCGTCGCCAGGCCCCGCTATCGATCGCTTCAGTGGCAGTGTTCGCGTTGTTTGTTATGGATGGACGGTTGAGTCGCACCGACGGCGTCATCTTGAGCGCACTGCTAATTGCCACGATTGTCTATCTCGTTCGGTCTCCTTCTGACACCGTTGAACTCGTTCGGTCTCCTTCTGACACCGTTGAAGTAGAACTCAGCGTCCGCAGAGGTTTGCTTATAGCAAGCACGGGCCTAGTTGGGGTCTTAGCCGGAGCACAGTTCGCCGTATCAGGTGCGACAACTTTGGCCCAAAAATGGGGGTTGAGCGGTGGTTTCATCGGATTCTCACTGGTGGCTGTGGGAACCTCTCTTCCTGAACTAATCACCGTTATAGTGGCGGCACGCAAAAAGGAAACCGGCTTAATAATTGGCAACCTCTTCGGCTCTAATGTCTTCAACTCCCTCGCTGTCGCTGGTGCTATGGGACTGGTTGGAGCCGAACAGATCAATGACCCGTCCCTTACTGGATTTGGGATCGGATCAATGTTGGTCGTCGTTGTGTTGGCCTATTGTCTCGGGGTTCGAAAATCGTGCATTAGTCGCTTTGATGCACTGCTGCTGCTAACTCTTTACGCCCTCGCCAATGTGGTTCTTGCAGTGATTTGACAAGGTAGCTAGAAGCTCCAAGGGTACGCTTCCGCTCCGCTGTACGAGGTCTCGTGGCTCAATAGGCGTGCCCTTGTACTCTCATCTGTTGCAGCGTCAACAGCAGTAAGAGCCATCGCCAATGCGCCTTCCACGGCCGCCTTATCCGCCACTGGTGTTCGACAGTAAGCCGCGAATTCGGGTTGATGATTTACAGCGGACCCGGAATCCAGACCAAGCATCGGATGAATAGTCGGCATGAGAAGCGAAACGTTGGCCATGTCCGTGGATCCCGCACCTCGCCGAGGCGTTGAGTCAAAGGTTCTCCCCAAGGCTTCGGCGTTGTTCCGGTATTTGGCAACTAGGTCTAGGTCATGGGCGAACTCTGAGTAAGGAGGCCCTAAAGGTTCGACTTCTAAAGTAGCGCCGGTCGCCATTGCCCCTGCTTCGAAGCATGCCCTTATTCGAGGCTCTAGCCGAGATAGCGCCTCAAGGTCTGGGGCTCGGTAGAAATAGCGCGCTGTTGCGTTGCCTGGAACAATGTTCGCTGCTTCTCCTCCTTTGGTGACAATTCCGTGCACTTGATCTTCTGGATCAAGGTGTTGTCGTAATAGCCCCAAGCCGACCTGCGCGACCGTGATCGCGTCCGCAGCGTTAACACCCAGGTGCGGCGTCACCGAAGCGTGGGCTGTTCGGCCATGAAAGTGGAAGTCGCATTGAGAGATAGCGAGCGTGGGAAATCGATCCCCTTCATTCGGTGAAGGGTGAACCATCATCGCCATATGGGTGCCGTCGAAAGCGCCTCTTTCAAGCATCAGAATCTTTCCACCGCCTTGTTCTTCCGCAGGCGTTCCCAGTACACGAATGGTGATGCCAAGGTCATCGGCCACGTTCTGGAGTGCCAAGCCAACTCCAACTCCAGCCGCTGCGATTACGTTGTGGCCACACGCATGGCCGATATCGGGGAGAGCGTCGAGTTCTGCGCAAATCGTGACCGTCAATTCGCCATTTCCGTAGGTGGCGCTCCATGCAGTCGGAAGGTCTGCAATCTCAGTTTTAACTTCGAAGCCTGCATCGGCTAACACTCGCGATGTCATCTCAGCTGTTTTGTACTCTTCGAAGGCGATCTCTGGGGTGTCCCACACCGCATGAGACAAATCAACGACGACGTCAGCAGCTGCGGTGTTGTCAGAGCGAACTATCTCTTTAGGGTCAAGGGTCATGCATTGAGGCTAGACGGCGATCTACCGTGGCATTGACTTCACCATCGGAGCAAACATGACAACCACAGTCGTTACAGGAGCCAATAGAGGTCTAGGTCTCGAATTTGTTCGCCAGTGTTTAGATCGAGGCGACAAGGTAATTTCTGGCTGTCGGAACCCCGCTGAGGCAAAGGACCTCAAGGCGTTAGGGCCCGCCGAGATTCTCAGCCTCGACGTCGGTCACGAGGAATCGATCGAGCAATTCGCCGCAGCCATCGACGATCATGTGGATGTCCTGATCAACAATGCAGGAACGAGCGCAACCAACCTGGGTTTAGAACGCGGCTCGGCTGGAGTCCTTAACGCTCCGGTCGATCTGACGCTCGATCTCATACGAATCAATGGGTTGAGTGCTGCGAGCATGACTCGAGGCCTTCTGGATTGTTTGGGCGAAGGAAGTCAAGTCGCCAACATCACGAGCCAAATTGGTTCGATGGTCGTAGGTGCGAGATTTGATGATCTGCCCTATTCGACCTCGAAAGCAGTGATGAACATGGTGACAGTGCAACTTGCGTCACAACTACGCGACAAGGGCATCAGCGTGGTGGCTTTTCATCCGGGTTGGGTTCGTACCGATATGGGTGGCCCACAAGCAGATATCAGTACTGAAGAATCTGCGGGAGGGATCTTGTCGACGCTGGAACAACTTGGTCCTAAAGACAGCGGCTCGTTCCTGTGTTGGGATGGGTCGACTCATCCCTGGTAACACGACATGAGAGGCCACGCCCGACCTAGGATCGCCCGTCGTGCGTACCATAAGAATTGCAGCAACGGAGGGCCTTCAACTCACCGCTGACGAGTGGGGTAACCCTTCGGGGGCCCCTGTTGTTATGTGTCATGGAGCTGGACAAAATCGGCATGCGTGGAAAAACACTGCCGACACGCTCGCTGGTCGCGGCTGGTTCGTTACAACGGTAGATGCAAGAGGACATGGTGACAGTGACTGGTCCACCGAAGCGCACTACGACTCCGAAGACAATGGACGTGACATCGTCGCCCTTCTTAAAAGGTTCGACCGGCCTCCGGCGATAGTTGGGGCGTCGATGGGTGGAATGGCGAGCTTGGCCGCGCAAAGAACCGCCACTCGCCAGCTGTATAGCGCCGTCATTTTGGTTGACATCACTCCTCACTTCGATCCGGGAGGCGCCAGGCGAATTATCTCTTTTATGTCAGGTAATCCTGACGGTTTTGCCGATCTGGATGAAGCTGCGGATGTCATCGCGGCGTACAACCCCCACCGGCCGCGCCCCGCTGACGCTTCAGGGTTAACACGCGTTCTGCGACAACGTCCCGATGGTCGTTGGGTGTGGCGATGGGACCCTGCTTATGTCACTTCAAAGCCTGGATTTGGTTCCGACAACGAGAACGACATGGCCGCTCATATGGAACTGACAAGTCGGATCATGAGCGAAGGAGCGCAAGCCGTCAACGTGCCGATGCTCCTGGTGCGAGGAGGGCAGTCTGATCTGGTAACTCCCGAAGCTGTGCGCGGTTTTCGAGACCTAGTGCCCGAAGCGGAGTTTGTGGATGTCGCTGGCACGGGGCACATGGTGGCGGGAGACGACAACGATGCTTTTACCGAAGCGGTCGCAGAGTTCTTGACCCGCCACCACCCGAGCGGGAGCTCAATCTCTTAGTCATAACTCGGATCAGTGGGAGCGCCGCGAGCGGCGTCTGCACTAGCAATTAACGCATCTGTTAACCGTTCTAACATTTCGCTGCGGCGAGGCTGATCCGAATTTGTAATCTCGCGACGCTCATCGCGGTCAGTGATCTTGTCGAACATCATTTCGTGTCCATCGCTGTTACGGGTGTACCGAGTGTCTCTAGTGACCAACGTTCGGGTTTTTGACGGCGTTGACGTCACAGAAGCCAAAAAGTCGGGAAAGTCTTCTTCGATCAGAACATGGTCTCGGACACTGACGGCGGGGTCACTCAAGATCGGAGTGAGACTTACGCCCTGTATCCCGTCGTACGCGTCGATCCCACACAGTTCCATGAGCGTCGGTCCCAAATCCATGCTCGAAGCCAGGGAGTCGGTGCGGCCAGGCGGGCACTTCGGAGCCGAAATCAGCAAAGGAATTTGTTGAGTTCCCCGAAACGGCATGTAACCCTTCAGCATCAGTCCATGCTCGCCCATCATGTCACCGTGATCGGATGTGAAAACGATGATGGTGTCCTTTGTCTGCCCCAGTCGATCTAGCGTTGACACAACACGTCCGATTGCCTCGTCAATCATCTCGATCATTCCGTAGGTCGCCGATATTGCTTCTCTGACAAGCGCATGATCGCCCCCGACGCCGCACGGCTGAACCCAGAAACGTTGATCCTTCGGGTGTCGCCCGTGAGCCTCCTTGAGATGTTGGGGCATGTAGTCGGACGGGTCATCAATGGAATCAGGTACTGGCATGTTGTGGGGGTTGTGTCGATCAAACCACACACCTGGTGGGGCCATCGGGTGATGAGGGTCCGGGAAGGACGCCCAAGCCAAAAATGGTTTCTCTTGACCTACGGCCTCTTCGATAAACGCGATCGTGCGATCAGCAACAAACGTCGTTGAGTGAAATTCCGAGTCGTAGGGAGCCCGGTAAATCTGCCACCAACGTGTCGACCGATCGAGGCCGGGTGCCGCCTCCGACATCGGAACCACCAGATCTTCGATTCGGCCTCCTCGACTAAGAGCCCAGTTCAAGTGATGCCCCAAAACCGACGAGCCGTGCTCTAGAGCAAACTCGACATGGTCAAAGCCATAAAAGTCTTCGATATCTGGTTCGTTTCCATCAAGGTAATTCTCGAAATCTTCTAGTTGGTCCCATCCTTGGTGGTGGTGAGGTGTCGCCAACATGCCACTCGAACGGACCGGGGCAACCGAGTTACGACTAGGTCCGTGCTGAAGATGTGATTTGCCTACCAGACCGGTGCGATAGCCCGCAGAGCGAAACCGTTTAACGAAAGTGTTGGCGTTCCAGTCCAAGGAACGGTCGTTGAAGATGCACCCATGAGCGCTCGGAAGCCGACCAGTCATGATGCTGGATCGGTTCGGCATACAGATGGGATTCGCCACCCATCCCTCATCAAAGACCATGCCACGCTCAGCGATCGCGTCAAGGTTCGGAGTACGAACTATTTCGTTTCCCGTAAATCCGACGTGGTCGGCGCGTTGTTGGTCAGTAATGAAGAATAAAACATTGGTCACCCATGCATCATTACCGACCACAAGCGTCTCGGGTACCGATAGCTACGTGATCGCAGGGTTCCTTCTCTTCCACAGTAAGAGAACCGGTAGTCCCGCTGTGGCAATGAGTGAAGCACCGAAGAAGGCTGCCACCGTGGTGCCTGACATCCAAGCAACTAGGCCCAATACTGGACCACCTATTCCTCCTGACAATTCGAAAAACATAGTGAAGGTGCTCATTGCTTGAGCTCGCTCGTTGGCGGGTACTCCCTCCACCGCAGCGACCATTAGAGCGGGGTAAAGCAACGATCCTCCAATGGCGAGAATTGCTGCTCCTGCGAACATCCCTGGCCGGCTGACGAAGCTGCCCATGACGAACATCCCAATTGCAGATCCCGTCAACGCAAGAGCCGCCGTTTTGGTGGTTCCTAGGGTGTCCGGTAGGCGGCTGCACGCGAGCCTCAAAGCTAAGACAAGAAGGCCATAGAGAGCGTAAATAGGGCCCGCATCGCCCAACGCCCGTTCATCCATCAGCTTCGGCATAAACCCATGTAGCGCAGGGAAAATCATGATCCCAAGCGCCAGGACAATTCCAGGCCAAACCGCGGTTCGGTACAACAGAACTCGACGACGTTCGGGGTCCGAGGCGGAACCCATGTTCGGTCCGTTTGAGCCAACAAAGTCAGGGAGCCAACACGCCACTACGGCGGCTATTGCCATACACAAGGCGCCAACGAGGAATCCGCCGTCGAAGCCCCAACGACTAACAACCCACTCCCCCAACCAAGGACCGAATGCCATCCCTCCGTAGATCGCTACCGAAAAATAGCTTGCAGCTTCACCTCTTCGATGATCAGGCGCTAAGTCGGTAGTTAAAGTCACCGTGCCGACGAAAAACGCGCCTTGAACGGCCCCCATCGCTAATCGAGCAACTAGTAGCCAACCGTAAGTGTCAGCGAAAACATGGCAGGCGAGAACGGCCGCAGTCACAAACGAACCGCCGGCGATCAGCACCCGTCGTCCTCTGCGATCTCCGAGGCGTCCTATCCATGGTCGAGCGAGGACCGCAGAGAAGGAAAAGACTCCGAGGGCGATGCCAACCTCCAGATCGCCTCCGTTGAGGTCGGTTGCGACGAATCTGGCAATCGTTGGTATCACCGATGAAAAGCCCAGAGCAGAAAACAGCGACGATACGCACAACACCAGAAAGTGGGGGGTTAGCAACGGTTGACTCAGATCATCATCTAAGTCAACGAATTCATCTCGCTGAACGACAAAAACTTTAGGGCGACGCTCCTCGCCTACCACGCGCAAATCGCTCGGCGATCAGTCGATGTCAACTGGCGGAATGGTCTCGCTGAACTTCTCCCAAACCACTTCGTCAGGTATTGCCATCACTTTCTCGAGTGCTCCAGGTGGATAATGCATGTGAGGGTTATTCTCATCGAACGGCGGATTGGGAAGTGGTTCGCTCAATACGTCGAATTCGGTGGGACTCTTGAGCGCTTCCATCTCCTGCGCGTCGATGCCGCAGAGGTCGCGCACCTCCGGATCCACCCAAGCCTGCGCATCAATGTTGCTTCCGGCGCACACTTCGAGGCTCAGCCCTTCTGGTCCAGCGAAATACATCGATTGGATAAAACCATGATCAATTGGGCCGAGTACTTGGATTCCCTGAGATCTGATCCGATCTCGAAGCGCCAGAAGTTCTTCATGGTCGTCAACGTTGAAAGCAACATGTTGCATGGTGCCTTTGGTGACAGGTTCACCCCCGTTGCCTGCATGTGTGACGCCCCACTGCACTTCATCCCCATTTTCTGGGTGCTGGACAAAGGCAACATAAGAGCTTTCGGAAAGTTCAGCGAAACCGTGGAAGCAGCCTTTCACCCCATGCATCCAGTACAGAGCCTTCGTCGGGCACCCGAGTACTTCCGCGAAAAAGCTGAGTTGAGTTTTCATGTCGTTAGTCGCTATAGCGAGGTGGTTGACGCCGTTTGGGTGAAGGGCCATAGCCCAAGGCTACGTGTCGGCGGGCATCTCATGACGGCTCTCATCCCACTGCTAACCAAAAGCCGGGATTCGACGGCGAGCACAGGCTCATTGGGTGTCAGGAGTTGATCACGGGTCTGAAGATACGATTGCTCTCTCATCACCAACAAAGCTGCAGGATGGTTCCTTATCCCCATAGTGTGGAACTATGTGGATTCGCCTTCGTCAAATCGCCGTAGTTACCTCAGACCTCCTCAAAACAGCTCTTGATGTTCAAACGGTCTTAGGTGTTGAGGCGTGTCACACCGATCCTGGCGTTGGAACTTTTGGGCTCAAGAACACCCTTTGGCCGATTGGCAGCCAGTTCTTGGAGTGTGTGACGCCCGTGACCGAAGACACCGCCGGGGGTCGCTACATCAAGCGAAGAGGTGGCGACTCCGGGTACATGGTCATCAATCAGGTCGATGATGTCGCTTCACGTCTAGCTCACATCCAAGAGCTAGGGGTTCGAGTGGCGAATCACATGGAATATGACAAAGGTGGGTTTGAAGGCCTCCAGCTACATCCCGCCGACACCGGAGGAAGTTTCTTCGAAATGGATCAGATGAAAGTCGAAGGTAGCGAGGTTCCCGACGGTCCCTGGTGGCCCGCTGGGTCTCAGTGGTCTGACTTTTCTCGAACCGAACGCGTGAGTGGGATCTCCGCTGCGGAACTCCAGGCTGTTGACCCCGATCGGCTGGCCGCCCGCTGGGCTCAAATAGCCCAATTAGAGGTGGCCGAAGACGAAAACGGTACTCCAGCGATTCAGTTTGAGAACGCGTCAATTCGGTTCGTGGAAGCCGCTGACGGGCGGGGTGACGGACTCGGGGGTATTGATGTGGTCTGCGTTGACCGAGACGCTGTATTAGCGGGAGCCCAACAAAGAAATTGTGGCGTAAACGATGAGCTCGTACTTCTTGGCGGCCTCAGGGTCTACCTGCGAGACTAAATACAATTTAATTTTGCAAAAGCGAACTAAGAAGAGCGATTTCCTATGAGTCTTAACCTCCGTAACTTCACTAAAGCCGTGTACACGTTTGACGCTGTTGTTCATCGCGTGTCCGATGAGAATTGGGACAACCAATCCCCGTGCGATGAGTGGACCGCCAGAGACGTGTTACGACACCATTGCGGGGTCTTAACAGCTATGACTGCCACTCTCGTGAGTGGCGAAACCGTTCCACCGGTATCGATTGAATCCGCGGACGAACCAGCGATGGTCTGGGCACAAACTCGAGATGCCGTCCTAGAGGCACTCGACACACCGGGGATTCTTGAACGGGAAGGAAAATTTTGGTTCGGCCCCATGTCAGTTGATCAGTGGATCCAAGCCGTTCAATGGGACTCAATCACTCACGCGTGGGATATAGCAAAAGCGACCGGGGTTGAGGCTCATATTCCTCATGATCTGGCAGAAATTAGTCACGAGGTAATAGGGCAAATGCGTGAGACGCTGGCGGGTTGGGGACTGATCGCCGATGAAGCCGAAGTTCCTGAAGGTGCCAACGCTGTGGAACGTTTCCTCGCCATGATTGGGCGAGATCCCAGTTGATCGCTCCGGCGAATGTTTCGCCGAATGACCGCTTCGTCAAGGCAACTTCAGCACTCCCCGAAAATTTTCCATTAACGACAACACACATTCGAGATTGGAGTGAACAAGGCTTCGCTCTCGTTGATGATCTCCTGCCTCGCGCTCTTATCCAAAGGCTCATTGAGACTGCACAAATCAGGTTTCCCACCCCCGAATCGGATGAGGCTCGCGGCCTTAACGATTTCGGAGGGGGCATAACATTTCCCGATAGAGACTCCACCTTCAACGAACTCACCTTGCATCCCCGTTTGTTAGAAGCCGCGTCGCAACTTCTAGGCGTACCCGTTCACGAACTGCGGCTCACTCAATCAGACCTTTGGCCCAAATACGGTCGACGAGAAGGCGATCGCGGAGATTACGACAACCAAGACCAACGAATTCATGTCGACTATCCAAACCACACGTTGACGCACCCTGCGCCCTGGAACGACCCTGAAGCTGTTGAGATCGTTATCTACTTGTCCGACCAAGTCGACGTCGGTGGCGCAACGGCGGTGGTTCCGCGCGAGGGACGCAATGACCCTGCATACCGGTGGCCGATTATGGAGGCGCCTGGTATCGGAGATGTTCCGTGGATTAATGACCGTGCCAGAGCCGAGGCGTGGTTTTGTGAGCATCGTCCGGACACGGCCGATTTTCGATCCCATCTTTACCAGAGAGAGATGTACACCGATTTCACCAAGGGTTCCGTGCTCTTGTACCGCCACGACACCTGGCATCGGGGAACCCCGCTGCAATCTGGGCAGATGCGACTCGCCCACAACCTGACTTTTCGGAAAATAGCCGCTGATTGGATTAGCACACTTCACCCCGGTTGGGCATGGGCCATGTACAAACAAGACCAACGCATGGAGCGGATCATTGCCAATTTAAACCCTGATCAGCGAGCCGTTCTCGGCTTTCCTGCGCCCGGCAGCACCTATTGGACAGCACAAACAATTGATGCCGTCGAAGCGAGATATGGAAGTTTTGGGTTTGACGCGAACCCTTATAGAGATGCCATGGTTTGGACCGGTCTCTAGTCAAAGCAGCTTGGCCGGCGAAATCTGCAGGTGTGAACCAGTTGTTGTATTTCTCTATAGCGGTGCGCCGCGAAATGCAGCGCTCTTCAGGTATCTGGTGTAACTGAATCGTCGGATTCAATGAGGGACATCGACCCAGTCAACGACGAGTTATCCGAGAGCAGAGAGGCTAACGCTGGGAACGTTTTTCCGGGAATGATCATGACTCGGGCACTAACGTCGGATCATGAACAATGACATCCTTACCTGGCGAATCGGAGATGTGAAGATCACGTCGGTCCCTGAATCTTCGGATCCCACTTCGCCGAAGTTCATGTTTTCTTCGATCGATAAGGATGGTGTCCTTGAGCTACAAAGACAATCACCCTGGCTTACGCCTTTTGTCGGAGAAAAGGGCCATCTCCTCCAAAAAATTCATTGCTGCATCATTGACACCGGCGAAGAACGCATCGCTGTCGATACGTGTGTTGGCAACGACAAGCAACGCGGCAATCCTCTCTGGCACGAACAACAAGGACCTTTCCTAGACCTCCTAGCCGAGGCGGGCTACCCCCCAGATTCCATTACCCATGTTGTTTGCACTCACCTTCACGTCGATCACGTTGGGTGGAACACACAACTTGTTGACGGCCAATGGGCGCCAACATTCCCTAACGCGGAATACGTCTTCGTCGCCGTCGAATTTGAGCATTGGTCATCTACTGAAGATCTCTTCGGAGACCCAGTTTTCGATGATTCGGTTGCCCCTATCCACGAAGCAGGGCTCGCCAACCTGGTCACGGCGGATCACTCGATCGGAAACTGCGTGTCGTTTGAGTCCACCCCCGGCCACACCCCCGGACACATCAGCGTCTTGATTGAGTCGAATAACGATCGGGCAATAATTACCGGCGATATGGCGCACAGCCCCATCCAAATTGCTCAACCCAATTTGAGCTCAAGCTTCGATTCCGATCCCGATATGGCGCACAACACTCGCTTGGAGGCGTTCGCTAGATGGGCTGATGGAGAAACGTTAATTATTGGAACCCATTTTGGTACTCCGACTGCCGGAACAATGCGTCCTGACGGTGACGGGTATCGACTAGACGTAGCAAATTAGCGATACGAAACATCGGTAGGGCTGCGTTTAAGAATTCCGAGGCGGATGGGGATAATCGCCGTTGTTTGCGAGCATGTGGGCAGGACCATCGGTTCTGTTAATAGCTGCCTCTGAGCCCCAGATGTGTTCTTTCTGCCAACCGAAGAGTTCCCTGTTGGCTCCCAAACGTGACAGCTGTTGGGCTCGTTCTATGGCTTTGCTTGTTACTTCATCTTCGTCCGCTAATTCCTGAACGAACCCAGCCGAAAAAGCTTCTTCGCCAGTCCAACGCTTAGCAAACTGCACCGTTTCGTAGAAAGCGTGGCGTGGCAATTTGTGATGAAAGAGGGCTAACTCCGCTTCAGGGATGGGTACTCCAATTTCGATCTCGTTCGCACACATCATTCCTCTATCACGACGCATCACTCTTTGGTCGTGACACAGCGCCCACATGAACCCCGCTCCAAAAGCGTGACCGTTGACCGCGCAAATAGTTGGTATTGGAAAGGTAATTAGTCGCGAGAACAATTTCATTGCCTCGTCACCGAAGACCCGTCGGTCTCCACCTTCATGTTCACCCCTGCCGGTGATCCAATCGAGGTCGAGTCCGTTGGAGAAGAACTTCGGATCCGAGGAAGCGGTCACTAACGCATGGGGGCCCTCAGTGGTTTGGACTTCATTCAACGCTTTATCGATTTCACGCACCATGGTGGTTGTCCATCTGTTCTCACCGTTATCAAGAGTGAGAACACTGACTTGACCATGCTGTTCTAGGGTCAGAAATTCGCTCATATCATCACGGTAGACCGAGCAGCTACATCGTGTCGCATACGGTGAAGCTATGCGAGTAGTCCTCACAGTTCTTGATGCGTTTCCCCATTCAGCCATTCAGGAAAGCGCCACGCCGAACTTATGGGCTCAAGCAACCGAGGGGGCGATGGCTTCAAGCGGAGGTGAATCACTAATGCTTTCGGTCACCTACTCAAATCACGCAGCTTTCGCGACCGGTTTATCTCCTACCGAAACAGGACATTGGGGGAACTGGGCTTGGATCGACGGAGAATTCGTTCGTACCTACGACAGTGGCCCACGGGGCCGAACCGTCTTCGATGATTGCAAGGAGGCCGGGCGCCGGTCCGTCGCGGTCGTCGGCGATCACAATCTGCTCGCAACCACGGGGGCGTTAGTTGCTGATGACTCTTGGCCTCCCGCCGGTACCCCTCCCGAGGGGACCGTGCTCGATGCCTACGGTTACCCCCAAGATCAAGCCGTTGTCGAAACAGCCTCGAACATCGACCTCGATGCCGATTTCCTTCTCTTCCATCTGAACGAATCGGATACCACCATGCATATGTATGGACCTGAATCGGAGGCCGCCCTCGTCCAGTATCGAAAAAGCGATGCATCGTATGGGTCGCTGGTGGAGCTACTTAGCTCAGAATGGCGGGACACGGTCCTCATCACCGTGAGCGATCATTGCCAAGAACCAACCGAACACCCCGAATGCGTCAACCTCAAGCGTTATGCCGAGATTGCCGGTTGGCCTATACAAGTGAGACACGACGGCACGGGAGCGACCGTGGTCGCTTTGCATGACGTTACCGGTGAAGAGTTTGCTCTAGTCGAATCCGAAATTAAGCGACTAGATGGAGTTCAAGACGTGATACTTGTTGCCCGTAACGTTCTACTTGCCTGGACGGAACCAAATCGCATGTTCGGTCGGGGCGAACCATTAACTCTGGGCCACCACGGAAGCCCTCGATGTACTCAACAAGTAGCGATCGTTTCTGGCGGCCATTCGGCCGCAAAAACGCTGGGGCGCGCTATTACTCACAGCCGGCCAGGCACGTTGACTTGGGCTCCAACGATTCGTCGTTTACTTGGAATTTGAGTCGAGAGCATGGCGAGAACAAGTCCTCAGCCGCGAGGAACTTCAATCCAAGGAATGTCTTTGTCGACGCGGGGTTCACCAGGTAGCCCCAATACCTGTTCACCCAAAATGTTGCGCATGATCTCTGATGTCCCGCCTTCAATGGAGTTCGCTCGGACTCTCAAGAAGCCATGTTGCACTCCGTGTTCGGATCCGTCTGCCGACAAATCCTCAGGTCTGCGAAACGTATAGTCGCAGTCAACTTGTCCAGCCATTCCCATCATGTCAACGGCTGCAGTCAACAAATCCTGGTTGAGTTCCGCGAACGCCAGCTTCGCTATGGACATCTCCGGTCCTGGATTACCTTTTCTGCGATTCTGACCTGCCCGGATGTTGGTGAGACGTTGCGCTTCCGATCGAACGTACAGCTGCATCATTCGATCACGAGTCACGCTACTTCGGAGACCTTCAGGAGTTTCACGCCACATCTTCGTGAGGATCGATACCGGTCCCGATCCTGGTTTTGGCGGACCGCCGCCGCTCCCAGAACCAATTGCGTTTCGCTCATTCATGAGCGTTGTCAAAGAAACTCTCCAACCGTCGCCTATGTCGCCAATTCGATCGGCCTCGGGAATTTCGACGTCAGTTAGGAAAACCTCATTAAATTCAGCTTCACCCGTAATTTGTCGTAATGGTTGAACGTCTACGCCTGGGCTCTTCATATCAACCGCGAAGTAGGTCATTCCGCGGTGCTTCGGCATTTCGGGATCAGTTCGGGTCACTAACATTCCGCGGTCACCGAGATGGGCCAGGGTGTTCCAGACTTTTTGGCCATTGACGATCCAGGAGTCGCCATCACGCACGGCACGCGTCCCCAGCCCAGCAAAGTCGCTACCTGCTCCAGGTTCGCTGAACAGCTGACACCACCGCTCTTCTCCGGTGAACATCGGTCTCAAAAAACGACTCTTCGATTCTGGGCTCCCGTGAGTGTGGATCGTTGGGCCGGCTAGATGCATGAAGAACATCGCCGGTTTCATCGGTGATGCACCCGCTTCGCGTAGACGCGCTTCCACCTGTCTTTGCAGAACCGGACTTACGTCCAAACCTCCGTCACCCTCACCGAAATCAACCCAGGCGAGCCCATGGTCAAATTGGGCACCGCGAAAATCTTTGTAGCTCATTTGTTTCGGATCGTTGTCAACTAACAACGCGTCGATGGCGGCTGTAACGCGAGCCTCTTCTGCCGTGCTAGTTGTGCTGGCTGTTTCAGACATATTGACAGTCTTGCCAACGAAGCACCCAAAGAACAAGCCCAAAACAGTGGTCGGTCACAAAAAGGCGGTGTTATCTATTTTCTGCTGCCGTCAAACTCCGGCTCACGCTTTTCTAGAAAGGCCTGAGCGCCCTCGGCCATGTTTCGCGGAATCAGAACTGCTTGATGGTCCATCTCAACCCCTAGCTGGTCAACAAACCCTGCTGTGGAGGCGCCGTCGATTGACTGACGAATACGAACCATGGCATCTGGGCTAGTTCTTTTGAGGATTTCGGTCGCCGCTGCGATCTCTGCATCCAGTTGTTCGTCGTCTACGCATTTCCAGATTAGACCCCACTGTGCGGCCTGCTCTGCGGAAATTCGGTCACCAAGCATTGCCATCCCCATAGCCCGAGCCCGTCCTGCGCGCCTTGGGAGACTCCAGGTTGAACCCATATCAGGCACTATCCCCAGACGGGGGCCAAAGGTTGCGACAAAGAACGTGGATCTCACCGCGATAGTTATGTCGCAAGCAAGGGCAATTCCCATTCCGCCACCAGCAGCAACGCCGTTTATGCGAGCGATGGTTGGCACAGGACAGTGGTGTAACGCTTTCAGCGCGGGATTAAAGAAGTCGTTGGGAGAAAACGCTGGGGTTACATTCGTCATCGTCTGACCTGGGTCTGCTGCATTATTCAGGTCCGCACCCGAGCAGAACCCACGTCCGTTACCGGTGATCACAACTACCCGAATATTTTCGTCTTCCTTCACTACTGATAAGGCACTACTGAGATCTTGCATGAGATCGTCGTTCATCGAATTGAGCGATTCAGGACGGTCCAAGGTAATGGTCCCGACCCCATCTTCAAGAGCGAAGTGAACAACTCCGTTAGGCATGCTGGAAATAGTCATACTGAAAAGCTAGGTCAAGCTCGGGGGGGTCGTCTATACAAGACTCCGTCTTGCTCCAACGCGTCTACGGATTGCGCGTCCATTCCAAGTAAATCTTCAAGCACTGCCTGGTTGTGTTCCCCCACCTCTGCTGCCACAAGATCTGGCAAATCCGGTGCATCAGAGAAACGTAAGGGAAATCCCGGTATCAGCATGGATCCAGCGAGGGGGTCCGTTACTTCTCTGACCGTGCCACGCTCAAGGAAATGTGGGTGAGTCTCCGCCAGTTTCACCGGCTCAACGACAGGGCCACATGGAACTCTATGTCGTTCGAGTACCGCCACAACTTCTTTGTCATTGTCGAAATTAGCCATCCAATCTTCGATAATTTTCGTTAACGCATCGCGATTCGCGAGTCGAGTTCGATTGTTCGTGAACCGGGGGTCATCAGCCAAATCTGGCTGGCCCAAGGCGGCCCACAGGTTCGCGATCTGGTTTTCTAAGGCGAAAACTACGATCCATTCTTCGGGACCTTTAAAAATACCTGCTGGGCTCGCTGGGGCGTAATGTCGACCAGTTCGCATCCCGACAGCTTCGTCTGGTGATAGCGAAGGGCCCGATACAGCGGACTCTTGCATGTGGTACATGACGTCCACCATTCCAATATCAAGATGTGAACCCTCCCCTGTTCGGTCGCGGCGATAAAGGGCGTAACCCAGAGCTGCAAACGCGTGAACTCCTGTGGAAGTATCAGCAATTCCCGCGCCGATCAGCATTGGCGGGCCATCGGGCTCGCCAGTCATGTGCATTAACCCCGAATAAGCTTGGGCAATAAAGTCAAACGCTGTCTTTTCTGAGAGTGGACCAGTCTGCCCAAACCCCGAGATCGACGCCATGATGATGCTCTGGTTCAGTTCCCTGAGCCGCGAGTACCCAAGGCCGCGTCGTTCCATCACCCCGGGGCTGTAATTTTCGACAACGATGTCGACCTTGGGAACTAGATCTTCGATAAGCGCTATGCCTTCAGGTCTAGTCAGGTCAACCGACAGACTTCGCTTTCCACGGTTTTGTTGAACGTGATAAGCCGAGCGCCCATTTCGTCTCGGCGGGCTTGGCCGAACCGGGTCACCGTACGGCGGATATTCAACCTTTATGACATCGGCTCCCATCTCCACTAATAGCCTCGTGCAAGAAGGCCCCGCAAGATATTGGGTGAAATCTAGAACGGTGATGCCTTCTAAGTACGGGGTGACTCCGGGTTGATGTCCTTGTTGAGTTTTGTCCACCTTTCGAGCGTAGATCTCAAGCCACCAACGATGTAACGAAACCGTCCACAAAGGCCTCAGCATTCCACCATTGGAGGCCTCTTATCTTTACTCTGGAGGAAGTGGCACCAAACCGTTCAATGCTCCTTGTCGTAGTTGTCGGCCTCTTGTTAGCTATTGCCGCCATCGTTCAGGCAATTGGCGGTGACGCACCAGATCCTGTGGATCTTGAAACGGCATCATCTTCTTCATCTCATGAAACATCGGCAACAGATTCTGGCGTTGCACCTACGTCGATCTCGCTGGCTAAGACTCCCCCAACCACCATCACACGTACTACTTCGCCTTCCCCTCAAACCAGCATGTATAACCCACCGGTTTCCGTCACCTCTATTGGTGAAGGGGCCGTAAGAATCAGCGGCTACGGAGACAAGGTCATAGCCGTAGACGAGTGGTCAAATGTCCGAACAGTCATCTACAGAAGAACTGGCCCAGGTTCGGAACTACTTATCAAACTGCTGGGCGATGACCAGGTTGCGGTTTTCTCATTCGGGTATTCAGATCGCAACTCCCCTATTGAAGGTCTGCGCTTCCTCACTGAAATTACGCAAGAGGTCCAAGAAATAACTGTCACAGCTACTGCTGGCTGGGAAATCGATCTCCTTCCTGATGCTTTCCTGTGGAATCAGCAAATGGATGCAGGCAACACACCCCAGGCCGGGGATTTAATGCTTTTTTCCTCGCAAGGTCTGACCTTTGTGGGGTCAGAACAGACTCCGACCACACAAGGTATTGGCGACTTAAGGATTTACAACGCCTGTCACGCCCCGTGCAACGAGGGGGCAACCACGTGGGTCTTCGAACTGGATCCCGATTGTTCGAACACTCCAGAAGTCTTTATTAAAGAGGTTGGGCGCAACGATTTCCGGCGGATCGTTAGACCAGTCAAATCTGTATCAGGGAAAGATACTTTTGAGGTGTCGGTGGAAAGCTACGACTGGCTTCAGGTACTCACGCCTTGTCAATGGTCAACACAACCAACGACTGGTTAAAAGCCCACCACATACCGAATGTGGGTCTACTTGTAGCGGTAGGTGATTCGCCCTCGAGTCAGGTCGTAAGCAGAAACCTCGACCTGAACGCGGTCTCCGGGAAGAATGCGGATGTGATGCTTACGCATTTTGCCGCTTAAGTGACCAAGAACTTCGTGTCCGTTATCCAACTCGATGCGGAAGTGTCCGCCTTTAAGCGCTTCAACCGTCTTACCCTCAAGCAAGATGGCGTCGTCCTTCTGTTTCGGCAAACCAATTTCCCTTCAATAGCTCTCTAAACAGTCTACCGGAGCAAGGTAACGGCAAAGAAATCAGCAAGGCCGCTCGAATCGAACTATTTTTGACATATTCCACTCAAGGGGACCCAAATGTCTTACGACCTCAAGATCACGGGCGGCACAATCGTTGATGGCACAGGAGCCGCACGATATTTAGGCGACTTAGGAATAAAGGATGGTCGCATTGTCGCGATGGGCGGCGCACCCGCAGAGGCTCAACGAACGATTGACGCTACGGGACGCATCGTTGCGCCTGGTTTCGTTGATATTCACACCCACTATGACGCTCAAGTGCTTTGGGACCCATTAGTTAGTTGTTCTCCATGGCACGGGGTCACGACGATCGTCATGGGCAACTGTGGTTTCTCTGTTGCACCGACCCGCCCCGAACACCGGGATTTGATCATGCGAACATTGGAGAACGTCGAGGGGATGAGTGTTGACGCCTTACGGGCCGGATTAGGCGACTGGGGTTTTGAAACTTTTCCTGAGTACCTCGATGCTCTGGACGCCAATGGGTGCGCAGTCAACATGGCAGCAATGATTGGGCACACAGCCCTTCGCATGTATGTACTGGGTGAAGAAGCGACCGAGCGTGAAGCAACTGAAGAGGAAATCGCTCGACAACGCGAACTGGTTACTGAAGCTCTAGAAGCAGGCGCCTTAGGGTTCGCCACGAGCAGGGCCAACACTCATGTTGGATACGAGGGACGGCCGGTTCCTAGTCGTCTCGCTACCTCTGAAGAAATAATTGAGATCGCTCAGGCGCTCGGCGACGTTGGCGGAATCATGCAAGCGACCCAAGGTCGCGGCTTAAGCCACGACGAATTCGCTCGCATTGCAGAAACCACTGGTGCAAATGTGAGCTGGACCGCGCTATTGGCAAGCACTGTTGGTCCAGGAAGCCACCTCAAAGATGTTGAGAAAGCCCACGCACTAGCTGAGCGCGGGCTTCCGGTATTCCCTCAGGTGGCAGTCCAACCAATCCAGTTTGAAATGAGTTGGAAGGCGCCGTTCATCTACGAGGGGATGCGAGTGTTTCAGCCCGTAGCCCAAAGCGACATAGACGGACGAAAGGCTTACTACGCTGACCGCGACTGGCGCGAACAGTTCAAAGAAAAAGCTGGTAATGGCGGCAAGATTGGCGACCGCTGGGCGCGAACTGAGATTACTTGGTTCCCACCAGATCCAGCGATGGAAGGTAAGAACGTTCAGGAGTTAGCAGACGAGTTAGGTCAGGACCCCGTCGATGTGATGCTTGACATGGCCCTAGACGCAGATTTGGACATGCGCATAGTTCAAGATGTGGTCAATCATGACCGGAACGAGATCGATGAGCTTTTGCATGATCCAACCACAGTCATCGGTCTTTCTGATGCGGGTGCTCACGCAAGTCAGCTTTGTGACGCTAAATATTCCACAGAGTTTCTCTCAACATTTGTTCGCGAGAGAAAAAGTTTTGATCTCGAGCAAGCAGTTCACATGCTTACGCAACGACCTGCGCAAGTATTTGGGATTGAAGATCGCGGCACCTTAAAAGATGGTGGGTGGGCCGACGTTGTCGTGTTCGATATGGAGAACGTGGGTCACGAAGGTAAACGGCGGGTGTATGACCTCCCAGCGGGAGCTGACCGGTTGGTTTCGGATGCCAAGGGCATCGACGCGGTAGTAGTGAATGGGACCGTCATTAGGCAGAACGGAGAAGACTCTGTCTCCGCGGGCTCCGCGCTCCCCGGCAGGTTGCTTCGCCACGGCAAGGCGTAACAAGTGCCCGTAGACCACAATCGAGAATTTTGGAAGCCCGGTATGGGTTGGTTAAAAGCCATTGCCGACGTCGAGTACGTCAAAGGCCTTGCCGACGAAATGGGTGGAACAGATCGGGTTAAGCGACAGCATGACGGCGGCCGTTACACGGTTCGCGAACGGATGGAAAAGTTTTGCGATCCGGGTTCATTTCTGGAAATGGGCCATTTAGTGGGCGCGGCCGATTATGACGCCGACGGGAACTTGGTTGAGTTCTCGCCGGGGGGCTACGTGATGGGCCTGGGAGAAATTTCGGGTCGCCCTGTGTCGGTCGGTGGTGATGACTTCACTATTTCCGGGGGAAGCCCTCACGATGTTCACAAGTTGCCACATCATTTTGCCCAGCCGCTGGCGTTGCAATATGGGATCCCCTACGTGCAGCTCCGCGAAGGTGTAGGGCATTCATCCAAGCAGGACGAGCAAGATGGACATATGGGTCTGCCCCAGGGTGATCTCTGGCACCAAGGGGTAGAACTTCTTGGCAAGGTTCCAGTGGCTGCAGCAATTTTAGGGTCAGTTGCCGGGTGGCCAGCTGCCGCAGCGCTGTTGTCTCATTTCACGGTGATGATTAAGGGAAGATCTCAGATTTTCCCTTCTGGGCCACCTGTCGTTGAGCGCGCGATCGGTGAGAAGCTTTCTAAAGAAGAGCTTGGCGGCTGGGAGATGCATGTCGTGCAGAGTGGCCAGATCGACAACGTGGCTGAGGATGAAGAAGATGCTTTCCAGCAGATCCGCGACTTCATTTCCTACCTTCCAAACACAGTGGGAGAGGTCGCTCAGCGGGTCGACACTGGCGACGACCCCGAACGTCGGCCACAAGAATTATTGGAGATAATTCCTACGAATCGGCGGCAGGGATATGACGCCCGTGCTTTGATTCGCCATGTCGTTGATAACGGCGATTTCTTCGAGATGAGGAAGCTCTACGCCAGTGGAATCATCACTGGTTTTGCGCGAATGGATGGTTGGTCAGTTGGGGTAATTGGCAGCGATCCGATGAGTAAAGCGGGTGCGATGGATGGAAACGCTGCGGACAAGTACACCCATTTCTTGGATCTTTGCGACAGTTTTAACCTGCCCCTTCTGATTTTCCTTGACATGCCTGGCTTTATGTTGGGGTCACATGCCGAACGCATAGCCACCATGCGGCGCGGTGCTCGCGCGCTCATCGCATCCGCCGAGTGTCAGGTGCCAAAGATTGAGTTCATGGTCCGCAAGAGTTATGGAGTCGCTGCTGATGCTCCTAACTCCATTGGCTTACCCAATGGCATTAACTTGCGTTTCGGTTGGCCATCGGGTGAGTGGGGTGGCATTCCTATCGAAGGTGGCGTCGCCGCTGCGTATCGTCGAGAAATCGAAGCGGCTGACGACCCGGCTGCTCACCGCGAAGCGATCGAGGAGAGACTTCTTCGGCTTCGGTCTCCCTTTAAGGCCGCGCACAAGGGAGATGTAGTGGACCTCATTGATCCACGTGAAACGCGAGCTTTAGCGTGCCGGTTCGTGAAGTTAGCTCAACCCAAGTTGGCGGAATTAGCTAATCGCCCTAAACGTGCAGTGCGCCCTTAAGTAGGCTTCACTCCGCTCATAGTCACTCTGTAACTGTGACGGGTTGCAGGAAAATAATCCCATGTCGCTAAATGTTGCACACAGCTGTTACCCCACATCGCTGGCGACATAGCGAGAGTTTTCGTTCGCGTGTATGACTAACACTTCAGCGTGTTGATGGTGGCGGGGCGCCGTGGGGTGGCTGTGAAGTTCACCGAAGCGGGCGGCGAAAGCTATGTGTTGTTCGTGGGAAGTTCCTGGTCGCGAAAGATAATGACCCGCTGTTTGAGCCTGGCGTCTCGACTTTCCTCAACCGGTTGGTCGCTGGGATCTTCACCACGGTTTACTCTTCAATTTCCGCCCCGGTTCTAGGGGTCATCGGGCAACAGTGATGGCGTTCATAGATTCAGGCTAGGTCTATGTTCATTTACGTGGCAGATTAAGAGGGTGATCGACTTAAGATCTGACACCGTTTCCAGACCAACTCCAGCGATGCGTCGCGCAATGGCAACAGCTGAAGTGGGCGATGACGTGTTTGGGGATGACCCGACAGTACGCAACCTCGAGAGCCATACTGCCGAACTCCTCGGCAAAGAAGCTGCTGTGTTTGTTTCGTCGGGAACCCAATCAAATTTGTGTGCCCTCATGGCCCATTGCCAGCGGGGTGACGAATATCTGGTCGGTGATCACGCGCATACATACATGTTTGAGGGAGGCGGCGCCGCAGTGCTCGGCAGTATTCAACCTCAGACCGTTCCGATGCTTGATTCGGGGATGCTCGATCTCGGAGCCGCTGAGGCAGCAATCAAACCTGACGATGCACATTTTGCGCGCACTCGTCTGCTTTGCCTTGAAAACACCACGGACGGAAAAGTGATCGGCTTGGAGGACCTCAAAGCTGGTCGAGAACTAGCCGACCGACATAACCTCGGTTACCACCTTGACGGAGCGAGGCTTTGGAACGCATCAGTGGCTTTGGAAGTACCCCCCGCAGGTATTGCAGCGCCCTTCCATAGTGTTTCTGTTTGCCTTTCCAAAGGACTCGGTGCACCGGTTGGGTCAGTGCTAGTGGGCTCGGCATCGCTAATAGATGAGGCAAGGAAGTGGCGAAAAATGTTGGGGGGCGCGATGCGTCAAGTGGGACTGCTGGCTGCGGCAGGGCGCCACGCACTTGATAACCACATTGAACGTCTCGCCGAAGACCACGAGAATGCGCAACTGCTGGCCGAGGGTTTAGCTCGGATCGATGGCATTGAACTTGAAGCTCAGAACACCAACATGGTGTTCGTTCGTACCTCTCAGAAGGTACCTGAACTGGAACAAGGCCTTTTGCGGCGAGGAGTGCAAACACGCTGGTCGGGTAATCACAGCCGGATGGTTGTGCACTTAGATGTGAGCGAAACTGATATTAAGAGCGTGCTCGCTGCTGTTAGCAGCGAATTGAGCGACTAATCGGCGATTAGTTCGCCCACTGGTTCAGCTAAATATTCCCCTAAGTTGGCTTCTCGCGTCATCTGATAGAAATCCACGTTCCTCCATGGCGAATTCACGACGATTCGTCCGCGCTCGTTGCGGTAATAAGAGGTCATTCCCGGGTGCACCCACACCATTTGTTCATGGGCCAGATCAACCTTGTCGTTGTAGGCGTCGTGTACTTCTTTGCGGATCTCAACTGCCCCGATTTTGTCTCGAAGCATTTTTTGGATCATGTCCATGATGTACCTGACTTGCATCTCCACAACGAAGATAAGACTCCCGCCGTGGCCTGGCTGAAGATTCGGCCCATACAAGGTAAATAAGTTCGGGAAGTCAGGCACGACAGTACCGAGGTACGCCTTAGCATTGTCTTGTTCCCATTGATCCGCCAACGACGCACCAGAGCGTCCTACAGCTTCGTATGTCGTGATGAAGTTCAGCACGTCAAATCCTGTCGCCAACAAGAGCACATCAGCTTCGTATTCAGTGCCTTCTTCAGTGCGGAGACGGTCATGCTCAATTCGTTCGACGTGGTTATCTACCAAGGTGACTTTCGGATTACGGAGCATGCGGTACCACCCGTTGTCCATGAGCATTCGCTTTCCGAAGGGCGGGTATGTGGGAAGTACGCGTTCAAGTAACTCAGGGGCTTTATCGCCTAATTCATCGACGACGTATTGAGTGAAATATGCTCTATGTGCATCATTTTGTGCATTTAGCGATCGCTCAGGATGCCCCCAATTCGGGTCTTTTTGTAACGCTGGGTGAATGCGGTCGTTAAAAGTCCATCCCAACCGAACGCGGTACCAGTTTCGATATAGGGGGACCTCGCGTAGGAGGGCGCGTATCGGGTCGGGGACTTCTTTTCGGAATTGTTCAAACGGCGCAGCCCAGTGAACGGACCTTTGGAAGATCGTCAGGGACTCGACCTCATCTTGAATTTCTGGACCGATCTGCATGCAGCTCGCACCGTTCCCAATGATCGCAACACGCTTCCCTGCCAAATCGGCATCCTTAGGCCATCGCGCTGTGTGCCATTTTTCGCCTTTCCATTCGTCGAGTCCGTCGATGTCGGGGAAAACGGGCGGATTAAAGATTCCGGTTGCACTAATAACGACGTTGGCCTCGGTTTGTTGCAATGTGCCATCGGGTAGGCGAAGTGTCACTAACCATTTCTGTCGCGACTCTTGGTATTCGATGCGTTCCACACCAGTCTCGAAGCGAATGTTGTCGCGTACTTCAAAGTTGTCACATACGTGTTCGAGATATGCATGAAGTTCGTCGCGGAGACAAAAATATTTTTTCCAGTCGAACGGAGCGAAGGAATACGAGTACAGATGGTTGGGTGTATCAACGCCGGCTCCCGGGTAACTGTTTTCCCACCAGACGCCGCCGACAGTTGAGTTCCGCTCTACTACTTCGAAGTTGATGCCAAGCATCTGGAGATTGATGGCCGCGCACAGACCTGAAACGCCGGCACCAATAACTAAAACTTTGAAATCTGCCGGCGCGTTCACAGGTTCGTGATCCAAGAACTTCACTTGGCCTAGCTGAGCCGCTGTGAATTGTCCGTATTCAGATGGAACGGGCTCTGCCATCGAGACGCTCAGCATGCGTACTATGAGTTCTTCGTCAGGCTCGGGAAGTGCCACAGCGCGTCCGGCGCGCCAAGCCAAAATCGCTTCAAGCGCAGCTTCTCGAACCTCGCGTTGGTGTCGAGGGTCTAGGCCCCCACTGTCGTTATCGCCAAGGCCTGGTTGTCGTTTCGGGGTGTATGGCGCCTCCAACCATTCGAGTTCGCCTGTGAGTTGGACTATCACCATGAGAAGCGTTGGAATGTTCGCTACTTCGATTGCGTCGGCGAAGATTTGTTGATCAGGGTCCAGGTTCATTTTTAAATACCTAAATCTTGGAGGTTGTAGTTGGTCAAGATATCTCGTGCGGTGTCAGGTTCGTAGCGATGTTGGTCCTCTAACCCCACAAACGGCTGATAGCTATACGGCTCTTCTTCACGAAAACGTTGAGCTCGAGCGTCTATTGCCAAGGGGATGCAACGGCAGCGCTGCCGAATGTAGTCCTCGGTGTACACATTTCCGTCGCCGGTTAACTTTCCGGTTTGACCAATCACCGACGAATATCGATGGAATCCAAAATTGACTGTTATTCGCCGATCTTTTGAGGTATTCGGAAACGAGCCGTGGACTGTCTGTCGATTAGTGATGAACGCGTCTCCCGGGTCACAGACGAGCGGGACAGCGTCTTCGAACCAATCGGAGCCATGATTTTTTGATATTCGATCCGCGATATCTACTTTGCCTTCAGTGTGTGTACCGGGAAGTACCCAAACTCCATTTGCTGGGGTACTTCCATAAAGCTGCACCTGCACATTGAACCCATGAATGTTTGAGTTCCAGTCGGGATGATCCCAATGGATTTGGCCATCTTGATGCCACGAGACCGAGGGCCCTAGCTCAGGTTCTTTAACAAAGAGCACTTCTGTAAAGGGCGTGAAGTCTGGGCCATTTATGACTTCAGCAACTCGCAAGATGTCGGGGTGACCGAAGATCCGTAGAAACGACGGCAGTAGCTGCAGACAACCGACAACCAAGTACGGAACGTGTATGGGGCTGTCCGCAGCGGGCTCAGGTTCGTACATTTTTACTGGGTGTCGACCGTTGTTCTCAGTTGTGCCTCCCACGGGGTCACTTAGCGGCCTAGTCATGATCCATGGGTTGATGGCGAGGTCCAATCCAAGAGCCTCTCGGCCTTGTCGATCTGTCTTTGAGTCCCGATGAGGCCAAGGAGCTCGCTGCAGTAACTCGTCAATTTCAGAGCGACATTCTTCTAACTCGTCTTCACCAAGGACATTCTCGAATACATAAAATCCGCAGCGCGCGTACGCCTCTAGGATCTCAGAGGCAAGCTGGCCGTCGGACGAAAATCGAATGGGTCCTCTATTCCCGAGCTCGAGAGCTCTTTTCTTACCTTCAGCACAATATTCTCGGAATTCGGAGTTACCCCATTCAGATTTTCGTTCTGCTGTCTGCATGTGCACCGCCCCCTTTCACTCTAGATGTCCGCATCGGGTACGTGCTGTGAGCGAGAATCCTCTTATGTCTGATTCTTCGGTCGAGCTAATCGCGTTCGTGGGTCTTGGAGCGATGGGGGGACCGATGTGCACAAATTTAGCTAGCAAGTCACCGGTTCCCGTGCTCGCGTACGATCTTGATTCGAACGCTGTTCAGGCGGCGGTCAACTCAGGGAGCGTCGCCGCCAACGATTTAGCTGACATATCTCGCGCTGACATCGTCTTTATCTGTGTGCCTGGAGAAGAACAAGCCCGGTCAATTAGCCTCGCCAAAGGCGGGCTCTGTGATCGTGCTAGGGCCGGACAAATCGTGGTTGATTGCACGACAGCGACAGTTCGAGTGAACTTAGACGTTTCTGAAGCGCTCGCTGCTAAGGGCGCTCACTTTGCGGACGCTCCAGTCGCTCGCGGCGTTCCGAACGCCCACGATGGGACACTTTCAATCACAGTAGGAGCATCTGAGGAGATCTTCGACCAGATAGCACCCTGGCTCGGTTATATGGGCTCCGACGTTGCATACTGTGGTCCTGTCGGGACCGGGACTGTGATGAAGCTGATGAACAACATGGTCTTATTCGAAAATGTTTCCGCTCTTGCTGAGGCCATGGCGATTGCGACGCGTGCCGGAGTGCCGCGTAATCGCGTATTCGATTTATTGGGTCAAGGGTCGGCCGATAGTTTCGCTCTTCGGCGCCACGGCTCCTTTATGACAAGTGGCGACTACCCCACGGACCGATTTCCTACGACGTACTCCCTCAAAGATCTCGATTACGCGTTAGATCTTGCAAGTCAAGTCGGTGTGGATGCCCAAGGTGCGCGTCTTGTTCGAGAACGTTTCTCTGAAATTGTGGACAGGGGAATGGGGCACTTCTATTCGCCAGTCGTCTACGAACTGTTTGACGACGAATGAGCGAAATCGATGGCGACATCGTTGCGAGGGCCGCTGAGCTAGCCGACGCCAACCTTTTCCCGGGTGCACTCGCAGTCGATGGGAAAGGGGAAGTGCCCACAGCAGCACTTGACCTCGTCTGTGGTGCCGGTTTTCACGGGCTATTTTCACCAATTGAGTTCGGAGGTCTGGGTGCTTCAGCTGAAACTCAGTGGGCTGTTCTTGAAGCTTTAGCTGGTGGATGTCTCACTACAAGTTTCGTGTGGGCCCAACACGCTGGCCCTAGCCGAGCGGCAGTCGAAACCACGGGGCCGGTGCGAGATCAATGGGCCGAAGCTCTTGCGACTGGCGAAGCGCGAGGCGGAGTCGCATTCGCTCATTTGAATCGACCAGGCTCTCCGATGCTTCAAGCTGACCCCTGCAGCAACGGGTGGCTGTTCTCGGGAACGGCCCCGTTCGTAACCGGGTGGGGTCACATAGATGTCGTCCTGACAGCAGCTCGTTGGGCTGACTCAATTGTCTGGGCCATGGTTGATGCTAGAGATTGCGAAACTCTTACGAGCCGCAGACTTTCGCTGACAGCAATTGATTCAGCCGTGACGGTTGAATTGTGTTTCGATAGGCATCCTGTGGCAACAAAGGCCGTCACTTCGGTGGAACAGTTGAATGACTGGAAAGAGCGATACCGGCGGGGATTACGATCGAATGGTTCCAACCCTCTTGGCGTCGCTGCACGCGCAATGCGTCTTTTGGGACCGAGTCTGTTGGATGATCAGCTATCAGAAGCGAGGCAACAGATTGACGCCGCTAGGGCGGATCAATTACCGGAGGCTCGCGCTCGTCTCGGAGATCTTTGTGTGCGCGCCACCTCAGCTCTTGTGGCCAGCACTGGGGGCTCGGCGCTTTTTGTTGAACACCAAGCGCAACGCCTAGCAAGAGAGTCGCTCTTTTTGCTGGTACAAGGTCAAACTCCGGAGATCAAGCGTTATCACCTAGAGCGGTTGACAAATAGCTCTTCTAGGCAAAGGCGAAATAATGACGGTTAGGACGCACGACGCGCTTGACCGGCGTTCGCTTGGTTGGCTCCGCTATTTGCATCGAAAAGCCACAACGCCAGATAACTGGAGTCGAGACGGGCATCCGCATCCTCATTGGGACAACGTCTCTGGTCCTCCTATGACGTCTTTCCACCGTTTTGATCTCATTGATTCTGCCTACGCCATGGCGTTGATGAGCGATCGAACACCAGCGTGGAGTGAGGTCTACGCACGTGTGCTCGACGAATTAGTCGAACGTCACACTTCATGGTGGGCAGCCGAAGATTGGATGACCCAGTTCGGCCCGGACCCTGAACGCAGCAGCTATCCCGACAAATATCGGCCGCTGATTCCAGAAGCTTTGTGGGGCGACTATGACGTGCCTGGGTGGACCGCTAACGGAATCGAACCCTACGGGGTTCAGATGGATCCTGTGGCGGCCGATGGAATGCTCTTCTTCAAAGGCTTCTTCGGTTTACTTCTAGGCCTGCATCGTTATGTATCAAATGATCCAAAGTGGAACAGCCCCTTTGAAATGATTCGCGACGGCGAACACGCCTATACGTGGACTCATTCTGGAGTGATGAGCCATCTCGCTGAACAATGGCACGGGCGCCAAATGGGTTGTCATTGTGAAAATACGAAAATATGGCCTTACTGACTGGCCGGCGCCGGTCTCGGTCTGAGACTTCACGATCAACTTCTCGACACAAACCACCATGGTGCTTTCGATCACTGGTGGGAGTACGCGTCAGACAACTACATAACGTGGGACGGAGATGAAGCCGTCGCTATGGACCTTTATTACGATCCCGTTGTAGATGAACATCTTCGAACTCCGGTCGGTTTAATTGCACCGACTTGGTATCTCGCTCCCCAACGAAGGGAAGTCGCGGAGTCAGCTTGGAAGTTCGGCGCCACGGCGATGGGCCTATTGGGAGATAGTGACGTTGCCATGGCTGACGCTCGCGATGGTCTCATGTTGGCCTGGTTTACAGGTGAGTTCGCCGATAGAGCCATCAAAGAGAAACTGTGGGAAGCATGCGACACTTTCTTCGAACCCACGTTGAACCCGGACTCCGGTGAGTTCACCTTCGGTTTCGGCCTCAATGAACTTCACCCTCGGGGACAATTCAACGCCAGAGTTATGGCCGGCTGGGTCTGCCAGCCCGGAGCGTGGACTCAAATATTCGAAAATCCTGATCTCGCGAAGCACTCCCAACCTTGCGTGGAGGGAGTCGACTTTCCGCGAGTCGCTATGAGTCAAGCCCACTGGGATGAAGGGTCGCTGCATCTAGCGGCTGACCCATGCAACGGCGCCACGAACGGCACTCGGACAACGATGACTATCCGCCGTCTACCCACCGATGGCGAATGGATTCTTCAAAGTAGCGACGAAACATTGACTTCCTGGGATGTCGTCGGAGGCGCAACAGAGATTGAGTTGGTCGCTGATGGGTCGTCATTCACGTTGACCGCTTTAAGTGAAACACTAGGTACATGAAATCCGCCGTTGAAACAGCGACTGGACCCATTTCGGCTTCGGAGCTGGGTCGGGTACTGATGCATGAACATGTTTTCGTCATATCTACCGAAATTCAGCAGAACTACCCCACGGAGTGGGGCGAAGAACAGGTTCGGATTGATGACGCCGTCGACCGGCTCACCGAACTAAAGGCAAACGGCATCGACTCCATCGTCGACCCAACAGCGATTGGACTCGGTCGCTATATCCCGCGAATCCAAGCTGTCGCGGACCGAATCGATCTCAAGATCATCTGCGCGACCGGCCTCTACACATTTAACGAACTTCCCCATTATTACCGGAGACGCGCCGCCAACAAGACTGATGCCCTCACAGCTCACTTTGTCCAAGACATTGTTCATGGGTTCGCCGATACCGGAGTTAAAGCCGGAGTCATAAAATGCGCGACCGACAAGCCTGGGCTCACCCCTGACGTCGAGCGGGTGCTTCGCGCGTGCGCTCAAGCCCATCGAGAAACAGGTTGCCCCATCACAACCCACACAAACGCCGAACTAGAACGAGGGCTTGATCAACAACAAATCTTTGCCGAAGAAGGAGTCGATCTGAGTCGCGTGGTGATCGGACACTGCGGAGACTCTCAAGACCTTGATTACCTACAAAAGCTTCTTGACGCTGGAAGCATCCTCGGCATGGACAGATTCGGCATCGACGGCTACCTCACCACAGAGCAACGAGTTCAAGTCGTTGCCGAGCTCTGTCGGCGGGGCCACGCTGATCAACTGGTATTAAGTCACGATGCTTCCTGCTATATCGATTGGATCGAAGGTGAAGTGCCGCTTGCTCCTTTACCCAACTGGCACTATTTGCACATCAGCAAAGACGTCATACCCGCTCTCCTCGAGGCTGGAGTCACCGAGTCACAGATCGAAACGATGTTGGTGGACACACCACGAAGGTTTCTGCAATCACAAAATCTTGGTGGGTACTAGCCTCGAAAACATGAGTGAACTTCAAGTCGGCCTCCTTTTCAGCGACACAGTCGAAGTGACGGACGACATGTCGCCGCCGCACCTGCCAAACAAGGTTTTGTCAACCCCAGATATGGTCCGACTTATTGAAGGCACCTGTTTGTTTGGCGTCCAACCTCATCTCGATGAGGGACAAACCACAGTAGGTATTCATGTGTGCGTAAGCCACGAAGCGGCTGCCGCTTCGGGAGAAAGTGTCGTAATTGATGCTGAGCTAGCCGAAGTCGACCGTAAGCGGCTGGTGTTCAACGTAAAGGTCAGCCATATGGACACCTTGGTGTCTCAGGGAACCCACCAGCGCTTCATTGTTGGCGGGTAACCACACTGGGCGACGGTACCCATAGGGTGTTCTTTGGTTGGTCGAGCGAGCTGCGAACTGAAGACCCCAACTGGTTGAACCGAGTCATGGCAGCGGACGTCAGTAGCAAAGATCGGGAACTTCTTTTGTTCGAAGCTTTTCGTAGTGCCGGCGTGGGACAGGGAGTCATGGGAACGACGAGAACTAGGTTGAAGGTCGTCGGGTCCTAACGGCCCAAGGGGAGCGGTTGGAATGAGTCACGAACAACGAATGGCGGACGCGGGCATCGAGTTGCCGGAGGGGTACCCACCCGCCGGGCTCTACGTGGGCGCGGTGAGAGTGGGCAACCATCTACACATTGGCGGGCATGGCCCTGTCCGCAATGACGGATCTATGGTCACCGGAAAGGTCGGCGACGGCGTCGACCTCCAGGCTGCGCAGGCCGCGGCCCGGCTGACGGGCCTGCAGATGTTGCACACCGTGCGCGAGGAGCTCGGATCACTCGACGCGGTGGATCGTGTGGTGAAGGTGTTCGGCATGGTGAATTGCGCGCCAGGTTTCAACAACACCCCGGCAGTGATCGATGGGTGCTCTCAGCTCTTTCTTGATGTCTTCGGTGACGATGGTGTGCACACCCGCGCCGCTGTGGGGATGGCCGAGCTGCCGTTCGATATTTGTGTCGAGGTGGAGGCGCTGTTTCTCCTCCGCGACTTAGGTTGACCACACCCGGACGACGGTGGCCCTGGAGTGTTTCCAGGGGTACGCCGTCGATATCGAGGGCTAGCCCCGGAACTGACCGCACACTTTCAGTGTCCTTTGCTTTGTCGTCCGAGCTGCCAACTGAAGACCGCGACTGGTTGAGCCGAGGTGTCAGAGGTATCGCGGCATCGGACAAGAGCGCCGACTGGTTTACCCGAGTCATGGCAGCGGACCTCAGTCAACAAGACCAGGAATCCTTGTTGCACGAAGCGTTTCGTACTGCCGGGGTGGGCGAGGGAGTCATAGGGCCAACGCCCCAGTCCGATCTCCATAAACGCGTCGCCAAGTACTTGGTGCACAGCGCGTGGCGTGCTTCCAGTGCAAACCCGAATGCCGAAAGCCGCGATGATCAACTCAGTGACGAAGAGCGCTTAGAGATCTTTATGGGTGTTATCGCCGGTCCAGATCAAATGGATCGAGCTTTCGAGATCATGTACCCCGACTAATAGTTCCCAAAGAGCGGGTTATTCGACACCGTCGCAGATAACGAGTGGGCCCTCAGAATTGTCGAGACGCATCGGCAGGATGGCCTGGTAGTTGTCAGCGCTTTTCCAGGCCATTGCCGCTGCTGCATCAGGGAACTCAATCACCACTGACACTGGACCTGGGTCACCCTCGGTTTAGAGCTTCTCGCCCATGTGGCGAACAAGGAACCGTCCTCCGTGCTCTGCGATGGTTTCAGGTACCGCCGCCATATATGGACCCATGCCCTCTGGATTGGTACTCGTCAACATTCCCATCAGGTACGCCTTTGGCATTATCTCTTGCACCTTTCACAGTCAATGCTCAGGTTGAGACCCTAGATCCAAAACGACGAAACGACCGCAGTCCTCACAGCTCCACCGACCGTGTCCGTTATTAGATGTTGTTCAGATCATTGTTGCGGTCAAACAGCTCGCACATTCTGAGCTTCATCACCCTTGCGTCCTTGACCAATATCGAATTCGACTCGTTGACCTTCATCAAGTGACTTGTAGCCGTCACCCGCAATGTTTGAGTAATGCACAAAAACATCATCGCCGTCTTCGCGTTCGATGAATCCGAACCCTTTCTGTGCGTTGAAAAATTTGACCGTACCTTGGGCCATTTGGCCCTCCTCATATATGAAATTGAAGCCGCTTTCGACTTCTCCAAGGTTAAGGGTACGGAATGATGCCCTGAAATAGGGATTTGAAGGCCCCAGCTACTCCCCCACATAAAACGCTGATGAGAGTTGCTATGTAAAGTAGAGCGAGAATAGGGCAGCTTGATAGTGCGCACCCCGATGCCGCGAAAATGACCTCTAAGCGACTATTTCGGTAATAACTCGACCCAATGGTTTCGCATCGTTCTTGGCAGAAATGGCTTGCATCGAGGTGTCTCCCCAAGCGTTAGCTGCTGCGGCCAGCAGGTCGTCAACTGAGTCCGCGAATGTCATGATTAACCCTGTCCATGGAGCCACGCCATTAGCGATTGCTCGGGCGGTCATGAGCCCGTTCGCTCCTTCCTGCAGGTGTCCCCAACCAGTGTCGATGCCCTCTGCGGTCACGTTTCCGCTCATATAGACAACGGTGCCGAACCCACCTGAGGGTCTGGCGTCACCTCTCTCTGCGAGAACTTCCAGCACGCTGCGGCGAACGACTGACACGCCACAGTCACCCATCATCTGCAGCATCTCGCTGTCACTGTTGATCGCGTTGGATCCAGCGATAGCTGCATCTACTGACTCCCACTCGAAGGAAACACCACACAGCCCTGCCGCTTCTCCGCCCATAATTATTTTGGCGATGGAGGTGTGTTTGGCGCCCATGTCGAGAACCCGCTGTTTTGCGAAACTGTTGCTCCCCGCCACAAAGCCATTGAGATCTTGAACAGCAGTAACTGCGATAGTCAGAACCGACATGATTCACCTTTTCCTTAAGTTAAATCCCCACCGAATGTCAGGAAGTCATCAAAGAGTATCTGAGCCTCTGATCCCCTACCTAGCTTCGATACATGGTTTAGGCCACTTTAAGTGCCAGCGCGACCGCTAGATGCTATTCAGTCGACGTCCGTTGAGCAGATAACCCGAAAGAACAGTCTGCTCATACCAAACAGGTTTGTTGGCCCTTGAAGCCGAGCTAGGGCTCAATGACGATTTTGCCGATAGCTTTCCGGTCGATCAGGCTTCGAAGTGCTTCCGAAGCTTGTTCTAGCCCATACCTCGCGGAGATATGTGGACGGAGTTGGCCGTTCGCAACCCATTCCAAGAGGTCTTCGGCTATTTCGTTAGCCAAATCGGGCTGTCGGGCAGTCATAGCTCCGTAGAAAACACCGATGATTTGACAGCTCTTCAAAAGCGTCAGGTTCAATGGTATGGCCGGTATGCCTGCGGTGAAGCCAATGACTAAGAAGCGTCCACTCCACCCAATTGCTCGCAACGCCTGCTCCGCGTAATCGCCGCCGACGACGTCGTAAATGACATCTACACCAGCGCCGTCGGTGAGCTCCTTCGCCCGTTCTTTGAGGTCTTCGTTCGCGTAGTTGATCGTTTCATCAGCGCCTCGTTCTCGACAGAGATCAAGCTTTTCTTCAGTTGAGGCGGCAGCAATGACACGCGCCCCCATTTGTTTGCCTAGCTCCACCGCGGACAATCCAACATGTCCTCCGGCGCCAAGAACGAGAAGAGTTTCGCCCTCTTGAAGGTCACCTCTGTATTTCAAGCCGTAGTAGGTGGTTCCATGCGCGTACAGCAATCCGGTGGCATCAGCGAACTCCACACCGTCAGGCAGCACCCGCACTCCAGAGGCCCGAGTAACTGCAAGCTCCGCGTATCCCCCCACCGATCCGAGCGGACAAAGGACCCGCGCTCCAAGTCCAAGGTTGTCAACCCCATCGCCCAATGCGGCGACGGTGCCAGCGACCTCTCCCCCAGGCACATACGGCAGATCCGCTTTGAACTGGTATTTATCCTCCAGCATCAACGTGTCCGGAAATGTGACAGACGCGGCCTTGACTTCGACGAGGATTTCACCCGGCCCAGGAACGGGGTCATCTAGTTCGACTACCGACAAGTCCTCCGGCGGTCCGAATTGTTTGCACAGTACTGCTCGCATTTGCCGGCTCCTAAGTAGCAACCCTGAACAAAACGCTTGAAATCAGCGCTTGAAAGGGTCTGGAAATGTCAAACAGTAACAAGAAACCCAGGGCTGCGGTCTATTTGCGTAAGTCGAGCATCAATGATCGCCCAGGCCAAAAACCAAGTTTTGCCCATCAAGCACCGGCATCAGCAAAATTATTTCAAAATTCGAGGTGATCGTTGAGTTCCGCGAAAGGGTCGGACCGAGCGTCAGCCCTCATTCCATTCACGATCGGGTCGAATGGGATTGAGCGCTCGACGAATCAGGTTTCAACTATGACGTTTCAATCGGGTCACAGTTCGACAGCCGCGCATCCTGTGACAACCGCAACCAATGATTTTCGGGGTTCTTCCGTTTGGTGGATCAGACACCACCACAGGCTCTACCCACGAACATCATTAAGACAAAGGCACCCAGCCACCATCCCCATAGACGACCAGCCCTCGTCCAATCCCAAGAGTTGTGTTCGCCTGATCGTGCCACAACACCAACCTAGTCGCCCAATTAGGGCCCGTTCTCGGGGCCCTAACCCTCTCTACCGAGAAGCACCCTCTCGAAGATTCATATACCGCAGGCTAGTTTTTGGATAATTCTTTACGATTCAGTCGTTATCGGAATCGTGGACAAGATTGAGGTCGTCGCCGTGGTTCGAGCCCTGTGAGGCCTCATTCCCGAGTGGCTCGCCATACACCTCAGTTTCAAACCAGTCACAAAATTCTTGATCCCGTGTACTTCGCCAGTGATCCCATGTAGCTCGTCCAACCGGTGACAAAAAGGCGCCCAACTTGATGAGTTGCATCCGCATTTCCAAATGCACCCTTTCGACTAGACCTTCTTTCCAAGCGTCATAGGTATCAAAAAGGTCAATTAGGTCCGCGCCGAGAAGATTTAGAGCGCGGAAGTACTCTTCGCCCTGAAGTTCATCGCCCGACCAGTCCTTGATCAAAAACTGGCTGAAACTTGGGTCGCGAGAGATCGCAAAATATCTGTCATACAAGCGATCGGTAAGCCCATGGCCAAATTGTGTACGACTGTGCTGCAGAGTCTGGCGAGCTTCAGCACCGATAAACACGATCGAAAGAGACAGAATTGCGGCTTCCGCAATTTGCGCCCAGTTCGCGATCTGGTCAAGTGTCAATTGATACCCCTAACTTTTCCCACGGTTACGACCTTTTTCGACGTTTAAGAACTTGGCGAGATGCCAGATCAATGGAAGCGAAGATCGCCGCTCCGATAGCCAATTCAAGCCCACCGCCGCCCCTAGCCAGAATGAACAGGGCCACGAGTACCGCAACTAGAGGTCGTTTCAGATAACGCACACTTTTAGTGAACCACGACCCCTCCCTGCACATGGATACATCACGCTTTCCGCTTATCCCGGGCCCCCAACCAATTTTGGTCACCAGTAGCGAGGGCATGTGGCTTGAGGTAGCCGGTGGGCGTCGAATACTTGATGCTGGAGGCGGTGCGATCGTTACCAACATCGGTCACGGACGGCCCGAAATTGCCGAGGTCGCGGCTAACGCGTTGAGGCGGTTGGATTATGTCGTTCCAATATTTGCCACTGAGTCGCGGGTTGCGTTAGTCAATGAGGTTGCTGACAACTGGCTCCCAGACCCATCTTGGCGTTGTGTCTTCGTCAGTGGCGGATCAGAATCGATCGACGCAGCAATACGGGTTGCTCAGTTACATCACGTGGCGTGCGGTCGCCCAGAACGCCACAAAGTAATTGGACGCGACGTGTCATACCACGGGGCAACTATTGGGGCGCTAGCAGTCGGTGCACATGATCGGCGTCGAAAAGGCCTGGAATCGGCTCTACCTGCCATGCCAAAAACAAGCCATTACGACCCAGAACAACTCGAAAAGGTTATTGAGATCGAAGGCCCTCACACCATTAGCGCTTTTATAGGGGAACCAGTGATTGGAGCCGCAGCAGGGGCCTACGTTCCGCCTGATGATTACTGGCCAAAAGTCGCGGAGATTTGTGCACATCACGGCATTCTCCTCATTGCTGATGAAGTGATGACGGGGTTTGGTCGACTCGGCAGCGTCATGGGACATCAGGCACTCAACTTCACTCCTGACATCATCGCAGGAGGTAAGGGCCTCGGCGGGGGGTACGTGCCAATCGGCGGTGTGTATACCCGCGCTGACGTAGTCGAACCGATCGGCGAAACTGACCTCGCCCTGATGTTCTACACCTTCGCCGGTCACGATCTGAGTTGTGCTGTGGCGACGAAGGTCTTAGAGATCCTCCGTGAGGAAAACCTCGTGGAGAGGGCGGCCCAAATGGGAGCCGTATTGAGAGATCGACTAGACGAAGAGTTTCGGGAGCATCCCAATGTGGACGACGTCCGGGGACGTGGCCTGTTGCAGGGGCTGGGACTCGTAGCCGACCGTGACACCGGCGAACCGTTTCCTCGTTCAGCGGCATTCGCTGACAATGTGACAAGTGCAGCTTTGGAAGATGGAGTGTGGGTTTACCCGTCAGGTTCAGGGGTCTTTGACGACGCGATCATGTTCGGACCACCGTTTGTGGTGGATGAAGATCACATCGATCAAATGGTAACTATCGCCCGCAAAGCTATTGATGCGACAGCCGCGAGGCTGACTTAAACCACTTTCACTCAGGCGGGTCGCAAGGCACTGTCGCCATCTCGGCTGGCGCCACAACCTCTAATGCCTCGAAGTCTCGCGAACATGCAATCTCGTTGTGGATCATCCCAGATGGGATGGATAGAGCTGCTCCCGCGGACACGCGTTCAGAGCGGCCGCCCTCAAACTCAAGGTCGACCCAACCGTTCAGGACATATACGAATTGCAGGTCGCATTCGTGATAGTGCCAACCGGTTGCCTCCATAACATCAGTGGCACGCATTACCTGAGCGCGATATTCGCCATCAGTGAGACCACTTAGGCCAGTCTCTCGGTATTCGAAAAATGATCGGCGTCCGGTTTTACCAAATTCGCCGTCGGCGAGTTGCTGGCACAACAACTCCGTCATTGCTGTCGATTTCATTATTCCCCTCCTGTGCTCTAGTTGATCACACCATCAACTTTCAGACTCGCAAGAGTCGTTGATGGTTATCTAGTAAGTCCGTATTCCCAAAGGTTTCAAGAGTCGAGTGGTGTACGCGGTTCCATACCAATAACAGAAGATCGCCCGCTGGCCCTCGAGCGGCAACGTCTCCTTTTCCATGAGCGCTCTCGACGTCAATGCCGTCCTTGTGTCGGGTAATCATCCACTCGCCCTCGGCGTCCGTGGCATGTAGGTGTATCGTCCCGACACCTGCGAACGCCGTAGGCATTCGTTCGCTCACAAAGAAGTCGTAGAACTCGTTGATGCCATCGACTGCGATCCCTGCGTTGATCGCAGTGTTGCTCGCTGTCACGGCTTCTATGTCCCAGCGATGCACAGTTGCTTCCTGAGTCATGCGACGCATCCAATATTTGGCCTGGTTCGTACTTTGGCTTGAGGTCCAGACTTCATCATTGGAGTCGTGTTGCCATATGACATCGACCACTTCGTTTGCGGCTGTTTGGAACCACTCAGAAAGCTGAGCTGTGTGCGGGCGATTATCCGGATCATTCGCCCATGCCGCGACCCCTGTATTGCCGATAGGGCCTCCCTGGCTTACCGATTTGGCAACAAAAGAGAATACGAGTCCCACGTGGGTCACAGCGTCGGCCAACGTCCAGCCGGCAATGTGTGGGACGCGTCGATGACCATCTCCCGCTGCGAGATCTGCGATGCGAGTCGTAGCAGCCTCAAAGGCTTTCCGGTATTCCTCAGCATGCACGTTGTTGGCCTCCATATCTGGAATCGTCGTACGGCAGGACGTTACGACAGACTGCATCCAACGCGCTCGTTGATCTTCTCAGTTCGCGCAGCCCGGCCCAATGTCGAGCTAGCCGTAGATCGGGCACCGAGACGCGCAACAAGCCCAACCTGGATTGTTTGTTATACCTAAAGTAACAATGGGGTTAGGTAGTCAAACTGCCATAGGTTGAAAAGTGGCCATATTCTAGAAAGGGTTCAGGTTGCGAAGTTGATGCCGAAGTTTGTTGGTCTTTACAACGCTGATAGTTCGTTCATGGGCGAACTTCGATATTTGTGGGAAAAATTGACAAAGAGCACATCTTGCAGTTTGTGTGACCTGACTCACGGTTGGAACCCTTTCGGGAAATCCTCGTGGAAGACAGCATGCGGGGATCTCGAGGTTCCAATTGGCCTGTTACATAAGAACGAAGCAGACCCTGAACAACTTTCCGTGATCGACTCCCTACCCGCAATTGTTCAATTCGACGGGAATTGTTGGGTCCAGGTCATGGACTCAAATGAAATCGCTTCTTATCGCAACGCTCCACGAGAATTACTCGAGGCTCTTAATCAACTTTGAATCATCGAGGCCGGTCAGTGAACTGCTTAAAAGCGAACGAGGAATCGCGCAAGTAAAGTCAGTTCGTGAGCAACTTGGAACTTTACGAGCGACGAACCTATGACGTGACGGTCGGTCAAATGGGCAAAGTCCTTGAGTTGTATTCCAACGAAGGGTGGCCGGCACTTGAGGCAGGCGGTCATTCCAAGTTTCTCGTCGGCTATTTCGTTTCAGACACCGGTCCGCTACATCAGTTGATCCATATTTGGCGGTTCAGCAGCGACACTGAACGTCGCGAATTCTGGAAAAACTTGTTTATCGACGAGGACTTCATGGCCTTTGCTGCTCAATTGCGGCCACTTCTGGAGCGCCAAGAGATTCAGTTGATGCAAGCGGCGCCCTGGGGTCCTCGACCGTAGGAACTGCTGGGCGTTGCCTAGACGCGGAAAGACCCCCCGAAGGGGGCCTATCCCAGAAGCTTCCGAATCGGTTTACCCCATTCGTTGCCA